>Ga0182739_1005247_pt1 | contig 10335 bp, 4 predicted proteins | sample eDN5th30CBELigBY_FD_128873 | JGI IMG/M metagenome (GOLD analysis project Ga0182739, IMG submission 128873) | Enriched backyard soil microbial communities from Emeryville, California, USA - eDNA 5th pass 30_C BE-Lig BY (version 2) (version 2) | ecosystem: Environmental > Terrestrial > Soil >...
CTTCGTGATCGACGGCAACACGATCCGCCGCATCGTCGCGGCCGCGCACCTGGGCCCGGAGGAAACAGTGCTGGAGGTCGGGCCGGGACTGGGATCGCTGACGCTGGGCCTGCTGGATGCCGCCGAGCGCGTCGTCGCCGTCGAGATCGACCCCAAGCTGGCCGGGCGGCTGCCACAGACCGTACGCGAGTTCCGCCCGGAACGTGCGGACCGTCTGAACGTGGTGCTCTCCGATGCGATGAAGGTGACGGAGCTGCCCTACGCGCCCACCGCGCTGGTGGCCAACCTTCCCTACAACGTCGCCGTCCCGGTGGTCCTGCACCTGCTGGAGCACTTCCCGAGCCTGCGCCACGGCCTGGTCATGGTCCAGGACGAGGTGGCCGACCGGCTGGCCGCCGGCCCGGGCAGCAAGACCTACGGGGTGCCCTCGGTGAAGGCCGCCTGGTACTCCTCCATGCGCAAGGCGGGCGTGATCGGCATGAACGTCTTCTGGCCCGCCCCCAAGATCCATTCCGGCCTGGTCGGGTTCGAGCGCCGCGAACCTCCCGCCACCACGGCAACCCGCGAGCAGGTGTTCGCCGTCATCGACGCCGCGTTCGCCCAGCGCCGCAAGACCCTGCGCGCCGCCCTGTCCGGCTGGGCGGGAGGCGCCGCCCGGGCCGAGGCGGCCCTCGTGGCCGCCGGCGTCGACCCGCAGGCGCGCGGCGAACGGCTCGGCATCGAGGAGTTCGCGCGCATCGCCGCCGCCCACGCCCGCGTGGGGCACGCCACGGCGGCGGACGGTGAGGCCATGGATGGCCTGGCGGTGGATGGCTTGGCGCCAGGCGGGCACGGCACGACGCCGGACGCCGGCGCCGGGGGTGCCTGATGCGTTCGGTCGTGGCCCGCGCCCCGGGCAAGATCAACGTCTCCTTCCGCGTCGGCCCGCCGCGCGAGGACGGCTACCACCCGGTCGCCAGCCTCTACCTGGCCGTCTCCCTCTACGAGGACGTCGCCGCCAGCGCCCGCGCCGACGCGGAGATCACCGTGTCGCTGAACCCGAACTCCACCTCCGTGGTGGATCCCGAGGACTTCCCGCTGGGTGAGGACAACCTGGTGGTCCGCGCCGCCCGCCTGCTCGCGGACCATACCGGCCACGTCGCCGGCGTGCACCTGGACATCACCAAGCGCGTGCCCGTCGCCGGCGGCATGGGCGGCGGCTCGGCGGATGCGGCGGCCGCGCTGGTGGCCTGCAACGCGCTCTGGGGCACCGGCCTGACCCGCGAGGACCTCGGCCGCCTGGGGGCCCGCCTCGGCGCGGACGTGCCGTTCGCGCTCTCCGGCGGTGCCGCCGTCGGGCTGGGCGTGGGCGACGAACTGTCCCCGCTGCTGCTGCGCGGACGCAGCGACTGGGTCCTGGTGCCCGCCAGCTACGGGCTCTCCACTCCGAAGGTCTACGCCATGCTGGACACCCTGCGCGAGGGACTGGACGTGCCCACCCCGGAGCAGGTCGACCCGGACCTGGTGCAGGCGCTGCTGGTCGGGGACCTGGACCGGCTGGCCGACCTGGTCGCCAACGACCTGACCCCGGCGGCGCTGGCGCTGGCTCCCGAACTGGGACCCGTGCTGGAGATGGGCGACCGTGCCGGCGCACTGGCCGCACTCGTCTCCGGCTCCGGTCCCACCGTGGCGATGCTGGTCCGCGACGGCGGGCACGCCGAACAGCTCGTCACCCAACTCCAGGACGAGGCGGGCGTCGACGCCTTCCCCGTCCACGGCCCCGTCCACGGGGCACGCATCCTCTAGCCGGGCACGCGTAGCCGGGTACATCCGGCGCCGCACTCCCGCCAGCCCCGCAGGCCCGCGTCCTGCCCCATCGATTGGAACCAACACCATGGCCCACCTGCTCGGAGCGGAAAACGTCTCCGTCGCCTTCGGAACCCGAACCGTGCTCGACGGCGTCAGCCTGGGCCTGGAGGACGGCGACCGCATCGGCATGGTCGGCCGCAACGGCGACGGCAAGTCCACGCTCATGCGCCTGCTGGCCCAGCGGCAGGACCCTGACTCCGGCCGCGTGACCAAGCGCGGGGACGTCGTGGTCGGCTACCTCGACCAGCAGGACGTGCTCGACGGCGACCTCGAGGTCGGCCAGGCGATCGTCGGCGACGCCGCGGACCACGAATGGGCCTCCAACCCCAAGGTCCGCGACGTCATGGGCGGCCTGGTCGGCGAGGTCGACTGGCACGCCCGCGTCAGCAGCCTCTCCGGCGGCCAGCGCCGCCGCGTGGCCCTGGCCAAGCTGCTGATCGGCGACGCCGACGTGATCATGCTCGACGAGCCCACCAACCACCTGGACGTGGAGGGCGTCGCCTGGCTGGCCCGGCACCTGAAGCAGCGCTGGCGGGCCAACGAGGCCGGCCTGCTGGTGGTCACCCACGACCGCTGGTTCCTGGACGAGATCTGCACGCGCACCTGGGAGGTCCACGATGGCGTCGTGGACCCCTTCGACGGCGGGTACGCCGCCTACGTGCTGGCCCGCGCCGAACGCGACCGCTCGGCCGCCGTGGCCGAGGGCAAGCGCCAGCAGTTGGTCAAGAAGGAGCTCGCCTGGTTGCGCCGCGGTGCCCCGGCCCGCACCTCCAAGCCCAAGTTCCGCATCGAGGCCGCCAACCAGCTGATCTCCGACGTGCCCGCCCCGCGCGACTCCGTGGCCCTGTCCAAGCTGGCCACGGCCCGGCTCGGCAAGGACGTGCTGGACCTGGAGCACGTGAGCCTGGCGTTCGACGCCGGAACGCCGTTGTTCGACAACATCACCCTGCGGCTGGCCCCGGGCGAACGGCTCGGCATCGTCGGGGTCAACGGCGCCGGCAAGTCCACGCTGCTGCGCCTGCTCAACGGCGAGATCGCCCCCACCTCCGGGAAGATCAAACGCGGCAAGACGGTCAAGACCGCCGTGCTGACCCAGGAAGTGCGCGAACTCGACGAGGTCGCGGACCGGCGGGTGATCGAGGTCATCAAGGACGAACGCAACGTCTTCCAAGTCGGCGGCAAGGAAGTCTCCGCCGGGCAATTGGTGGAGCAGCTCGGGTTCACCAACGAGAAGCAGTGGACCACCGTCGGGGAACTCTCCGGCGGCGAGCGCCGCCGCCTGCAACTGCTGCGCCTGCTGGTCGGCGAGCCGAACGTGCTGATGCTCGACGAGCCCACCAACGACCTGGACACGGACACGCTCGCCGCCGTGGAGGACCTGCTGGACGGCTGGCCGGGCACGCTGGTGGTGGTCTCCCACGACCGCTACCTGCTGGAGCGCGTCACCGACCACCAGCTGGCGCTGCTCGGAGACGGGAAGCTGCGCGGCCTGCCCGGCGGCGTGGACCAGTACCTCGAACTGCGCGAGGGCCTGGCCGGGGCGCCCGGGCAGGCGGCCAAATCCGGACCGGCGGCAAAGTCGGGGCCCGCCAAGACGGCCGGAGCGGCCGGGAAAGCCGCGCCCGGGTACTCGGAGGCCCAGAAGCGCGAGGCGCGCAAGGAAATCAACCGGATCGACCGCCAGCTGGCCAAACTGGCCCAGCAGGCGGAGAAGCTGCACGAGCAGATGGCCGCCGCGTCCGAGGCGATGAAGTTCGATGACCTCGGGGACCTGAACGCGAAGCTGCAGGCGGTAGAGGCGGAGCAGGCAGGGCTCGAGGACGCCTGGATGGAAGCCGCGGAGATCGCCCAAGACTAGCGTTGGCGGCACCCGCCGCCCTTCCCCGGTTTTCGGGTTGCCTCCCGACTGCCGGCATCCCACCTCTGGTGCCGGTTGCAATCGGCCCCTAGACTCGGCGTTCTGGGGGCGGATCCTTTGGGGGGACCTCCTCGGGCAAACCTACTGTGGGGGATAGGTGAAACCGTGGGACGTGGGAAAGGCGATTCAGGGCATAACCGTGCCGTCGGCACGGCTGCCGCCGGCATGAGGGGCACCAACGGGGGACCTGCGCCGGCCGGTGATGCCGCCGAGCGGATCCTGCGTGCGGTGCGCGAGGGCACCGGGGCGGTGGTCGAGGGGGACCTCGGTACCGGCCAGGACGAATTGGCGCACCACGCGCTCCAGGGGCTGCGCGGAACGGCGCACGTGGTGCTCATTGACGCGGCTGCCGAGGACCGTGCCCCGGCAGGGACGCCGCCGGGCAGCCTCGCGGACCTGGGCCACCTGGTGGGCGCCCTGGCGCCGGAGGACCTGGGCGACGGGCCCGCGGCCGTAAACGCGGTGCGCCACCTGCTGGCGCGCCAATCCGGCGGCCTGCCCGTGGTGGCCTACGTGCCCGAGTGCGGCCGGCCCGGACCTGAAGCGGTCTCGCTGCTTGCCAACCTGGCCCTCGCCGGTGTCCTGTCGCTGCTCGCCGTATGCCGCGGACACGAGGCCGACGCCCCGAACCGGCTGTGCCGGGTCGCCCATCTGGAGCGCTTTCGTCCGCATCCGCTGTCCCCGGAGGCCGTTGCCGCCGAGGTTGCCGCCCGATGCGGTGCCGAAGCCAGCCCCGAAGCGGTGGCCGCCCTCTGGGAAGCCAGCGCCGGAAACCGCCGCTGGCTGGCAGCAATCACCGAAGACTGGCTGGAACTGGGCCACCTGGTGGACAGTTCCGGAACGTGGGTCCTGGCGCCGGGACCGGGACCGGTCGGGAACCGCGCGCGCCGCGAATGGCTCGACATCCTGGAGTCGCTCCGGCCCGGGCCGCGCACGGTGATCTCCCTGGTGGCGCTGGCCGGCAGGATCCCGGTCCAGGCGCTGATGCGGCTGGCGGATCCGGCCGACGTCGACCGCGCGCACGAATCGGGCCTGCTCGATCCCGGGCCGGCCCCTGTCCGCACCGCGCGCCTGCGCGGAACGCTGTCGGCCCGGACCATTGCCTCGCTCATCCCGCCCGGGCGCTCCCGCGAACTCTTGGGCCTGCTGCAGGAGAAGCTGGGCCCCGACGCCGCGATCCCCCCGCGCGAACTCGTCGACTGGAAGCACGCCGCCGGCACCGCACCGGAGCCGGCGGAAGCGCTCGCCGCGGCGCGGGAACTGCTCGAGGACGGGCAGCCCCGGACCGCGCTGTCCTACCTGGACCTGGCCAGGGACCTGTCCGGCACCCCGGCCTTCGCCACTGTCGAGGCCCTGGTGCTCACCGCCTGCGGCCGGATCGGGGAGGCGTGGGAGGTCGTGGCGGCCGCCTGGCGGGCCGCGCCACCGGAGGGTCCGGAAGCGGCGGGCGCCGGCTTGGCTGAATGGGCCGAACTGGGGTTGGCCGGGGCAAGGACGCAGGCCCTGCGGGAGATCCACGGGGAGGAGCCGGATACGGAGGAGCCTGCCGCCGCGCTGGTGGCCCGAGTGCGGGAAACGCTGGTGAGAGCCGCGGACGCGCAGCCTGGCGCGGGGGAGCCGGCTCCGGCGGGGTGCCGCCGGATCAAGGAGCTGGAGGCCGAGGCGGAGCTGCTGCAGCTGGAACTGGCCGTGGGAACCGGGCGGCATGCCGACGTCGGCGCCCTGCCGCACGACCGGCCCGATTTTCCGCCGGAAGCCCGGCTGCTCTGGCAGGCCCTTGCGGTGGAAGCGGAAATCATGTGCGGCAGGGTGCATGAGGGGCTCGAACTCGGCCGCGAGCTGATGCTCCAGCCCCGGTCCGCGGTGGGGCACGGCCTGTCACTCGAGAGCGCGCGACTGCACCTCGTCCACGCCTGCGCCGTCTCCGGCGACTGGGCGGAAGGGACCGACCCCGCGGCGCCGCTGCGCTGGGCGGGGATGGTGCCGCCCAGCGCGGGGGTCCCGGGGCGCCGGGCGACGGGCCCGGCGGCCATCCTCAGGGCCTGCGTTGCGGGCCGGAACGCAGGGCTGGAACGGGAGATCCACCAGTTGAGGGTCGACGATCCCTGCGGCCTGCTGCCGCTGGTCCTGGCCGGTTCCGCGCGGGCGCTGGCGGCGCAGGGCCACGAGGCCGGGGCCAGGGAGCGGCTGCGGGAGCTGGCGGGCCTGGCGGAGCAGCCGGCCGCATGGCTGATCCGCCGCGGCGCCGAACTGCTGGCCACGTGTGCCGAGGCCCTGCTGGGTGCCGCGGAACCGGCCGCCAGGCTGCTGCTGGACCGCGCCGACGAAGACCGGAACGCCGGCCGCACCTCGCTGGAGTTGCTGGGCCTGGCCGCGGTGGTGCAGATGGGACGTGCCGAGGCCGTGCCGTTGCTGGCCGACGCGGCCCGCCGGGCCGACGGCAGGTTCGCGGCGGCCTGCCGCGACCTCGCGGCGGCGCTGGTGTATCCCGGCGGACCGCGGACCAGTCCGGACGGTCCCGGACTACTGGCAGTGGCACGGACGCTGCAGGCCCTGGGGCACGAACCGCTGGCCGCCTATGCCTACCGCGGGGCCGCCGCGGCAGGCATTCCACCCTCAGAAATCGAGGACCGGGGGGATCGCCCCCCGGCCCCGGAGCGGAGGGCTTCCGGAGGCGCCGGCCCGGTCCCCACCGCCGGCCGCGCGGCCGCCGCGGGGCCGGGTCCCGCGGCCACCGTGGAGCGCCGCCCCCGGCCCGGCGGACGGTCCGCGGATCCCTTTGCCGGGCTGACCGGACGGCAAAAAGACATCGCGCAGCTGGTTGCCGCAGGCAGCAGCAACCGGGAGATCGCCGATGCGCTGGGGCTGTCGGTGCGGACGGTGGAAAGCCACCTGTACCAGATCTATGCACGCTTGGGGGTGTCGCGCCGGGGGGAATTGGCGACACCCGGGTTGACCGGACGCTGACGGCGCCCGGCCTCTGGGAACACTTAAGTAGAGAAGGAGGAAGACGAGTGGGCCAGGCTGGGCACTACTGATGCCATCAGCAATTTCCGCGCTTAGCATATGAAAAAATCCCGCAATCTCCGGAGCAATTGGGGTATTCGGAGTCTCGCGGGCATGGACTTGGGGGAAGAACATGACTTTGCCGCACCTTGGGAGCAGCACGGCTCCATCAGGTTTTCTGGCAGCCTTGGGGAACGACGCACCGGACCCCCGGACCCGGACGATTTCCGCGCGGGCGAACCGTGCCGGGGTGGCGGAGCAGCTCTCCGCGGCCCTGCGCGACGGCGCCTCCGCCGGCGCGCTGCTGTTGGGCCTGCCCGGCAGCGGGCGGCGGACGGCGCTTCAGGAGGCGCTCGCCACCCTGCCGCCGGCAACCCGGCGGTTCAGTGTCTCGGGTACCGAATTCGCCAGCAGCATTCCGTACGGGGCGCTGATGTTCCTGGTGTCCGGCGTCGACCCGGCCCTGCTGGCCTCGGCCCAAGGGGTGCTGCGCGGCATGGGGGAGGTGTTTGCCGCATCGGGAGGACGTCCCGTGGTGGTGCTGGAGAACACCGCCCTGATCGACGCGGCCTCCTGCAACGCCCTGGCCCAGTTGGCCGCGCAGGGATCGATTTCCCTGGTGCCGATCTGCGAACGCATGGAGGAAGTGCCCTCCGACATTGCCGGCCTGGTGCGCAGCGGCGACCTGGCCCGGGTGGAGGTGCGGCCATTGACCCCCGCCGAGGCAGGGGAGGTCCTCGCGACCGACCTCGGATCACCCCTGTCCCGTCCCGCTTCCGCGCGGCTCTGGCGGACCAGCGAGGGCAATCTCGAAGGCCTGCGGCTGCTGGCCCGCGACTGCGTGGCCAGCGGCAAGCTCCGGCTTGCGGAGGGGCACTGGATCCTGGCACCGGGCACCATGCCCCTGGACGGGCACTTCGCGGCACGGATCCGCGCCCGGCTGGCCGGGCTCGGCGAACGCGAGCGGATGCTGCTGGACGTGCTCGCGGTGCGCGGGGAAACCTCGGTGGCGGCGTTGAACGCCGCCGGCTTCGGGCCCGCGCTCGATGGCCTCCACGCGGCCGGACACGTGGTGCGCAGCCGGCGCGATCCGGGGCGGGTGGAGCCGTCGAACGCCATGGTGCGCCAGGTGCTGTGCGCGGTCCTGGACGGCGAGCAGCACCGCCTCCTGGCGGCGATGGTCCAGGAAGAACCGGAACCCTTTGCCGCGGCACGGCTCGTTGCGGCCACGGCGCGGGAGATGCTGGACGGGGGCAACGCGTCCGCGGCCGCCGCCTTCCTGCAGGAGCGCAGGGAAGCCGGGGAACTCCCGGAATCCCTGTGGCACGAGGCGCCGCAGGTCTGTGCCGACCTGCTGCGCACCGGGGTGCAGGCGCTGCGCGCCACCGGGCGCGGCCGCCAGGCCGTGCTGCTGGTACACACCCTGCTGGCGAGACTTGAAACCGGCCCGGACACCGCGGTCGCGTCCTCCGGAACACTCGATGAGGTGCGCCTGCTGGCCGCCGACCTGGCCTTCAAGGCGGGCCGGCCGGAGGGCGGCGGACGTTCCGCCGGGGACGGCGAACCGGCCGCTGAGCCGCGGATCCCCGCCCGCCGGTGGCCCGACGACGGGTTGCGGATCGCCGAACAGGCCTGCCGGGCCAGGGAATGGGCCCTGGGGGAACGCCAGCAGGAGGCCGCGGAAGCGGTGCGGCTGCTGGTGCGGGACATCCTCTCCCACCGGGCGGCAGGGGTCCTCGACGAAGTCCTGCCCCCGGACCGGATGGGCATCGTGGTCGACGCGCTGATGACGGTGTTCCTCGCGCTCGGGGAATGGGACGCCACTGCCCAATTGGCCCGGGCCCTGCAGGACGAGGCCGATGCCAGCCCCGACGGCGCGGCGGCGGCCGCCCTCGTGCTGGGCTCCCTTGCGGCACTGGGCGCGGACACGGAGTCCGCCCTGCTGCAGGCCACGCCGGCGCTGCGCCAGTTGGAGGCCTGGGGGCCGCCCGACCAGCGCGCCGCCCTGGCCGCACTCACGGCGCACTGCCTGGCCGACCAGGACCGGCCGCAGGAAGCGGCCGAGCTGCTGGTCGGGCTGCACGACGGACTCGCCATCGGACACCCCGTCCTGGCCTGGTCGGTGGAATTCTTCAGCGCGCTGACGGTGGCCAACCTGCATTCGGCCCACGCCGCCTGCAACCGCCTCATGGCGCTGGCCGATTCCATGGCACAGTCCGGGCGGACGCTCCTGGAGGCGCACACGCTGGCCGCGGCGCTGCGCCTCGGGGAGTTCGCCGCCGCGGGCAGGCTCTCCGCGGTGCTGGCCCGGGTCCAGGGTCCGCTCGCCGGGGAACTGCGCCGGCTCGCGGACGCCGTAGCCGCCGAGGACGGACAGGCCGTGGAAACCGCCCTGGAGCGGATCGCCTCCATGGGATACCGCATGTTTGCCGAGGAAACCGGGAACCGCCTGTATTCCTTCCTCTCCGCCGGGGAAATCCGCAACCTCACCCGCCACCTGGCGCGGACCGAACATGACCGGTCGGTGTCGGGTCGCCTGCCCGGCGACGCCACCGGAGGCGACACCGGTCCGGACGAGCCGTCCGCGCACCTGGCGGTCCTGACGCGCCGGGAGCGGCAGGTCGCCTCCAACGTCGTCGAAGGCCTCAGCAACGCCGAAATCGCCAAACGCGGCGGGGTCTCCGTCCGCACGGTGGAGGGGCACCTGTACCAGGTGTACTCAAAGCTGAACGTGCGCAGCCGGACCGAGCTCGCCCAACTGCTCCGCCAGCCGGCCACCGAAGGCGTCGTGGCATGAGCGCCCCCAGCGACGGCCTGCTGGTGGGCCGGCACGAGGTCCTGACACGGCTCACGGGCATCCTCGGCGACGAATCCGCCCCCGGAGCCATCCTGGTGGGGGCGGCCGGAATGGGGAAGACGGCACTGGCCTCGCTCGCCCTCTCCTCCCTGGATCCCGCCCCGGACACGGTGCGCATCCATCCGAGCGCCACCCTCTCCACCGTCCGCTTCGGTGCGCTGGCGCCCTACCTCGGATCCGTCCAGGACACCGCCGACGTCATGGGGGTCCTGCGCGAGCTCGTCGACGTCCTGCCCCGCAAGGCGGCGGGAGGCGAGGGGCCGGGACGCGGCAAGCCGCTGCTCGTCGTGGACGACGCCCACTTCCTGGACCCGGCCAGCCGCTTCGTGCTGTCCCAGTTGGTGCAGACCTCCACGGTGCGGCTGCTGGCCATGGGCGCGGGCACCGACACGGCCGACGGCGCAGCCGACTCGGCGCTGGGGGTCGGACAGCTGCCCGTGCTGGCGCTGGAACCGCTGGACGTGGAGGAGGTCCGCGCGCTGTGCACCGAGATCCTCGGCGGCGACGTCCCCGTCGGCACCGCGGAAACTATCGCCTCCCTCACGGCCGGCAATCCGCTGCTGGTCCGTGCCTGGCTGCGGTGCGCGGCCGACCAGGGGGCGGTGGTCAAAAGCTGCGGGGTATGGATCGTCGCCCGGCTGGACCCCGAACCCAATGCGGAAATGCGGGACCTGGTCCGCGGCCTGCACGCCCGGCTGGGCGGGGA
>Ga0182739_1005248_pt1 | contig 10333 bp, 8 predicted proteins | sample eDN5th30CBELigBY_FD_128873 | JGI IMG/M metagenome (GOLD analysis project Ga0182739, IMG submission 128873) | Enriched backyard soil microbial communities from Emeryville, California, USA - eDNA 5th pass 30_C BE-Lig BY (version 2) (version 2) | ecosystem: Environmental > Terrestrial > Soil >...
AACCCATCAGACCAACGTGCAAACGGTCGTTGGCCCCCATGACGCGCGTTGCAGCCATGGCCGTCGTCGCGCCTAGAAAGAATCGCCGGGAGATGCTGGTAGGGAGCATAGCCCATACACAATATCAAAGATGGCTCTCACGGAGCTTCGGTGCTGGGCGGTCTTTTGATGATGCTGTTCAGAAGGAGTATGGGCGCAAGACGCCTCGACTTGCATTCGTTGCCACCCTGAGATCACCGCCCCTTTGTCACCCTGCTATAGAGGTGAGGCTGCCTGTGATCGTCGGGAACGCCACACTACTCCAAAAGATGCTGTAAGGCGTTTATAAACACCCACGCTAGCTGCAATCCGATGCGGGGCAGCGCCAGCAGCATGGGAATGGTCGTACTCCATCGGCGATGCTGCAAGCCCCACAGCGCTAGGGCGACGGCAGTGGGGCCGCCCGTGCGCACATAACTGTAGGCTTCACCCCACATGTCTTCCTTCGCGAAGAGAGAAATGCCGATGGTGTAAAGCAATCCAAAGAGCAGCGCCAATGATCGTTCACCTCGCGCGTGAAGCCAGATTACCCAGACGAAGGCAATCAGGATTCCGAGCGCGCCCAGGTACTCCAAAAATAGGGCAACCTGGAAGCCCAGGTGTGGAGCCGGATAGAGGAAGTAGGTACTGAGACGTGTAAGGATTCCTTCGAAGGGCCAGCCCCACCAGGCGACCTGGTCGGAACCGAAATGCTGATGAACCCAGACTGCCCAAAGTACTGTGGGTACAGCAGCGACAGCACCCATGGCCGCTGCTCGCCACTGTCTGCGGAAGGCCTGCCACAGGACCCAAGCTCCTACCAGAGCGAGCCCGGTTTCCCGCGCGAGGGGAACCAGCATCAAGGCAACGAAGGCACATGTGCTTTGTTTCCGTTCCACGGCCCATAGCAGCGCTACCAAAGCCAAGGGGATGCCGACGTCGGTCATCATCCGGTCAAAGCTAACGATGGTGGCGGGGATCAGCAGGAAGGCCATGCCCAGCGCGGTGGGCAATCCCCAAACGAGGCAGAGGTCAGCTAACAAATAGACGCCCAGGCTGGCGGCAAGCCACATCACCACGATGTAGGAATAGGTTGGCCATGTGGGCTGCCCGAAGCTGAGTGTCCAAGCAAGGGCAGGGAAGAGAATCCGGCGGTAGCGCATCGCCGGATTGTCGACGTAGCGCGCGTAGTCCTGATGGTTCCACGGATCATGGGCAATGTAGAGGTAGAACTGCCCGTCAAAACCAGGGGTGTTTGGATACTGGTATACCTGCGTCGCCAAGTGTGGCGGGGGTGGGTATTTGTCACCGGCGAAGAAAAGAGACGTGGGATTCCACGAGTGCCCCGCAATCACGAGAAGGTGCCATAACGCTACGGCGAGTAGCCCGAGCAGAGCGTAATGGACGGGGCGCTTTGGCATTCGAAAGCAGGTTCCTTCAAAGGAGAAAAAAAGGAGCGGTCTCCTGTGGAGCCGCCCCTTCTTTTGTTTCGAATTGTCGTGCGAAGCCGTTGCCTAAGCGGCGGCTTCCGCCTTCTTCTTGGCAATGGCCGCCTGTGCTGCCGCCAAACGGGCGATCGGCACACGATACGGGGAGCAGGACACGTAGTCCATACCCACGCGGTAGCAGAAGGCCACGCTGGAGGGTTCGCCGCCATGCTCGCCGCAGATACCCACTTCCAGGTCAGGACGGGCTTCACGGCCCAACTTCACAGCCTGTTCGATCAGCTTGCCAACGCCGGTCTGATCGAGCACCGCGAAGGGATCTGCCGTAAAGATTTTCAAGTCTTCATAGTGGCTGGAGAACTTGATGTAATCGTCACGGGAAATGCCCAGCGTGGTCTGCGTCAGATCGTTGGTGCCGAAGCTGAAGAACTCGGCTTCCTTGGCCACCTGATCGGCGGTGAGGGCTGCGCGCGGAATCTCAATCATGGTTCCCACCATGTACTTGAGTTCGCCAGTGAGGCCGGCCTTCGCCAGCACTTCTTCGGCAACCGCAACAACCAAAGCCTTCTGGTTCTCGAGTTCCTTCACGTTACCGACGAGAGGAATCATCACCTCGGGGATAACGGTCTTGCCCTTCTTGTGGACCTTCACGGCTGCTTCGAAGATGGCGCGGGCCTGCATTTCGGTGATCTCCGGATAGGTGATACCGAGACGGCAACCACGGTGACCAAGCATCGGGTTGAACTCATGCAGTTCTTCCACGCGGTGCAACAAGGTCGGCAGGTAGGTCTTCAGTTCGCGAACGGTGATGCCGTAGGTGGCGGCCATTTCCTTTTTGGCCTTGGCATCGGCTGAGGGCAGCTTCGCCAGGTCGACCATCAGGTTTTCGCGCTTCGGCAGGAACTCATGGAGCGGCGGATCCAGGGTGCGGATGACCACGGGGTAGCCGGCCATGGTGGTGAAGAGCTGTTCAAAGTCCTTGCGCTGCATGGGCAGGAGCTTCGCGAGCGCCTTACGGCGTTCCTTTTCGTCGTTGGCCAGAATCATGGCCTGGACGTGCTCCACACGGCCTTCTTCGAAGAACATGTGCTCGGTACGGCACAGGCCGATGCCTTCCGCGCCGAATTCGCGGGCCTTCTTGGCGTCGCGTGGGGTTTCGGCATTGGTGCGTACGTTGAAGTCGCCGCGGGATTCGTCTACCCATTCCATGAAGCGGGCGAGGAAGCCGCTCTTGGTATCGGGATCAACGGTTGCCGCCTGGCCCACAAAGATTTCACCAGTGGTGCCATCGATCGAGACCCAGTCGCCTTCCTTCACGGTCAGGGTCTTGCCGTTGACGACAACGGTGAACAGGCCCTTCTTCTCGTCGACCTTTACGCTGCCGGCGCCCACGATGCAGGGCTTGCCCATGCCGCGCGCCACAACAGCGGCGTGGCTGGTGAGGCCGCCAACCATGGTGATGATGCCCTTGGAGACGTCCATGCCATGGATGTCGTCCGGCGACGTTTCCTTGCGCACCAGAATGGCGGGCTGGTCGGCGCTGAGCTTCATGGCCTTGTCGGAATCGAACACGGCCTTACCCACAGCGGCGCCAGGGGAGGCGGCCAAGCCCTTACCCACCAGGGTGAGGTTCTTGAGGGAGGTCTTATCGAGCAGCGGGTGCAGCAACTGGTCGAGCTGTTCCGGCGCAACGCGCAGAACGGCTTCTTCCTTCGTGATCATGCCCTCTTCGCACATTTCCACGGCGACGCGGACAGCGGCCGGGCCGGTGCGCTTACCGCTGCGGGTCTGCAGCATGTAGAGCTTCTCTTCCTGCACCGTAAACTCGAAGTCCTGCATGTCGCGGTAGTACTTCTCGAGCGTCGTGGTGATGGAAACCAACTCGTCGTAAGCGGCGGGCAGTACTTCTTTCAACTGCGCGATAGGCTGCGGGGTGCGGATACCGGCCACCACGTCTTCGCCCTGGGCGTTGATGAGGAACTCACCGTAAAAGACCTTCTCGCCGGTGGCGGGGTTGCGGGTGAAGCCAACGCCCGTGCCGGAGGTATCACCGATATTGCCAAACACCATCGCCTGGATGTTCACAGCGGTGCCCATATCATCGGACAGCTTGTTCATCTTGCGGTAGTAGATGGCCTTCGGCGTGAAGAAGCTTTCGAACACGGCATCGCGCGAACGAAGCAACTGCTCCATGGGATCCTGCGGGAAGTCCTTGCCAATCTCTTTCTTGAAGAGCTTCTTGTAATCGGCAACAATCTGGCGCAGGTCGGCTTCGGACAGGTCGGTGTCCAGCTTGGTCTTCGCCTTCTTCTTCTGTTCGTCGAAGATGTGGTCAAACTTTTCCATATCGATATGGAAGGCGACCTCACCGAACATCTGGATGAAGCGGCGGTAGCAATCGTAGGCGAAGCGGCCATTGCCACTCTTGGCAGCCAGACCTTCGGTGGTTTCGTCGTTCAGGCCGAGGTTCAGAATGGTGTTCATCATGCCGGGCATGGAAACAACCGCGCCGGAACGGACACTCAGAAGAAGGGGGTTCTTCTTGTCACCGAGCTTCTGCCCGATTTCATTTTCGAGGGCCTTCAGCTTGTCCTTAAGCTGCTTATCGACTTCAGCAGGGACCTTCTTGTTATTCTGAAAGTAAAGGTTGCAGACATCCGTGGATACGGTGAAGCCCGGCGGTACCGGCATGTTTGCCAGCGCCATCTCGGCGAGGCCCGCTCCCTTCCCGCCAAGGACGTTCTTCATCTTGCCGTTACCATCGGTCGTTTTGCCGAAGGAATAGACATATTGCTTCATTGCGAATCGATCTCCTTACTGAAAAGAGCGAACATCAGCCAATCCCCAACGCGGGGATTCGGTTCTATCGGTCATCGAGTAACGATTTCGGAGAAGTCGGCGATGGCCGATAGCTCCGTCAGCAACTGGTGCAGAAGGCCAAGACGGTTCAGTCTTACATTCTGGTCCTCGGCATTCACCAGCACCTTGTCAAAAAACGCGTCTACCGCGGGGCGCAGACTGGCAATGGCCGTCAACGCTCCTTTGTAGTCGTCGGAAATACGCAACTGCTTCACGCGGTCGCGCACCTGAATAAATTCCTGATAGAGCGCCTGCTCGGCGTCTTCGGTCAACAGTTCCTGCCGTACCGCGCCGGAGCTAACCTCGGCCTGCCGCAGGATATTCTTGATGCGTTTGAAGCTAGCCGCTAGCGGTTCAAAATCTGCCGTGGGGCGTACTTCCCGTAGCGCCTCCAAGCGTTGCAGCGCATCCTTCAAATCAGCGAAGCCAGCGGCCATCACGGCGTTGACTTCGTCATAGGCAAAGCCTCGTACTTCACGGAAGTAATAGCGGATTCGATCTGTGAAGAATTCGCGCAACGCGGCATTCCCGCCGTCAAAGGCTTCCAGGTTCAGCTTGGCTTCGCCTTCCACCAGAATGCGCACAATGCCTTGTGCGGCCCTACGCAGGGCAAAGGGGTCGCTGGAACCTTTGGGAATCAACCCGATGGAGAAGCAACTGGAAAGCGTGTCGCCCTTGTCCGCCAAGGAGAGCAGTTGTCCCAACAGCGTGGCCGGAATATCACCATCCATGCTGGTTGGTTTGTACTGGTCGTAGATCGCCGCTGCTACTGTTTCGAGCTCGCCTTGGAAACGGGCGTAGAGTCCACCAACCACACCTTGCAGTTCCGTGAACTCTTTCACCAATTCCGTCGTGAGGTCGCACTTGGCGAGTTCCGCAGCACGTTCGGCGTGGGCCTTGTCCGCACCCGCCAACTCGGCCAGTTTGCCGACAAGCGAGCGATTGCGGTTGGTCTTCTCCAGGTAGTTGCCGAGCTTGGCGTGGAAGGTGACATTGCCCAGTGACTCCACACGGTCTGCCAGCGTCTTCTTCTGATCAACATCCCAGAAGAATCGCGCGTCGTTGAAGCGGGCGCGCAACACGCGTTGGTTGCCGTTTACCACCAGCCCCTCGGGGTCAGCGGCAGTGTTCATCACGGCGACGAAGTGCGGAGCAAGGGAGCCATCCATGCGATGCACGGCGAAGTATTTCTGGTGATGCTTCATCACCGTAATCAGCACTTCCTGCGGAAGAGTCAGATACTCATCCGCAAAGGTTCCAAGAATCGGGGTAGGGAATTCAGTGATGTAGACCAGCGTTTCCAGCAGATCCGCATCCAGCGAAACTTTCACGCCTTTGGCGACCGCCAGGGCTTCTGAACCTTCCACGATGCGCTTGCGGCGCTCATCCGCAGAGAGAATGACGCCGTTGTCGCGCAACGCCTGTTCATAGGTGGCGTAGGTGACAGGCACGCTGTTCTTGCCCAGACGGCGGTGGCCAGCAGTAGTGTTGCTGGAGGATACGCCTTCAATGGAAAACGGAACAACGGTATCGCCCAGTAGCGCGACCAGCCAGCGAATGGGACGAATGAAGCGGCTGGTTCCTTTGCCCGCCCATACCATGTTCTTCGGGAAGTGGATGCTTAGCACCAGTTCCGCCAGGCTCTCAGACAGAATCGCGGCGGTCGGGCGACCCTCCACCTTCTGCTGGAACGCGAGATATTCGCCCTTCGGCGTAGCAACGCGCTGGATATTTTCCAGCGCCGTGTTCATCTTCTTGGCAAAGGCGTGTGCGGCGGGGGTGGGCTGATCGTTCTTGAAGGCGGCGGAGACAGGGGGGCCAGTGACCAGGCTTTCGGTGCTTTCCTGCGCTTCCTGCACGCCCGAACAGCGCAACACCAAGCGGCGGGGCGTTGCATCCAACTGCAGAGCTTCGTGCTGCAAGCGATGCTTCGTGAGCAGCTCCGTGAACAGGTTCTGCAGATTTTCAAGAGCCCCGGGAATCATCCAATCGGGGATTTCTTCGGTGCCAATTTCCAGAATAAAGGGCAGCATTAGGCAGCCACCTCCTCGGCGGCGCCAAATTGCTGGGCCATCCACAACTTCGCGACCCCAACGGCCACTTTACGCACGCGGCCAATGACGGCCACTCGTTCGGTGACGCTGATGGCGCCACGCGCATCCAGCAGGTTGAAGAGGTTCGAACACTTCAAGACCTGTTCATAGGCGCTCAACACCGGGAAACGTTTGGGCTCCGGGTAATCGGCAAAGGCATCGATCAGGCGTTGCGCTTCAGCTTCGTGAATCTCAAACAGCTTCCACAAGGCTCCGATGTCAGCGAGCTCAAAGTTATAAACCGAACTCTGCAACTCATCGGCATGGCGCACGGTGCGGTAGCTGAAACCCGGTGTCCATTCGATGTCGTAGACGCTCTCTACACCCTGCAGGAATGCGGTCAGGCGTTCCAATCCATAGGTGATTTCGGCGGGAACCAGATCGAGATCGAAACCGCCGCATTGCTGGAAGTAGGTGAACTGGGTAATCTCCAGACCGTCCAGCATAACCTGCCAGCCGATGCCCCAGGCTCCCAGGGTGGGCGATTCCCAATTGTCTTCTTCAAACTTGATGTCGTGCTTGGAAAGATCGATGCCAATCGCTTCCAAACTCTGCAGATAGAGTTCGATGATGTTGGCCGGCGTAGGCTTGGCAATCACCTGAAACTGCATGTGCTTGTACAGGCGATTGGGGTTGTCGCCGTACCGTCCATCCGCGGGGCGGCGGCTGGGTTGCACATAGGCGACGCGATAGGGGTTTGGCCCCAGCACGCGCAGAAATGTCTCCGGACACATCGTGCCGGCGCCGACCTCCAGGTCGTAAGGCTCCTGGATGATGCAACCGTTTTCCGCCCAGAAACGCTTCAGGCGAAAGATTAGATCCTGGTATGAAATGGGATGTGGGTGAGACATATCAGAGGGCTTCAAGCAGGGGCACAGTCAGCAAGCGGCGTTCCGCGTGAAGTTCGATCTCCCGAATAAGGAAACGTCGTAAATCCGAGTGTGCCGATTTCTCCCAGCCTTGCGGCGAAACTTCGCTGATTGGTTTGGCCGCGATTTCTTTTGCCATTGCAACCGACGCATCGGAAACGCGTAGCTCTGGCAGAAAGCCAGATAAGCGCACAGCCCAAAAGGCGAAGTAGGTGAGCGATCGCCAAAGGGCTAATTCTCCGCCTGCTTCCAGGTGACGGGTCACCGTCAGGATCAGGCGATAAAAACGTTCGTCCGGCATAGCCATCGGTAGCAGAAGTTCGGCTACCTCCGCGATGAAATCCAATCCCAAAGCCGCCGCGTAGTTGTTCGCGATGGCGAAGGGTGACTGGATGATTTCACACCCGTTCAGCGTCACCAGTTCCCGGTTCTCCCGCTGGTAGTAGGTGACCCGTGAGCAGCATAACCGTTCCAGGGCCGCACCAAAAGGGCTTCGCGGCTTTCTCGCCCGCTTGGCGACGCCTCGAAGCTTTCCTTTGTCACGCGTGAAGAGACTAACGACGAGATCAGCTTCGCCGAATGGATACGTTCGAAGCGTGATCGATTCGCTCACAATGGCCGCCATACCGGCTTTAGACGCAAAGACTAAGATAACACATTCACTGCGTTGGAGATAGCGGCGTTGCACCGTGTTTCTTATGCCTGAGAGTGAGCAAACGCCAGCATCCGGAAGGCCCGCCGCGCCTCTGTGATCCCTTGGCCAAAACCTCATCCCGCAGAGGCGTAGTAGGATGTAGCCAGCCATGCCTGTTTCCACCTTTCCTCTCGGTCTTACCATGCAGACCATCGCCTTTGCCGCCGCGAAACACCGCAACCAGCGGCGTAAAGATGCCGAGGCTTCCCCCTACATCAATCACCCGATCGACGTCGCCAACATCCTGGTAAATGAAGGTGGCATCGACGACGTTACCGTGCTGCATGCCGCGCTTTTGCATGACACGGTGGAAGACACGGAGACCTCGGCCGATGAACTGCGGGAGCTTGTGGGAGAGGCTGCAACCTCGATTGTTCTTGAGGTCACCGACGATAAGTCCTTGGATAAAAAGACACGCAAACGCTTGCAGGTGGAGCATGCCAGTCATCTGAGCGAAGGGGCCAAGTTGGTAAAGCTGGCGGATAAGATCTCTAATCTTCGCGACGTGCTGGCTTTCCCGCCACCAGGTTGGTCCAGGGAAGACAAGCTTGCTTACTTTGACTGGGGCGCCGAGGTCGTGGATCGTCTGCGCGGAATTAACCCTAAACTGGAATCAGCCTTTGACGCAGTGTATCGCCGCCGCGAGGAAGCGCTCTGAGCACTTCATTCTGAGCAATTCATTAGGTGGCTTGGCAGGGTTCGGACGATGCGCTATTTGCTGAGCTTGCGAAGTTCCAACTGATCGCCAACTACCGTGCCCGTTTGCTGCGCGGCGCCCGCTGGCAGTTCCAGGACGATCTCCGAACTGAAGCAGAACCCGATGCGATTCCGCGGTACGGCATGCATCAGCTTGCGCACTTTGCGGTCCTTCCCAATGAATACTACGTCGATGGCAAACTTCATGCCGAAGGTGTGGATTGCCTCGCAAGGGGTGATGAGCAGGCCCTCACCCGGTTCCAGTCCACTTCGCTTCAGTAGCCCTTCGCGTCGTGTACGACTCTCATTAGCCAGCAGCGCCTGCGTGGCCAACGGCTGTTGGCGGGTCAGGTTCTCGACATGATAAATGCTATCGGTTGCCATGGTTGTTGATGTCGATTCCGTTACGTCTTGCCTGCGTTTTTTTTCTGGGTCAGAGTCTTTTACTTCGAAAGCTCGAAAAGCCGGAATCCAAACTGATCCCAAGCCACCAACAGCGCCATCCAGGCTAGAGCAATTACCGAACCATGCGGCAGACTGAGGCTTTTGTTGCTCCGGAAATCAAGGGTTTCATCCACCGAGGCCGGAGACTGGAAACTGGCCAAGGATCGAAGGACCAGCACAGAACGCTGCAGGGTATGTCGAAACTGTCCCTTGGCCATGGTGAAGACCACGGCTACCACCCCTCCTAACAACGATGCGGCAAAGAACAGGTGAAGCCACATGGACCAACCAATGAAGGTGGAGACGGCGGCCATCAGCTTCCCATCACCGGCGCCCATTGCCCTAAGCGCGTAAAGGGGCAAATAGATGACCAGGGCCAGAACAAGTCCCACGACCGATGCGAGCAGACCTGTAGAGCCTTCCAATATGTAACTGAGAACGAATCCCACCGGGATTGCGGGCAAGGTAAGCACATTGGGAATCCGCCTGGTGCGAAGATCCGTGATGGCCGCCACCAGGATGATGGCGCTTGCGGCAAGCAATAGAAACCAGTGCGGATTGTTGGGCATAGGGTGGTCCAGTTAAGAATCTTTACGGGGCGATATCAACCAGTTACCTTCGCGCATCAGCGGTCATATTGCAACTGGAGGAATCAGCAACAGGATTTCGACAAGAACGGGTTCCCCGCTGCGGGATGCCGGTCGGAATCGCCACTTGTTCAGGCTGGGACGCAACATCGGCATCAGGCTACGGAAGCGTGTTCCCACCACTTCCAACTTGTCGAATTGCCCATCCGTCGTAATGAAGCCGTGCAGCATGATATAGCTGGCCTTGGGCATGATGGGCGAGGGCGGACGCACGGTGACAGCCGGATAGGGCGCGGCGAGTAGGGGCGGCGTTTCCTCAATGACAATGACACTGCCGTTCTGTGGAACACGAGGGGCAGGTGGGCCTGTCAGCGGCTCACAGTATTGCAGTATCCACTCTTTGGATGAGCCTACTTGAATGTAGACGGTCTCGATATTGGCGCCACGCAAAACGCCGCGCGCTCCGCTGAACACGTCGGACAGGGACGTTTGGGTGACTACCAGATCAAAGGCTCCATCCTCAGGGTGAACGATGGTGCGCCCCTGCTCCGGCTCCTTCAAGTTGAGCGCGGCAAGAAGGTCAGCGATCGATGGCTGGGCTCCTGCATCATTGCCACCGAGACTTCCG
>Ga0182739_1005250_pt1 | contig 10330 bp, 5 predicted proteins | sample eDN5th30CBELigBY_FD_128873 | JGI IMG/M metagenome (GOLD analysis project Ga0182739, IMG submission 128873) | Enriched backyard soil microbial communities from Emeryville, California, USA - eDNA 5th pass 30_C BE-Lig BY (version 2) (version 2) | ecosystem: Environmental > Terrestrial > Soil >...
GTTCCGGGGGCATGTAGGGGAGCGAACCGATCACCTCACCATGGCGTGTCATCTGGCTTAGGCCGGCATTCGTGTATTGTTTGGCCAGTCCGAAGTCCGCCAATTTGACGGTGAGCCGGGAGCCGGTGCGAGTGAACAGCAGATTTTCCGGTTTTACGTCGCGATGCACGAATCCTTGCTGATGGGCATGGTCGAGGGCATGGAGGATATGCCCCATCAGTCCGCAAGCAATGCGAATCCGTTTGTCGGCGGTCCAGGAGCGAGTCAATTCTGTCCATGAAATCGAGGGGACGTATTCCGTGCTCAGGAATAAACCGTGACTGCATGGCCCCGCTTCAATCAGGCGGATCAGGGAGGGGTGGTTCAACTGCCTGAGGATCGACGCCTCGCGCAGAAACGTCTGCACTACTCGCTTGTCGCAGTGTTCTTCCAAATCGATCACCTTGACGGCACAGACCGTTCCCGTCGCGAGTTGCACGGCCCGGTAGACCGTCCCGAGGACTCCCGTACCGATCCGGGCCTCGACTTCATAGCCGGGAATCGAGGGGAGCTCCGGATGTTCCAAGGGAGCCACGGGAAGTTGCGGGACCGTTGGGGGCGCTGCTTCCTTCGCAGATTCTGGAACCGGTGGAGAGGATCGGAATGTGTTCGCGGCGCGCCGTTTGACCGAAGACGGTTTCCGCTTCGACTTCGCTGACGGAGAGATCTGAACGGCGAGTTTCGTCCGACCGACGGAAACGATGTCGCCATCCTTCAAGTCCCGTTCCTTCACCCGTTCCCCGTTCACGTATGTTCCGTTGAAGCTGTTCAGGTCCAGCAGAAAGCAATGCGGCGGATTCATCTCCAGGCGAAAGTGGTGACGCGAGACACGGGGATCTCCTTTGAGACGAAGCGGGGCATGAACGGACCGTCCTGCCAGGAGCGTGTGATGCTCGGTAAAGACAAATTTGAGTCCCGCATGCGGTCCGGCAATGACCTCGATCTGTACCTGGGGAGCGGGTGAGCTGTGTGTGGCGTTCTTCCTGGAAATTTCCGGAGGGCTGCCGGCGTCTGGAGCAGGGTTTCGGTCCGCTGAGACGAAAGATTGCCCGTCCGCGGGCGCAGTGGAGGGAGGCGTCGAGTGCGGAGGCCATGCCTTCAGAATCAGTTCCTGTTGAATCTGTTGCAAAAGTTCCAGCACCTGGGGGCGTTCGTCAGGCGGAAACAGGGAGAGGTAATCTTCAATCCGGGGACGATGCCCGTTACGCCAGGCGGCCTCGAACTGGTCGCAGGCAGCATCGAGGCGTCGCAGAGCATTGAGATTGCCAATCAAGGGGGGTGGGGAATCCATACACATTTCCGAACGGTTCCAGGTGGATGTGACGAACGGCGCAAGCAAAGACCGCAGTGATCTCCTCACGTCAGGAATGCGACGTTCCACGGCGCGACCACGCTCTGGTGTTCACCGCCTGCGCTCTCGCCGATGTCAGGCATCCATGAACTAATGCGGATTTCCGACGTTCATCCGACACATTTTTTTCAAGAATTCCTCACAAAACATTCCGCGATCCGCTCGCGGCGAAGAAATCTTCACCAATCCGGCGGTTTTGTCGCGGCACTAAGAATTCCACCGGGAGACTTCCTGCTGCCACACGGCGCGGACCAGTTTCAGCTTCCGTTCGGCTTTTTTCTCGGTGCAGTCGAACTCTTCCGCGATCTCTCGGATGGTGTAGCCGGCCAGTTTCATCAGGGCGTAGCGGCGCAGGTCTTCTTCGAGGAGTTCCAGCATTTCCGTGCAAAGCAGTTCGGGAGCGTCTCCGAGTGCCGCAGCGGGTGCCCATTCGACCCCTTGCTCGACGTGTACCTTGTCTCCGCCCCGCTTCTGGGCGAACTCCCGTTCCTGGATTCTCAAGGCTTTACGAACGGTGATGACTCCCAGCACGTTCCAGAGGTCGTCCCGATCCATGCTTTCCCGGAGGTCGCCGCGATTCGCTTTTTCCCAGAAGCTGATCACGGCGCTTTGCAAGGCATCCTCAGCATCGGCAACGCGACGGACGCGGCCGGTCAGCGACGAACGCACCAAGGCCAGCAATCGAGGGCGTAAGCGATCGAGCAGCTTTCCCAAAGAATCGTCATGTCCCCGCCGCCACAGGCGATAGAGCATTGTGATAGAACCAGCCGCATCTTCGTCCGGAAGGAGCTTCGGGTCGGACATGGCCGGTTCCATGGAGGTGGGACAGAGAATGGATTCAGGTACTTTATCGGGCGTTTCGATGGTTGTAAACTTTTGTGCGCATTTCCGATAGAACAGCGAGGGAGATCCTTGATAGCATGCGGGAGCGACACGTTGGCAGATGAGTTCCGGGCTCTTTTTGCTGAAATTTCCGCTTTGCCAGAAGATCTCGTGTCGGAAGTTGTCTCGTTTTCGCATTTCCTTGCGTCATTCACACCTTGCGAGTCATCCTCTTGTCCGGAGGCGGTTCTGAGGCGGATCGATTGGGGACGAAAATCACGATGGGCAATCCACGAAAGAAGCCGGCGCTTCCCCAACAGCCAGCCGACCGTCAGCCGTTGCGAAAACCCGCGTCGTCGCCAGACGTCACCGGCAATGTTCAGGGAGGCGACACCAGTCGTGCTGCCGATTCGGTGGCTGCTTCTCAGTATCCGTTCGCGAGGCTGCCGGTGGAATTCGGCCGGTATCGCATCGAGAGACTGCTCGGCAGCGGAGCGATGGGGACGGTTTATCTCGCGGAGGACATCCGGCTCGGCCGTCTGGTCGCCCTGAAGATCCCGAAGCTCTCGAATTCGGGATCGGACAAATTGTTGCGGCGTCTGGAGACTGAAGCACGATCACTCGCCCGCATCGACACCCCGCACATTTGCAGAGTCTTCGACTTCGGTGAGTATGGCGGCGTTTCCTTCATCGCCATGGAGTACGTTCCCGGAGAAGATTTGCAGGCCATCCTGAAACGGACCGGGCGCAAACGGTCCCCGAAGGAGGCTGTCAGGATGATCATTCAGCTCGCTGAAGCCCTGGCCGTCGCCCACGAGAGCGGCGTGATCCATCGCGATCTCAAGCCCGCTAACATTCGCCGGCATGATGACGGCCGACTGGTCATCATGGATTTCGGACTGGCCCGGCAGACACAGATCGAGGCCGACGCCGAACGGACGCTGGGGGGGACGATCCTCGGGTCGGCGGCCTACATGTCTCCCGAACAGGCGGGAGGCCACATCCAGGAGGTCGACGAACGAAGCGACATCTACGCTCTGGGAGTGATTCTGTTTGAGCTGCTCACCGGTGAATGGCCCTTTCAAGGCAGCACCCTCGAAATTCTCGGTCAGAAATCGATTCTGCCCCCTCCGAATCCGCTGACTCTGGCTCCGGAACTTCCGCCCGAACTCGCAACGATTTGTCAGAAGATGATCGCCCGCAACAAGCGGGACCGTTCTGCCCACTGCTCAGCACTGGTCCGTGAACTGAAGTTGGTGACGTTCAGAACAGCTCCCTCGGCCCTTCGATCTGCGCTCGCTCGACGAGGCCGAACCGCAGCGTCCGTTTCCAGAAACGACGATCTCTCCAAGCAGGGAGCCGTCATTATTGCCGGGATGGACGCGCTCGGCAACATTCCGTCGCTCTCCGTTCAGCGACTCGCCTCTGCAGCGAGGAAACTCCGTCTCCCTCCCATCAAGGTTCTTTGGCTGGGAAGCATCGTGGCCGCTGTTCTGGCCGTCGTTCTGATCGCGGGCGTGTTTTCCCAGACCGGCAAAGAGATCTCGCAGATCGAATTCGAAGCGCCTTTGACGTCCTCTGTCCCACACTCGGAAGCCCCGCAAAACTCATCTCCTGGCACTCACGAAGATTCTCCGTCCCCTACGGCAGACCCTCTCCCGGAGAGGCCGGTGAACAGATCCGTTCTTGAAGGCAGCTATGCCGGCGAGTCGCGAACTTTGAACGCACCACTGGGGCTGAAACTGATCTGGTGCCCCCCGGGGAGCTTCCGGATGGGGAGTCCATTCAATGAGCCAGGCCGCAAGAGTCACGAACGGCAAGTCGACGTCACGTTGACTCAGGGGTTCTGGCTGGGAGGGACAGAGGTCACACAGGGGCAGTGGCGAGCGGTCATGGGAACCTCGCCCTGGAAAGGACAATCGCATACGCGGGAAGGGGACTACTTTCCGGCATCCTATGTCAATTGGTGGGATGCGATGGCATTCTGCCAGAATTTGACCGAGGAGGAACGTCGCGCAGGACGTCTGTCTTTGGATCAGGAATACACGCTGCCGACAGAAGCCCAGTGGGAATATGCGTGCCGGGCCGGTTCAACAGCACTGTACAGTTTTGGAAATAATCCCGATCGGCTGGGTGAGTACGCGTGGTTTCACAAAAACACCTGGGATGTGGGGGAGAGATATGCACATCCCGTGGGGGCAAAGCAGGCGAATGTGTGGGGGCTGCATGACATGCACGGAAATGTGCGCGAGTGGTGCCTGGATAGCTGGTCGAACGATCTGCCGGGCGGTCGTGATCCGTTGGTCTATTCAGTACCGGACGGGGTCCACCGGGGCGGGAGTTGGTACACCTCAGCCCTGATGTGCCGGTCTGCCATGCGGTACAAGGACGGCAATGGATACCGGATGGATAATCTGGGCTTCCGCGTGGCATTATGCAGTCCCCAACTCACAACCGCCCGCACCGCCGAACCCGCCACCACGGCATCTGCATTGCCCTGAGGCTGGTCGCCCCGCTTGAACCCAGTCTTCATGTCTACTATTTCTATACAGACGATCGTCTACAGTCATCAGCCTTTTGGGAGTGCGGGCCATGTTGGAGAAACGTCTACATCAGGCCCCACTTGGCCGCTGCGGGAACACGAACTCCGTTGATTCCCGGGAACAGCGACGCGGCCGCACGGGAAGCCTCTTTCCCCGGTACCCGTGGCTGCTGGTCCTGATGGGGCTGGTGCAGTTTGGGATGTCTCCGGTCCGTGCCGACGATGCCCGGATTGCGTTGACGATTCCACTGGAACAGGGACGCTGGTACTCCCGGCAGGCGGTGCAGGAGGAGTGTCATCGTCAACTGGGAACACCGCTTCCCAGCGAAATGGAAGAGGACCGCCGGATCGAGCTGACCGTGGCGGAGAAGGCGGCGCTGTTACTGGCGAACGAAGCGGGCGTGCTCGATGTCCGTTTCGAACCGGATCGGCTGACCATCTGGATTCCCAACGCAGAAGATGATGGCGTTCGCCGGGAGCACCGGCATCGGCTGGAGCGGTTGTTCGGGATTTCACTCCCGGACTGGCCGGAGGAAAAAGGGCTGCACGTTCCGGAACGGTTCGATCCCAAGAAGCGAACGGCCCTGCTCGTCCACGGCCTGGAGGGAAATCTGAACGGGCTGGAGCGGCTCGCTGATGCCTGTGAGGCGACCGGGTTTCAGATCCTGCAGTTTGATTACCCGAACACGGGACCGATTGCCTGGTCGGGGGACCGGCTGTGTCAGGAGTTGTCGACATTCGCCCTGGAACATCCCACGGCCCATCTTGTGGTGATCGCCCACAGTATGGGGGGACTGGTTGTCCGGCATTGTCTGGAATCCCCGGAATGCGATCTGTCCTGCGTGACCGACGTGGTTTTTCTGGGGACGCCGCATCAGGGGAGTTTCCTCGCGGGCGAAAGCGACCTGCTGGAACTCTTCGATCGCCCCGTCTTTTCCAAAGAGGAGTTTGCCAGGAAATTGAACGAGGGACTGGGGGAGGCCCGGATGGATCTCCAGCCGGGGAGTCTCTTTCTCCGCACGCTCAATGCGCAGCCCCGCCCGCAGAATGTCCGCTATCACGTCGGTCTCGGCACGAAGAGTTTTGTGACAGCGGATCAGGCGGAAGAAATCACACAAGTGCTTCAGCGACGGCTGGCCGCCCCCGACCTGCCCTCCGCTCTTCGCGCCCGCTGGCAACAGGTGCGGGATGCTCCCGAGTGGGTTCCCGGTCAGGGGGATGGAGCGGTTTCAGCGAGCAGTGCTCATCTGCCGGGAGCGGACCATGAGCGGACATTTGCGCTGAATCATCTTGAACTCAAGGATCTTCCCGGAGCGAAGCCGGAAGAGTCCGCGGTTTTTCAATGGATTCTGGATGTGATCCCCGGTCGTATTTTGGAGAAGCCTTAAGATGTCTGTGTTTCAGGAATCTCTTCCCTTTGGGATCGAAATTGATAAAGAACTCCCCAACACGATCGCTGACCCGCCCCCCGGCAGGCTCTTTCGTGTCCGTGATGCCCGAGGGTTTCCCGAACAGCGGGTGGTCCGGTTTGCGCGGTTGGTTGACTCCGCCGGTTTCCCGGATCCCAAGGGAAGCTCGTGGGTCCGGATGCGGGTCCACCAACTGGTGGATGTTCCCCTGCCGTATGTGCTCACGCCCCTGGAGGCGGAAACGACGCCGGAAGGGGCTTTCTTTTTTCTCGAAAATGCTTGGGAACATGCGCTCGCCGACAAATGGCCGACTGCTGTTGATCGTCGACACTCGGTGGAACTGCTGGAACAACTGCTGACCGGACTGGCAGCACTGCATGACCGGGGAATCGCGCATGGCGATCTTCGTCTCTCGAACGTCGCACTTCTGCCGACCGGCCCTGAGGGAAAGAACGGGACGAGCACCTCCGCCTGGCTGGCCAATACGCCGCTGGGAGGTCTGGCCTACCAGACGGGGGGAGCCTCTGTCGCGGCGGACATGAAGCAGTATTTTCCGCCGGAATGGGAGGGGCGTGCCCAGACTCCGGCGCCGACAGCGGACCTGTACGCGCTGGGAGTCATCGCCCACAAGCTCGCCTGCCAGGATCGCAATGCACTCCTCCCGACCGATCTTCCGAAACGTTCCTGGTGGAAGCAGTGCTCCCGATGGTTCCGGCAGAGACTGGTGGGAGATCCCCTCGACGGGGTTGTCGATCTGTTGCTGCGGGAAGAGGGTTCCCGGCCGAAAAACGGTCGGGAAGCACTTCGGCGGCTTCGTCGTTGGCGGCGATGGGTCTCCTGTCGCGGACCACTGCTGATTTTCCTGTTCGTCCTCCTGCTCCTGGGAATCGGTCTGGTCTGGAGAGGTCAAGCCCTCGCGGGGGTGAGGCAACAGAATCAGGATCTTCAAACGAAGGCCAGTAGTGCCGTTGCGGGAAAAATGGAGAGTGATGAGAAGGGGAGCGAACGCGACCGCACGATTCGGGAGCTCGACAAGCTGCTGACAACAAAGGATCAGGAAATCGCTTCGCTGAAGAAAAAGGTTCAAGACCTAACTCCCGGACCACGCGGCCCCGATCCAGGTCCCGCGAAGTTTGCCTGGAAGGCTGCTGTCCAGGAAGCGAAAGACGAGTATGTCCCGGAACTCTGGCAAAAACATCTGGAGCAAATTCCGGACAAAGTCAGAAAGGACAGCCTGCCGTTCTTTCGGAGTTGGGAGAAGATCGTTCTCACTCACAAAGGAAAGGCGGATGCCTGGAAAGGTTATGACAAAGACTTGGCTGATCGCTGGAAACAACTGCTCAGCCAGCCCTGGGAGGAGGCCACCGTCACTGCGTTTGATCAGCGGGTGGCTGCGCTCGATTCCGCAGCGGACATCTGGAAAAAATGGGCTCAGAATGACGCCCTGAAATTTGGCGACCTGCGGAATCAGGCGGAGAGCGAACCGGAGACTGTCCGCCGTATCCTGCATGCCTGGCTGAACGATACGGAAAGTCGGATGGACTGGTCGTTGCGGCTGAAATCCGGAACCGCACCCGCCGGTTATGGGGTGTACCGGGGCATCAGTGTCTATGGGGACCAGTGGACCGAGGACTGGCACAACTGGAATAAGGCGACCTCACACCAGTATCAGGGCCGGGTTTTGAAATTCCGCTGGACGGCGGACAAAACGCAGCCCAAGCCTCTTTACGTCACGATGCAGGCGAATCTCACCTGGCTTAGCGGAGGCGCGAGCCGGCCGTACCGGATCTACCGCACATTCAATGGTCCACTTCCGATCTGGCGCGCCCATCACGAAGGTCAGGTCTCACAAAATGGCTTCACTCTGGAGTTTGATGTCAACGATTGTCCCGGACCGCCACGTTCTCCGGCCTCCACTTCCATCGACTCTGTTAAGGATCTCCTGAAATGACGACGAACAAGACGATTGCTGCCATCGTGATCCTGGCCGTGGTGGCGCTCCTGGCCTGGGCCGGGCTCTCCGAGCCGAAGAAGGATCCAGGTCAAACACCACCGCCGAGGACTAGCGTGACAGGAGGCGGAACCATGGATCCTCCTCCCGACCCACCTCCGCTCGACCCTCCCGACCCAGAGACCACACGGGAACCAGAACCCGAACCCGAACCGGAAGTCTCCGAGGTCGAACTGCCGCCGCTTCCCAAAGCAGAGCAGCCCGAGCCCGTCCCGGTGGACCAAATCGTGGCGTATTACCCCATCGGGAAAACAGTCCGCAGTGTGGCCGACTTGTACGCTCATGGGACCGGGAAAAACCGTCAGTGGGGACTGCAGGGGGAAGCCCACTTTGTTTACCGGGCCCGCGCCGCCGTGGAGACGAAGGTGGTCGATCGGACCGAGGACTCGGTCACGTTCCGTCAGCGGTTCCACGAAGTCTCCCAGTCACGGGCAATTTTTAATGAGACGCTGGAGCTGAATCTTCCCAGCTCTCCGTTACTTGACATTGCTTGGGAATCCTTGAAACCCGCGCTGTTGCTTCATCCCGCCAGTCGTACTCCGTTTTGGACAAAGGATCTTATTTCGATCGTGGATCCGAATTTGAAAAAATCGTTAACGGCTTTCTACAAGTTGCTCCGCCGTGGCGGCGTCGAGATCCCCTTCGAAGAACCAGTGGAACTGGAAATCGATGTCGACAAGTTGACTGGGGCGGAAATCGAATTTGAGTATGTCTCCGGACTGGGAGTGACGCGGGTCAAGGTTCTGACCGGGCCGAAGTTCCCGCAGCCGGCGCTGGAACTCCTGGGCTACAACGCCAGCCTGTTTCTGGATTACTTCATCGGCCGGGCTCAGGAGACAGCGGTCGAGGAGAAGCTGACCGTCCGCAGCCAGGACATCGCCGGGATTGCTTATTTTGGCTATGACGTGAAGGTGGGGGGAGAACTGGTCTTTCGGCGCGAAGCGGTCGACGCACCGTCCGACGACGCGCATCCGTCCTTGAAGCTGGTTCCGGTCGGGGGGGAAGTCTCGCTCGCCGGAGATTACGGCGGCAGCCAGCGGACGGTCACCCTGAAGCCGCTGGCGGGAGAGGTTCTCTTTGCGGTGGAAGACGGGATCGTCCGGAGCGCCCGGTCCACCTGGCGAATCAACCAGAACAGCTTTACCAAAGATCATCTCTTGTTTCAGACCGAACGAATCCGCGATTTGCATCTGGAGACCCGCTATGACGCGGAACGGATCGATCAAAAGACAGAAGGCGGGGGACAGGGGGGCGACTGACAAGTCGCTTTTTCAGATCGTTCCTTCCTCGTTTCTCTCGCCAACAGGAATGCTCCCGATGTTTCTTTGTCCCCACTGTGAGAAGAGCTGTGCCCCGTCGGACCGCCGTTGCGGGGCCTGCGAACAGGATCTGGACTGGCTCAAGCAGGTTCCCCGGTTGCGGGATGCGCTCCTGGACTGGGGAACTCAGTCCGGCCCATTGACGACGACCGCCATGGTGCCGGTCCCAATTGAACCGGTCTCTTCCGGCCTTCCGGCACTCCGGGAAATCGATCTGCCGACCCGCCGGGAGGAGACGCTGACGCTGGGCAGGAGCCTGAATTCGTCGAAAGTCCTGCCGGACCCGTGCGTGGAGATGGTGCACTGCGTCCTCATCTGGCGGGAGAGCACGCAGCAGTACTGGGTCGCTGACCATCAATCTGAGACCGGGACGTTCGTTAATGGTCGCCCCGTGGTCGCCCAGCCGCTGCGGGGAGGAGACTTGCTTCAGGTCGGCCCGTATGCCTGGACGTTCAGTCCCCTGGACCGGCGGCTGGTGCAGGTGGGACCGATCGAAGGCGTGAACGTGGACGTTCAAGACATCTCGGTCGGCAGCCGGCTACAAAAGGTCTCCTTCCAACTGAACCCCGGCGAGTTCGTGGCTGTCATCGGTCCCAGCGGGCATGGCAAGTCGACGCTCATCCGGGCGTTGATTCATGACCCGAGTACCCCCTCCGCAGGGCAGGTGATCGTGAATGGGCAGGATGTCAGACAGCGGATCGCCTGGTTCCGGAGTCAGTTGGGGTATGTCGCCCAGCACGCCGCCCTGCAGGACGATCTGCCTGCCCAGAAAATGGTCGCCTTTGCCGCGACGCTGCGCGGGGCCGCAAGTGAGACTGGGAGGCAGGTGCTGAAGGA
>Ga0182739_1005251_pt1 | contig 10326 bp, 8 predicted proteins | sample eDN5th30CBELigBY_FD_128873 | JGI IMG/M metagenome (GOLD analysis project Ga0182739, IMG submission 128873) | Enriched backyard soil microbial communities from Emeryville, California, USA - eDNA 5th pass 30_C BE-Lig BY (version 2) (version 2) | ecosystem: Environmental > Terrestrial > Soil >...
CCGGCCGATGCCCGCTTCGCCCTCACCGGCACGCCCGTCGAGAACCGCCTGGTGGACCTGTGGGCGCTGCTCGACTGGACCACCCCCGGCCTGCTCGGTCCCCTCGACCGGTTCCGCCGGGAGATCGCCGTCCCCGTCGAGCGCGACCGCGATCCCGATGCCGCCGAATCGCTCGCCCGCCTCGTGCGGCCGTTCGTGCTGCGGCGCCGCAAGTCCGACCCCGACATCGCCCCCGACCTGCCGCCCAAGACCGAGACCGACCGGGTCGTCCCGCTCACCACCGAGCAGGCGACGCTCTACCGGGCGACCGTCGACGAGGTCATGGCCCAAGTCGAGCAGGCCGAGGGCATGGCCCGCCGCGGACTCGTCCTCAAGCTGCTCACCGGGCTCAAGCAGATCTGCAACCACCCCGCGCAGTTCCTCAAGCAGGACGGACCCGTCACCGGGCGCTCCGGCAAGCTCGACGCCGTCACCGAGCTGGTGGAGACGATCTGCTCCGAGGGCGAATCGATCCTGGTCTTCACGCAGTTCGTGGCGATGGGCCACCTGCTCGCGCAGCACCTCGCCGGGCCAGGCCGCCCGGCGCAGTTCCTCCACGGCGGCACCCCCGCCGGCCGCCGCCAGGAGATGGTCGACCGGTTCCAGGCCGGCGAGTTCCCCGTGTTCGTGATCTCGGTGAAGGCGGGCGGCACCGGCCTCAACCTCACCCGGGCCACGCACGTCATCCACTTCGACCGCTGGTGGAACCCCGCGGTCGAGGACCAGGCGTCGGACCGGGCGTGGCGCATCGGCCAGGACCGACCCGTGCAGGTCCACCGCATGGTGTGCGAGGGAACGGTCGAGGACCGCATCTCCCAGATGCTCGCTGAGAAGCGGGCCATCGCCGAGTCCGTGATCACCTCCGGTGAGGGCTGGGTGTCCGAACTCGGCGACGACGACCTGCGCCTGCTGGTGGCCCTCGGCACCGAGACCGGTGACGAGCCGGCGCGGAGCACCCGCTGATGGCCCGGCAGTTCGGCGCGACGTGGTGGGGCCAGGCCTGGATCCGCGCCCTGGAGGAGCGGGCGCATCTGGATCCGAACCGCCTCGCCCGGGGCCGCACCTACGCCCGCCAGGACCGGGTGGCCCGCGTCGAGCTGGAGGCGGGCAAGATCACCGCGCTCGTCCGCGGCAACCGGGTCCTCCCCTACAAGGTCGCCATCGCCGTGCCCACCCACAACGATGCCCGGTGGGTCGACGTCGCCAAGGCCATCGCCGGCCGGGCCGCCCACGCCGCCGCCCTGCTCGACGGCGAGCTCGACCCTGCGGTCGCCGAGGCCGCCGAAGCGGCCGGCGTGCCCCTCTTCCCGGGCCCCGGCGACCTCAAGCCCCGCTGCTCGTGCCCCGACTGGGCCGACCCGTGCAAGCACGCCGCCGCCGTCGCCTACCTGGTGGCCGACGCCCTCGACGCCGACCCGTTCGTCCTCTTCGCCCTCCGCGGCACCACCCGCGACGAGCTCATGGCCCTCGTGCGCGCCCAGCGAGCGTGGGAGGCGCAGCAGGCCGCTGGAGGATCGACCGATGGCGATGGCTCGGCTGCGCCCCCGCCCGGACCGGGCGGCTCCGGCCCGATGGTGGCCGCCGCGTTCGGCGGCGGCGCGGTGGTCGACCCTGGCATGGTCGCCCGGGAGGCGTGGTCCCGGACGCTCGGCCCGCCGCCCGAGCGGCGCGAGCCCCCGAAGGAGCCGGGCACCCCCGCCACCTGGCCTGCCGACCCGCCACGGGACGCGCCCTTCACCGCGGCCGGCCTCACCGACCTGGCCACCGACGCCGCCAACCGGGCCTGGGCGCAACTCGCCGATGGCGCCTCCAGCCAGCTCGACCTCGACGAGCCGACCGACCTGGCCCGCCACGCCGCGTCCCGCCTCGGGAAGCTGGAGTCCCTGCTCGACCTGTCGCGCCGATCCGGCGTGTCCAGCGCCCAGCTCACCCACCAGGCCTTGGCCTGGCGCAGCGCCGGGGCCGAGGGGATCGAGGCCATCGAAGAGGCCCTTTGGCGCCCGCCGCCGACGGTGGTGAACCAGGCCCTCGACGCGTTCGATCAGGCCGGCATCGACCCCGACGAGGTCCAGGTGCGCTCCAACCGGTTCACCTGGGCCGACATCCAGCTCCGCGTCAGCGCTGATCTCCGCTGGTGGCGCTTCGAGAAGCGAGGCCGGTCCTGGGAACTGGTCGAACCTCCAGCCGACCGCCCCGACGAGCTCGTCTCCAGCTGATCGCGGGCCGGCTCAGCGCGGGAGCTGGGGGAGGGCGGCGTTGAAGAGACCGGCTTCCAGGTCGTCGAGGACGCGGTCGACCTTCTGGTGGGCCCGGATGCGCTTGGTGAGCGGGAGGACCTCGGCGACCTCGATGGCCGACGTGACCTCCTCGAGCGCGGCCAGCACGGGGTCCAGGGAGCGGGCCAGCTCGGGACGGCCCTCGCCGAGCGCGAGGGACGAGGCTCGAAGGCGCTCGACGCGGCGTTCGAGCTTGCGACGGCCGAAGCGGTCGGTCCACGACGGCGCCGACGTCGTCGTCACCACGCTCGGCGACGACAGCGACCGCTGGGCCGCCCGCTCGGCGCGCCACTGGTTGGCGTTGTCGGTGAGCGTGCGGCCGTGCTTGGCCAGCTGCGCCCGCACCGCGGGATCGCTCAGCCGCTGCAGGGCGATGAGCCCGAGCGAGATCGAGATCCGCTTCAGGTCCTTCTTCGACGACCGGTCCGACGTGTCCGACGGCTGCTTCGCCTGCTCGTCCATCCCGCCAGCCTAGGGATCAGGCCTTCGGCGTGAGCCGCACCAAGGGGATCTTGCGGTCGGTCTTCTTCTGGTAGCCGGCATAGCCCTTGTAGGTCTTCTCGACCTGGGGCCAGAGGGCGTCACGCTCGTCGTCGGGGAGCACCGTCGCCGTGTACGGCTCGGCCGGCTTGCCGGCCAGCGACACCTCCACATCCGGCTTGTCGCGCAGGTTGAGGTACCAGGCGGGGTGGGTGTCCTCGCCGCCCTTCGAGGCCACGATCACGAGGTCGTCGCCAGCTTGGACCGGCGACGTGAGCATCACCGTGCGGGGCTGGCCGCTCTTGCGGCCGGTGGTCGTGAGCTCGATGACCGGCATCGGCCCCACCTTCCAGCCGAGCTTGCCGAACGAGGCCTTCAGCAGGACCCGGTGGGCCGAGTTCATGATCTTGAGCATTCCGTCGCTGGGCATGGGCGGAGACGCTAGAGCGGATCAGCAGCGGGCGCGCAAGACGTCGACGCCCGGACCGGTGAGGTCGTCGAGGAACGGGGTACGGCCGGCGAGGGCGCACACGATCGAGCGGGCGGGACCGGCCAGCTCCTCGCCGTCGCCGATGGTCAAGTCGAGGTCGGTCGGAGCGATCCGGAGGCCGTCGGCGCTCACGGCACCGAAGCCGCGGCGGGCCTTGGCCGACGTGATGAACGGCAGCGAGACGGACAACGCCTCGGGCGCGACGGCCACGGTCCTGCCCACCGGCTGGAGGATGTCGCCGCCGTGGACGATCGTGTCGGTGAGCGGCGCCTCGGGACCGAACATCGGCGGCGTGAACCGTGAGTCGGCGTTCGCCCGCAGCCCGGCGATGCACTCGGCCGGGCTGAGCCTCGTCGCCAGGTCGACCGCCACGCGCTCGTTGGCCTTGTCGAAGCGGCCGAGCGCCTTGGCGATCTCGACCACGAAGGTGAGCGAGCCCACGGCGAACGGCACGTTCAGGTGCGCCGCCACCTGGTGCGTGGACCAGGCACCGCAGAGCGACGGCTGGGTCCAGTCATCGGCCGAGAGCGATTCGAGGACGCCGGCGAGGGAACGGCGCTCATCGGCGACGAGGGCGAACGTGTCCATGGGCCGTGACGCTACGACACTGGACCGACGGCGCTGGCGGGCCCGGCCGTCTGCGAGCATGGCGACGATGCCCACCGACGACGACCGCTCCTCCGCCCCCGCCGGCTGGCTCCTGGTGGCCGACCACCGGGTCCTCGACGTCGACCCGATGATCGAGGCCGTGGGCCAGGTGTACCGCTACCCGGTGGCCGACGCCGAGCGTGCGGCGACGATGGAACCGGGCCAGCCGTGCTTCCTGCTCCGGACCGATGCGTCGAGGGTGATCGGCCTGTGGGCGGTGGGCGAGGTGGTCGGCGAGTCGGCGCCGCTCGCCGAGGGCACCGACGGGGCTGGCGACGGCGAGCCGCGCTGGGCCGCCGAGGTCGAGCTGCTCCCGCTGGAGAAGGCCATCGCCCGCTCCAAGCTCCTCGACCACACGATGCTCGCGGCCGGCGCGCTGGCCGACGCCTCGTTCGCGGACACCCCGATCCCGCTCCTGCGCCGCGACGTGCGAGCGCTGGAGACGTTCGACTTCTTCCTGGTCGAGCCGAGCCCCGATCAGCGCGACGCCCTCGACGCCCTGTTGGACGCCGAAGAGACCTGATGGCCACAACCCGATTTCGGGTCACCTGAGCACCACATCGGTGCACGCGTGACCCGAATGGGTCCCACGACGCGATTTCGGGTCACCTGAGCACCACAGTGGTGCCCAGGTGACCCGAAATCGGGTTCGGTCCGGGGGGTCAGCCGGCGCGGGCGGCGAACGACGGCTGGTGGATCTGGTCTCGCACGAGGTCCCGCAGCGAGGTCCCGCCCACCAGGGAGGCGACGAACGCATCGCGCTGCACGGCGGTCGGCGTCTTGCCCAGCAGGTGGATGAAGATGACCGCGGCGTGGGTGTTGTTGACCTGCTTGTTCTTGTACTCGTTCGACTCGGAGAAGTTGATCATCACCTGGCCGCGCGACGCCTTCTTGGCGTCGAGCTTCTTGGTCCAGTAGTCCATGCCGGCCGGGTCGCCGGTCCGGCGGAGGACGTTGACGTAGATGTTCTCCACGAACTTGCGGTTGGTCATCGAGCCGTAGCGGCGGATGAACTCGGAGGACCCGGCGAAGTTGCTGGAGATCTTCGAGAGCGTCCATCCGGCCCGGCGCCGCTTGAGCCAGTAGTTGAGGCCGCCAGCGTCGGGTACCCGGGTCAGGTAGGCGGAGTAGAGCCGCACCGTCGGGTCGACGTTGGTGGTGGCGTCGGCCGCGCCGCGCAGGGCCACCACCAAGTCGGCGGGGAGCTTGGTCCCCGCGTTCATCTGGTTGAGCCACGAGGCCTTCTGGGCCGAGGTCGGGGCCTTGCTCGTCATCCAGGTGTAGATCTCGGTCACCGCGGCCGATCCCGACGACCAGGGCAGCCACCACTGCGGCGTCACCGCGTTGGAGGCAGCCGAATCGGGGCCGGTGCCGACGGCGTTCACCGCCGCCACCTTGAAGGTGTGGGGCGTGCCGTTGGCCAGACCGGTCACGAGCAGCGACGTGGTTCCGGCAGCGACGTCGATCGCCGGCTTGGCCGTGCCGTTGGCGTACGGCGTGACCTTGTAGCCGGTGATGGCGGAGCCGCCGTTGCTGGCCGGTGCGGTCCAGCTGATGGTCGCCTCGCCCTCGGCGGCGGAGGCCGATCCGATGGCCGGTGCGCCGGGGACGGTGACCGGGGCGGCGGCCACGGTCAGCGAGATGGTGCCGGAGTCCGACAGCGAGCCGTCCGACGCCGTGAACGTGAACGAGTCCGGGCCCGAGTACCCGGCAGCCGGCGTGTAGGTCAGGTTCGGCGCCGTACCCGACAGCGCGCCGTGCGCCGGCGTGCTGGTCGCCGCGAACGTCAACGCATCACCCTCAGGATCGGTCCCGCTCAACGTGATCGGCGTCGCCGTGTTGTGGGGGACGGCGACCGATTGATCAGTGGCCGTCGGGGCGGTGTTCGTCGGCGTGCCGACGCTGATCGAGATAGTGCCGGAGTCCGACAGCGAGCCGTCCGACGCCGTGAACGTGAACGAGTCCGGACCCGAGTACCCGGCAGCCGGCGTGTAGGTCAGGTTCGGCGCCGTACCCGACAGCGCGCCGTGCGCCGGCGTGCTGGTCGCAGCGAACGTCAACGCATCACCCTCAGGATCGGTCCCGCTCAACGTGATCGCCTTCGCCGTCTGGTACGCCACCGACACCGACTGATCCGTCGCCGTCGGCGCCGTGTTCGGCGCCTGCACCACGGTCGAGATGAGGACCTGGTTCAGGTTGGTGGGCGTGCAGGTCGCCGTGAGGTTGCCGAGGAAGTAGCTGGCCTTGGCCGTGATGCTCGTCGGCACCTTCCACTGGACGGTGCGGGCCGGGCCGGCGACCGTCGTCTTCATCTTCACGTCGGGGACCACCGGCGGGGCTCCGCCGTTCTTGATGACCACGCTGCCGGTGAAGGTGGCGGTGAGGGTGCTGCCGCTCACCGACCAGGTCTGGCCGGAGAAGCTCGACGCGGTGAAGGTCACGTCGTTCACCGTCACGCCGGTGGGGATCGGGACCTGGATCTTCACCTCCTTCACCGTCACGTCGACAGGGACGTCGACCTCGGGGATCGGCACGTTGAGCGTGTTGTTGACGATGCCGCCGATGTTCACCGGGTCGACGTCGTCGGTCGCGTTGACGTTGGCCGTCGCCGTCGTGGTGCCGGTCGGGAGCCCCGAACAGGTGGCCTCGACCGGCGTCGGTCCGTCAGCGGATGCGATCCCGGGTACGACGAGCGCGACCCCCGAACCGATCATGAGTGCCGACAGTGCGGCCGCGAGCGTGCGACGTGAACCCATTGGTCTCCCCCCGGAGCGTTGTCCCCTTGCGGCCACGGACCGTACCAGCGGTCGGACAGGTGTGCAGGAACCGGGCCGGTCCCGGTGAAAACCCCAGCTCAGATGGTGCCGGTCCAGATGAGCGGCCGGCGGTCGGCCCACGGATGCGCCGCTTCGAGCGCCGCGGCGAGGCGGATCAGCACGTCTTCACGAGCGGGAGCCCCCACGAACTGCATGCCGATGGGCAGGCCCTCGGTGCTCTGGTGGAGCGGCAGCGAGATCCCGGGCTGACCGGTGACGTTGAACGGCGCCGTGAAGTGGGCCGGGATCGCCGAGCGGAACAGCCCGGTGAGCGGTTCCTCCTTGGTGGCGCCGAACTGACCGAGGGTCGGGGGCAGCTCGGGGAGCGTGGGCGTCAGGAGGACGTCGAAGCCGTCGGTCTCCCACCACGCCACCGTGGCACGGGTGAGGCGGTGGAGGCCGTCGAGGGCGGCGAGGTACTGCTGGGCGGTGGTGGCCCGGCCCGCCTCGGCGATGGCCCACGTGCCGGCCTCGAACCCGTCTTCGGTCAGCGGCGCGCCGACCAGCTCGGCGAGGCGGTCCAGCTCCCGGGCGACCCACGAGGAGTAGGCCGGCAGGAAGTACTCGAGCGTGTCGCCAGCGGCCAGCGCGGCGGGCGAGGCCTCGATGACCTGGTGGCCCAACTGCTCCAGCAGGTTGGCGGTGGCCTCGGTGGCCGCGGCCACCTGCGGGTCGACCTCGATCGACCCGTCGAAGGACCGGTTCGTCCAGCCGACCTTGAGGGGGACCGGTGCGGCCGTCAGCTCGTCGACGTAGGGACGCGCCGGGGCCGGCGCCCAGTAGGGATCGCCCACGCCGGGGCCGGCGACGGCATCGAGCAGGGCCGCGGTGTCACGCACCGACCGGGTGACGGCGAGGCGGGTGACGAGCCCGGCCCACGCCTCCCCCAGCTCCGGACCGAGCGACGAGCGGCCCCGAGTGGGCTTGAGGCCGACCAGGCCGCACTCGGCGGCCGGGATGCGGATGGAGCCGCCGCCGTCACCGGCATGGGCCACCGGCACGATGCCAGCCGCTACGCACGCCGCCGAGCCGCCGCTCGACCCACCCGTGCTGCGGTCGAGGTCCCACGGGTTGCGCGACGGGCCGTACGCCTCGGGCTCGGTGGTGGTGACCAGTCCGAGCTCCGGCGTGTTGGTGCGGCCGATGACGACCAGGCCGGCGTTGCGGAAGCGGACGGTGAGCTCCGAGTCGGTATCGGCGACGTACCCGTGCTCCTTCAGGAACCGGGTGCCGGCGTGCAGCGGCTGTCCCGCGGCCGTGCCGTCGAGGTCCTTCAACACGAACGGCACGCCCGTGAACGGGCCGTCGGGGAGGTCGGCACCGGCCTCGGCGACCGCCTCCTGGTAGCGCGGGTGGATGATGGCGTTGAGCTGCCCGTTCACCTGCTCGGCCCGGTCGACCGCGGCCTGCACCAGCTCGGCCGCCGTCACCTCCCCGGAGCGGACGAGTTCGGCTTGGGCGGTGGCATCGAGCGCAGCAAGATCCGACATGGCCGCACCCTACGTCCGCCAGATCGCACGGTCCGCCCCGCCCAAACCGACGTTGGTGTGGTTGTTGACGGAGGACATCAAAAACCACACCAAGTTCGGACGGGCCTTGCTCGGGTGTCGGGCCCCGACCCGGGTCAGCGGGTGGCGAGGTAGGCGGTGACGGCTTCGGTGATGCACGCGGTGGTGTCGGCCATCGCTCGCTCGCGGCCGAACACCTGGACGAGCGACACGGCCTCGACGCGGTCGCCGACGCCGTCGAACACCTCGCCGGCCACCGCGAGGACGGGCACGCCGAACTCGTCCGCCAAGCCGACCAGGCCGCCCACCACCTTGCCGTCGAACGAGGCCTCGTCGAGGAAGCCCTCACCCGTCACCACGAGGTCCGCCTCCTCGACCGCGGTCGTGAGGTCCTGCTCCTCGGCGATCAGCTCGAACCCCGACTCGACCGTGGCCCCCACCGCGGCGAGGCCGCCGGCCAGGCCGCCCGCCGCTCCCCCACCCTCGATGGCGGTGACGTCGATGCCGTGGTCCTCCAGGTACACCTGGGCGAGCCATTCGAGGCGCCGGGAGAGCAGCTCCACCTGGCTGGGAGTCGCCCCCTTCTGCGGAGCGAACTGGACGGCGGCATCGAGGAACGGACAGCGCACGTCCACCGCGGCGACCAGCTCGATGCCTCGCAGCCGGGCCGCCGGGTAGAGCGCCTTGAGCGCGGCGAGCCCGCCGTCGGTGGTGGCCGACCCGCCGTGGCCCACGAAGATCCGCCGGGCGCCGAGGTCGAGCGCCTCGGCGATCAGCTCACCCGTCCCCGCGGTGGAGGCGGCGATGGGGTCGTTGCCCTCGGCGCCGCCCACCAGCAGGAGCCCCGACGCCTGGGCCATCTCGATCACGGCGGTCTTGCCGCTCAGCCGCCACCCGGCCGGGACGGGGTCGCCCAGCGGGCCGGTCACGACGCTCACCTTGTTGGCACCGCCGAACGCCTCGGTGAAGCCCTCGCCACCATCGCTCATCGGGACCTGCCGGGTGCGGGCGCCGATGCTGCGACCGGCGAGGGCGATGGCCGCCGCCGCCTCGGACGCGGTGGCGGTGCCCCGGAACTTGTCGGGTGCGGCCAAGATGCGCATCACGCCCCCGTGTCGGCTGCGGCCAGCTGGTCGGCGAGCCAGTCGGCGGGGGTCCGGGCGGACACAGCGGCACGCAGCGAGGCGGCACGCTCCGCTCGCTCGGTGGGGCTCGCATCGAGCGCATCGGCGATGGCGCGGGCGGTGGCGCCGACGTCGTAGGGATCGGCCTCCCAGGCACCCCGGTCGCCCAGCTCCTCCCAGGCCCCCGCCTCGGGCGACAAGACGAGCTGGCCGCCACGGTCCGAGAGCAGGACGGCTTCCTTCGCCACCAGGTTGAGGCCGTCGCGGATGGGGTTCACGACGACGACGTCGGCCCGCTGCAGCGCGGCGACCGAGCGCGGGTAGTCATCGGTGGGGTCGTAGTGGATCGGCGTCCAGTCGTCGGTGCCGAAGCGGGCGTTCACCTCGTCGACCTTGGCGGCCACCGCCTTGGCATAGCGGTCGTAGGCCGGGACCCCGAGGCGCGACGGGTAGCAGAACGCGCCGAACACGACGGTGCCGTGGCGCTCGGGCTCGGCTTCGAGCAGCGCCTCGAAGGCCTGGAAGCCGCGCAGCACGTTCTTCGACAGCTCGATGCGGTCCACCCGGACCACGAAGGCCCGGTCTCCCACGAGCGCGTCGAGCTCGGCGCGGGCCGCGGCGGCGGCCTCGCCGGTGCTCGTGCCACGGAGGTCGTCGGGGTCCGGAGCGAGGGGCGAGACGATGGTCGGCGCCGGCGTCCGGCCCGCGTCCTCGCAGCCGTCGCAGTAGTCGCGTGCCCACCGGGGCGAGTGGAAGCCGCAAGCGTGGTGGGCGCCCAGGCCGTCGAGCAGCTCGAGGCGGACGGCGTCGGGCAGCATGCGCAGCCACGCCGGGGGGGCGAACGGCGTGTGCGAGAAGTGCACGAGCCGGAGGTCCGGGCGGGCGGCCCGCACCCGGGGAGCGAGCAGGCACAGGTGGTAGTCCTGCACCAGCACGGCGGCATCC
>Ga0182739_1005253_pt1 | contig 10323 bp, 9 predicted proteins | sample eDN5th30CBELigBY_FD_128873 | JGI IMG/M metagenome (GOLD analysis project Ga0182739, IMG submission 128873) | Enriched backyard soil microbial communities from Emeryville, California, USA - eDNA 5th pass 30_C BE-Lig BY (version 2) (version 2) | ecosystem: Environmental > Terrestrial > Soil >...
AGGCCCAGCGTCTCGACCATCCGCCGGTCGGCGACGCTGGCGCGGACCACCGCTCCCCAGATGGTCCGGTCGAACAGGTACCAGAGCACCAGGGACAGCACGCCGCCGGCCAGGATCAGGACGATCCGATAGATCGGGAACGGCATGCCCAGCACGAACACCACGCCGCGCAGCAGGTCGGGCAGCACCGGCGAGCGGATCTCGGCGCCGAAGCCCAGCCGCATCAGGTCGGCGAACATCACCGACAGGCCATAGGTGAGGAGCACCTGGGCCAGGTGATTGCGTCCGTAGAACCGGGCGAACGGGAAGCGGTCCAGGAGCAGCCCGGCCAGGGCGGCTGCCAGGAACGCTGCCGGGACGGCCAGCCACCAGGGTGCCCCCGACCCCAGCCAGACCACGGCTGCATAGCTGCCGAACAGATAGCTGGAGCCGTGGGTGAGGTTCACGAAGTTCATGAGGCTCAGCACGAGCGACAGGCCGAGCCCGCAGAGCATCAGCAGCACCGAGAATGCCAGCGCGTTCAGGGTCTGAATGAGATAGAAGCCCATGAGGCCGTCAGCCCGCCGGCCCCGGATCCTGCACGGCGGGAAAGGTGTGGACCACCGTGTTCAGCGGCTGCCCGTCCGGCCCCGCCACCAGCTCGTTCACATAGATGTCGAGCACCGCCTGATTGTTGCGCGGATCAAAGCGCATCGGCCCGATCACCGTCTCGATCGGCTGCTCCAGCAGGGCCTGGCGGAAGCGCTCCCGGTCGGACGGGTCGCCCGCCACCGCCTCCAGCCCAGCCCGGATCACTTGGCCGGTGACATAGCCGGCCGTGCTGGCCTCCCCCGGCAGCCGGCCGCCTGCCTTTAGATAGGCCTCGACGAAGCCATGGGCCGCCGGCGCGGTGGGCGACTGCTGGAAGGTGTTGATCCCGCCCAGCGCCGCCGAGCCGGCCGCTGGCACCACGTCCTCCTGGTCGAACAGGGCGCCCGGGCCGATCAGCTTCACCAGGTCCTGGAGCTGATATTCCTGCATCTGCTGCAGGAAGCGCACCGCGTCGGCACCGGCGAAGAAGGCGTACACGAAATTCGGCTGCTCGGCAGCGATCGTGGTCAGGATCGGCGAGAAGTCGGTGGTGCCGAGCGGCGTCCAGAGCTGGGTCCCGACGCTGCCGCCCTGCTCCTGGAAGGTCTGGACGAAGTCACCGATATATTCGCGGCCGGCCGCATAGTCGGCGCCCACGGTGAGCCCGCCGTCCTTGGCGATGTTCTGGAAGGTCCAGAGCGCGCCCGTGTGCCCGAGCATCCAGCTGGTCTTGGTCGGCCGGAACACGAGCGGGCTCGCCGCCTCCCGGGCCAGCGCGTTGGCCGAGGCGTTGCTGATGAAGGTCGGCAGCCCCGCCTCGGTGACCACGTCGCGGATCGCGAGCGCCACACCTGCGCTGATCACCCCGCCCAGCACGTCGATCCCGTCCTGGGCGATCAGCTTGCGGACCTTGCGCAGCCCTTCCTCCGGCTTGCCGCCGTCATCCTCGACCAGCAGCTCGACCGGCCGGCCGCCCATCTGGCCGCCTGCATCCGCGATCAGCAGCTCCAGCCCGGCGCGCATGCTCTCGCCCAGCGAGGTGAAGGGCCCGGACAGGGAGGTGAGCAGGCCGATGCGCAAGGGTGTGGATCGGGCCACCGCCGGCGCGGTGCAGTGCGCCGCGAGCGCGACGCCAGCCGTGCCCAGCAGAACTCCACGCCGCGTCAGGGGGTTGGGACGCACGATATAGCTCCTCAAGAATGATTCTCGGTTGTCTCGCGCTGATCCTGCTCACCAGGAACCGCAGTCTGGGCTATACTCTCGCTGTTGCGTCTCACCAAGGCCGAGCTTGCCGGCTCCACCGGCCACGTTCCGGTCTTGCCCCTTTAACGATCTTGTAACACTAGCCTGCTAAGACCATATTCATGAGCATGAACCGTAAACCATCCGTATTGCATCAACTCCACCACGAGTGGCCCTATGCGGCCGACAAGACTTCGCTGGTGCGCAGCCAGCTCGACCAGCGCGACCCGATCGACCGGATCGAGGAAGAGGAGGTCGCCAAGCTGCTCGAGAAGCTCACCGATCAGGGGCCCGAACTCCGCCCGGCCATCGCCGCCGCCTTGAGCGGCCACCGCTGGCGCCATGTCGCGGAGACCATCGGCCGGCCCAACTGAGCCGGTCCTGCCGACCTGTCCAGCCTGATCCTCCGGCGTGACGACTGGCCCTGGGTGATCTTCCCGTCGCGCGGGCGATCATGGTCGACGGCCGGCAGTGGCAATCGCAGGAACGTCGACCGACCGGACCCACCGGAGCCGGGGGATCCTCAAGGCGTGTTGGCTTGTCCGGCAGTGCGTCGCCGCCCTGTCAGGCAGTGACGATGCGCCGGATCATCGAACCGGATCGGCGTCCTGCCGCCATCATGATCGACACAGGGCGCGCCTCGGTCGATCGAGCCGTTGTGCCTGGGCTCGGCCAGGCGGCCGAGGCGCTGCCCGGGTAGATGAAGCCAACCAGGAAAGGATCGGCCATCCGATCCACCCGACCAAGGCCGGAGGTAACAACGTCCAGGCAAATTCCCGCAGCTGAACGACGGAACCCCCGGCGGCCTTCAGGCCATCGGGCGTCGGCAGCCGACCAGGGACGGGCGCGGTACGATCCGTCCTCCGCCCGCTCATCGGTGGCGAGCTAGAGCATCCTCCGACCTGATTGAATCGTTGGGGATACCCAGGCGGCGCTGGCTCTGATTCAAGATGTCCGCCGGGATGGAGGCCGGCTGGATGTCAAAGGCGCTTTCCGTCGATCTTCGCGAGCGTGTTTTGAAATCAGTGGCTGAGGGCGCAAGCCACCGAACGGCAGCGTCGCGATGTGGCGTCAGCGCTGCGAGCGTGAGCCGGTGGCGCACGCTTATCGAGGCCGCAGGAGCGAGCTTGCTGTTCCTTCCGCCGTACAGCCCCGACTTCAACCCATGATCCGGCAGGACCCGGATCATCCGTACCCTGAAAGGGACCGGTCCAGCAGGACCGGAAGGCGAGAATGCCCTCGCCAAGCTCAAGGCCATGCTGCGCAATGCCACCGAGCGCACCATCGAGGGCCTCTGGACCGCCATCGGCCGCATCGCCGACGCCTTCGACCCTGAAGTGTGCACCAACTACTTCAGTGCATGCGGATATGATCCAGACTGATGGGATTCCGCTCTAGGCGGAAGCTGGCCCGCTGAATTGTGCCGTCTGCGATACCGACGATTGATCCCGTGCTGCCGAGCGGCGTGACATGGCGCAGCCTGCCGACAGGCTAGAACCCGGCCTGCCCGCGTCTGCGGCGATTTATCCGCTGCATCCGGTCAGCGATTCTGGCGCAGGAGCAGGACGCCATGGCCCGCTGCAGCCGCCCCGGCCATGCCTCATGTGAACCATCCGCTACCTGGGGCACCCGGTCTCCTCTCCCACCCTACGGCACGCCCCAGACACCGCCAGCTCTGCCTGGATCCGTGCCTGCCACTGCCGCGGTGCGCCCTCGGGACCGGCCGGAGGAGTGGAACGCCATCACCGCCATGCCCAAACACTGACGGATCCCATCACGGCGGCACCTCTTGCTGCGCCTGACCGAACGGCCGCTCCGTCCAGCGTTTGCGGCATGCTCCGGCCGTGCAGCCCCGGTCGGGCTGCCGCGGTTCAGGAGCGCACTACCAGACAGTCGTGGCCATGGCGCTTGATCGCCTTGCAGGCGCTCTGGGCCTTGCTCTGATCGTAGCCGACCAGGCGGGCGAGATAGATCTTCTTGCCCTTGCTGGTCGAGGCGATCACGGTCGGATTGCCGCGCAGCTTCTTGGCCATCTCGCCGGCCACGCGCTGGACCTGGCGGCGAGCCGCCTTCTCCGAGGAGAAGCCGCCGACCTGAACCGAATAGCGGTGGCGCTGGCCGGCGGCCGGCGGTTCTGGCGTGACCGCGGCGACCACCGTGGGCTTCGCGGCCGGCGGTGGTGCCATCGTCCCTCCTTCCGCGTCGCCCTGGTCACGCGCGGCGGCGAAATCCGCACCATCGCCCTGCGCGACCGGCGTCCGCACCGGGCCGGCCGCGGCGACGGCGGTGTTCGCCGACGCAGTGCCGAGCAGCGGCATCGCCCGGGCGATCTGGACCGAAGCAAAGCCGTCGTCCAGCAGCCGCATGGTCTGCCGGTCGCGGGCGCGCGCGGTCTTGCCGCCCAGGACCACCGCGATCAGTCGCCGCCCACCGCGGACCGACGAGGCGACGAGGTTGTAGCCGGACGCACTGATATAGCCGGTCTTCAGGCCATCCGTGCCCGGATAGCGGCCGAGCAGCCAGTTGTGGTTTCGGATCGTCCGGCCGGCATAGCTGAACTCGGCGCGGGAGAAGTAGGGATAATATTCGGGAAAGTCTTCGATCAGTCGGCTCGCCAGCGTGGCCATCTCGAGCGCGGTGCTCACCTGTTCCGGATGCGGCAGGCCCGAAGCGTTCTTGAACCGGGTCTTCTTCATGCCGAGCTGGCGAGCCTTCTTGGTCATCTGCTCGGCGAACGCGTCCTCGCTGCCGGCCAGTCCCTCGGCCACCACGCTGGCCGCATCGTTGGCCGACTTGGTCAAGAGCGCCATGATCGCGTCGTCGAGCGAGATCGACTTGCCGGAGCGCAGCCCGAGCTTCGATGGCGGGCGGGACGCAGCGCGGGCGGAGATCGGCAGCTTGGTATCGAGCGTGACCTTGCCGGCACGCACCGCCTCGAACGCCAGATAAACCGTCATCATCTTGGTCAGCGAGGCCGGATGACGCAGCCCGGTCTCATCCTCGCCGATCAGCACCTCGCCGCTGGCATGGTCGACCACCACGGCGGCATAGCGCGGCACCAGCGCACCCTTCGCCACGGCTCCTGCGGCCAGCAGCTGACATAGCCCCAGGGTCAGGGCCAGGCAGAAGGCCGCCAGAACACGTCTCGAACCGGTTGAGCTAGCCATGCCGACGTCCACTTGAGCGCGCCGGACCGTCGCGATCGGCTCAAGCCCGCGAACTGCGACTCAGCCAGCCGTTCCGGTCACTTGCGATGCGCGCATCACACCGTACCTCAGCCACGACTAACCCCGACCGGAGGTAGAAATCAATGCCGGAAATATTGCCCGCGCATTATTCTGCGGGAATGAGGAAACGGCGATACACCCAGCCGGTCGGGCGTCCGTCCTCGGCGGGAATGCGATACCAGCCGAGTTGCTCTCGGTCGGTCCGGACGAGCGTTCCTTCGGTCAGAACGCCCACCACGGGGAAGGAATTGTCCGGCCCCCCGCGCATGTTCACCGCGGCGCTGATCCGGTAGCGATCTACGGCCTCGGCAGCCTCGACCGCGGCCTCCCCGGTTCCGGGCGATGCCGCCTGCGGCTCGGCTGGCGCGTCCTGTTCGACTGCCGGACGCTCCGACCGCCCGGGCACCGGAGCCGCCGCCACATCGCGGCCCTCGGGCAGCACCTCCTCCTGCGCGGCTCCCTCCTGTGCGTCATCCCGCTGCCCGGCCGCATCCTGCTCCGGCCCCGCGGTCGGCTCGGCCTCGCGGGCGGCCCTCAGCGCCTCGTCGAGCGAGGTCTGCGCCCGTTCTTCCGCACTCCTGCTGCGCTCGACCGCCGCCGCCATCGTATCCGGGTTCGGGCCGGCCGCCGGACCATCCGGCGCCACTCCGGCCACGGCTCCGGGCTCACCCGGAGCCCCGGCTGGCGGGCCCGCCTCCGCCCGTTCCGCCAGCGTGGCCAGCGCCGCAGCGGCGGCGGCATTGCCGGGCTCCAGGGCCAGCACCTGACGGAAGTCCCGGGCCGCTTCCTCAGCCATGCCCAGCTCGATCCGCAAGGCACCCCGGTATTGCAAGGCTTCCAGATAGTTCGGGTCGATCGCCAACGCCCGGTCGTAATCGGTCAGCGCGGCACTCCGATCGCCCGACTGGGCGCTGGCCAGGCCGCGCGTGAGATAGGCATAGCGGAGGTTGCGGATCGTGGTCGGATCGTCGGCCTTGAGCTTCTGGGCCTCCAGATAGTCGGCGATCGCGGCGTCGTAATCACCCAGCTGCGAATAGGCGACGCCACGATTGTTGAGCGTCACCGCGAGCGCCTCCGGATCCAGGCCGCCTGCCTCGATCGCCCGGCCGAACGCGGCCGCCGCCTGGGCGAATTCGCCGGACCGGTAGGCCTCGTATCCTTGCCGGAGATCGTCGGGGAGCTGAGCGCCGGCCGTACCGGCCACTACCAGGCAACCGGCCACGACCATGCCCACCAGGTGCCGTCGCCACCGATAGCCGGCCCTCACGACCCGGCCCCCGTCTTGCGCGCCCGGTACCGGGCGCGCAGCGTCGCCGCATGGCCCTCGCGTATGGCCTGCTGCGGCCGGGTCACCGCCAGCGCATCGTCCGGAACATCCCTGGTGATCACGCTGCCAGCCCCCACCAATGCGCCGGCACCCACGTTGACCGGCGCCACCAGTGCGGTGTTGGAGCCGATGAATGCGCCCGCCCCGATGGCGGTGCGGTGCTTGCCGAACCCGTCATAATTGCAGGTGATGGTGCCGGCCCCGAGATTGGCGGCCTCCCCCACCTCCGCATCGCCGACATAGCTCAGATGGTTGAGCTTGGCGCCGGCACCCAGCCACGCATTCTTGGTCTCGACGAAATTGCCGACCTTGGCGCCTTGGCCGATCCGGCTGCCCGGCCGGACCCGGGCGAACGGGCCGATCTCGGCATCGGCCTCGATCGTGCAGCCCGCCAGGTGGGAGAACGCATGGACCCTGGCGCCGGCCTCGATCCGCACCCCGGGCCCGATCATCACATAGGGCTCGATCATGGCACCAGGCGCCACCTCGGTGTCTGCCGAGAAATGGACGCTGTCCGGCACCGGCATGATCACGCCCAGCTCCAGATGACGCTCGCGCTGCCGGTCCTGGAACAGCTGGTAGGCGTCGGCCAGCTGCCGCTGGCTGTTGACCCCCACCCCGTCCTGCCAGGGCCCTTCCACCGCCACACAGGCCCAGCCGCGCTGCCGCGCCAGCTCGACGATGTCGGTGAGATAATACTCGTTCTTGTCCGGCCGGTGCGGCACGGCCGCCAGCAGCTCGGGCAGCCGTGCGGCGTCCATCGCCATCACCCCGGCATTGCACAGGCCCGAGCGCCGCAGCTCCGGATCGGCGTGGCGCTCCTCCACGATCGCCAGCAGCTGCCCGCCCTCCTGGCGGAACCGGCCATAGCCGGTGCGGTCGGGCGGATCCATGCCCAGCACCGCCACCGCGGCATCGGCGGCCCGCCTGGCCGCCAGCAGCTCCTGCAGCGTCCGGGCCCGGATCAGCGGGGTATCGCCGTACAGTACCAGGACCTCGCCGCTCGCCGGCAGCCCGGCGATGCCGGCCTGCACGGCATGGCCGGTCCCGAGCGGCGGATCCTGGATCGCCACGGACAGTGGCAGGCCAGAGCGTGCTGCCGCCTCGGCGACCTCCTCCATGCCAGGAGCCAGGACCAGGACCACCCGTGCCGGGTCGAGCTCGCCCGCCACCGCCAGCACATGCTCCAGCAAGCTGCGCCCGGCCAGCGGATGCAGGACCTTGGGCCGGCCGTTCCGCATCCGGGTGCCCTTGCCCGCGGCCAGGATCAGGACATGCAGCGCTGTCGTCATCGATCTCCGTCTCTCGATCCTGCGGCCAACGATCATGCGGGCCGACCGAAAGTGAGTCCTATCCGATCGGCGATCCCTCTGTCGCCCTGCCCCAACAGGCTGGCCCTAGCAAGCCGGTATGCCTGCCGAACGCAACCGCTCCGAGTGTAACGAGTCCGCTTGACCGGACAATCCGGGCACCGCTTCCTGCGGCGATGTCTGCCTCCGGTGCCACCGCACTCGGCGCAGCCATCGTCCCGTCCAGCCTTGTTGGAGCACTGATCTTGGCCTCGTTTCCGCCGCTGCGGGCAATCCTGTTCGACCTGGACGGCACCCTGGTCGAATCCGCGCCGGACCTGCACGCTACGCTCGTGGAGGTGACGGCGGAGCTGGGTGTCGCGGCGCCCAGCCTGCCCGAGTTGCGTGCCATGATCGGCGACGGCGCCCGCGTCCTGATCCGGCGGGCCCTGGACGCCGCTGGGCACCCGGACGACCCGGAACTGCTGGAGCGGCTGTTCCAGAGCTTCCTCGCCCGCTACACGGCCAACCCCTGCCGGCACAGCTTCTTCTACCCTGGCGTGGTGCCGGTGCTCACCGACCTGAAGGCCAGCGGCATCCGGATGGGGGTCTGCACCAACAAGCCGTATGCGCCGACGCTCGGCCTGCTGGACGCACTGGGCCTCGCCGGCTTCTTCGGCGCGGTGGTGGGCGGCGACAGCCTGCCGGTGCGCAAGCCCGACCCCGAACATGCGCTGGCAACGTTGCGTGCCCTGGAGATCCCGCCCGAGGAGGCGATCTTCGTCGGGGACAGCACCAATGACGTGGTCACCGCGCGCGCGGCCGGCATGAAGGTGATCGTGGTCAGCTTCGGCTACACCACCATCCCGCCCCGAGAGCTGGGCGCCGATCTGGTGATCGACCATTTCGATGACCTGCCGGCCGCAATCGACCAGCTGCGCCCGGGCAGCCGCCCTGCCGGCAGGATTGCGTCTTGACACCGGGCGGACGACGATGCACCAGACGCGCGGCGTCGGGCGCTTAGCTCAGCGGTAGAGCACTACCTTCACACGGTAGGGGTCGCAGGTTCGAACCCTGCAGCGCCCACCATCCCCGGCCTCCGCCGATTGGCGCCTTCCCCGCAGAAGGGGTGGGCCCGGCCATGACGTTCGCTCTCGCAAACGGCTGGTCCGCTCCCTACATCTGCTGGGACCAGGAATCGCTCGACGAGGGAAAGACGCCGTCCATGAACATGGTCTTGCGCAAGGTCGCAGGATTCGGCCTGCTCGCCGCGACGCTCGGCATCGCCGGCTGCCAGGCGCTGTTCGCCCATGCGTTCTGACCGGCGCGGCGGGCCGGGCAGCGACATCCTGGGCGGCCGCACCCCGCCGGAGCGCTGGATCCCGGAGGCGGGTGCCCGCATCGGCAGCCGGCTGGACGGGCTGATCCTGTATCTGTTCGCGTTCTGGCCCATCCTGAGCGCTTTGGTGGCGCTCACCCGCGGCCGGGCGGATGCAGCACTGGTCGATGCCCTGGCCGCTGCCCTGATCATCGTTGGCGCTGGCCTCGTCCGCTCCGGGCGCAAGGCCGAGCGGGCGTTTCGTGCGCGCGCCGTGGCACGGGCCCCGGGCCTGCCGCGCAAGACCCTGGGTGCCGCCGCCATGGGGCTCGCCGCCTTCGTCCTGGCGTCCATGGGTGCGGGACACGATCTCCTGTCCGGCCTGATGTTCGGGGTAGGCGCCGGCTTCGGCACCCTGCTCATGTACGGCCTGGATCCAAGGGGCGAGAAGCAGCCGGCCGGTGACGTCGGCGTCGACACCGACCTGTTCCGCCACGCCCTCGATGCCGCTGCGGCCCGGATCGCCGAACTGGACCAGATCCGGCGCCGGCTGCGCTCGCGCGCCCTGGCCGACCGGCTGTCCCAGGTGGTCACCCGGGCCAGGGGCCTGGTCGAGACCATCGAGCGCCAGCCGGACACCTTCAACCGCGCGCGCAAGGTCCTGAACCTCTACCTGGACGAGACCCTGTCGATCGCGCGCCGCTTTGCCGGGTCGGGCCTGGATGGCGCGGATCCCGCGATCGAGCGGAAGTTCACCGTGGCACTGGACGCCATGGAGCAGGCCATGGTGGAGCAGCAGCAGAAGCTGCTGGCGGCCGATGCGCTCGACCTCGACGTCCAGCTCGAAGTATTGACCAGACGCCTGAAGAGCGAGGGCATTCACGGATGAGGGCACGGATGCTGGCCCGCTCCGGCGTGCCCGGGCCATTGCGCGGCCGGTGCGCCGGCAGCCCTGCCGTTGACCAACATTCCGAGGGAGGAACGCCCCGATGAACGAGCCGTCCAGGACGTCCCCGCCCCCCATGGCTACCTGGAGCGACGAGCCGGCACCGGTGGCGGTCCGGCCGACCGTGGCCGAGCCGCTGGTGCCGCAGCCGGCACCGGTACGCGAGACCCCTCCGGTCGCCCAGCCTCAGGCGACCTCGCCCGGGCTTACCGCCACCAGTGCCGAGATCGAGGCCGCCACCGCGATGGCACCGGAGCAGCGCGCCAAGATCGAGCAGCTCCTGGCCGAGATCGACCTGGGCGACAGCAACTCGGTCGTGCTGTTCGGTGCGAGGGCGCAGGGCGAGCTCACCAACATCAGCGAGCAGATGCTGGAGGGCGTGCGCAACAAGGATGCCGGCCCGG
>Ga0182739_1005254_pt1 | contig 10323 bp, 9 predicted proteins | sample eDN5th30CBELigBY_FD_128873 | JGI IMG/M metagenome (GOLD analysis project Ga0182739, IMG submission 128873) | Enriched backyard soil microbial communities from Emeryville, California, USA - eDNA 5th pass 30_C BE-Lig BY (version 2) (version 2) | ecosystem: Environmental > Terrestrial > Soil >...
GGCAGGTGCCTGATCGTTCGGTGAGCTCCTTCGCACCGCTCAGGACGAGGACGGTCGCGGAGGGCAGACCATATGCCTTGCCGGTCCAAGGCGCGGCGTCGCCTTGCCCGATCATGCTCATTGGATCGCGCGCATCCTGCGCGCTCATACGCGCCTGTGAAGGCGCTCGATCATGAGCGCGCAGGATGCGCGCGGTCCAATGAGGATGATCCGGCGCACGCTCTCGTCGGGGGACGAAAACAGGTCCTGTCGGTCGGAGGCACGGCCTCGCTAGGCCTTGAGCGCTTCCTCGGCCAGGCTGTTGTCGACTGCGATCTCGAAAGGCGTGCCGGGCGAGACGAAGCCGCCGGAGACGAGGCCGTCGCGCAGCCGGTCGTAGCCGGCGCGCGGCAGGATCGGCGTGGTGTTCCAGATCTCGAGCGTCTTGTAGCGCGTGCAGGCGGCCTCCAGGATCGGGCGCGGCAGATCGCTGAAGTAGGGTGAGATCGCCTCCGCGATCTCGGCGCCGGAGGCGCCCGCGACCCACGTCGCCGTCCTGGCGATCGCCCGTACCATGCGTATCAGCTCGTCACGCCGCTTCGTGAGCGTGCCGCGCCGTGTGTAGAAGGTCGTATAGGAGGTCGGGCCGCGGCGCGCCGCTTCGTACCAGACGTGGGCGGCCCTGTCGGCGAGCAGCATGCTGCAGAACGGCTCGAACACCTGGATCACGTCGACCTCGCCCGTCTTCAGCGCCTCGACGTTGCGCCCCATGGTCTGGTCGGCGACGCGGTGGATCGAGCCGGGATCGATGCCTGCCAACCTCAGGTCGTGCTGCAGGCAGAGCCACGGCGTCGGCACCTCGCACACCGTCGCGAGCTTCACCGACCGGAGGTCGGCGAGCGAGAAATCCGGCCGCGGCGGCCGGCGGCCCATCAGCAGGAAAGGATCGCGCGTCACGACCTCGCCGAAGCAGACGATGAGGCAGCCCGGAACCTGCTGGTACGTCTCCATCACCCGCATCGGTCCGCCCCAGCAGACGTCGACCGTACCGTCCAGCAGGCGCCGCGCGGCATCCTGCGGGCGCGGCGAACTGGCGAACTCGATCTCCACGCCTTCCGCGTCGAAGGCGCCGCGTGCGAGCGCGACATAGAACGGCGCGTAGAAAACCGCGCGCAGGGATTCCTGGAGGACAATCGCCATGATGGTCGACAGGATGCGCGTCCGGTTGCTAAGCCGGCAAGAGAATTGGAGTAAGCATCATGCCGCACATCAAAACCTCGGACGGTGTCCAGCTCTACTACGAGGAGACCGGCGAGGGTGCGCCGCTGATCTTCCTGCACGAGTTCGGCGGCCACTATCTGAGCTGGGAGCCGCAGGTCCGCTATTTCTCGCGGCGCTATCGCTGCATCACCTACGCCGCGCGCGGCTGGCCGCCATCGGACGTGCCGGAGGATGTCGCGATGTATTCGCAGGCGCGCGCGGCCGATGACTGTGCCGACCTGATGAAGGCGCTGGGCATCGACACGGCGCATCTCTGCGGCCTGTCGATGGGCGCGACGGCGGGCCTGGAATTCGCCATCCGTCACCCGGGCAAGGCGACGGCGCTGGTGATCGCCGCCGGCGGCGGCGGCGGTGCGACCGACCCGGAAGCCAAGAAGCGATTCAAGGAGGAGTGCGAGAGCTTCGCGCGGCGCATCGAGCAGGAGGGCATGCCGGCGATGGCCGAGCTCTACTGCACCAGCTCGGCGAGGAACACCTACCGCTACAAGGACCCGCGCGGCTGGGCCGAGTTCAAGCAGCAGTTCGCCGACGGCTCGGCCACGGGCCACGCCATGACGATGCGCGGCGTGCAGGGCAGCCGCGTTCCCTTCTTCGAGCGCACCGAGGAGCTGAAGAGGATCACGGAACCGATGCTGGTGGTGATCGGCGACGAGGACGACTCCACGCACGGCCTTGCCGTCCACCTCAAGCAGCACGTGGCACGCTGCGGCGTGTTCGAGCTGCCGAAGTGCGGCCACACGATGAACCTCGAGGAGCCCGCCGCCTTCAACGCGGCGATGCAGGATTTCCTGCACGCCGTCGAGAACGACCGCTGGCCGGCGCGCGGCGCGAAGACCTACACGCTGATCCCGCCGAGCAACGCTCCGTTGCCCCGAGCGTAGCCGAGGGGCCTTCTCTCTGCGGCATGCCGCAAATCGAGGAGAGAAGGTCCCTCCACTTCGCCCTTCGGGATTCGGTCGGGACGACGGGCGCTTACTTCGGCAGCGTCGTGACCTTCACGTTCTCCGGACGCACGGCCCTGACCAGGTCCATGTAGACGTACTTGCCGTAGTCGAGCGGCGCCTTGAGCTTCTTCTGGTCGGCGAGCTGCTTCTCCGAGACCTGGATCGCCTCGATCGAGCGCGGCTGCCAGTCCATGTCGAACTCGACCTTGGGCATCAGCTCGGTCGCGAGCTCGAGCGGCATCTTCAGGAACTTCGCGACCAGCCTGGCGGTGGCCGGCCGGTCCTTTCCGATCATGTCGTTGGCCTGCATCAGCGAGAGCATGAACTTCTCGGCCGTCGTCCGGTTCTTCTCGATCCAGCCGCGGTTCATGTAGACGAAGTTGATGTTGTTGTAGATGCCCTCGGCGGTCTGCAGGATCTTCGTGCCCTTCACCGACATCAGCGTGCGGGTCGGCCATGGCTCCCACACCGCGAAGCCGTCGATGTCGCCGCGCTCTATCGCCGCCAGCATCTCGGGCGCCTCGACGTTCACCATGGTGAAGTCGGCGAGCTTGAGATTTCTCTTGTCCAACACCCGGCGCCAGAAGATCTCGCTGCCGGTTCCCATGGCGATGCCGATCTTCTTGCCCTTGAGGCCCTCGAGGTCGGGCACGTTCTTGCCGACCACGGACAGCCACTTGACCAGGTAGGTGCCGTCGGCCACCGCCACGATGTTGGGGTCGACCTGGTGGTTGATGACGCCGGCGAGATCGCTGCCATAGGCGGCCTGGACCTGGTTGTTGACCAGGAACGGGATCATCGCCGAGCCGGAGGGCCCGGTATTGATCGTGACGTCGAGCCCGTTCTTCTCGAACAGGCCCGCTTCCTTGGCGACGTAGAACTGCGAGAAGGCCGGATCGACGCCGGTCGCGATCGTCATCTTGGTGAGCGTCTGGGCCGCGGCCCTCCGCGATATGGGCCCGAGCGAAACCGGCGCGAGCGCGGCGGCGGTCAACAGAGTCCTTCTGCGCATTTTCCCCTCCGTCATGTCACCGGCGAGAATCGCCCGGCGAAAGCGTAGATTCCCCAGCGGAACAGCCGATCGGCGATGAAGCCGAGCAGCCCGAGCACCAGCAGGGCGACGAAGATCTGGTCGACCAGCATGTACATCCGCGAATCCCAGATCATCCGGCCCAGCCCGTTGTTGGCGGCAACCAGCTCGGCGGCGACGATGGTGACGAACGAGTTGGCCATGGCAAGCCGCATGCCGGTCAGGATGTAGGGTACCGTGGCGGGCAGGGCGACGAAGAAGAAGACCTGCGCCGGGCCCGCGCCGAGCGAGCGGGCGGCACGGATCTTGTTCGGCGCCACGGCGCTCACGCCGGCGGCGGTGTTGATGATGACGATGAATATCGTGGTGTAGATGATCAGGAAGATCTTCGAGCCTTCGCCGATGCCGAACCAGATCACCGCGACGGTGATCAGCGCCGTTGCCGGAATGAAGCGCAGGAACTCGGTGTAGGGCTCGAGCAGGCGGCGCACGATCGGGAAGGAGCCGATCGCCAGGCCAACGGGGATGCCAATGACGCTGCCCCCCGCGAAGCCGGCGGCGATGCGCGCCAGGCTGGCCGACGAGTGCTCCCACAGGGTGCCGTCCTCGGCCAGCTCGATCGCTTTCAGGATCACCTTCCACGGCGTCGGGAAGAGCACCGAGCTCAGCACCCACGTCGCCAGCACGTGCCAGATCAGGAACAGGCTGCCGAAGCCCAGCAGGTAGATGCCGACGCTGCGAAGCGAGGCGCGCATCAGTGCGTCCTCCGCAGGGCGATCGCGACCTCGTCCCGGATCATCTCGTGGACCTGGCGATAGACCTCGACGAAGCCGTCATGGGTACGCTCGCGCTCCTGCTCGTTCAGGGTCACCGGCACGATGCCCTTGAGTTTCGAGGCCGGGCCGGCGTGCATCACGCCGATCCGGTCGGCCAGGATGATCGCCTCGTCGATGTCGTGGGTGATGAACAGCACCGTCTTGCCGGTCGCGGCGCAGATCCGCTTCAGCTCGCGCTGCATGTCGGCGCGGGTATGGGCATCGAGGGCGGCGAACGGTTCGTCCATCAGCAGCATCTGCGGCTCGTTGGCGAGGACACGGGCGATCTGGATGCGCTGCTTCATGCCGCCGCTGAGCTCGGAGGGATGCTTGTGGTCCTGGCCCTTGAGGCCGACCAGCTCGATGTAATGCCGCGCCTTCTTCTCGCGCTCGTCGCGCGCCACGCCGCGCATGCGCATGCCGAACTCTACGTTGCCCAGGGCGGACAGCCAGCCGTACAGCGAATCGTCGCCCTGGAAGACCACGCCACGATCGGCGGCGGGGCCGGCGATCGGCTTGCCGCCGATGCGGATGTCGCCCGCGCTCACCTTCTCGAAGCCCGCCACCATGTTGAGCACGGTGGTCTTGCCGCAGCCGCTGGTGCCCAGCAGGCAGAAGAACTCACCGGCCTCGATGTCGAGGGAGAAATCGCGGACGGCAACGTAGTCGCTGCCTTGCAACGACCGATAGACCTTGCTGACCTGCGCGAGCTGAACGAGCGCCATGCCCCTGCGCTACCACGCAGCGCCGCGTGGCGTCTAGGAAAGGCTCATGGTCTTACGGACCGTGGGCCTTCCGGCGCGCTTATGAGTCCGAGCGCGCAGGAATGCGCGCGGTCCACATGAGATGGATCAGGTGCCGCAGAAGGTTCGGTAGGCGCGCTGGTCGGCGCTGGGCGGCTCGGCGTAGGCGGCGAATTCGGGCCGCTCCTCGTAGGGCCGGGCGAGCACGGCCAGCAATTCGTCGAACGGGCCGTAGTCGCCGTCGTCGACCGCTGCAGACAGCACGGCTTCCACGCGATGATTGCGGGGAATGTAGAGCGGATTGGCCGCGTGCATCGCGTCGCGTCGCGTCGCCTCGTCCTGCGGTTCCGATGCGATGCGCGCGCGCCAGCGTCCGGCCCAGGCATCGAACGCCGCCGGCTCCTCGAACAGGCCGCGCGCGGTGCCATCGCCGAGTCGGCGGAAAGCCAGGGTGAAGTCGGTGCCGTGGTCGCTCAGGAGCTTCAGGAAATCCTGCGCCAGCTCGCCGTCGCCCTCCTGCTCGCCGAACAGTCCGAGCTTGCGCCGCAGCCCGGCCATCAGCTCCCGGCCGAAAACGGGCTGATAGGTTTGCAGCGATTCGTTGGCTTGCCTCAGGGCTTCGTCCGGGTCGTTCGAGAACAGCGGCATCAGCGCCTCGCCGAGTCGAGCCATGTTCCAGCCGCCGATCTGCGGCTGCTTGCCGTAGGCGTAGCGGCCGTACTGGTCGATCGAGCTGAACACCGTCTCGGGATTGTAGGCGTCCATGAAGGCGCACGGCCCGTAGTCGATGGTCTCACCGGCGATCGAGACGTTGTCGGTGTTCATCACGCCATGGATGAAGCCGACCGTCAGCCAGCGCGCGACCAGTGCGGCCTGACGGGCGATCACCTTTTCGTAGAGGTCGCGATAACCTGTGGCGTCCGCATAGTGGCGGGCGATGACGTGGTCGGCGAGCAGCCGCAGCGCCTCGACGTCGCCGCGCGCGGCGAAGAACTGGAAGGTGCCGACCCGGATATGGCTCGACGCCACGCGGGTCAGCACGGCGCCGGGCAGGGCGGTTTCGCGATAGACGGGCTCGCCGGTCGTCACCGCCGCGAGCGAGCGCGTGGTCGGGATGCCGAGCGCGTGCATCGCCTCGCTGATGAGGTACTCGCGCAACACCGGCCCGAGCGCCGCGCGGCCGTCGCCACGGCGCGAGAAAGGGGTCGGGCCCGAGCCCTTGAGCTGGATGTCGCGGCGGGTGCCGGTGATATCGACGACCTCTCCCAGCAGCACCGCGCGGCCGTCGCCCAATTGCGGCACGAAGTTGCCGAACTGGTGACCGGCATAGGCCAGCGCAATCGGCTCCGATCCTTCGGCGATCCGGTTGCCGGCGAGGATTTCGACGCCCTCGGCCGATGCGAGAACCTCCGGATCGAGACCGAGCTGCAGCGCCAGCGGCCGGTTGAGCTTGACCAGGCGCGGGGCGTTGACGGCTGTCGGCGCGAGGCGCGCATAGAAACGCTCGGGCAGCCGCCCGTAGCTGTTGTCGAACGGCCAGCGCGCGACATCGGTCGATGCGGCGCGCGGCAGAGACATCTCGTCGGGCATGGTCAATTCCACATTGAGTCGTATTGCCTACGGTACATGGTTATAAGGTCGCGTATGACAACCAGCACAAGCACGAAGCACATGGTTTGGGTCGAAAAGCCGATCGGAACCCGGATCGGCGTCGCCTATTCGACGCTCAAGGAAGCCCAGCTGCAGACCGTCGCCCTGGAGCGGGACGGCTACAAGATCATCGAGATCGTCGAGGCCACCCTGCCCAAGCCGAACGTCGGGTAAGCGGCGAGTACCTCTTTCTTCGCCTCCCCCGGGAGGGAAAGGACCCAGCCAGGCTCCGCCGAGCGCTTGCACCGGGTCATCCTCATTGGACCGCGCGCATCCTGCGCGCTCATGATCGAACGCATCCCTATGCGCGTATGAGCGCGCAGGATGCGCGCGGTCAATGATCATGATCGGGCAAGGCTCCGTCTCGGACCGACGAGACGTGCCCTCGTCGTCTGGAGCGTAGCGAGGGACCTCACCGGACGATCGGACACGGGCCGCGGAGCTGGCGTGAGGTCCTCCACACGCTCAGGACGACCGGGAAGAGCATGAGCCTGCATATCCCCGTCCAACACCGGAAATTTGACGCAGCTGGATGCGGTTTGACGACCCAGGTGGAGCTAGATTACGGGGACGCGCCTTGCGGCGACGGCAGCGGGCGAGATCACGTCGACGTCGAGAGGGACCCGCCAGCGTTCGGTGAGGCGGACCTTCGGTTCGTCGCCGGACGCGCCGGGCGCGTCGAGGACGAAGCCCTCGAATCCGGCGCTCATGACCTCGTTGCATTTCTGCACATAGACGGGGAAGCCGCCGATATAGGGCATGAAGACGCGCGGCCGGCCGGGGATGTTGGCGCCGACGTACCAGGAACTGCAGGTCGAGCGGAGCGAGACCTGGGCCACCTCGTTGACGTGCGCGACCCAGGCGTCTTCGGCGGCGAGCGTGGGCTCGATCGACCGGGCGCCGATGTCGCGCATGTGCGCCATGCAGTCGACCATCCAGTCGACATGCTGCTCGATCGACTGGATCATGCTGGCCAGCACGGAGGGGCTGCCGGGCCCGGTGATGGTGAAGAGGTTGGGAAAGCCGGCCGACGCCAGCCCGAGATAGGTCCGCGGCCCGGCGCGCCACTTCTCGGCGAGCGTCAGGCCGTTGCGGCCGGTGATCCGGATCTTGTCGAACGAGCCGGTCATCGCGGCGAAGCCGGTGGCGCAGACGACGGCGTCGAGCGGATATTCGACGCCGTTCACCACGATTCCGTTTTCGGTGAAGCGCTCGATCGGCGCCTTCGAGACATCGACCAGCTTGACGTGTGGCAGGTTGTAGGTCTCGAAGTAGCCGGTATCGACGCACAGCCGCTTGCAGCCGAAGACATTGTCGGGACAGAGCAGCTCGGCCGTCGCGGGATCCTTGACGATGCCGCGGATCTTGCGGCGGGCGAAGTCGGCGATGGTGTCGTTGGCGGCCTTGTCGAACAGGAGATCGCCGTAGGCGCCGAGGAACGGCAGGCCGCCGCGTGCCCAGGCCTCCTCGTAGGCCTTCTCGCGCTCCTCGGGACTGGCCGCGAGCGCCGGCTTCATGTTGAAGGGGAAGAAGATGCCGGTCGGCCGGGCGCGGGCTTTCGCGCGCAAGGCCGGATAGGTCGCCTTGACCGCTTGCCGATAGTCCGGCGTGAGCTTCTCGTTCCAGGCCGGTACCGTGTAGGTCGCCGTGCGCTGGAACACCGTCAGGGCCGCGGCCTGCTGCGCAATGATCGGGATCGACTGGATCGCCGATGAGCCGGTGCCGATGACGCCGACCCTCAGCCCGGTGAAATCGACGCCCTCATGCGGCCATTCGCCGGTGTGATAGACGGGGCCGCCGAAGCCTTCGATCCCCTCGAAGCGCGGACGGTTGGGCGCCGACAGGCAGCCCACCGCCATGATGCAGAACCGGGCGCTGACCTTGTCGCCGCGGTCGGTCTCGACCCTCCAGCACTTCTCCGCTTCGTCGAAGCTCGCCGCGGTCACGCGCGTGTCGAAGAGGATGTGCCGGCGCAGGTCGAAGCGATCGGCGACATGATTGGCGTAGGCGAGGATCTCGGGCTGCGGAGAATATTTTTCCGACCAGTCCCACTCCTGGTCCATCTCCTCCGAGAAGGAGAACGAATACTGCATGCTTTCGACGTCGCAGCGCGCGCCCGGATAGCGGTTCCAATACCAGGTCCCGCCGACGCCGCCGCCGGCCTCGTAGCCGCGCGCCGTGAAGCCGAGGCCGCGCAGACGATGCAGCATGTACATGCCGGCGAAACCCGCTCCGACGACAATGGCGTCGAACACGGTGCCGACTTCCGCTGGACGATCAGTCATGTCTCGATCTTCTCCTCACACCGATACTATGGCGATCGGATCACCCGCTACGCAACGGCGGGACGCCGCCGGTTTCGAAGAGCAAGCCGTCGCGGGCGATAGCGCTTGCCGGTGCAAGCATCGTGCCCGCAGACTCCCGATCAACAATGGAGGAATGCATGTCTCGGACCCGGATTGTCGGCCGTCGTACCGTCATGGCCGCTGCCGCCGCGCTGGCCGCACCGGCGATCGCGCGGGCGGAGGCCTGGCCGGCGCGCACGGTGCGTGTCGTCAACGCCTACAGTCCCGGCGGCACCGCGGACGTCATCTGCCGCATCCTCTGCGCGGGTCTGTCGGACAAACTCGGGCAGACCTTCGCCGTCGACAACAAGCCAGGTGCGGCCGGAACGATCGCCGCGCAGATCGTCGCCCGCGCACCGGCCGACGGCTACACGCTGCTGTACGACGCCACCGCGCAGTCGGTGAACCCCTCGCTGTTCGCCGGCAAGCTGCCCTACGACACGCAACGCGACTTGATGCCGATCTTCCTGTCGCTGCAGACGCCCAACACCCTGATGCGCAACGCTCAGTTCGAGGCGAAGACGGTCGCCGAGCTGATCGCGCTGGCCAAGAGCAAGCCGGGCGGTCTCGATTGCGCGTCGACCGGAGTCGGCACGGTGCAGCACGTCTCGCTCGAGCTGCTGAACCAACGCGCCGGAATCAAGATCAATCACGTGCCGTACAAGGAGGCGGGGACGGCGCGAAACGACCTGTTCGCCGGCCGCATCTCCCTGCAGTTCAGTAACGTGCCGGGATCGGTGGCCCTGCGCTCCGCCAAGGAAGTGACGTGCATGGCGCATACCGGACCGAAGCCGGTCGAGGTGCTGCCTGGCGTGCCGGGCATTGCCGAGGTCCTGCCTGGTTTCGAGACGTGGGAGTGGAACGGGGTGTTCGCGCCCGCCGGCACCGATTCCGGGCTGATCACCCGGCTCAACGCCGACATGAACGACGTCTTTCAGAAGCCCGCGACGGCGGCGCGTCTTGCCGAGCTGGGGGCGCTGGCGCCGCGCAACACGGTGGCGGAGTTCGCCGCTTTTCGGGAGAAGCAGATCGCGTTCTTCGCCGAGATGGTGAAGGCCGCCAACATCCGCATCGAGTAGGGAGTAGCGCAATGGCTGCCGACGATCCGCTGCTGGGCCATGGCCGGCAGATCATCGTGCGCGAGGAATGGTTGCGGCTGACCGAGGAGCCGATCCTCGAGCCCGACCTGCCGATTGTCGATCCTCATCACCATCTCTGGCAGCGCGCCAAAGGCTCGTACCTGCTACCCGAGCTGCTGGCGGACACCGGCAGCGGCCACGACATCCGCGGCACGATCTTCGTGCAATGCGGCGAGATGTACCGGGCGAGCGGCCCGGAGGGCGAGAAGCCATTGGGCGAGACCGAGTTCGTCACCGGCATCGCGGCGACGAGCGCCAGCGGGCGGCACGGGAAGACGCGCGCCTGCGCCGGCATCATCGGCATGGTCGACCTGACGCTGGGTGACGAGGTCGATCCGCTGCTGGATGCGCACGCGGCCGTCGCCGGCGGGCGCTTCTGCGGCATCCGCAACCGGAC
>Ga0182739_1005256_pt1 | contig 10317 bp, 11 predicted proteins | sample eDN5th30CBELigBY_FD_128873 | JGI IMG/M metagenome (GOLD analysis project Ga0182739, IMG submission 128873) | Enriched backyard soil microbial communities from Emeryville, California, USA - eDNA 5th pass 30_C BE-Lig BY (version 2) (version 2) | ecosystem: Environmental > Terrestrial > Soil >...
CAATATTCGGATGAAAGGGAGCGAAAAGTTCTTCCGCCACGACACGGGGGAAACCCTCCTGCAACTGCGTGCCGACTCACTCTGCGACAGCCAACCCCTGGACACCTTCTGGCCCCGCTGGCTGAGAAACCAAACCGGTGCCAACACCTACCGAAAACAATCCGCCTGACTGACATTCCAGGGAATGCACCCAGCGGTTTTTGAATATCAGGTTCGGCTGCAAACAATTCGATTTGAAAGCCGTCGGGAACATGCAGGGCCAACTGCTCCTGGCCCGGGGTGAGTGGATCTGTGGGACGAACTGCGGAAGCAAATGACTTTTCATCGCCACGGGCCGTTGTTCCGATCAGAAGAACGCAGGACAGGAACAGAAACAGGAACGAACGGCGAATTCCATGCTTGAAAAACAGTCGCACAATGCAGCCCCCCTGACATTGGTAAACATTCGCATTCGGACGGAAGCAATTTGTTCATTGGGAATCTTCCCGCATCCTGAGATGACCGCTTGGCATCGGTTTGGGAGTTGGATACAGTCTTTTTCCCGTTGCCGGCGACACGATCGAGCACCCATGACGGCGTCCGGGATCCAATCGCCCGTAATTTTACCTGATGAAACATGGTTTGTTGCATCACAGACCACGGTCCATTCGATGGTAGAATCTGAACAAAATCGATCGCATTTTGCTCGTGGATCGAGAATTTCCATTCTGTCCAGCAGTTTGTGCGCAACACTTCAATACGCTAGACCAGTTTGGTCTATCATGTGCCCGCGTCGAAAGAGTTTCACCTGATGAAAGACTGAATGCCGCGAGGCAAGTCCGCCACAAGATTTACAAAAACACTCTATAGCCCCTGCCATCCAAATGTCTACCCCTCGCTTTTCCAGTTCTTCGCGAATGCTGATTCTCTCCGGCCCAGCCGGTGCTGGAAAGACGACTGTTGTCAAAAAATTGTTAAGCGATACGCCCGTGCCGCTGGAGATGTCGGTTTCTGCCACGACGCGGCCTCCCCGTCCCAATGAGATTGACGGTCAGGATTATTATTTTCTCAGCCGGGAAGAATTTGAGCGGCGTAAAAGCCGCGGAGACTTTATCGAATGGGCCGAAGTGCACCGTAGCGGACATCTTTACGGGACACTGCGAACGGAGGTTGAGCGTATTCAAGGGAGTTTTAAATGGGTGTTGCTGGAGATTGATGTTGAAGGTGCATTGAATGTTATGGAAATCTATTCAGATGCGCTGTCTGTCTTTCTGGAGACTCCCTCCATGGCGGAATACGAGCGGCGCCTGCGCTGCCGGGGGACGGAAGCCGAGGAAGTGATCCAGCGAAGGTTGCGGACTGCACAGGAAGAGCTACAATACTCAGCTCGCTATAAATACCGGGTGGTCAACGATGATCTCGGCCGCGCTGTGGAAACCATTCGGCGATTGCTGGCATCGAGGGAGGCTGAATTGCATGCTCAATGAGCTGAAAGAAGATAGCTTGGCAAAGAAGGTCGGCGGACGCTTTAAGTTGTCCACGCTGATTCAAAAACGGCTTGTCCAATTGAATCGAGGATCGCCGCCACTGGTCGAAACACAGGGGAAACCTGGAATGTCGACGGTGATCGAAGAAATCCTGACAGATAAGATCTATCTGGATGCGTCTCAGAATGTGATCCTTGCGAAGGACAATGCCCCATCGCTGGATCGCCTGATGGAAGATGGTCCAGACTTGGATTAGAGCGCATTCACCTCGCATTGTCCGGGTTCTGCCTCGCGGCATTCAGCATTTCATCAATCAAAACACCTTTTCCGCGGGCACGTGATAGATCAGTTTGCTCCAGGAGCCTGTCCGAGGACTTTGAAGTCCGCATCATTTTGTCTTCACGAATCAGCAGTCGAGGAACGAAAAGACGCGTGGAGTCTTCCGATCATTCTCCCACTCCGCTTACCTTTGGATCCCGCCTGCGCGATTGGCTGGGGACGAAGGTTCCGCGTCATGTTTTCTCTCGATTACCACGGGTTCTCGCCCGTATCCCGCACGAGCCCCAGTCGAAGGTCCTTTCATTGACCTTCGATGACGGGCCGCATCCCACTGGAACTCCGGTGCTGCTCGATCTGCTGCGAGAATTTGACATCACAGCCACGTTCTTTCTCGTGGGAGAACGTGCACGGCGCTGGCCGGAACTGGTGCGTGACATCCTGGTGGAAGGGCATGAAATCGGAAACCATTCCTGGTCCCATGCCGATTTCTGGAAATGTTCCAAAACCCGGCTATTGCAGGAGCTATCACGCTGCCAACACGAACTGGAGCAGATTTCGGGCGCTCCGGTACGTTGGATGCGTCCCCCCTATGGTCATGTGATTTACACGGCCCGGGCTTGGGCACGGCGACACAATTCCACCATAGTCCTCTGGGACCTGCTCCCTCCGGATTACAATCCTGCCAGCAATTTGTCGCGTTTGAAGCAGGTTTATCAACGTCACGTCCGACCTGGCTCGGTTGTCTGCCTGCATGACAATGACGCCTCCCGGAAAATCACTCCTCAGTTTTTGCGAGAGATCATTCCGGAAGCCCGGCAAACAGGCTGGAATTTTCAAAGGCTCTGCCTGTATTCTGACCCGTTTTCAAATCAGGCCTGAAACTAAGATCCTCAATCACGCGATGTGACGATTGCCTTGTCCACTTCGAAAATCAAGGTCGGTCTTAACGCAAAGTTCGATAACAGAGGATGTTAACAGAGGACGTTTCGCGATCACGTTCCCTGAAACCAGGCGCTGACGGGGCGCTCGACCGGTTTGGTCTCTCATGTGCCCGCGTCGAAATGGTTTCACTTGATGCAAGACTGAATGCCGCGAGGCAAGTCCGCGACGAGATTGACAAAAACGCTCGATCCGCCATTCCCACATTGATCCCGCGCCCGGAAAGTGAAACCTTCGTGCCTGTCGACCTGTTGCCCCGTTCTCTACGACTAGAGTATCCATTCACCCCGCGATCTCATTCCATCGATGGAATGAATTACTCCTATCTCGATGAAGGGCAGGGGCCGATTCTGCTATTTGTGCACGGAAATCCCACCTGGAGTTTCGCCTGGCGGAATCTGATCAAGGGGCTCGCCCGCGACTATCGCTGCATTGCTGTGGATCACATTGGGATGGGACTCTCCGATAAACCGGGGGATTATGCCTATCGTATCGATCAGCATATCGACAATCTCAGTCAACTTGTGAAGCACCTGGAACTGCAGGAAATCACGCTGATCGGCCACGACTGGGGGGGCTGTATTGGCATGGGGGCCGCCGTGAGAAACCGCGAGCGGTTTCATCGTTTTGTGATGATGAATACTGCCGCTTTTCGTTCCCAAAGAATTCCAGCCCGGATTGCCGCCTGCCGAATACCGGTGCTGGGTTCTCTCGGGGTGCGGGGACTCAACCTGTTTGCACGCTCTGCAATTACCATGGCCATGGCCGACCACACCCGCATGTCTCCGGTGATCCGCCAGGGATATTTGTTCCCTTACGACTCCTGGGCACATCGAATTGCGATCCAAAGATTCGTCGAAGAGATTCCGCTGCAGCCCACTCATCCCAGCTATCAGACGCTGCTGGAAGTGGAAACGGGTCTTCAAGAGTTCCAGCGCCACCCATGGCTGTTCTTTTGGGGAGAACAGGACTGGTGCTTCACAACAAAATTTCTGGACGAATGGCAGCAACGCTTTCCACATGCCGAGACAGTGCGATTCAAAGATGCCGGGCACTATGTTTTTGAAAACGCCCACGAGCGCATGCTGTCCAAACTGCAGGAATTCCTCAAATAAGCCGTGGCAGTGACAATAATTGGAGCGCATTCAGTCCGCATAAGCCTGATCAAAATTGATATCCGGTTCGTTTCCATTTCGGATCTGATCGGAATGGGAATGATCTTGCTGTGAAAAACCGATTGCGGTATTTTTCGGCCCCCATCCCGCATCTTCCCCAGATGCAAATTGTTTTGGAAGGACTCCGATGTGTCGCCGACTCCTCCTGTTTTCCCTGATCCTCTGCAGTTTTAGCGGTTGCACCATGTTTCAGTGGCTGGCACCGCATCAGCTTTGGAAGCTCAATCGTCAACCTGCCCTGGGTGGAGAAGACGCTTATTTCAGTATTCCTGCAAGTGCCAGCCCGGCTTCACGCCAGATGAAGGCTCCCTCCTAGTGCCCTGTCAGGGCTTGGATTTGGGGAGGTATTGATTTTCGGGTATTGATTGATCGAGACCTGCCACCATGTTTGACACCCGCCTGCGCCGTCATCCGGTCCAGACTTTTCAGTTCTGGTTTGTGGTCCTGACCTCTTTTGCCGTGGTGACCGCCTGGAAGATGGAACTGTTCTCGTTTCGTCCCAGTTCGCGCGTGATTCTCACCGAAGAACCGATGCCGCCGCCACCCAGTATCGCGGGTGACAGTATTGGAAGTGAAACTGGACATGCAGACGATTTCGACCCAGCCCCCGATCAGCTGGAATTCGCAGGATCGGATCTCGGGCCCACCTCCATGGAACAACAGGCAGTCCAGACGAATTCCTCTGAAACCCAGACATTGATGGTTGCGGCGACGACACCGGTGTCACAAGAGTCTGCACCTGTTGAGCAAGAGCCCGAACCGATTTCACAAGAGTCCGACAGCAACTTTGTCCGCACCGCCAGCATCGAAAAAGCAGAAACTGCCGATGCCGATGCCATCGTTCAGGTTTCTGCTGAAATCTTGCAGAAGCCGGAAATTTCTCGACGCCCACTACAGGCGGCAACCTTGCCGATCGATCTGGCGGAAGTGGATCGCTATGTCATGCAAGGTCAAGAGGTGGCGGCTCAGCGGTTGCTCTCAGGCTGGTACTGGAAAATTCCAGAAGCACGTCCGCAATTGTTGGATCGCCTGAATATCCTGGCGGGACGAATCTATTTTCAGTCCGAAATCCATTACAGGGAACCCTACAAAGTTCAATTTGGTGACCGTCTGGAAACAATTGCAGCAATGCATCAACTGACTCCCGAATACCTGATGCGTCTGAACCGCCTCAAGTCTCCCTTGTTGAAACCGGGGCAACTACTCAAGGTGATTCAGGGGCCATTCTCCGCCATTGTGGATGTCAGCGATCTGGAAATGACCATCCATGCACACGGCTATTATGTGGCGAGCTTTCAAGTTGGGTTCGGAACTGATCAATCCATTCCCCAAGGCACTTTTCAGGTGACCGACAAAGTGCTGAACCCCGACTATTATGGTCCCGCAGGAATGGTTTCTCATACCGATCCGGCAAACCCGCTGGGCAAGCACTGGATGACCATTAATGACGATCAGCGCAGCCTGCATGGCTTTGGAATTCACAGCTGCCGAGACTCCGCCTTACAGTACACCATGTCTGGACCAGGCTGCCTGCGGCTTGGGCCGCAGGAACTGGCCGCTGCTTTCGACCTGCTCATGGTGGGGTCGGAAGTCAGCATTCGCGAGTAAAAAAGGGGTGACATGACGCTTGTCAGGTGATGGCGATCAGACCATCCGCTTCATGGCTCAACACTCAATGGCGGAATTCAAATCAGAATCGTGCCCTGCCAGGGCTTGGATTTCGGGTCCGTGATCGCAAAACGTCCTCCGTTGTCGGGCTTTGCGTGATAACCTCACCTGAATTTTAGAATCGACGAAGCAATAGGAACAGAGAATGGAATTATCGGACAAAACGGTTTTGGTGGCAGGAGGAGGATCTGGAATTGGGGCCGCTTGCGCGCTGGCCTTCGCAGCAGCAGGTTGCCGCGTGGCGATTGCAGGGCGTCAGGATTCCAAGTTGAAAGCAGTTGTTGCACAAGCCGCCAGCACGCCCGGTATGGAATACCGGGCTGCCGATGTCTCGGACCGGGGACAAGCATTTGAGCTGGTGGAATGGGCTACCAGGACGCTGGGACGGATTGACATTCTCGTGAACAGTGCCGGGATTAATATTGTGAATCGTCAGATGTCGACGATTGACCCCGCCGACTGGGATCGGGTCCTGCAGGTGAATGTCACCGGGGCCTTCAACACCATGCATGCCACACTGCCGCAAATGCGTGAACGACGAGATGGGCTGATTATCAACATCTCCTCCGTGGCAGGGCTGCGGTCCATTTTATTAGGAGGCGTGGCTTACAATGCTTCCAAATTTGCCCTGACGGCATTGGGAACCTGTGTCGGTCTGGAAGAACGCGAACACGGCATCCGAATCACCAATGTGTACCCGGGCGAAGTGGAAACCCCCATTCTCGATCAACGCCCTGTGCCGGTCTCCGCAGAACATCGTGCTCGCATTTTACAGCCGTCGGATATTTCCTCGATGGTGATCTCCATTGCTCAACTTCCTGCGCGTGCGCATGTTCCGGACATTGTCATTAAGCCCACTACTCAGGAATTTTGCTGATGGATCGGGAGACGACGGTAAATTCACCCCTTTTTCTCCATCTTTCGCCAACTCTTTTACGCCCCCTGATAACCTGTATTGACCGAATCCGAAGGATGGATACAATCGGCTTATGTGGAGGTGCTGGTAAATTCCGTATCTCCGGAAGGATCGATAGTCTTGGCGAACTCTTCAGGGATGAAGTCAGCCTGATGGCTTTCGTTTTCATGCAGGGACGCCGCGAGTGCTCGGCCCGATCAGAGGCTGAAGGGAGAATTGGAGCACGATGAAAACAGTGTTTACAACCGGTGAAGCCGCGAAGATCTGCAAAGTCAGTCAGCAGACCATTATTCGTTGTTTTGACTCCGGGCAATTAAAAGGGTTCCGTGTTCCGGGATCGCGGTTTCGCCGTATTCCCCGGGATGTCCTCTATAAATTCATGAAGGACAACGGAATCCCGACTGATGCCCTCGAAAGCGGGAAGCGCAAAATGCTGGTTGTCGATGACGACCGGGATCTTGTAGAACTCATTCGTGACGCCTTTGTCGCGGACGGACGGTTTGACGTCCGCACCGTGAATAACGGCTTCGACGCGGGGATGATGGTCAAGGAATATCATCCTGATGCCATTATTCTGGATGTCATGTTGCCGGATATTAACGGGAAGGAAGTCTGCCAGCGGGTGCGAAGCGATTCCACGCTGGATGATGTGAAAATCCTCTGCATCTCCGGGATGGTCGAAGCAGAAAAGGTTCAGGAACTGCGAGACGCAGGAGCGAATGAGTTCGTTCAAAAACCATTTGAAGTTGATACGTTGATTCAGCGTGTCTGCCGACAACTGGACATGGAAATCCCAACCTGACACTTTTTCAGCTTTAAGATTTTTCCCTCCATTGAAGTCGTAACAGGATCCAGCTTGTCACCCTGGAGGAATTCCGGGATCGGAGGAGCAGTTGCGTACCCCCTGTGTTTCGTCCTGGGTAGACAGGGGTGAACCGACCGTTGTTCATCAGTTCCTCCAGATTCCCGGGGAATTCCTATTTTTCAACACTCCGTTCTGACAGGTTCTCATTGCGTTTTTAATTGGGGGCCTACGTGCTTGCCGGCGTTCAGGAACTCCTTCTTCATCCGCTCCCATTTCTGCCGCCTGCAGAAGCAGCCGGTAAAATGGTTGAACTGGTGGGCCAGCGGTTTTCCGTGGATCAAGTTGCGTTCTGCTGGTATCACTCAAGTCCCATCAATTTGAATATTGCCCACTGGACCCCTCGTGACGGGGTGAGTTGGTTTGACGTTCCAGCTCCTGTGAATCTGAATGTTCCGATTCACGATCTCAGCGATTTGCCGATGGCGTTGGCCGCTTTATCCTGGGAGGAGCTGGGATGTCCCCTGGCCGAATGTAAAATTTTTCTGGGGATGCCCACGCGGGATGATTTCGACCGGCTTTCCGAATCCTGGAAATTGTTTATTCCCGGCATTTTTGCCTGGTGTCTGAAATTCGAACAGACATTGACGGATCAGAAACTGCAGGCACTGGCAGAATACGCGGCCGGAGCAGGACACGAGATCAATAATCCCCTGGGAAGCATTATTGGCCGTACTTCTCAACTTCTCAAAACGGAAACCGACCCGGAAAGACGCCGGCTGCTGGAGACGATCGGTGCTCAGGCGTATCGGATTGGCGATATGATTGGCGATACCATGCTTTTTGCCCATCCGCCTCCCCCCCGCATGCAACCCACAAGTCTGCCGGAGACGGTTGGAAATGTGCTCTCGAAATTTCAGCAAGAGCTCTCCCAGCAGCAGGTGCAAGTCGATTTCTTTAACGCACTCTCTATTCCTGTGTGGGCGGATGTCACGCAATTGCAAATCGTCGTCGCGGAATTATTGAGAAATGCCCTGCGAGCGCTCTCCGAACGAACGTCAGCTGGACCATCACAGTTGTCGATTCGCTGTGACTTTGAAACGCGGAATCATCGGGAAGGGGCTCTTCTGGAGATGACGGACAATGGAATCGGCATGAGTCGGGAAGAACAACAACACTGTTTCGAACCATTTTATTCAGGCCGCCAGGCGGGGCGAGGCCTGGGGTTCGGCTTGTCGAAGTGCTGGCGAATTGTCCAACAACATCAGGGAGAAATTTCGATCTCCAGCAATACCGACCAAACTCAAATACGTATCTGGTGGCCTACCAATTCTGAGCCGCAGGCGACGCAACGTTAGTGCGTATTTGTAAATCTTGTTGCGAATTTGCCACAAGATTTACAAAAACGCTCTAAAGCCAGTTCAGGGAGCAGCCAATGAATGTGAGAATGGCGACTCCCAGTACATACCAGGCAAACCAGTAAAGTTTACGGGCTGCGACAATCCGCAGCAGGCTTTGCAGGGCAAAAATTCCCACCAGCATGGCAACTGCGGCACCCATCACCGTGGGCATCAGGGGAGTGGAGGTTCCTCCCTGATCGACAACATCCTTCAACTTCAGGATCGTGGCCCCCAGGAGTGCGGGAACAGCGATGTAGAAGGAAAAATTGGCTGCAGCATCCCGCTTCACTCCCATCAGCAGTGCCCCGACAATCGTCGAACCTGAGCGGGAGACTCCAGGCAACGGCGCCAGAGTCTGCAGCAAACCGATCACCAGTGCGTCTCTCGGCCGAATGTTCTGAATTTCTCGTGTTCCCTGGTCAAATCGCGGTGTCAGGAACAGCAGTAACGATGTGTACAGCAGACCAAAACCGGCAATCAGCGGTTGCTCGGAAGCACGCTCGAACTGCTCTTTAAAGGTCAATCCCACAATGACCACCGGCAGCGTGGCCACAATGATCGCCAGCATCAACCGGGGTTGTTTCAGAACCGGCAGGACCTGATGCCGGTAGACATACAGAATGGAAATCAATGTGCCGAAGTGCAGGGCCACGTTCAGTTCCAGATTCTCCGTCTTATGCCCCAGGAGTGCTTCCACCAGCACCAGATGACCATCGGAACTGATCGGAAGAAATTCGGAGATTCCCTGCACAATTCCCAGTAGAATGAATTCCCAGAGAGTCATGAAGTCACGTTGCTTTCCAGTAGCATGATCACGTTGTCGTGAGGAGCGTGTTCACCCCGTCTGGGCTGATTCATGGTTGACCTGCCAGACTGATATGGCGGCACAGTATCGCATCGGTCGTTCGAACTCCATGTGGATTTTCAGCCATTTCCCAGAGCAACAGTGTGAATTCGCCAGTCCGGTCTGCAGGACCATCCAGAAATTCCGATTCTCCGAATGATCACGTGGTATATTTGGAACAGAGGCCAGGCCAGTTTGCTCTATGATGTGCCCGCGTCGAGAGAGGTTTCACCTGATGAAAGACTGAATGCCGCGAGGCCAGTTCGCGACCAGATTTACAAAACGCTCCCGTGCTGCGTCTCATCTCAAACTTAGGGGAGGCCTTGACGCAAAGTCCGATAACGGAGGATGTTTTGCGATCCCGTCTCTCAAATCCAAGCCCTGACAGGCACCAGAGAAGAACGAGGAATCACCCGGATCGGGCTGATGTCTTCGAATCCGAAATGTTTTTTATGGAGACAAAACAATGTTGCCCACTCGAACTCTCGGTCAAACCGGCCCGAATGTGACACAATTGGGATATGGCAGCATGGGGTTGCGAGGGCCGAAAACATGGGGAGTGCGAGTTGTTGGTGAAGCGGATGCGGAACGGGTTTTGAATACCGTACTCGACCTGGGCATCAACTTTATCGATACCGCGCCGGATTATGGCCTGAGTGAAGAACGGATTGGTCGCTTTCTCGGTCATCGCCGCCAGGAATTCGTACTGGCGGCAAAGTGCGGTTGCGATTACCGCCAGGCAGATGATCATCTGGAGATGGCACACACCTGGACAAAAGAGGTGATTCAAAGAAACCTGGAACTGAGCCTGAAGCGATTGCAGACAGA
>Ga0182739_1005257_pt1 | contig 10315 bp, 13 predicted proteins | sample eDN5th30CBELigBY_FD_128873 | JGI IMG/M metagenome (GOLD analysis project Ga0182739, IMG submission 128873) | Enriched backyard soil microbial communities from Emeryville, California, USA - eDNA 5th pass 30_C BE-Lig BY (version 2) (version 2) | ecosystem: Environmental > Terrestrial > Soil >...
CAGGAGGGAAGGTAGGTCTGTTTGTCATGCTGTCAGCAGATTGTTTAACAAAGTTAAAATATATAAAATAGTTTGTTTCTAGCGTAGCATTTGTTATACTGAGTTTAGTATCAGGTACTAATAACTTGTATTAAAATATAGGAGGTCATCAATTAATGACTTTTTCATTAAAAGGAAAAACATATATCGTAATGGGAGTTGCAAATAAGCGAAGCATTGCTTGGGGAGTAGCACGTTCCTTACATAATGCTGGTGCGCAGTTGATTTTTACTTATGGTAAAGAGCGTACAGAAAAAAGCGTGCGAGAATTAGCAGCGACTCTTGAAGGAGCAGAGCCTTTAATTTTACAATGTGATGTCACAGAAGATGAAAGCATTGCTCGTTGTTTCCAAACGATTAAAGAACAATATAGTGTGATTCACGGGATTGCTCATAGTGTTGCCTTTGCGAATAGAGAAGAGCTTGATGGAGAGTTTGTTGATACAAGCCGTGAAGGGTTCTTACTTGCCCATAATATTAGCTCTTATTCTTTAACAGCAGTGGCTAAGGCTGCTCAAGATATGATGACCGAAGGCGGAAGCATCGTTACGATGACCTACTTAGGCGGTGAGCGAGTGCTGCCGAATTATAATATCATGGGTGTTGCAAAAGCTTCTCTTGAGGCGAGCGTTCGCTATTTAGCCAGCTCTCTTGGTAAGCACAATATTCGTGTGAATGCGATTTCTGCAGGTCCAATCCGTACTTTATCAGCCAAAGGGATTCGCGACTTCAATACAATCCTGAAGAAAATTGAAGAAGAAGCACCGCTAAGAAGAACGACAACGCCAGAAGAAGTAGGCGATACAGCGCTATTTTTATTTAGTGAATTATCACGCGGAATTACAGGAGAAAATATTCACGTTGATTCCGGTTATCATATTCTCGGGTAATAAAGATAGTAGTTAAAAGAAAAAAGGGCCAAATAGGCCCTTTTTTCTTTTCGCTTATTTAACATTCCTGTTCCTTCAGGAGTAAATGAAGGAGCTGATTTCCGATTAATCCACTGGCTCCATAAGTGCTATTTTTCCTTTCGTAAGCTAATTTCTCCCTTAAGTTCAATCTTATTTCAATGCTAACTTAAACAATGTTCCTTATTCCATCAAAAGAGCTTTAAAAAAAGCGGGAGATTTGGATTTCTGCTTTTATTCTTGATCTCATCGACCTTGTTCACCAATTATTGGTGATAATTCCATTTTACCGGAATTTTTCAATTGAACGTTTATGGAAAGCGATTTAATTGTATCTTCCTCTAAAGGAACAAGTCCGTTTTTCTGCACTTTTTTCCATGTTTTATTGTCATCGCGATAAAGGGTTTCAGAAAGCCTAAATATGTCAACCTTTTGTTTGCGTGTAAAATGATAGGTTCTATAGACTTCAGCACGCATTGCTTGGCTAATTTCCTTTTTCAATGCGTTTACTGTTTCTTGTTTTTTCAGCATTTGAATATTCGCGTTAACTTTCAATTTTATATCAAAGCGTACCTTTCCATCTTTATCCACTACAGGTTTGATTTTTAATTTTTTATCATAAACAAGAACAGAGATGTCGGCGTTCCTCCTCTTAGACAGGTATACACTATCACGAACAAATTCTTCATTAGTGAGTCTTGCTCCGTTCATAATCTCCCTAGGTAAGATGCTTATTAACTTATTATCTGAGATGATGGCAGCCTTTTCAATGAGCAGCTCCTTTTTCGGTCCATCTTGAGCGGTCCACTTTTTTGAAATTTGAAGAAAAGGTATCTGCACTTGATGAGGAGGTTCATCAAAATTAATAATAAGCTCTCTTAAGTCAATCGGTGGGATAAAGGAGCTTTGACGATAATTGTCATGCGGGTCACTTAACTTAGAAAATGCGAGTGAAATATTTTCAATCGGACTTACTAACATAATATCCTTAATTGAATCCTTTGTTGCAAAGAAATACATTCGATATCGAGTTTCACGAAAACGATCGAGAAAATCGCCTATATGTTTAATCGCGCCTGCTTTTATGGCCTGTTCAGAGAAAACAACAAAGGAAAGATGGCCTAAGTAAATTCGGCGATCTGATGTGTGATATAAATTAAATATGGCTTCTTCAAATGTATTTCCTTCAGCTCTTCCAACATCTGCGTTACTCTTTGAACCGCCTGCACCACTTTCTGTTTTGGCAAGGCTGCCTAAATTGACGATTTGTATATAGACAACGATTTTTCCATTTTTATAATCTATGCCAATTCCATTGGCATAGACAAGCCGTTCCGGTTCATTCGCATCCCAACAGCCCGATAACAATAAGCTACATACAATCAACAGCAAACATAGTTTCTTTTTTTTCATGATTGTCCATCATTCCTTTGTTTAGTTGAATCTTTTGAAAAAAAAGCTTGAACTCTTGTTGTGTCAAGTTTACTAGGTATTCGAAGCAGCCCTTTGAAAAGCGTTTTAATATTTAAGTTCGCTGTTATTTCCAAAAATGGCGTTCCGAGAATACGGATATTTGCAATGAACGTAATATAAAAGTGGAGCGCATAGAGAAATCCAAATAAACCGAAAAAAGATGATAATAGAATACAGCCAAGTCGGAAAAGACTGATGACCCCAATTAATGATTGATTCACTAGTGTAAAAGTGGCAATAGAAGATCCAGCAATGACAACAAGCATCGCCGGACTTGTTAAGCCTGAACGAATGGCCGCATCCCCGATAATGAGTCCTCCTAGAACACTTAGCGTTGTCCCAATCGCTGAAGGCATTCTCATTCCGGCTTCCTTAAACAGTTCAAAGAGCATAAGCATAATAATCGCTTCTAATGCGGTAGGCAATGGGAGCCCGCGCCTTGCTTCAACAACTGTTGCTAGTAAAATTAAAGGAAGCTGGTCTTGATGAAATGTTGTAATGGCAACCCAAAAACCTGGTAATAAAGTAGCCATTAAAATACCTGCTAGACGAATTAATCTTTCAAAAGAAGTAAACGCATTTGCATATTCTACATCTTCACTCGTTTTAAAGAGAAATAAGATATTGATTGGTGTAATATTCGCATAAGCGACTCCATCGATAATGATAACGATTCGACCTTTTAGTAAACATTGAACAGCGAAGTCAGGTCTTCCTGTATAATGATGACGCGGCACGAAAGGAGAGGATTTCTCAATCAATTCCATTAATTGATTACCGGAATAGATTCCATCTACATCGATTGCCTTAATTTCCTTTATAAGAGAGGCTACCATATCCATATTCGCGATCTCATCCATATAGAGGACAGAAACTCTTGTTAAGGTCCGCTTTCCTACTTCAAAATTTTTGATATGTAATGAATTGGTACGTAATCGTTTTCGAATTAACGCAATATTAACTGATGCATCTTCAATAAAATTATCTCTAGGCCCTTTAACGGTTACTTCTGTTGCCGTTTCTTCTGGATTTCGTTGTGGACGCTTGGCAATATTTATGGAGTACAAAAACTGATACTCGTGAAAGAAAATGAGTAATCGGCCAGAATAAATATCAGCAAACATCGTTTCTTTATCTTTAATTTCCATGAGCTGTGGCAAGTAAAGAGATTCAGAAATCATGTCTTTTGTTAAATTCTCTGTTGGATGTTTATCGAAAAATAAGTTTAAGCGTTCAAATACTAAAGAATTAAATAATTCACTATCGATCATTCCCTCACAGCCAATTAAAGTGATTTTAATCGGTGCTGTAGGACGATAGGTGTTAGGGTTTAAGAACACATCTTCTGTTGGTTCAAAGGTTTTTCGCAACTCTTCTTCTGTTATTGAAAAGTTGGATGAATTTGTTTTCTTTGTCTCTTTTGTTTTCTCTGTTTCTTTTTTCTTTATTTCTTTCAGTTTAAGTGGTTGTTTTTTCTTGATCTTGTACATAATTCATCCTCCTTTTTTTACGATTTTTTATGAAGACGAACAAACCGATAAGAATGGATAAAGAGAAGAGGAAATAAAAAGTTACTGGCATAAAAACCCTTCCAATAAGATGACGAAGCACAATATCATTGGTTGGAATTAAATTACCAGCAATAATCATCACTGAATAAATAAGCATGACCCATTTCCTTTTTCGATTATCTTTTAATGCTAGAACTTCTATTGCAAGAAATAAAAAGAACGTAATTCGAATGAAGGCACCCGTAATCCATTGATAGATGGATAAAAAGTCAACATGCTCAATAAATCTTCCAAGGGAGACAAGTCCCCATTCCTCAAAGGCAGGATATTTTTGCCGTGCCGCTTCTAATGGCCCAAACTCAATAATTGCGCCTATTAGTGGACCAAGGATTAACCAAGCAAGAATGAAAACATTAATCACAAATGTTTTATATGTTACTTTGCTATGGAGTTTATGTTGAAGAAATAGGAACGCAATTAATTCAATGAGGCCAGATAATGGAAAAATCATCCCGTGTATAACGGGTTCAAACCCATGTTCCAGAATAGGTTTTAAAAGGGTGAAATCTTTGTGTTGAAAGTTTGCAATGCCTACAAAGAAACCAAAGACGATGACAGCCATAAGGACAAGTGTATTCACCATGACGATTGTTTGTAAACTCGTTAAAGCGAGAAATAAACATAGAATAACGAGTGAAGTGATGAGAGCAAAACTAGGTGTAAAAGGGAGATAGGTAACAGCTGTCCATGCAACTAGTTCTTTCAAAGATATAGCAGCTAAGAAAACGCAGAAAAGGCTAGTGAGTATAGATATTACCCTGCCAACTTTTTTATTGATCTGTTCTCCAATCCACTCAAAAATGTTCTGTGGAGCGGTTGCTTTATAAATATATCTGAGTAGAAATCCCCAAATCAGGATAAATAGGGCAGCGAATAAGACAGACATCCAAGCGTCTCTTTTACCTGCACTGACTAAATGGGGGATGACGGTCACATGGTTTTTTAAACCAATAGCGGTCATAAATAAAAAAGAAACTTGGAGGATTGAAATGGTATCATATCTTTTCATTGCTAAAATACTCCCTTATTAATCATTATTTTCTAGCCTATCCAAAGCGAGTATGATTATCCAATTTTGTCATAAGGAAAGAAATGGAGCATACATTTGATACATAGTATAGAGAAATAAGAAATCTGTTTGCTTCTGACTTGATTTCACATCATCTGAGGAGGGACATCATGGACGGTAATAAGGAAAGTTCTTCTGTTACCGATGGAGTGCAAACAGTAAATACGAAACAGCAGCGCTTTAGTAATGAAGAGATGATTGAGTTGTTACTACGACTATCGAAATATGCACGACAACCGGTATGTAAATTCACGATTGAAGGTCAAGTACTCGTTGGCAGGCTTGTTCATAAGCAGCAATCGATTCTTTTTATTAAACACCGTTTTGGGAAAAAGGCCATACCATATAAGATGGAGAACCTACAGGCAATTGATATTCTACATTTATAGGGGTTGGTCATATGTTAAATAACGAGAAAGGTAATAATCAGGCGAAACCGCTTATTTATGATGTGCAACCAGAGAGTACAAAACAAGTATTTTCAAATCAAGACAATCGTTTGCATGAGCAAGAACAACGAGAAGAGAGTGAGCAAGAGCAGACGTTAGATAAAGAGGAAAAACTCGAAAAAATTAAACGTGAATTCGGTGTATATGAAGCGATGGCGGAAATAGAAAGGGAAATTCATACCGCTTCACAATGGGTCGAACCTTATCGTGAACCAAAAAAACCCGAGCCACAGGTGATACAGGAAGAACAGCCTGTTGTAGAAGAAGTAGTAATTAAAAAGAAGAAGAGAAGACCAAAACAAAAACAAAGACAAGAGTCGGTCGCTGAGACGATTACTCGACTGGCTCATTCAAAGGAAGAACCAAGACCGACGTGCGTGGCTCATTTATTCGGTGAAGAAAGAGAGTTTGAAGTATTAGGGATACGCGGAGAAATGGTCAAAATTAGAATCGGTCGCCGCGTGCGCATTATTAGGCTGTCGGATCTGGAATCAGTCAAAGTCATAAAGAGGTGAATGGATGCTTTTGCATGAGATAGGGACTGCAGTTCTTCTTATATTAGGATTAGCAGCATTTCGATTAACGCGATTAATTGTGTTTGACAAAATCACAGAGCCTATGCGGCGCCCTTTCTTTAATGAAGTGGAGGAAAAAGATGAAGAAGGGAATGTTGCCGTTTATTTAGTTCCTAAAGAGCGGGGAATTCGAGGCTGGATTGGTGAATTATTAGCTTGCTATTGGTGCACAGGTGTATGGGTAAGCTTATTGCTATTTAGTTTGTACATGAGTAAGTGGCCGGCAGGGGAATTTATCATTTTAATTCTGGCCATAGCTGCTATTGCTTCAATTCTCGAAGTTCTTGTTACGAAATGGCTAGGTGATTGACGAGACCAACTTGTCTCCCTTTTCATAATATGAGGGTATAGGTAAAGAAAAGGAGGCGTTTTTGTTGAACACGAATAGACCGGAAGTATGGACCTATGCAAAACCAGTAAAAAAAGCAGAACCGACAAAGATCAAGAAAGGTTGCGGATGTAATAAAAAGAAAAGCCAAAACCAAAACCAAACATCTTAAATGATAAAAGGTTGTTCCAAAGAATAAATTTTGGAACAACTTTTTTATTTGGTCTCACACGAGTAGGAGCCCCTAATCGTTTTATCAACAATATTGTTTAACATAGCCTTTATTTTTATCAGGTATGATTGGTAAAAAAATTCTTTGTCTCGCAAGCAGTTCTCCTTATTTGCCTCATGCCTCTGCTAACCTGTTCTAATTACCGAATCCTACCATTCATAAAATGTGCTATAAACAAGAAAATAATAGATAGAATGATGATTTAGGAAGTGACAGGATGAAGAAGATAGTCATGGTTTGGATTGCTGTTTTATTAATGATAACGGGATGTGCCAATAAGGAGGGAGGAAAGAAGGACGAGTTAGTCTTAATAGAGCGAACAAATCCAAAGCCGATGGATGTTATTTATGGGATGGACCACGACGACTATGGGAAAGAAAATCCTAATGAAGGGCTAATTACCGATGTTAAGAAGACCGTAGCAAAGGATGAAGAAATCTATGATGTAATTGTTGTGAAAAAGGACAAAGACATTTTAGTAGCGTATAAAGTAAAGCATATGAAACGATTTCATATGAAAAAGATTGAAAAGAAAGTGAAAAAACAGTTAAACGATAAGTATCCAGATTTTCATTTTATTGTGTCTAGTGACTATAAAATCTTCTTAGAATTATTTCGTTTAAATGAAATGTTGAAAGCGAAAGATGTTCCTGAGAAAAAAGCGAAGAAAAAATATGAAGAAATTATTAAATTGCATGAGGAATTAACATAAGTGTAAGAAGGAAGGCGTTACTGTGTCAAAAGATCAAACAGCTAAACAGGAAGCCTATCAAAAATTGCAAAGCAAGCATGAGCTGAAGCGACCTGTTTTAAAAAACTGTGTGAAGGCGTTCCTAGTAGGTGGGATGTTTTGTCTAATTGGACAGGCGATTACGTATTTCTACATTTACTTTTTTGATTTCACTGAGCAGACAGCTGGAAATCCTACTGTTGCAACGATGGTCTTCCTCTCTCTTTTATTAACAGGATTTGGTGTATATGATCATATTGGTCAATTTGCTGGTGCAGGCAGTGCCGTTCCGGTTACGGGATTTGGAAATGCTGTTATATCAGCCGCAATTGAGCATCGTACCGAGGGTTTTGTATTAGGTGTTGGGGGGAATATGTTTAAGTTAGCCGGTTCCGTTATTTTATTTGGGGTTTTTTCAGCCTTTGTCGTTGCGCTTATTAAAACGATTTATCTAAAGATAGTTGGAGGGTAAACGATGCTAATTGGAAAGCAGTCATGGGCGTTTCAGAATAAACCCGTTATTCTTGAAACAGGCGTGACGGGGGGACCGTTTGAATCCAATGGTGCCCTTCCTGAAGATTTCGATCTTTTATATGATGATTTATGGATGGAGCAAGAGTCTTATGAGAAAGCCCATCGGCTCTTAATGGAAAAGGCAGTCGAGATTGCTTTGCAAAAAGGAAACGTACAAAAAGAGGATATCCAATTCTTTCTTGCGGGTGATTTAACGAATCAAATTACGCCGACAAGTTTTGCAGCAAGAACGAATGCGATTCCATACTTCGGATTATATGGAGCTTGTTCAACGTCGATGGAAGGGCTGGCACTGGCATCATTTATTGTTAATTATGGAGGAGCCCATTATCTATTAACAGGTGCATCCAGTCATAATGCAGCGGCTGAAAGGCAGTTTCTTTATCCGACTGAATATGGAGGGCAAAAGCCGCCGACAGCTCAATGGACGATTACAGGAGCGGGAGTTGCGCTTGTTACTCGTTCAGAGGGGCTTACCGGTCAGTTTCCCTATGCCGTATCAGCGACGATTGGAAAAGTCATCGACATGGGGTTGAAGGATCCCTTTAATATGGGAGGAGCAATGGCTCCAGCTGCTGTGGATACGATTTTGGCTCATTTTGAGGATACAGGTCTAACACCAGACGATTACGATTTAATTGTAACAGGAGATTTAGGGGAAGTAGGAAGAGAGACAGCTTACGACTTATTGCAGCAAAGAGGATGTCAGATGGATAAGGAAAAGTTTCAAGATTGCGGATTGCTTATTTTTAAACCTGATCAGCCTGTGTTAGCCGGTGGAAGCGGTGCTGGCTGCTCTGCCGTTGTTTTATATGGTCATCTTTTAAATGAGATGAAAAAAGGCACGTATCAGAAAATATTAGTTGTTGCTACGGGAGCGCTTTTATCGCCGCTTTCCGTTCAGCAAAAAGAGAGCATTCCGTGCATTGCGCATGCAGTCGCCATTGAATATGGAACAGTTTGTTAAACGAAAGGAGCTACATAGATGCTAGCGATGTTTTTTTGGGCGTTTGTCGTTGGTGGACTTATTTGCGTTATTGGACAATTGCTTTTTGATGTAGCCAAGTTGACGCCCGCTCATACTTTAAGTTTATTTGTTGTTATCGGGGCTATATTAGATGGGGTTGGTTTATATGAACCATTCATTGATTTTGCCGGAGCTGGTGCAACGATTCCGATTACCTCGTTCGGTAACTCCCTCGTACATGGGGCGCTGCAAGAGGCGGAGCAGCATGGGCTTATCGGCGTATTAACAGGTATGTTTGAAGTAACCAGTTCAGGAATCTCAGCGGCCATTGTTTTTGGTTTTATTGGCGCATTATTGTTTAAACCAAAAGGTTGAAGCGAAATAGGCCTGCTTCATTAGTGACTAAGCCCATACATACTTTTATTCTCCTCATATGTTATGAGTAAGCTACGCGAGAAGCGAGGTGAATGAATATGTTCGGTTACGGTGGTGCTGGATATGGATGCCATGGTTATGGATACGGCGGCTTCAGCGGAGGCTCTACATTTGTTTTAATCGTTGTGTTGTTTATCCTTTTGATCATTGTTGGTGCATCATTTTGCTAACACCTAAAAGGAATAGGTAGATAGCCTATTCCTTTTTGCGATTACATAAGAAGTTCAAGCACCTTTTTTTCTGGATGTCATAGGATAGGTACAGAAAAGGAGGTCTTAAAGAATGGATCAAAATCTCTTTAAGAACATTGAAAGCAAAACGGGTGTGAACATGAAGGATATCTTTGAATTAGCTAGCTCTCTTCAAGGTGCAAATTTCAAGGATGAAGCAACGGTACGAAATGTCATTAAACGTGTTTCTCAAATAGCGAATAAACCGGTTAATCAGGACATGGAAGACAAAATTGTTCAATCTATTATCGCAGACGGAAAACAACTGGATTTCAGCACGATTTCGCAAATGATTAATAAAAAATAAGAAAAGTGGAGCCGGCTCGTTTAGATCACGTAGAAAATAGGAAGAGGCCAAAAAAGGCGCTCTTTGCCTTTGGGGGACTCTTATCTTTTTCACAGTGATCTAGCCGGCGGAGCTGGACACAAGAAAAGCGGAAGGCGCCCGCTTATCGGCGACAAGCATAAGGTGAGCGCTGACAGAAGGCGTTCTTTGCCTTCCGAAGCGATTAACTTATGACCTCGAGCCGACGGCGCCTGGAGCTAGACAACAAGAAAAGCGGAGGACGCCTGTTTATCCGCGGTAAAATATATCGCAAATTTTATAGTTGGTCCACAAAAACGGGGCTATTCTAAAAGTCATAGAAAATGACTTTTAGGATAGCCCCTCCGTTCAGTTGAACAATCATTTTCGTCAAATAACGCCTTCTTGGCAGTCTTTAAAGTGTGTTGAAGGACAAAATGGAGAAATCCAGCCAGGAAAAAGTCCTTCATC
>Ga0182739_1005258_pt1 | contig 10314 bp, 9 predicted proteins | sample eDN5th30CBELigBY_FD_128873 | JGI IMG/M metagenome (GOLD analysis project Ga0182739, IMG submission 128873) | Enriched backyard soil microbial communities from Emeryville, California, USA - eDNA 5th pass 30_C BE-Lig BY (version 2) (version 2) | ecosystem: Environmental > Terrestrial > Soil >...
GCTCATGCTGCTGAGGACGAAAAGCACCATGCCCAGTGGCGGCGTGATCAACCCTATTTCGATCATCAGGACCAGGAAGATGCCGAACCAGATGGGATCCAGGCCCAGCGCGATCGCGATGGGATACGTTACGGGCAGGGTCATCAACATCATGGCGATCGACTCGATGAACATGCCCAGCACGATATACACGAGCGTCATCAGCGCCACCACCAGCCATGGATCCAGCTTGGCATCGGTGATGAGCGCGACCAGTTCCCGGGGCAGCCGTATGTAATCGAAAACCCAGCTGAAGATGGACGCGCCGACGACGATCAACAGCAACATCGCCGTCACCTTGGCGGTGTCCAGGGCGACCTCGAAAAGCCCGGCTACGTTGATCTTCCCGCGAATCAGGCACAAGACATATGCGGCTGCCGCACCAATGGCCGCCGCTTCGGTCGGGGTGGCAATGCCGGCATACATCGAGCCGAGCACAATGAAGATAATTGCCGCAAACGGCACCATCCCCGACGAGGCCGACAGCTTCTCTTTCATGGAGTAAGCACGCCCCACAGGCGCCGCGCCGCGCCATCCCAACGCCCACACCAGCGCGGTCAGCATGAACATCGACATCAGCAGCAAGCCCGGTAAGATCCCGCCCATGAAAAGGTGAGTGACCGAGGCGCCGACCGTGGTGCCGTAGATAATCATCGGAATACTGGGCGGTATCAATATGCCCAGGGTAGCGCCCGCCCCCGTCACGCCGTAGGTGAGTCTGGGGCTGTAGCCACGCTCGATCATCTCGGGACACGCGACTTTCCCTAAGGTCGCCGCGGTGGCGATGCTCGAGCCCGACACGGCGGCGAATATCGCGGAGGCGCCCGCGCTCGCATGAGCAAGCCCTCCCGGCGTACGCCCGAACCAGCGCACCAGAGAATCGAACATGCCGGAGACGATACCGCTGCGCAGCAGCAATCCGCCCATGAAAATGAACATGGGTACGGCCGACAGAGTAAAGGTGTTGGTACTGCTCCATGCCCGCTCGGCCAGCAAGGACAACTGCGGTCGGGAAAGCAGAAAGAAAACGCCCAGCATGCCGACCAGCCCCAGGGCGAGCGCAATGCGGACGCCGAACAACAACAGGAAAATCATGGACACCACGAGCAGGGTGCCGATCAACGTCAACGACTGTCCGCGCGCGAGCCAGTACATCACGGACAGCGCGCCCAGCAGGAAGACAACATAGAGCGTCGTCCGAAGTCCGCTCCAGGCGAGCATGCCCAGCACCATGAAGACAACGATGGCGATGGTTCCCCAATCGAAACGCCCGCCGGCGACAGGGACGCTTTGGCGCCCCAAGGCGACGAGCGCTATGCCCAATACCAGCACCAGGATCGGCACGGCCCACCGGCGGACGGCGCCGCGCGGCGGCCGCAGCCGATAGATATCCACGAGTATGGACAAGGCGTAGACCAGCAGGCCCACGGACACCGACAATTCCGGTATCCATTGCGGCGTGGAAAGCAGGCCCCAGTCGCGCGTATCGTTGAAGTATTCCCTGGCATTGAACGATGACATCTGCCAGACAGACATCAGGACAAAGAACAATCCGCTCCATTGGCAGACCAGTTCGACCTTGCGCCGGGACTCCCTGGACAGGCGATCCACCCACAATTCCACCTGGACGTGGCTGTTGCTGCTTTGTGCAACGCCAAGGCCCAGGAATACGACCGCGACCAGCAAGTAAGTCGAGATCTCCGTCGCCCAAGAGGTCGGGGCGTTGAACAACGAGCGGGACCCGATCTCGTAGCACATGATCAGCGCCATGGCGATCAGGGCCAGCCCGGCCAGCACGCCGCCGGCGCGTACGAGGCATCGTGCGGCGTGAAGCACGACGAAGTCATGCTCGCCGGATAGCGGGTACAGCGTATTGCCTGCGGGTGGCGCGCTATGTCCTTCCATAGTCTGTCCCCCGATGCTCGTTGCAGCCATAGTTGTCTCCGTCAGCTAAGTCGAATTCCATTGCCCAGCTTTTCGGTATATTGTATGATCGAATTACTGGATGATGGCAAATAATATGTACCTGCATCCTGGCCGCGCCTCGCCAAACCCGCGCGCCCGCAACCCGCTGTCCAGCCAGGGCTTAAGGCCCCTTCAATCTAAAGCAGAAAGCATCAATACGGAGAAGACAATGAAGCGCTCTATTCAGCACACTGCTGTACCGCAGTCCCCCGACCATGCTCTGAAGAAGGGGATTCTCTCTACGCTGGCCGGCGCCGCACTCTGCGTCGGCGGCCTGTTCGCAGCGCCCAATGCGCTCGCACAAAAATACGACCTGACCATGTCGGTCATTGTCTCGCCGGGCGACGGCTACTCGATACTGACGCAGTCCGTCCCCGAACGGGTGCAGAAGGCAACCAACGGCAAGGTCAAGGTCACGGTCAGTGATTCCCTGGTTCCGGCTGCGCAGATCGCCACCGCCATCCGCGAAGGCCGCGTCGACATGAGTGCGGCGCTGCACACCTATCTAGCCGCCGACGAGCCGCGCATGGGCATCTTCAACCTGCCAGGGCTGATCAATAACGTCGAAGAATATAAAAAGGTCGGCGACGCCTTCTGGTTCGAAGACACCAAGAAAATATGGAAGGAAAAGTGGGACGCCATCGTGCTGGCCAATGGCGTGTGGTGTACGCAGCAGCTCTTTTCCAAGGAACCGATCAAGACGCTTGCAGACTTCAAGGGCAAGCGGCTGCGCGTCCACAACCCCCAGACGGCGGAAGTGGTCAACGCCTTGGGCGGCAAGCCGGTACCCCTGCCCGTTCCCGAGATCTATCCCGCGCTCGAACGCGGCGTGATCGACGGCCTGTTTACCTCCACGTGCGTCGGCAACGCGCTCGAATACTGGCGCCTGGCCAAGAACGTACAAAACTGGAGTCTGGGGCCCGTCAACGGATGGGCCATATTGGCTAACCCGGATAGCTGGAACAAGCTGCCGCCCGACATCCAGAAGCAAGTCGCCGGCGTCATGGACCAGATACAGACCGAAGCGTTCTCACGCCACGCTGAGTTCGTCGGCAATGCCAAGAAAAAAATGGAGTCCGAAGGCGTCACCTTCTGGGTCGCGCCTGACGAAGAACGCAACAAGCTGATGCAGCCCCAATACATCGGCCCATCCTATGACGCATGGTACAAGCGCGCCAAGGAAGTTGGGTTCGACGGCAAGGCATACATCGAAAAGATAAGGGCGGTACTTGGAAAGCCGGCAGGCGGCTAGACTACACTATTTGGCCAGGCACGCTACAGGCAAGAAGCACAGCGCCTGAAGCGTGCCGTCCTTTTAATGCTAGCCCAAGGATACAGAGATATCATATGAAGTCCGAAGAACTTGATGGCGATTTCAAGGTGCACCGCGTTGCCGCGGTCCTGCGGCACAGTGTCACGGAAAGCATCCGCAACGCCATTCTTGCACGCCGGTTCCAGCCGGGAGACCGTCTGCCGGAGCGCGAACTGTGCGAAATGACCGGCGTGAGCCGCACCCTCGTGCGCGAAGCGTTGCGTCAACTCGAAACCGAACGCCTGATCAAGGTCATTCCGCACCGGGGCCCCGTCGTCGAAACCATCACCCCCGAACAGGCTGATGGTATTTACCGTGTGCGCGAAGAACTCGAAGGGCTGGCCAGCCAGCTCTTTGCCGAACGTGCAACACCGGATCAAATGAAGGCTCTCAAGAAAGCCTACATCGACCTGCGGGCGTCACATACCCAGTCCGATGGCCTGAAGCAATTGAAGGCCAAGAACAACTTCTACCGCTGCCTGCTCGATGGCGCGGGCAACGAAGCGCTTTCAAACAGCCTGCGCTTGCTGAACTCCCAGATCATGCTGCTTCGGTCGATGTCCATGTCGGCGCCGGGACGCGCCGACAAGAGCCTGGCCGAACTCGGCGAACTTCTGAAAGCGCTCGAGGCGAAGGACGAAAAGGCCGCCCGCAAGCTGGGGAGCCGACATGTCCGGAATGCAGCCGCGGTAGCGATCGGGCTTCTGCGCAAGGTTCAGGACGAGGACGACATCAAGCAAAAAGCCTGAATCCCGACGGCAGTGTGCCCGCCGGTCCTACCAACACGAATCACTTCGGAGACAACCCATGGATGTAGAAGGCACTGCCCCATTTGAACTGTATGCGATCAAGTATGCGCGCCATGGCGGCCGTCGAGCACAAGACAATTACATCGGCGCCGCAGACTTCCACGATGCGGAGTCGGACCTGGACTATTTCGTATGGGTGGCGCGGCGGGGCAACGAAACCTTTGTCATCGACACCGGCTTCGAAGAACGGGCAGCGCAGGAACGCGGGCGGGAACTACTGATTCGGGTACAAGACGGCCTGGCCCTTGTCGGTGTGGACGCCGCAAAGGTCCAGCACGTCATCATCACGCATTTGCATTACGATCACGCCGGCACCCTCGATCGTTTCCCGGCGGCCCGATTTCACATCCAGGACGCCGAACCGGCTTATGCAACCGGCCGATGCATGTGCCATCCCACCCTTCGCCATCCCTTCGACGTCGAGAATATCGTCAGCTTCATCCGCAAGCTCTATGGCGGCCAAGTCGAATTTCATCGCGGCACGGCAGAACTGACACCGGGCCTGAGCGTCCACCTGGTGGGCGGGCACACCGCGGGCCTCCAGGTCGTCCGAGTCTGGACGCGGCGTGGATGGGTGGTCATTGCGTCCGATGCCACGCACCTGTATGGAAATATCGAGCGCCAGATCCCCTTTCCTGCCGTCTACAACGTGGGCGATATGCTGGAAGGCCACAAGCTGGTACGCAGCCTCGCCGATTCTCCGCAACACATCATTCCGGGGCACGATCCGCAGGTCATGCAGCGCTATCCCGCGCTGTCGCCCGAGACGCAGGGCAAGGTGGTTCGCCTCGACGTCGCCCCCAACACCGCGGCCGCCTGATGACGATGCTCGACAACAAGTGCGCGCTGATCACGGGCTCCATACGGGGACTCGGCTATGCCATGGCGGCCGAACTGGCGAAAGCGGGCTGCAACATCGTCCTGCACGGACTCGAACCCAAAGACATGGCCGCCGAGGCGGCCGATAGCCTGCGCAAGGCGCACGGCCGATCTGTATTGCTCAGCCAGGCCGATCTGGCTCACGTGGACCAGATCGAGGACATGATGAGCGCTGCGCAACAACAGTTCGGCGGCGTCGACATCATCATCAACAACGCCGTGATCAGGCATTTTTCTTCGACCGAAGAACTTTCATCCGCGCAATGGGACCAGTCCATCGCCGTGAACCTGTCCGCTGCATTCCATACAGCCAAGCTGGCCCTCCCGGGCATGCGGGCGCGCGGCTGGGGGCGCATCATCAATATGTCGTCGGTCTATGGTTCATCGGCCGCCGCCAACCGGATCGGCTACGTGACGACCAAGACGGGACTGATCGGCATGACGCGCGCCATTGCCATCGAGACGGCGACCAGCGGCATTACCTGCAACGCGGTATGTCCGGGGACGGTGCCTACGCCGGCCATTCTCGAGCGCATTGCAGGCATCGCGAAACAAGCGGGCATCTCCGAGGAACAGGCGACCCATGATTATCTCGCCGCCCGACAACCCACCGGCCGGTTCGTTGCCATGGAGAGTGTCGCCGCCATGATTCTCTTCCTGTGCAGCGACGCGGGACAAGACATTACGGGCTCCGTTTTACCCATAGACGGCGGCTGGACCGCGGCGTAAAACGAATACCGGCCACCCGGTAACAAGTACTCGATACAGAATTCGACATCAAGCAAGCAAGGAGTAAAGATGAGCACGATGCAAGACAAGCGGCTCGGTTTCGTGGGCATAGGCAGGATGGGAGGCCCGATGGCCGGCCGTCTGCTCGAGGCCGGATACGAACTGATCGTCTGCGACGCCAACGAGCAGGCGCTGACGCCGCTGCTGGACAAGGGTGCAATCCGCGCCGCGACACCCAAGGCGGTTGCCGATCAGGCGTCCATCGTCCTGATTTCACTGCCGACGCCGGACGTCGTTGCAGCGGTGGGCCTGGGCGACAACGGACTGGTGCATGGCACGGCGGTGCGCACGGTCATCGACCTGTCGACGACCGGACCGCAGGTTTCCAAGCAACTGGCAGCCGGCTTGGCCGAACGCTCCATCGCCACCCTGGACTGTCCGGTCAGTGGCGGCGTGGCCGGCGCAACCAAGGGCACCCTCGCCCTGATGGTCGCGGGCGACCCGCAGCGTGCCGAAGAACTGAAGCCCGTCCTGGATCATCTGGGCAAGCAAATTTATGTCGGTGCAGAGGCGGGCATGGCGCAAACCATGAAAGTCATCAACAACCTGCTCTCCGTCACCGCGCTCGTGGCCACGTCCGAGGCATTGGTCATGGGCGCCAAGGCAGGACTGGATCCGGACACCATGGTCCAGGTCATCAATGCCGGCTCGGGCCGCTCGAATGCCTCCGAGACCAAGATTCCCAACTTCGTCCTGTCCCGCAGCTTCGATTTCGGCTTCGCCGTGGGCCTGTCCGCCAAGGACATCCGCCTGTGCATGGAAGAGGCCGAGCATCTTGGCATTCCCATGCCGGTCGCGCAGGCCGTGCGCAACTTCCTGAACACCGCCGCCGACAAGCTGGGCTATCAGGCCGACATGACGGAAATGATACGGGTCATCGAGGAACAAGTCGGCGTCGAAGTCCGCGGCAAAGCGGCGCAGACGGCCAAGACAGCATGACGGCGCAACGCATCGCCGTCATCACAGGCGGCGCCAGCGGCATCGGCGCCGCCTGTGCCCTGCGGCTGGCCCAGGACGGTTGCGCGATCGCCGTCCTGGACACGAACGAGCGCAAGGGGATGGAGGTCGCGGCGCGAATCGCCGATCAGGGCAACGTGGCCAGGTACTACCCTTGCGACGTGTCCGACAGGCAGCAGGTCAGCGACATCGCGGCGGCCGTGGAAAGCGACATGGGCCCCGCCGACATCCTCGTCACATCGGCCGGCCTCATTCCCAACACCGAATCCATCCTGGACATGGACATGGATCGCCACGATCGAATGTGGCAGGTCAACTACCATGGCACCCTGCATGCCTGTATCGCCTACGGACGACAAATGCGCGACCGGGGCCGCGGCGCCATCGTCACGCTCGGCTCCATCAATAGTTTTGCGCCGCTGCCACTACCTGCCTACAACGTGGGCAAGGCCGCCATCCAGCGCCTGACGGAGCTTCTGGCCGTCGAACTTGGCCGCCATCGCGTTCGGGTCAACGGCGTTGCGCCGACCTACGTACGGACGGAAGGCCTGCAGGAAAAAATCGATGCAGGCCTCCGGGACATGGACAAGGTAATGAGCGTGCATGCCCTAGACGCGCTTCCCGAACCTGACGACATCGCGCAAGCCGTCGCCTTTCTCTGCTCGGAAAACGCATCCCGGATTACGGGCATCATGCTCCCGGTCGACTCCGGTTGGTTGGCCGCCGTCAGCTATACGACATACGCTGGCGGCGTTCCCTGGAACCTGAAGCCCTAGCCGGCTTACTCCTTGAAGACCGACGGCGCCGCCGCGTCGATGATCTTCTGGTCTTGCGCCAGCTGGGCGGCAAACTCTTCCGGCGAGCTGCCCACGGGTGACAGCAGCAGAGGTTTCAGGACCTTCAGGACCTCGGGCGCATTGGCGGCTTGATGGAAACCATCTGCTATCTTCTTCTTGATGGGCTCCGGCGTGCCCGCCGGCGCAAAGATGCCATACCAGTTGTTCGAAAACTTGACATCGCTAAGGCCGGCTTCCGCATAAGTCGGCACATCGGGAAGCTCGGGCAAACGTTTGTCGCCACTGACCGCCAGGATGCGCAAGGCGCCGGACTTGTGCGATGACAGCACCGACGACGTACCGGTCACAAGAGAAGTGACGTGGCCGCCGATAACGTCGCTGACCGCTGCCGACGTGCCCGCATACCGTACGTTGGTAACCTTGTCAGTCAGCCCCAGCGACGACATCAGGCCCGAACCGACCATGAGCGTGAACGGCTCGCCACTCGCCCAACTGCAGTTGTTTTTCTGGTCGGCGCAGCGCTGCTTGAAGTCCTGGACCGTCTTGATGCCGGTGTCGCCCTTCACGACGATTGCGGTGGGCCCGGTCGCCATCATGGTCACGGGCGTGAGCTTCGTCAACGGATCGACCTTGATCGTCTTATTGGTGTGTTTCAACATGGCGATCGCGGGAATCGACACCAACAAGGTATAGCCATCGGGCTTGGCCCTGATCGTTTCGTTGGTGGCGATCAGGCCGTCGGCGCCCGGCTTGTTCTCGACCACGACGGATTGCTTCCAGGTCTCGGACAGGTGCCTTGCCATGGCACGCGATACGTTGTCGCTGCCGCCACCCGGCGAGTACGGAACGATGATGACGACGGGTTTTTCCGGGAATTTCGTCGCGTCAGCCTGTGCGCCCGCGACCATCGGAATAGACAGGCACAAGGCCAGGGCCAGTTGGGATAGTTTCATTTGTCTCTCCTGTAGATGAATTCAGTTGTCAGTGGCAAACTTGCGCTCGATGTCCATGGACTCGTCAAGACCGACGAACCGATTGAAGTCCTGGAACGAGGTGATCTGATCGGCAATGGCATTTGTGGAGCAGCCTTCGCGCATGAAGGTCTCCATCATGTTCTTGACCGCCTTGTGCATGGCGAACATGGGTTCGATCGGGCAGATCGCGAACGAGAAACCCAGTTCGTGCACTTCCTTCAAGGACAGGAAGGGCGTCTTGCCCGAACGCGCCATATTGAACAGGATGGGCTTGCCCAAGGGCTTGAGCCGCCGGCCGATCTCACGCAGTTGTTCCATGCTTTCGGGGGCGTCGACGTACAGCCCGTCGGCGCCTTCTTCCGCATAGGTCTCGAGCCGATCAAGCGCGTCCTCGAGGCCGGTGACGGCGACGGCGTCAGTGCGTGCGACAATGAAAAAATTGGGATCGCGGCGCGCCTCGAGCATGGCGCGCAGCTTGAGCTGCATCTCGCGCTTGCTGATCAACTGCTTGCCCGCGAAATGCCCGCACTTCTTGGGCAAAGCCTGATCTTCGATATGCAGGCAGGAAGCGCCGGCCTCTTCCCATAGTTCCATGGTGCGCTGCACGTCCAGAATGCCGCCGTAGCCGGTGTCCGCGTCGGCAAAGACAGGCACTGTCGAGACGCGGCAGATCCTTCGAATATGTTCGAACATCTCGGTCTGCGTCAGAACGCCGATGTCGGCCTTGCCCGTGATGATGGCCGAAGCGGCGAAGCCGCTGACGAAGATGGCCGGGGCGCCCGCCTGCTCGGCCAGTTTGGCCGTTACCGCATCGTGCGCCCCCATGCAAACAAACGGCCCTCGGTTGAACAGCTCTCGGAATTGGACCGAGCGTGGATTCATGTTGTCTCCTGTTTCTTTGGCAGCGATAATGCCAACTTCAAATGGCTATATAACAAGCCTTCAATAATACAATCCTACATTACTCCATTTCCTGACGCAACCGTCGCGCACTAGAGAAATTCCCTGCTGCCCCTGCTATCGTTGACGTGTCAGGGCGCATAGTGCGCTTGTAGGGAGAACGCCATGCCGTATTTGCAACTGGACGTGCCGGGTCCTTATTCGGCCGAAGACAAGCAGCGGCTTGCGGCACGGATGAGTGCGACGTACGCCAACATGATGTCGGTAGACATCCGGCGGATCAGCGTGGCGATCCGCGAATTGGGTCCCGGCGGCCTGTGGCGGGTCACTGAAACGGGCGGCGAACCGCAGCCGGTATCACTGATGATGCTGGATATCAGGAAAGGCAGGACGGCTGACCTGAGACTCGCATTAGCCAAAGCCCTTTGCCGCCACTGCGTGGAGATTCTGGGTTTGCGCGAGGATCGGCTGAACGTGGAGTTCACGCAGCACTCGGGCGACGAGATGTATCACCCCGCCTTGGGCGGCTATAGCCCGGACTGGGAGCCGGGCCAGCGATGACGCCGCTCCATCGCCTACCCGCAGGCCGGCAGGAATAGCATGGGGATCGTTTCCCACACGACGGCAACGGCGGACAGCAGGCTCAGCGCCCCCGCCAACCGGGGCAGGAACCGGGCATCGGCCAGCGTCGGCATGCGCGTGCGCAGGTGGACATAAATAAGACCCATGGCAGCCAGCGCGGCGACGCTGGCCGCGACGATGATCCACACGGACGCCGGAACGCCCACCCACGTCGCACGCAAGGCGGGCCGTGCACAGGCTATGCCGTGCACGGAATAAATGAACAGGTAATGCACGGCCCAAACAAGAGGGCCGGCCAGCATGAGCAAGAA
>Ga0182739_1005259_pt1 | contig 10314 bp, 6 predicted proteins | sample eDN5th30CBELigBY_FD_128873 | JGI IMG/M metagenome (GOLD analysis project Ga0182739, IMG submission 128873) | Enriched backyard soil microbial communities from Emeryville, California, USA - eDNA 5th pass 30_C BE-Lig BY (version 2) (version 2) | ecosystem: Environmental > Terrestrial > Soil >...
ATGGCCTGACTCGAGGCTGCACAGGCGGTCAGACAGTTCAGGTTGGGCCCCTGGGCATTGAACAGGCTGGCCAGATGGCCGGCCGGCATATTCGGTTCCTGTTCCAGTTCTTCCTGCGGATTCATGCTTTGCAGGCCCTCACGGGTGAACCGGTCCATATCGAACTTGCCATCTTTTTGAGCATTGGCAATCAGCCGCATGAACAGGAAGAAGTCCTGCTGGCCTTCGCCCGCCCCCAGATAAACGCCAAATCGGGTCGGGTCAAATTGATCATCGGTCAATCCGGCTTCCTGCATGGCCTGCACAGCTGCCCCAATGGCAAAGCGAATGTTGCGACCCGCAAATTCAAACCGTTCCGGTTGATCGATGTAGTCCCCCAACTGAAAGTTTTTTACTTCAGCCGCGAACTTCGTCGGAAATCCTGATGCATCAAAATGGGTGATGTAATCGACACCGCTGCGCCCCTGCTGCAGTGCATCCCACATGGTCTTTACATCATTACCAATCGGAGTGACACATCCCACTCCGGTGACGACGACTCGTCTTCTCATCACATTGAGCCTTGTACTCTGCTGGATGCGTGCAGACGCTGCCAGCAGCAGCCTGCCCGACGTCTGGCCCACGTCGGTGAAATCGTTTCAAGCCCGTTCCTTTCATGGTGATCAATTCTTGTCGTTCCAGAGAACCCTGAGATCGACCCCTTGTCCTCTACGAGATCAAACCATTTTCGCAATTCCTGCGCATGCGAATAAACGACTGGCAATTGAGAATCACGACCTCACAACCTGAGTCACCAGCCCTGCGGCATTTTCGTCTATCCATATCTTAAACCGACTTCATTTACCGAGTTCATTCTAAATGGAGTCCCAGCCGCGATCCACTCCATCAGCATCGATCCCGGTATGATGATCGTTCTCTTCGGAGCTGTTCTCTCAACGTATCAGTATAGAGGCTACAAGGTTGATCTGAGAAGTCACCAGTTGGATTCCGATGGACGGGAAACAGGCGTTTCTAAATATCCATCATTGAGTTACGTCAATTTTGTTTTATTCGGACAACATCCCGTTAACATCCAATCTTTCCAGACACCTGTCGAAATTCGCAACCATTTCCTGCTCCCGAAGGGAATTTAGATCTTCTTTCCGGCAGATCCTGAAAAATCGGTGTATTGTTTTCACGGAACTGTTCCTGTGCCAAAACAAGCCGTCCGTTTTGATCGTTATTCATCTGGGCAAAAATCATGGTTCCTGCCAAAACGTCTCACTTATCTCGTGGGGCATCTCACCAGGGGGCTTCGGCTCCCCTGAAACCTGCCTCCGTCCATTTTCCCGCGAGTTCGCAGTCTGCCTCCGGACTGCAGGACGTGGTGGAATTTGCTGACGTCATGATCATTCCGCAGGTCTGGTGGCTCAGCGAAATTCAAAGCCCCCAGCCTCGGTCGAACGTGATGTCCCTGCCGTTCGCCACCCGATTCTGGAAACGAGCATTGGATGTCATTATCGCAGCGGCGATGCTGGTCTTACTCTCCCCGGTGATGCTGCTGGTGGCATTGCTGGTGAAATTGACTTCGCGCGGTCCGGCAATTTTCCAACAGACCCGGGTGGGCCTGAATTTGCGTACGGTGGGAGTGGACCGCCGCCAACAGACAACTCCTTTACCCCACGGACAGAATGATCGCCGTATTTCCGGCCACGACCGCCGGACAGCGTTCCACTATGGCCAGCACTTTACGCTCTATAAATTCCGAACAATGCGGATCGATGCGGAAAAAAATGGAGCCCAATTCGCCGTAAAAGGAGATCATCGGATCACATCAATTGGAAAATTCCTCCGAAAGACCCGCCTGGACGAACTGCCGCAACTCTGGAATGTTCTCAAAGGAGAAATGTCGCTGGTTGGCCCCCGTCCAGAACGCCCCGAGTTTATTCGGGAACTGAGCGAGCAGATCCCTGCCTATGTCGATCGACTGGGCTTGAAACCTGGTCTGACGGGCGTAGCACAGATTCTGAATGGTTACGATAACGAGCTCGAAAGCTTCCGCCGAAAGGTGGCGTTCGATTTACATTACCTGCGAAATTGCAGTCCATGGAACGATTTTAAAATTCTCATCCGGACAATTGGAGTCGTCCTGACCGGGAGTGGAGCACTTTAGGCCAGTTTGGTCTCTTATGTGCCCGCGTCGAAAGGGTTTCACTTGATGAAAGACTGAATACCGCGAGGCAAGTTCACGACAAGCTTTGCGGTCACACACCCCAGATCCAAGCCCTGACAGGGCACGAGTGCCAGCCCCGGCGAACCGTAAGGTGGACAGACCTGCCCAATCCTTTCATGATAAGAGCGCATTCGAAACAGGAGGAGTGACCGTCGTTCAGGCTCCAGGATTCAGCAGGCAGGAGGCCCGAAAACAGAGGTGAGAAATCGTATGAGCTGTAGACTTTCTCCCCTTTGCGTGAAACTCTATTTCCAATCCGTTTGATTGGACTTGCTGAGTGGACTTGAAACTCTCGATTGAGATCCAACTGGTCTCCAACCTCTCTGCTTTCGTCTTGGCCTGCCATTCGGAAACCCCATTTTCGGATTTTGAATCCTGCCCGCGGGAGAGAGTCATGTTCCCTTGGAAGTCGATGTTTCTCACTCTTTTATTGACGGCTACCCAACTGGCCTGCCTGCCTGCGATTGAAATGGCCTGTTCTGCCGAACCGGTGATATTGCACGTGGCCGTGGATGGAAACGATGCCTGGAGCGGCCAGATACCACGCCCCAATGCCGACAAAACGGATGGACCACTGGCAAGTGCCCTGGGAGCTCGAAATGTCATTCGCAAGCTGAAAGCAGAACAGACGGCTTTTCCAGGGGCACGAGTGATTATCGGCGATGGAACTTATGCACTGACCAAACCACTTTTAATTGAACCGGAAGATGCCGGGACAGTAACCGCCCCTGTTATTTACGAATCCGCCCCCGGAGCTCATCCCATTTTTTCGGGCGGCCGGACAATTACCGGCTGGCAGGTGAATGCGGATGGCCTATGGACCGCCCAGGTTCCCGATGTCGCGAATGGAGAATGGGAATTTTCACAGCTCTGGGTCAATGGGCAACGAGCCCAGCGGGCACGCACACCGAATCACTTCTTTTTTTATTTAATTAAAACGGAGGAGATCGCGCCTGACTCCAGCCAGCCCGGCAATTCCGGTCGGTACACTCAAAAAATGACTGTTCAGCCACAGGACATCACTTCACTGCAGGGGCTCACGGATCAAGAGTTAAAACGTATTGAAGTGATGGCTTATCATAAATGGGACAATACAATTCGCCCGTTGGATGCTGCTGATCTGGAGTCTGGAGTCCTGGAAATCTCAGGCCCTGCGATGAAGAAGCACAATCCATTATCGAAAAACGTGGGTTATGTGCTCTCGAATTATCGTGCTGCATTGGATGAACCAGGAGAATGGTATCTCTCTCCGGAAGGGACCATTTTTTATCTGCCGCGTCCCGGTGAAACCCTGCAGAATGCGACGGTCGTTGCCCCGGTCATTGAAGACTTGCTGATCATCCAAGGGCATCCCGAAAAGAACGAATTCGTCCATGATATCACATTTCGCGGACTGGCATTTCAACACAGCCAATGGCTTCCCGCCGATGGCCGTTTCGGTCCCGTTCAGGCGGCCGCGTCTCTTGATGCGGCGGTTCAGATCGATGGTGCCCGCAATGTCAACTTCGAGAATTGCGAGATCTGCCACATCGGCAAATATGCGGTCTGGTTTCGAAAAGGCTGTACAAACTGCAGTCTGGTTCATTGTCTGGTGGAAGACCTGGGAGCAGGCGGAGTGCGCGTGGGAGAAATGAGTCTGACAAAGAGTCCCGCAGCAGAAACTCATCATATACGAATTGAGAATAATATCATCCGGCACGGAGGACGACTGCTTCCCTGCGCTGTCGCTGTCTGGATCGGATTCAGCGGCAACAACCAGGTGATTCATAATGAAGTTGCAGATTTTTATTATACTGGCGTCTCCGTTGGCTGGCGCTGGGGATATGCAGAGAGCACCGCAAAAAATAATAAAATCGAATTCAATCATCTGCATCATCTGGGCTGGAATTATATGAGCGACATGGGGGGCGTTTACACGCTCGGTCCGTCAGAAGGAACGACAGTGAGCAATAATGTCGTTCACGACGTCTCAGCCTGGGGGTACGGTGGATGGGGACTCTATAATGATGAAGGGAGTACCGGAATTCTGATGGAAAATAATCTCGTCTATAACACCCAGACGGGAAGTTATCATCAGCATTATGGACGTGAAAACATCATTCGTAATAACATTCTGGCCTTCAGCGAAAAGCAGCAACTGCAACGCACACGAGTGGAAGAACATCTTTCGTTTACGCTGGAGAAGAACATTGTCTATTGGGATACGGGAGTCCTGCTGGCCGGTCAATGGAAAGATCAGAACGTGGACTTGCGAAACAATTTGTACTGGCGGGTAAACCAGCAGCCATTTGATTTCGCCGGGATGAGCTTTCAAGACTGGCAGAAGAGCGGAAAGGATGCCGGTTCCATCATTGCTGATCCGCTGTTTGTGGACCCGGTCCATAATGACTTTCGCCTGCAGGCCGATTCTCCAGCTCGAAAAATCGGCTTCAAGGAGTTTGACGCAACACAAGCTGGTGTTACTGGCGAACCGTCCTGGAAAGACCGGGCCGATTCTGTGAAGTATCCGGAAATTCAACCTCCCCCCGCGCCACTGAAGTAAGAGTCGATCCGGAAAGGTGCATTGTCAGTCGAAATCGAGCAATTTGCGTTCTGACAAGGAAGCCGAAGCAGATGAATCCCCAGGATTCGTCGATGCAGGCTGACGAAGTTCAGAACGCAAAAGAGCCGATCGCAGCACAAATTGACCTTTCCGGACAGACTCTAAGACCCCGAGCCTTCAAGTCAGATCAGGCTTGAAAAACAATACTCCAGTGTTGTGCGAGCATTGATTTACGAGCGCACTTCAAAAGGGTATCCTGAGCGTTCTCCAGCAGAATGGGTGGATGAAAGGTGTCGCAGAGCCGCCGGACTTGCTTCGTGCCGAGACTGGTCGGTTCGCGACGATGTTTTTATTTTCGCAAAAATTTTATTTCTGGATGGCCGTTGCTGCACCGTTGCCGTTCTTTCTGAGACAACACGACTATGAAGAAAATTGAACAAGTCACCGGTCCCGGGATTCCACTGGTTTTGGACGACATTGATACGGATCGCATTATTCCAGCCCGGTTCCTGCGCTGCGTGACCTTCGACGGGATTGGGGAACACGCTTTTGAGGATGATCGGCAACAAGATTCATCTCACCCTTTCAATCAATCTCGATTTCGGCAGGCAAACGTCCTCGTGTCTGGCCGAAACTTCGGTTGCGGTTCCAGTCGTGAACATGCTCCTCAATCGTTGATGAGGTGGGGGATCCAGGCGATTGTGGCGGAATCGTTCGCAGAAATCTTTTTTGGTAACTGCGTAGCGCTGGGGATTCCCCCGGTGTGTGCCGCGAGAAGCGACCTGGAGAAGTTGGCACAAGCCATCGAAGCCAACCCTGCACTTCCCGTCAATGTGGATCTGCTGGCGAATGAAGTGCGATATGGAACAGAAAAATTCGCCTGCTCCATGCCACAAAGCGCACGAGACGCCTTCACAACGGGCCAATGGGACTTTCTGGGACAACTTCTGGAGAATCGCCCCGCAATCGAACAGCGAATGCAGACGCTGCCGTACCTCAATCGCTTTGCCGCCATGACATGATACAATATGGCTTCCGAGAGTTCAGCACACATTGCCCCATGCTGCCGGGGCCTGCCTCACCGCACACAGTATTTCATCAATGCAAACGCGTTCGACGCGGGCACATGAGAAATCAAACTGAACTAAAACTACACGAAAACCCCGCGAATCACACATGATTCGCGGGGTTTTCTATTGTTGCATGAAGAGATTGCCACCTTCGCTGGCCTCAATCCAAATTTCTATCACGGATGGCAATTCATCCCGCCCGAGCTCTCAGCCGTCATACTGTTTTCATACCTTGTCGGAACTTGGATCTCGGGAACGGCAGAACATAAAGCCCGTCATTGCCGGGCTCGGGCTCGCTTCAGTCTTCTTCAACGTTGGCAAGGCATCAGTAGTTGTAATACCCGTAGCTGGACTCTTGCGTCGGGCCGCGATCGCCGATGATGTCGTTTTCTCCGTCACAATAATCTGCCTGATCGTGGAAGCCGCTGCCGTTGGCCCAGCCCTTGTGGCCTGAAAATCCGGAAAAACAGTAAGATTGATTGATGCTGCCGAATGCAGAGCCGACATCTTCCAGCTCCTGGTTGACTCCATTGGCAACCTCCGAGAGGCCCACAATCATGCCAATAACGACGATTGTGGAAATTAATACGAGTTCCGCGGAGACGATAAATCCCGCTTCATCACAAAAAAGCTGGTGAGCCAAAGCTGCCATGTCAGTGTCCTTGCCGAAATCTGAAAGTGAGAGTTGAGAGCCTTCTGGCGGTGGAACTGGTCTGCCCGGACAGGTGTTCGAGCAACGCCAGGAGAGTCGTGGCGCGCTTGCGACAAACTTTCGCGGCCTGTCCAATCCGGGTTTTGGAGTTCCCCCTACTGTTCACGACTGAGAGTCGAATTCAATCGGATCGTCAGGCGTATTAAGCAGCGTGAGTGCCAAGATTTCGAATCAATCTGATTACGATTGTGTTCATGAAATCATAAGGCTTTTCAGGGAAAAGTGTTACGGCATGATTTTGAAGTAAAAGAAAGCCAACTTTGGCCGAAGTTTGAACGCGGCGGCACGTGGTGAATGGGCAACATTTCTGACCGAAAGATGGCATAATTGAGTTGTAACTGGGAATCTGATAGTGTGTTGTGGTGATTGTGGAGAACGAGCACGCAATGTTGTTTCCGGGCAACATTTTCGGGAAAAACATCGTTCGCGGGCCAAACATTGTACGACAAAAGGGTGGGTAATTCGTCCCGAAGAAAAGTGGGGACTTGATTCGCGAAAATACGCGAAAGAGGGTCAATTGAAGACGTGGCGTAGAGCGGCTTGACCTGCAACGTCTCCGAAAATGCGTTCAAAGCTTGACCGAAGGGTCATTTGAACTTGCATGGGCATGGTCCTCCGCTATACTTCGCGGCTTACATTCCGGTTCTTTCGTCGCTTTAAGTCTGGATTGGCAGTTTGAAGAAGATGGTCTGGCACGGTAAAAGCCATGCGGATCGTGTTTGGGGATCTGCGAGAGACTGAAAGGGCGAAGCCATTAATGCTAGCGTAGCTCAACGGCAGAGCACCGGTTTTGTAAACCGGCGGTTGTGGGTTCAAATCCCTCCGCTAGCTCTTCAGGGCGAATCCGCTTGCGGTCAATATGATTTGTTTATCTTGCCGGCGGTGAGTCAGGAGATTTGGGATTGCCTGTGAGCGGTACGTTTGCCTGTGGGCAGTGCCCTGTCAAGACTTATATTTCGGGTACGTGGTCGCGGAGCGTTCTTCGTTGTTGGGGTTGGCTCGGTGATCTATACCGATTTTTTTAAGGTTGACAAAGCAATGGTGTAACCTGTTCGAGGCGGCGAGATCAGGGGGGGGGTGTGCCCGAGCGGCCAATGGGGCCAGACTGTAAATCTGGTGGCTCTGCCTTCGAAGGTTCGAATCCTTCCGCCCCCATTTTTGTATGAAGTGTCCTGCCAGGGTTTAATTCTGGAGGAGATGGTTGCGAGACGTTACTTCGCTGTCGGGCTTTGTGTTAGGGTTGGCCCGGGTTTGCGGGATTGGCAAAGCAACAGGCCGAATGGCGGGCGTATGAAAAATTGTATCGGGGTTATTGGCTTGGCCAAATTTTCCGATGCGACCTGCGGGTGTAGCTCAATGGTAGAGCTCCAGCCTTCCAAGCTGGTGGTGAGGGTTCGATTCCCTTCACCCGCTTTTTGTTGTTGATGGGCGGTTGGTCTATGGCTTCAGGGTTGGATTGCTGGAGCTGGAGGCGAACAGCTTTGCTGCTGTGGCTCAGTTGGTAGAGTGCGTCCTTGGTAAGGACGAGGTCGTGGGTTCAAGTCCCACCAGCAGCTTACCGGCCCGTCCGGTTTTGTCGCAGGGAGTCTGTGGGTGTGCCGCGGGTCCTTGAGGGTGTGCGGAGATCGAGGCCGCACTATATATATTAAAGTCGAAGTCACTGGGAGTTTGGAGCGCTAGTCATGGCGAAGGAACAATTTCAAAGGACAAAACCGCACGTCAACGTCGGCACCATTGGTCATATTGACCACGGCAAGACTACATTGACTGCTTCAATTCTGGCAGTGCAGGCGACAAAGGGGCTGGCCAAGCCCATCGCTTACTCCGAAGTGGCGAAGGGTGGTACGGTTCGCGATGATACGAAAACAGTGACCATTGCTGTGTCACATGTTGAGTATGAGTCGTCGGCTCGCCATTACGCACATATCGACTGTCCCGGCCACGCAGATTATATCAAGAATATGATCACTGGTGCTGCCCAGATGGACGGTGCGATTCTGGTGGTGTCGGCCGCAGACGGTCCGATGCCGCAGACTCGCGAGCACATCCTCCTGGCTCGGCAGGTGAACGTGCCTGCTCTGGTTGTGTTTCTGAATAAGTGCGACCTGGTCGACGATGAAGAACTGCTCGAGCTGGTCGAGATGGAAGTTCGCGACCTGTTGAATAAGAATGGTTTTCCGGGAGACGATGTCACCATCGTTCGCGGTTCTGCGAAGCCTGCGCTGGACAACCCGGCAGATCCGGAAAAGAATGCCTGTATCGGCAAACTGATGGATGCCCTGGATAGTGATATTCCGGAGCCGGCCCGTGAAATTGACAAGCCATTCATGATGGCGATTGAAGACGTGTTCTCGATTGAAGGCCGCGGTACCGTGGTGACCGGTCGAATTGAACGCGGCAAAATCAAGGTTGGTGAAAAAGTTCAGATTATTGGTCTGCGTGATATGCAGGAAACCACCTGCACGGGCGTGGAAATGTTCCGTAAGTTGATGGAAGAAGGAGTTGCCGGCGACAACGTTGGAATCCTGCTTCGCGGGACAAAGAAGGAAGATGTTGAGCGAGGCCAGGTTCTGGCTGCTCCGAACAGCATCAAGCCGCATACCAAGTTTGAGGCAGAAGTGTACGTATTGAGCAAAGAAGAAGGAGGTCGCAAGACTCCGTTCTTCAGCGGATACCGTCCGCAGTTCTACTTCCGCACGACAGACGTGACGGGGGCCGTGAAATTGCTGGGTGATGCGGAAATGTGCATGCCTGGCGATAACGTCGCACTGGAAGTGGATCTGGGCAAGCCCGTTGCTCTGGTGGACGGCAGTCGTTTCGCAATTCGCGAAGGAGGTCGTACCGTCGGTTCCGGGATTGTGACCAAGATTCTGCAGTAATTTTCGAACAAGTTGCTTTGGCCTGTGCTAGCGGGAAAAGTCGCTTGATTGATGAAAAGCTGTATGTCGCGAGGCAGTACCCGAACGCTGCAGCGTGAATGCGCTCTCGTGCTTCGTCGCTTCTAAGATTTGGGGTAAGTCTTCACGCAAAAGTCCGACAACGAAGGACGTTTCGCGATCACGTAACCTAAGTTCAAGCCCTGGCGGGGCACTAGAAATTGGAATCCGTCTGCCGGGCAACTGGTAGACGGCTTTTGGATGAGTTTGAAGATGTCAGGCAAATCCGGCGCACCGATGTGATCGTCGTGCCGGCTTTTGCTGTTTTATGCTGGCCGCGGGAAAGATTGAGACAATCGTGGCAGCCTGTTTCCGCGGAGACTGGGTTTTCTCAACCTGCTTTGCGAATTTGGTCGTTGAGGGACGAGGAATGGCTCGCGAATACGTCTGGCTGGAGTGTACGGAAAGCGGCTCCCGAAACTATCGTGTCCCGAAAGAAATGCGGGGGACGGAGCGACTGGAGTTGATGAAGTACTGTCCGAAGTTGCGAAAACACACGGTACACAAAGAGTCGCGCAAGAAGTAGAAGAAGTTGGAGAAGGGATGGACGGAGGCTGCGGAGTTTACTTTTTCCGTCGTCTTTTCCTTTCTTCTCTTTGGAAACGGGTGTAGCTCAATTGGCAGAGCAGCGGATTCCAAATCCGCAGGTTGGGGGTTCAAGTCCCTCCGCCCGTGCTGATGCCTGCAAGCACAGGCACCACAGGGTTTAGAATGATGGCTGTCTGCTGCCAGGCGAAAGTGGTGGTGTGTGGCAAGTCTCATAAAAGATCAGTGATCTCGCAGGATCGCGGGACAGACCATTGATGGAAGGGTGTGCCTGGGATGGCAAAGGCAAAAGCAGA
>Ga0182739_1005260_pt1 | contig 10312 bp, 11 predicted proteins | sample eDN5th30CBELigBY_FD_128873 | JGI IMG/M metagenome (GOLD analysis project Ga0182739, IMG submission 128873) | Enriched backyard soil microbial communities from Emeryville, California, USA - eDNA 5th pass 30_C BE-Lig BY (version 2) (version 2) | ecosystem: Environmental > Terrestrial > Soil >...
ATGAAACATTTATAGCCCAACAAAATAAATTTATGGCGATGCCAAGGAATGAAACATTTATATAATCAATAAAATATGTTTGAACCGGTTTTTATCCCATCCCGAAGGGAAAAACATTTATAGCCCAATAAAATGCGATTAAACCAATGCCGAAGATATCGAACAATGTTTAAAAATTTATTATCAAATGCCACAGAATTTTTAAAAAAAATATTGCATTCAAATAAAAAAGAGGCCGAAGCCTCTTTTTTATTCGTCATCAGAAATGTCATTGTCTTCTTCCGGAAGTTCATCATCTTCAATATCTTCTTCAGCTGAATTTGTGTCTTCAATTATTTCTTCATCTGTTACTGCATGCTCAGAAACCTCTGTTTCGTCCTCTTCTTCTTTTTCTGCAAGTTTAGTAATTGCTGCTATCTGGTCATTTTCATTTACCCTTATCAATTTCACACCTTGTGTAGCACGGCCCTGTGTGCTTATTTGCGAAACCGGCATTCTGATAGTAATTCCTGAAACGCAGGTTATCATTAAATCTTCATTTTCTGCAACATCAAGTAAACCAACAAGGCTGCCCGTTTTTTCAGTAACATTTAATGTTTTTACTCCTTTCCCACCTCGGTTTGTAACCCGGTAATTGGGTTCACCGGTTTCGGGATCATCAAGTTGAGTTTTCTTACCGTAACCTTTTTCACTCACCACCAAAATTGTTTTTGATTTATCGTTTTGATTGACGCAAATCATTCCAACGACTTCATCATTATCACTGTCAACTGTAATTCCTGCAACGCCAATACTACCTCTGCCTGTACTTCTAACTTTCTTTTCATTAAACCGTATTGCTCTTCCGCTTTTTATTGCCATCATTATCTCACAATCTCCGTCAGTAAGGCGTGCAGCTATCAGTTGGTCACCTTCCAAAATATTAATAGCATTAATACCATTCTGCCGTGGGCGGCTGAAATCTTTCAGTTTTGTTTTTTTAATAATTCCCTTTTTTGTACAAAGAATTATATAGTGGTTATCCACAAACTCAGAATCAGAGAAATCTTTAATATCCATAATTGCCCGAACCTTATCATCCTGCGGAATTTGGATAAGATTCTGCAATGCTCTGCCCTTTCCGGTTTTATCGCTTTCAGGAATTTGATAAACTTTAAGCCAGAAACACCTTCCCTTTTCAGTAAAGAATAATAATGTGTGGTGGGTTGATGCTACAAATAAATGCTCAATATAATCTTCCTGTCTTGTACTGCTCCCTTTAGCTCCGCGTCCGCCGCGCTTTTGCTGGCGATATTCTTTTACCGAAGTTCTTTTTATGTAGCCGAGGTTAGATATTGTTACAACCATATCTTCCTCTTCAATAAGGTCTAGAATATTAATTTCATCATCAGCATACACAATTTCAGATTTTCTTGCATCACCAAACTTTGTCAATATTTCTTTAAGCTCATCTTTAATGATATCGAACCTCATATATTCATTAGCAAGAATCATTTTCAATCTCTCAATAACTTTTAAAATTTCTGCATGCTCTTCACGAATTTTTTCAATCTCCATTCCGGTAAGCCTTTGTAAACGTAGTTCCAATACGGCTTTTGCCTGAATTTCAGACATTCCGAAATTTGAGATCAATCCTTCCTGAGCAATATTTGGTGTAGCGCTTTCGCGGATAAGTTTTATAACAGCATCTAAATTATCAAGTGCAATTATATATCCTTCAAGAATATGAGCTTTCTCTTCAGCCTTTCTTAATTCATATCTTGTTCTGCGTATAACTACTTCATGCCGGAAGTTTACAAATTCAGAAATAAGATCTTTGATATTTAAAATTTTCGGCCTGCCATTTACAAGAGCAACATTATTTATTCCAAACGAAGTTTGAAGATCGCTGTATTTATATAGCTGATTAATTACAACCTGAGCAATAACATCCTTCTTCAATTCAACAACAATGCGGGTTCCCTCTTTATTGTTGCTTTCGTTATTTACATCTGAAATTCCTTCAATAACTTTATCGTTAATAAGTTCGCCGATTTTTGATGTAAGTGCATCACGGTTAACCTGATATGGAACTTCAGTTATAATAATTTTTTCTTTTCCTTTGGCATCTGATTCAATTGTAGTTTTTCCTCTAACCACTACCCTGCCGCGGCCTGTTTGCATTGCTGCTTTCACACCTTCAATTCCATAAATAATTCCGCCTGTAGGAAAATCCGGTGCTTTTACGTGCGACATCAATTCTTCAATAGTTATGTCGTTATTATCAATATAAGCAATACAGCCGTTTACAACTTCGGTTAGGTTATGAGGCATCATGTTAGTTGCCATTCCTACAGCAATACCGCTACTGCCGTTTAACAGCAACTGTGGAACTCTTGTTGGCAACACGGTTGGTTCTTTCAAAGAATCATCAAAGTTTAATTGAAAGTCAACTGTATCTTTATCAAGATCTTCAAGCATTGCTTCTGCAAACTTTTGCATACGCACCTCGGTATAACGCATTGCTGCCGGAGGGTCTCCATCCTGGCTTCCGAAGTTACCTTGGCCATCAACCATTGTATAGCGCATTGACCAGTCTTGCGCCATTCTCACCATTGTATCATAAATAGAAGCATCGCCATGAGGGTGGAATTTACCCATTACTTCACCCACAATACGGGCAGATTTTTTATATGGCCTGTTGCTTGAATTTCCCAATTCATTCATACCGAAAAGAACACGGCGGTGAACGGGTTTTAATCCGTCTCTCACATCAGGAAGAGCCCTTCCCACAATTACACTCATTGAATAATCAATGTAAGAAATCTTCATTTGTTCTTCAATATTAACAGGAATAATTTTACCTCTGTTATTAGGGATTTCCCCTTCAAATTGATCGTTTGTATCCATAGTATTTTATAGGCTGCAAATATAGTCTATTCAAGCCGTTTTAGGTGTCAAAACGAGCATAATTTATATGCAATTTTTATCCTCATAATCAGTGCATTATAATGTTATTAAATCTTATTTCCCACCTTGTGGGAAAGGCTTACCTTGCGCCAAAAAAAAAGTGAAAACAATTGTTCTTTTTGGTGCCGGGAAATCAGCCTCTGTATTAATTGATTACATTTTAAATGAATCTGAAAAAAATGATTGGCAACTAATTGTTGCTGATTCAAATAAAGATATTATTGAGAGTAAAACCCACGGTCACAAAAGAAGTAAATCAATTGTGACCGACATAACTGATACCCACAAACGAAGAGAACTTATTGCAACTGCAGACATAGTAATTTCCATGATGCCTGCATCACTGCATTTTCTTATTGCAGAAGATTGCATTTCTCTGTCAAAACATTTACTAACTGCATCGTATGTGGATGATAAAATAAAATCGTTAGACAAAAAAGCTAAAGAAGCAGGTATTTTATTTTTATGCGAAATGGGCCTTGATCCGGGCATTGACCACATGAGTGCTATGAAAATATTTGATGAAATTAATGCTGATGGAGGAAAAATATTTTCATTTAAAAGTCATTGTGGAGGGCTTGTGGCTCCTGAAAGTGATGATAACCCCTGGCATTATAAAATAAGCTGGAATCCCAGAAATGTAATATTAGCAGGAAAGGCAGGCGCAACATACCTTTTGAATAATAAAACAATAAAAGAACCTTACGAAAATTTATTTGCTAATAATAATGAACTGGATATAAACGGCCAATCTTTTGGTTATTATCCTAACCGTGACAGCCTTTCTTATATTCAAACATACAATCTAAAAAATTTAGAAACCTTTATAAGGACAACTTTACGGATGCCGGAATTTATGCAAGGTTGGGATAAAATTATTAAGCTGAAACTTACAGACGAACAAACAAAATTTGCAACTGAAGGTTTATCGTTTGCAAAGTTTTATTCAAATCATTTTGAAACACATGGATTACAGGAAAATTTTAAAATGCTTTGTGATAAATTGTTTTTAAGCCAGATAAACTACCTTGGTTATAATGATGATTCTTCTTTGCTTAACATCGGCGAAGCCACTGCAGCGGATGTTATGCAATTTATTGTTGAGAAAAAATTAATGCTGCAACCAACGGATAAAGATTTAGTTGTTATGGTTCATGAAGTAGAATTTGAAAAAGACAATAAAAAAAATCTTCTGAAAAGCATCTTATATTTAAAAGGCAATAACAGTATTCATACTGCAATGGCAAAAACGGTTGGCCTTCCGCTAGGTATAGCGGCAAATTTAATTTTGAATGGAAAAATAAATTTAACAGGCGTTCACATTCCTGTCAAAAAAGAAATTTACATTCTTGTATTACAGGAACTTGAAAAGTTTGATGTAAGGTTTGAAGAACAGCTACAGCAGATAAGTTAAAAGTTCAGCAACTCCCTCTCCTGCTGTTTTAGAAATGACTTTAATATCATTGTTGTTTATGGCCGGCGGATTATTATCAATAAGGTATTTTGGGATATTAGCGCCGGCTTCAGATAAAAGAGAGGCTGCAGGATAAACAGAAAGTGAAGTGCCGATTACAATAAATATATCGGCAGTATTTACAATATCAGCAGCAATCGAAATCATTGGTACACTTTCACCAAACCAAACAACAAAAGGCCTGAATTGTGAACCATCTTCACATAAATCACCAATGTTAATATCGTTGTGGCAATCAACAACAATATCTTGGTTTAAGGAACTGCATTTTTTAAAAATTTCTCCATGCAAATGAATAACGTTTGATGAGCCTCCCCTTTCATGCAAGTCATCAATGTTTTGTGTAATTACCGTAACCTTATATTTTTCTTCTAATTTGGCTAAACCATAATGTGCTGCATTGGGGGAAGCAAGCGCAACTTCATTGCGGCGCATGTTATAAAAATCTAAAACCAATTTAGGATTTTTAATAAATCCGGAAACCGTAGCTACTTCCTCCAAATCATATCCCATCCACAAACCATCTGAATCACGAAATGTTTTCAAACCACTTTCGGCACTAATGCCGGCGCCTGTAAGTATTACAATGTGCTTTTTATCCTGCATATTGCATTATTATTTCCCATTCAGAGGGCTTTACCGGCTGCACTGAGAGTCTGGTGTTTTTAATAAGAGCCATGTCTTTCAATCTGTGATCTGCTTTTAAATCTTTTAGAGCCACAGGATTTTTCAATTTTTTTTCAGCCTTTAAGGTAACCGCAACCCAAGCGGGATTTTCAGTGGTAGGGTCGTAAAAACTTTCTTTTACTACTTTACCAATTCCCATAATTTTCAACCCTTCAAGACTATGATAGAAAAATACAAGATCGCCTTTTTTCATTGCCTGAAGGTTATTTCTAGCTCCATAATTCCGGACACCTGTCCAGTCAGTGGTTTTATCTTTCACAAATTCATCCCAACTATAAGAGCCCGGTTCAGATTTTACTAACCAATAATTCATTCAATTTTTTGCGTTTTAAGATACAACTTTTAATTTTAATGAAGAGATCATTTTGTTAATTAGAATTTCATTTACTCTTATACCATTTAAATTTGGCAATGAAAATTTTGAAACTATTTTTATTCATTGCAATATTCTCGGGCTCATTATTTGCATGTTCTGCACAAAAACCTACAAAAAAAATGAATCCATACTATTCACGGACAGATAAAAGTAAACTGGATGTTTCAAATGCCGAATGGAAAAAAATATTGCCTGCCGACCTTTATGCAGTTTCCAGAGAAAGCGCTACAGAAAAACCTTTTATTGGTAAATATGTCAATTCTGAAGAAAAGGGAAATTATTATTGCGCAGTATGCGGAAATTATCTTTTCAGATCAACAGCCAAATTTAAAAGTTCCTGCGGGTGGCCTAGTTTTTTTGAATCTGAAAAAGATGCAGTGAAATACGAAGATGACAACAGCTTTGGAATGCACAGAACTGAAGTATTATGCAACAGATGCGGTTCTCACTTAGGACATATATTTGATGACGGCCCTCCACCTACTTATAAAAGGTATTGCATGAATTCAGTTTCACTGGAATTTGAACCTGATTCTCAACAAAGCAAATAAAAAAATCAGGTAATTACCGGTTAACGGGATTTTCAGTAGCGTTAGAAAATGAAATCATTTTTAATGCAGTAAGTGCGGCTTCTTCACCTTTGTGGCCGTGGATTCCACCAATTCTTTCAACAGCTTGCTGTGAATCGTTTACAGTAAGAATACCAAAAACTGTTGGTACAGGCAACATTAAATTTAGTTGTGTATTTCCATTTATCGCAGCCTGACAAACATATTCAAAATGCGGAGTATCTCCTTTAATAACGCAGCCTAATGTTATAAATGCAGAGGGCCGGCTTGAAACTATTGCATAATCCCAACATTTTTTTACTGCAAAAGCAATTTCCACAGCACCGGGAACGTAAATAACTTTATGTTTAACATTAAAATGTTTAAGGCAGTTAACTGCACCTTCTTCAAGCCTGTCAACTATTTCCTTATTCCATTCTGTGCGTACAATAAAAACGCATGCATCCTTTGGTAACCGGATGTCGTTAAAATTATCAATAGAATACACTCCCATTTTTATTGCTTAAATACACCAAGGCGGGCAAGATACTTATCTACATCTCCACTTCTAACAGCAGTGTGAGCAGGGTAATTGTCACGAAGTTCGATGTACATTTTTTTTGCATCATCCTTTTTTCCAAGTACATCAGCAAACGACGCCGCTGTTAATAATGCATCCGACGCCATTGCATCATCTTTTTTATTTACCTCAGCTGCTTTTTTATAATAACTAAGAGCGTCATCATTTTTATTTTGTTCTGCATAAGCATGGCCTAATAAAATGTAAGCTTTTGTCTGTACCTGGTCTGCACCATTACCATCAAAATCTTTTAAATATTTAATAGCCTTATCAAATTCATTTATGTGCAAATAAGTAGCACCTGCAATATATTTAGCGCGGTTTCCGCTAGGCGTGCCACCGTAATTGCTGATAACTTTTAGAACACCTGTAATTTTTAGGCCGTTAAGGTCGCCGCCGTTTAATACTAAAATTGAGCTATCCTTGCTGAAGTGATCCGCAGCCATTTTATCAAAAAGTGATTCCGCTTGAAATATAGCCTCACTCGCTTCCTGCTCTTTTGGATTTTTAATTAGCTCCTGATATGCAAAATAACCGGCAAGAATTATTAAAATTGCAGCACCAACATAAATTATCTGTTTACGGTAATGTGCCCAAATATTTTCAGGGGATAAAGAATTTGCTTGTTTAGATACTGTATCTGCCATTTTTTTGTGAGGTTATATTTTTTTAATCTGTTATAAACGGGTAATCTTGTTGAACATACACATCTTTAAGAAGTTCATCATCATCTGGCCAAGGGCTATCTTCGGCAAACTGAACGCTTTCATCAACAGTATGTTTTACTTTTTCATTAATAGCTTCTATTTCTTCATCTGAAACATTAAAGTCAGTCTTTAATGTTTTTAATACTTTTTCAATAGGGTCTTTTGTTTTGTATTCTTCTAATTCTTCTTTAGTACGATATTTTTGAGGGTCGCTCATACTGTGCCCTTTGTAGCGGTAAGTACGAAGTTCCAACAAAGTTGGGCCGCCGTGTTCTCTGGCTCTTTTTACAGCTCTTTCTACCGCCTCATGAACTTTTTCAGGTTCCATTCCATCAACTGCATCACTGGGCATATCGTAAGCATCGGCAAGTTTATAAATATCAAGAACCTTACTGGTACGTGCAACCGAAGTTCCCATTGCGTAATGGTTGTTTTCGCAAATAAAAATTACCGGCAACCCCCAAAGAACTGCCATATTGAAAGTTTCGTGAAGCATACCTTGCCTTGCAGCACCATCACCGAAAAAGCAAAGAACAACGTTATCAGTTCCTTTATATTTTTCAGCAAATGCTAATCCTGCGCCGGTTCCAATTTGTGCCCCTACAATTCCGTGCCCGCCGAAGAATTTTTCTTCAACTCCAAAGAAGTGCATACTTCCACCCTTTCCTTTGCTACAGCCTGTGGCCTTACCGTAAAGTTCTGCCATGCAACTGTTTGGGCTAACGCCTTTGGCGATGGCAAGGCCATGATCGCGGTAAGCAGTAATAAAAATATCATCAGGATTTGTAGCCGTCATACATCCTGCAGCAACAGCTTCCTGACCTATATATAAATGACAAAAACCTCGTATTTTCTGCATCCCGTAAAGCTGGCCGCTCTTTTCCTCAAACCTTCTTAAAAGCAGCATAAGCTCATACCAATACAGGTATGTTTCCTTTGAAAAATTTTTAGCCAACACCTTAAATTTTAGGCGGCAAAGATAAGGGAGATTTTTTAATATAACACCTGCAAAAACATTCGATTTTAAGTGTAAATAAACAAATTCCTTATATCTGTATTAAATTGCAGTTTATGCTCTCGCTGAAGCGGTTAATTATAACACAGTTTAAAAATTACTCATATTCTGATTTTGAATTTTCGGAGAATATTGTTGGAATTTCCGGCCCTAACGGAATTGGTAAAACAAATATCTTAGATGCTATTTACTATTGCTGCTTAACAAAAAGTTACTTTTCTTCAACAGAACAACTAAATATTAAATTTAATTTTGAAGGTTTCAGGCTTGAAGGAAATTTCAATTTGAATAATAATGATAAAACCGTTGTATGCATCTACAGAAACCAAAAAAAGGAAATTTCACTCAACGGCAATATTTACGAAAAGGTTTCCTCACATATCGGCCTGTTGCCGGCGGTAATGATAACTCCCGGAGATATTTCTTTAATTAATGAGGGAAGTGAAATAAGGCGCCGTTTTTTAGATGCACTCATAAGCCAGATCAATAAGGAATATTTGATTTCTTTATTAAAATACAACCGGTTAATTCAACAACGCAACAGCCTTTTAAAATCTTGGAATGTAAATGCTGATGCAGAATTGCTTGATGTTATTGATGAACAACTTTTGAAACCTGCCGAATATATTTTTAATGAAAGAGCACTATTTCTAAAAAATATAATCCCAATAATTCAGGAGGTTCATTCACAAATTGCTTCGGGTGAAGCAATTGTTGATATCAGATATTCAAGCCAATTGAGCAATGAAAATTTTAAAGACCTTTTAAGACAAAGCCGAAACAAGGATGTACAACTTCAGCGAACAACTACCGGCGTACATAAAGATGATTTGTTGTTTTATTTACAAGAAGGAACATTTAAAAACATTGCTTCGCAAGGACAAAAGAAAAGCCTTTTGTTTGCATTAAAACTCGCAGAATACAAATACATTCTTTCACAAAAAGACGCCTGCATTTTACTGCTTGATGATGTTTTTGAAAAGCTGGATGAACAAAGGATTGAAAACTTGATGAAGATAGTTTGTTCAGGTAAAAAGGGACAGGTTTTTATTACTGACACACATTCTGAAAGATTAACTAAGGCAATTTCGTCGGTCACCAAAAATTTTCAATTGGTGGAACTGGGAAACATCAGCGAATAGAAATATTTTTAATAACCTGCTCCTTGAAAGCTTCATTAACTTTTTTAATAATAGTTTCCTTCTGGAAAATCAGTTCATTTTTTAAGGGAGCAACGGTAGTAGAGATAATGAGTGTATCGCCTGAAATTTTAATTTTATCGGTGTATTTAGCAATTGTGGGACCCATAATTTCCAGCCATATTTTTTCAATACGCACACCTTGAATCCCTTGTTTTAACTTGCTCTTTTTTAAGAACAGTTCCATTGCCTGTTGTATTGAAAGTTCTGCCATTATAAATTATTTTTCATTAGCTTATCGCTCCATTCTTCCTTTTTCGGCGCGGCAAGCGCTTGAATTATTCCGGTAAAAAAAATAAAACCTACATTCCCTGCAAGAACAAATAAAGATAAGCCCAGATAATCGCTCATGTTTACATTTTGTTCAGAAATAAACTGCAAAATATCTTTTACAAAAATAAACATCCACGATAAAATGAGCAATACAAATACCACTCTTGAAATTGTGCCGATAATTTTTGGTTTATAAAATTTGCTTCTTCTAAAATATATTGTATAAATAATAATGAAAAGTGAAGGGGAAACAGAAATTAGTGCTACCATATAAACATATTGAATCCATGAAATATATGGCAGGAAGTTAAAAATCAACCGCATTAAAAAAAACAAAATAAGCAACGACAGCAGAAAGACGATAAAACTAAAAAATATTACCCCGCCAAGTTTAAAAAATTTGGCGGGGTCATTGGCCTGAGAATTTATATCGTTATATTCTTTGCTCATTTAAAGTAATTCAAATTCGTTTCGGGAGTAAAGGCAATCACTGCTTCATACATA
>Ga0182739_1005263_pt1 | contig 10306 bp, 4 predicted proteins | sample eDN5th30CBELigBY_FD_128873 | JGI IMG/M metagenome (GOLD analysis project Ga0182739, IMG submission 128873) | Enriched backyard soil microbial communities from Emeryville, California, USA - eDNA 5th pass 30_C BE-Lig BY (version 2) (version 2) | ecosystem: Environmental > Terrestrial > Soil >...
CCACAACGCCCGGTTCCAAACGGAGTCGCACCACCGAGATCCCCTCGGGGTTCCGATAGGTCAGGCGAGCGCGAACCCGGTCGCCGGCCGGTTCCGCGTCCCACAGGATCAGGCCGTCCATCGAACCCGACGTTGGGATTCGTCCCTGGTCGTTGGGCAAGACCCAGCGGACTTCAAGTCGGTCGGCCGGTCCCAGGTTCCCCGCCGCTCCGCCCGCCCTGGAGGCCAACGCTCCCCGGGCGTTGGGAACCTCGATGCGTCGGCCGGCCGGCCCCGAACGGATCTCGACCCGGGCCGCCGCCAAGGTGTTGATTGGCAGACTAATCGCCTCGGCGTCATGGAGCCGCCGTGGGGTCACGAACCGGCGAAGGCGAAGCACCTTCCGCCCTGCGCCAGCCACGCTTACCCTGGCCTCTCGACTCCCCGGCTGGATCTGGACCGGGATCTCGACATCATCCAGCGAGGCCGAGATATCGCGGGCCTTGCCCACGGGAAAGGTCCAACGGGCCGGCTCGGTTCCTGCGACCGCCAGCTCGATCTCCGACTCGATGACAACGCCGCCCGCGCCTTGCCAGCTCACGCGATGAGTCGCCGCGAGAGCGGCCAGGCCCGGACCCGGGTTCAAGGGCTCATGGCTCGCCTCCGCCAACGCCTTCAACCGCCGGTAGTCCTCGAGCCGGATCACCGCTCGCTCCGGCTGCCACCTCGGGTCGGGGTTCCCCTGAAACGGATAGAGCGCCACGATCGGGTTAGGCGTCTCCGGACTGCCTCCGGCCGCCAGGAGCCGGACGGCGGTTCCTCCTGTCAGGAGCACCAAACCGATCCACACCCCGAGACCGGAACCAACCCCTGATCCCAGCCGGATCCGGGGATCGGAAGCGGGGCGAGACTCACGGCGGGGCCACCGCGGCCCGCGAAGACAGGCGCAGCCCAGGCTGTAGAACAGCACGGCCATGGCTCCGGCCGCCCCTCCCGCCGCGAAGGCCGAGGGACGAGGCGCGGTGAGTCCCATCTCGAGAGTGCACCCCAACAGCAGGGCCGCCAGGCCCAGGGCACGGTGGCGTACGGGGAGCCGGCGGCACGCAATTCCCACTCCCAGCACCGCCAGGCCGGCGGCCCAGGCCGTCGCCCGCTCGCGCTGCTCGTCCACCAGGTGGATCTTCACTCCACTCTCAGGCCAGCCGACCGCCGAGTACCGCCAGATTCGCCGACCGTTCGGCACCGGGTCGATGTCGATCGTCTCACCGCCGTACTGGAGTTTCCGGGTGCTCTCTCCCCGCCACCGAGCGACAACCTGGAACCGATCGGAGATATCCGACCCGTTGATGATCGCCTGGCGGATTCGCTCCTCCCACGCCGACCGAGTATCCGGGTCGCGGATCGGGCCGCCGGCCCGGTCGGGAGCGTCCGCCCGCGTCGTCACGAGCACCGCGTCACCGATCGGGACCAGCACCAGTCCGAGTGGGGCCACCACCGCGCTGGCCGCTCCTTGGCTCGAGCGTTTGTACTGCGGCGGAGAGAGCCGTGAACCGGGTCCCCAGCCGCCCGAATCGAGCGCCATCCGATCGATGACCAGGGGCACGGAACCGCCGTCCCAGCGCGTGAAACATTCTCCCAGCGACATCTCATGAAAGGTTGTTTCCGCCACCCGCGAGTCGAGGGCCCTGAGCACCTCGATGTCGTGCTTGGCCGTCGAGATCCGGGACGTTCGCCAGGCGGGGAGGAAGCGACTCAATCCCCCCTGGGTCGAGACCGGGTCGGCGGCGGTCAGCGAGGGGCCATGCTCGACGATCCGCCAAGGCTCGGGAACGACCACTTCCCAGCGAAACGCCAGGTAGGGAAGCGAGGCCGAGGGGCGTTCCGGGCGATAGTCCTGCCCCGCCGCCGAGGCGCGCCTGGGTGTGAGATAGTCGAGCAGATAGGTGCAGGAGGTGCGGGACGCGGTGGGGACGAGCAACGGCAGCGCCAGCGACTGTTCGTGCCGTGCCGGTGTGATAGCCTGACCGTCGCGTTTCACGCGGACCAGCGCGGCCCCTTGCGGGAGCGTCAGGTCGAGGGTTCGGACCTCGGCCAGCGCCACCCGGAGCGACAGCCGATGCCGGAGCGGCCCCTGCGGATCCAGGTAGGTCGTGAGCACGGCCTGCTCGATCACCCCCGGATTCGGAACCGGCTCCAGCGCCTCGGTCCGGAGCTCGAGCCAACCCCCCGGCTTCGAATAGCTGAAGGCATAGGCCCGACGTCCCGCGAAGCTCTCGAACCCAGGGTCGTCACGAGGCTCGACACGCTCCTTACCTCGGATCGCCTCCTCCGCCACCGCCGGGTCGAGCCCCTGGAGACCGCTCGATTCGACGCTCGCTTCCAGTTGGCGCGCGACGTCCACGATCACCAGGTGGCGCGTTTGGAAGCGATGGGGCATCACCAGCAACGGGAGCCGGCCCCGCCCCTTCCAGGGTACGGTCAAACGCGACCGGACCACGACCTCGCCCGAGGCGGAGTCGGGAATCGCGAGCTCCCAGGCCTCGCCCTTCTCGGGCACGCCCAGCTCGGCCCGCTTCGCTGCGCCGATCGGTTTCCGTGTCAGCTCGGCCGAAGTCGCCTCGTCGGTAAACCGCCAGTCAACGGCCCCTGGGATCGGCTCCGGCAGCGCGATCGGGAGCGACCGGAGCGGTTCCTCGCCCGTGTTGATCGTGATCCGCCAGTCGAGCCGCAACTGGTCGCGGTCGACGCGTGTGATGAGCTGAATCGAGCCCCGCGGCTCTTCCTGGACCCGTTCGCGTTCGACGCGGGCCTCGGCCTGGTCGGCAATCCAGCGCCAGGCCAGGGCCTCGCGCAAACCGGCCGGCATGTCGACACGATCGTTCGAGGAACCGATCACCAGGGAGGGATTGATCCAGGCCAGTCCATTCGCCTGCGCAGGATGGAGCGTGACCCCGGACTCGGTCCAGGCGAGCCAGCGCTCGTCGAGGACCTGAACGCCGACCGGGCGGACCCGAGGGAGCATGAGCGGTCCCCGCCCGCCGGCAATCGCCGCACTCGCGTCCAGATTGAGCACCAACGAGTTTCGGGCGAACTCGCCTGAAGGAGGCGTCACATGGACCCGCACTCCCCCCTCCGGCAAGCTCCGGCGATGCCACGACAGGGGCTCGTCGATCCCGACGATCTGGACTCGCTCCGGGACCCAGGCCGGGGGCAAGTCGACGTCGAGCGCGAGCAGACGCCCCCGATGCACCCGCCAGGTCAACTGACTCTCGAGCCGAGGGGCGGAGTTGCCCAACAGGAGCTGACCGCGAACCTCGACCGACACGTCCGCCCGGGGCTTGCCGAAGGAGAGCACCGCCACCGAGCGCGGTCCCTCGGCTTCGAAGACCAGGAGGCTGGGATCCGCCACCTCGCCGGCGGGCCGTGATGGAACCCGCCGGCCCGCCTCGTCGTCACAGTCTTCCAGGATCCGGCTCGGATCGAGGCGGACGCTCGTCTTCCCGCCGGTCCAGACCGCGTCGAGAGGCCGGGCGGCCGGAACCGGCCAGCGGCCTTCGGACGGAACCTGCGCGACCGCCTGGAATGTCACCGGGGTCGGTCCCGTGACCTGTCCGTTGAGCACGACCGTCACGCGCGTGTGCTCGCCGATCACCTCGGCCCGCGACTCCTCGACGGCTGGTCCGGTGACACTCGCGAAGTCGAGACCGCGGTCCAGCTCGACCTGAAGCCGGCGCGGCGCGCGGGGATCGAAGTCGACCATCCATTCCATCGACCAGTGCGCGGCGGCCTCTCCCAGCTCGATCCGGGTCGGCCCGGAGACCCAGCACCGCGGCTCCTCGATCGCCCCTTCCTCGGTGTGCCGGCCGTGCAGTTGAAGGTCGATCGGCCCGCCCCGACCGTCGAACCGCCAGGTCATCCGACCGGTCTCCGCCGCGGGCTCAGGTCCCTGCCGGATCCCGCCGGGTCCCTCCGGCACCCAGTCCTTGGGCAGGTCCAGGGTGAGCCGAAACGTCTCGGTCTCGGGAAGCCCGAGCGTGAACCCCCGTCCCTGGGAACCGGCTCGAGCGCGAAGCTGCCAGCGCAGGGTGATGGTCGTGACCGTTCCGGCCCCCACCCGCACCGCGAGGCGACCGTCGCCGTACATTCGCAGCAATCCGCCCGCCCCTCCATCCGCAGGTTCGATCGCAGGGGTCCAGGGGGCAAGCGTCAGTTCCACCGAGTCCCGACCGCGCGGAGCCTCGATCACCAGCTCCGATCGACCGGTGAGTATCCCCGCGTTCCAGCGTGCGAAATGCCGGGCCGCCAGGAGCCGCGCTGGGGCTTGCTCGGCCTGCCGTTGCGCCCCGGCGCGGGCCGCCTCGAACAGAGCGTCGAACTCGCCGGTGCTAAGGCCGCGCACCTCTGTGCCCGCGGGAAACCAGGCCCCCACCTTGTCCGAAGGAACCCGGATCCGAACCACCTCCGGAAGGGGCGCAGCCCCCAGCGCCGTCAGCACGAAAAGGACCAGGCCCAGAATCGACAGAGGAGATGAACGCGATCGTGAGCACCAGGGTCGCCGCAGCCCTCGCAACGGAATCACAAGCCTTCGGCACCAGACCAAGTGGAGCAAGGAAGCACGCTCAGTCGCCTTGGAGGGATCGATCGTCACGGTCCTGGTCTTCCGTGAAAGGTGCGCCTTCTCTATTGGCCGTAGATCCGAGGAGTGGTCCGCCCCGACGGGTTCTCGGCCGGCGGCTGGGGGGCGGCAATCACATGATCCACCGTGGAAATCTGACGGATCCGAATCGCGGTCGAATCGTCCGACCCCACGCCGCCAACCTGGCTGACCGACGAGCCGCTGCCGGGCACTGTCCCGAGCGCTGCGGCGTCGCCGAAGACGGCTGTCGCCCCGCGGCGAGGGCGATCGACGATCCGCTGGAGCGCGGCGGCCAGCAGCGTGAAGACCACGCCCACCATCGCCGACTGCACCAGTTGAATCGTCAAGCTCGGCTGCACTGCCGCCCCCACGGCCAACGCCAACCCCACCAGGACCGCCCAGAGCAACCGGAACGGAGGACGGCGATAAACCACGATCAAGACGCCCAGCCCCAGCACCGGACCCGAGCAAAGCGCCACGAGCAGGCCGCGCGACGCCACCAACAATCGAAGCTCGGGCGGGGGCCCCGGGTGCTCGAAAAGATAGGCCTGATAGTCTCCCCGACCGTCCTCGTCCCAACTGCTCGCCCCTCGCGTCCGACTGGTCGCGCCACTGCCCCACGACGCCAGTTCCTCGGTCGACTTCCACGGCCGCCGTTTCCAGAAGAAACGGGCCCAGGACCACTGATTCTCATCGGTCCAGCCCGCCGGGACGCCGACGACTTCCCGGTTCGAGGGGACGACCACCTCCCAGCGCGTCTGCTGGACCACGCCGTTGAGCAACCGGGGCGGGTTCCAGAGGGTCCGAGACGCCCGCGCCGGGACCACGTAGTCGAGCGTGACGAGCAACGGGCCCGGTCCCGCCTGGGGAGGAAACCGGAACCGGTAGCCCGTGGAATCGGGCAAGGTCTCCTTCCGCTCCACGGCGACCCCGCCGACGCGGACCCGGCTCAACGCCGCCTCGCTCGGCAACGCCACCGACAACGTGGACTCATGGGATTCGACCCAGTACCACGCCGAGGTACGAAGCTCGTAGTCCGGCCCTTGCACCGTCCTCAACCAGAGCCGGGACGCAACCAGGGAGGGGAGGGGGGTCAGCGTCAGCGCCGTGGCATTCAGCACCAACGATGGGGTGGCCGACTCAGGACCCGCACTCACCAGACGAAACTGCAACGGGAGCGAGCTTGGGGAGACCGTCGATTCGTCACCCGTCACCCGCTGCCATCCCCCTGGGTTGAAATCGACGCGGACCCCAGGATCCGAGGCCACGCGCACCCGCAACGGGGCCGTGGCTCCCACGTCGAAACGAAGCCAGGGCACGTCGATGTCGACCTTCTTGCCCGGCTCGAGCTCGGGCGCCAGGGTCCGGCGGAAGCGGAACGACAACTTGGTCCGATCCACCACCGGCTCCTCGAACTTGAGACGGAACCGCCGCCCTCCCTGTTCGGTCGGCCCAAGGTCGGTCCGGCTCGCCACATTCCCGTCCTCGAGCTCCCAGCGATTGATGAGCGCCGGCGGCACGTCCACGTCGAGGTGGTCGAGGGTGCCGAAATGGACGGCGAACTCGGTCTCCTGCCGGCCGTCGATCCCACGGCGACCGACCTGGAGAACCAGGTTCGTCTCGTGGGAGACCGACCGAGGATGGAGCACAACCCGAAGCGGAAGCGTCGCCGGGGTCCCGTCGTAGCGTAGCCAGAGCGCAGGCGGCTCGCTCGAGGCGCGACCCGCTGGCCAGCGCCAGTCCGCCGGCGGCTCATGACGCGCCGAGCGGAACGTCTCCACCCGTGCCGGGGTCTCGGCTCGGTCGGAGGCGTCCACCGTCAGGTTCCGCTCGGTCAGGACGGCGATCCGGCCGCCACCGAGCGTCGAGTCGCGGGGTTGGAACAGCCCCAGGGCCACCGGTCGCGTGGGGTCGATCGCCTGCCGACCCACGAGATGAAGGTTGAACGAATTCCCCTCCTGAGCCCGGAACGTCAGCCGTGCCGTCACGATCCGCCCCTCGTCGCGCGCGGGCGAGACTTGCCACGACTCCACGACTTCCGCCGGCCCAACCGACTCGAGCTCGAACCCACGGGGCATCGCGATATTCACGTCGAACAGGCGGCCGTTGGCCGTTTCGACCCCGAGCCAGGTATCAACCCGCGCTTGCTCCGCCCCAAGGCTGATCGTCGTTCGGGCGTCGAAGTACACCAAGGGGGGCGACGGCTCAATCCGCAGCTCCAGGTCGAACGGCTGATCGACGAACTGGTACGCCAGGAACGTCGCCGGACGCGCTCTCAGGTCGTCGGGAAGCTCCGTCCTGGGATCGATCCGGCGCAGGCCGCGGCCCACCGTCGGACTGATCACCAGGTTGCCGCTCTGCGCGATCCCGATGGCCCCGGACTGCTCCTTGGCATGGCTCAGGGGGAAGCCGTGAAACGAGAGCCGGGGCGACGGCGAATGAGGCGGAAACTTGCGCTGGGTCGTCATCGACAGCCGCTTGGTCGGGCCCGGCCGCAAGGGCTCGGTCAGCGGGATCGACAGGCGGCGAACCGCCCCGTCGTTCTCGATCCCGGCGGGAATCGACTGTCCGTCGAGCGTGACTTCGAGCACCTCGTCATTGGGATCCAGCTGCAGCTCGAGGTGTCGCATCGCCCCGCGCACCGATTTGATGACCCAGGAAGAGCGCGCTCGAAAGGCCCCGGGATCCACGTCGATGGCGATCCCCCCCTGGATCGACAGCAGCGGAGAGAGCTGAGCCCCCGGCTCCGCCTCGACCCGCCAGCTCAGCTCGAGGGCGGCCCGCGGCGACAGGTGGGAGGCCAGCCGAGTGGCCTTGCCGCCCCGGATCGATTCGCGGTTCAACGGTTCGTCGGGACCGGCCAGCGCGTCCGACACCACCTGATCCACGTCCAGCTCGACCCGGGTCGAGGGCGCCTCGGGAATCCCCAGGCTGAGCGATCGCCCTTCGGATGTGGCACGAAGCCGCAGTCGTAGGTCGACCTGAACCTGATGCTCCCCCTGACCGTTGAGCTCAACCTGCCAACCACCGCCCGGCACGACCTCCAGCGGGAGCCGTCGCCCTTTCTCCGTGGCGCCGGTGACGGTCTGCTTCTCGAGCCGGAGCGGCAGCCAGGTTGGTCCCACCGTCGGTACCGAGACCACCAAATGGAGGGAGAGATCCGCCATCTCCCCCACCACATGACCTGTGATCGTCACCGCACGGACCACGACCGCCGGAGCGGTTGCCGAGGGAGGTGCGGGGACGACGGCAGGAGTGGCCGGCGGCGGAGTCGACGCGTCTGAGGCCGCCCCATCGCGTTTCCGAAGCTCCTCGCCCCGCAACAGGATGAAGTCGGGTTGTTGAAGCGACTTCAACAGCCCGTCGAGATCGCCCGGCGCGTTGAGAAAGAGATAGATCGGCGGAGTGTCGGAGGGAGTCGCGGCGGAATCCGAATCCGACGCTGTCGCTGGCGTCGTTGCCGTTGCCGTCGCCTCTCGGCTGGGAGCTGGGGGATCGTCAGCCGCCACCGCTTCGGCCGGTGCGAGGAGCCCGCCGGCCAGGGCCGACAGAATTCCACAGCTCAGCAGCCGGATGAAACGACGCAAGTCGCTGGACCCTAGGTTGAGGGAGTATGGATCAAAATCCCGAGAGATGATATCCCGAGGATCCTGGAGCGCGCTCCCTCATCGAGCACACTCCAAGTCGGAGCGTCCTGGACGCCACTTCTGAATATAACACGTGGACGGGGGGTCTGCCACGATCCCAATCGCCCAGTCGGCAAACTCACCGTTCTCATGCAGGCTCCCCATCGCAGGCTGTACGCGCCTCGGCGAGGAACCGGAGCGACTCGTCGTGGACCCGCCCGTTCGTCGCCAGAATCCCTCGACCGTAGAGGTCGTAGGACTCGCCGCGAAGACCGGTCAACCGTCCCCCCGCCTCGAGCACGAGCAGGACGCCGGCCGCGGCATCCCACGGATGCATGAAGTCCGCGTAGCAGACCTCGCACCCCCCCGAGGCCAGGATCGCGAGGTTCAGGGCCGAGGAGCCAGTCCGTCGGACCGAGTGGGTACCGATCGAGAACCGACGAAAGTAGGCGAGCTGGACGTCGGCCATCGACTCGAAATCGGTCGGCAGTGCCGTGGTAATCAGACTGTCACGGAGCGCCCGCGCCTCGCTGACCCGGACCGGCACGCCGTCGCGCGTCGTACCGCGTCCCAGTGACGCACTATACATCGTGCCTGTCAAGGGGTTGTGAACGACGCCGACCACCAGTCGTCCCTGGTGCTCCAGCGCGATCGAGACGCCCCAGAACGGGAAGCCGTGGGCGAAGTTGATCGTCCCGTCCAGCGGGTCGACCACCCAGCGCCAGGGACGCGTCGGGTCAGGGACCGCCCCTTCCTCCTCGGCGAGCAAGGTATGCTCGGGAAACGTCTCGGCGATCCGTGCCGCGATCGTGCGCTGGCTCGCCAGATCGGCATCGGTCACCAGGTCGCCCGGCCGCTTCTCACGCGCCGCCACCCGACCGTAGGCTTCCCGCAAGATCTCACCCGCCTCCAACGCCATCCGCTCCGCGGCCACCTGATACTCGCGATAGTCCTGAGACAACCGACCACGCTCCAATCTCAAAATAGGCAATTTGCACAAAATAACTTGGAAAGGTGCCGAAGATCGGCCATAGTTAATCGAGTAGGACGACACCTCTTGATTGATCCGAGCTGCGACGAGACGGCCGGGGATGGCTGAGTCCGTCCCGTCGCCGGCGGCAACCGGAGTCTTCAACGATGTACGTCTGGGAGTTAGTCTCCTGTCGGCTACGGGTGGACGGGTGGCATGTCTGGCACACGACTCGGAACGACGCCTACGGGCCGACCTTCACCGTCCATTTGCAGCGTCTGGGGGTCACGCACGACGTGAGTGGCCCCACGCTCACCGAGGCTTACGCCGCCGCGGCGCGGCGGGTCCGTGACCAGGCAGTTCCCCTCAGCGGCGGCCCCCACTTCTCTCGCCTGGCCGCCCTGGCAATGGCCTGAACCACCACAAGGGCCGATCCCCACTCACCATGGAGGTCGGCCACGACTCGGGCTCGCACTCGCCCCCCATCTCGGCCTCGATCCAGATCGGGGGCGGACGTGCCGGCCGTCGGCCCACTCGCCCTCTGGATGATGGCAGCTGAACGGGCCCCCGACAAGCCACGTTCGCATCCCTTTGGGCTCAGCCTTCCCAGGCCCGGGCCCGAAGCCGCGAGGAGCGACTTTCCTTCTTGCCACGCATGAGTATTGTAGGAGCCAGGACCAGCCCGCGACGGGCGTCCCATCCCCCTCCTTCAGCGTGGTGAGATGCGATGATGCCCCTCCCCAAAATTGTCCGGCGTGCTCTCTACGAAACCTGGGAGTTTTCCACCGTCGCCTTGCTCTGGTATGCGTTGTTCGCCGGCGTGGTATGGTTCGGGCTCTATGTTCTCTTCCGTCGTCTTGCGAGGTCAAGGAAGATCAACCCCAAGCCCCCGGGGCGGGGCCAGATCGGCTGGGAGATCCGCCGTTCTCTGCTGAGCCTCCTGATCTTCGGCCTGGTCAGTGGGGGGGTTGTTCTGATCCGCCCCCTCGGTATCCGGACCCAGCTCTATCGCCCGATGGATCTTCACGGCTGGGCCTGGTACTACGCCAGTATCGGGCTCGCGATCGTCGTCCACGATGCTTACTTTTACTGGAC
>Ga0182739_1005265_pt1 | contig 10303 bp, 5 predicted proteins | sample eDN5th30CBELigBY_FD_128873 | JGI IMG/M metagenome (GOLD analysis project Ga0182739, IMG submission 128873) | Enriched backyard soil microbial communities from Emeryville, California, USA - eDNA 5th pass 30_C BE-Lig BY (version 2) (version 2) | ecosystem: Environmental > Terrestrial > Soil >...
AATCGGCCGCTGTCGCGTAGCGCCTGGACCCGGGCGCTGTCGATGTGGCCGATGTAACTCTGCCCCGCCTGGAGCCGATCCACCTTCGAGGCGTCGACGTCCAGGCCCAACACCGGAAACCCGCCGCCGGCGAACAACTCGACCAGGGGCAGGCCGACATACCCCAGCCCGATGACACCGATCCGAGCCGAACGCTCGTCGATGGCGTGAAACAGGGAATGAGCTCGGTCCAAGGCCGTACCCCTGGCGGTCTGTTGGAGTGTCGAGAGGTCTCACCCCTCCTGATTCAGTTTAGTCTTTCAGAACTCCCTGCGACACGCCATTGGTCGGCTTGGACGAATTCGCCGCGGCGATGATTTCCCTGGGAGCGGGCGTGACCGCCTCCAGCGCCTCCGGAATCCGGCCGTAGGTCCCATATCCGTAACCGTAGCCATAGCCATAGCCGGCACCGGCACGCTGCCGGTCCATGCCGTTGACGATGAAGCCGAGGACCGGACTGTCCATGGTCTTGAGCAACTCGGCGGTCCGCATCGCGTCGTCCCGCTTCGTCGCCTCGGGCTGAACCACGAGGATGACCCCGTCCACCACGGCGCTGATGATCGAGGGATCGGTCACGGCCAGCAACGGCGAGGAGTCGAAGATCACCAGGTCATAGATGCCGCGGAGTTCGGACACGAGGTCGGTGAGCCGCGACGACGCGAGCAGCTCCGCCGGGTTCTCCACGTCCGTGCCCGAGGCGATGAAGTCCAGGTTCTCGGTCTGAGTCGACTGCACGACGCGGGAGAGAGGCAGCACCTGGCGCAGGACATGGCTCAGGCCGAGTTCTCCCTTCAGCCCCAGGATCTTGTGAAGGGCCGGCTTGCGGAGGTCGGCATCCACCAACAGCACCTTTCGGCCCGCCAGCGCGAAGCTGATGGCCATGTTGCTTGCGGTGGTCGTCTTGCCGTCGCCGCTGTGGGCGCTGGTGATCAGGATCACCTGGACCTGCCGGCTCCGCCGCAGGAACTCGAGGCTGGTCCGCACCGAGCGATAGGCCTCGGCCCAGATCGACCGGGGCATCACGTGGCTGATCAAGCCGAGTTCGCCCAGCAACTGGTTCTGGTCGATCGGAAGCTTGGGCACGGTGCCAATCAAGGGGAAGTCCAGCACCCGGCGGACCTCATCCAAAGTGCGGATCCGCGAATCGAAGATGTCCGCCAGCATCGCAAATCCCATGCCCAGAAGCACGCCGCCAAGCAGCGCAAGAGCCAATGTCATCTTGATGCGCGGTTGGACCGGATACGGCAAGGTGTGAGGTGGATCAACAACCTGACAGCTAATGCTGCTATAGTCGCTCACAAGCACAGCCTGCTTGAGCTGGTCGAGCACCGTGTTATAGAGAGCGGTCTGCCGGTCCAGGTTACCGCGGAGACGTTCCTCCTCGAGGCGCTCCAGGTCGGACTGCTTGGCAGAGACGAGGTCTTCGCTGAGCTTGGTTTCGTACTCCGTACGCATCGTCCCGATCGATTTGAGGCTATGCTCGATCGAGGTAATCATGTCGTGAATGTCACTCTGGATCGCGTGCTTACCAACACCCTCCATCTGGCTGGTCGCCCGCTCCACCTCCTTCTTGGCCTCGATCGTCTCGGGAGCGTCGGCGCCGTGCAACTTGACCAACCTCTCATGCGCCTCCTGCAGCGCGACGAGCTTCTCCTGCTTGGCCTCCTTCAAGGTCTCAAGCAATGACTTCTCCTCGGCCTCCAGGGCGCTCAACTCCGTCTCAGCCTTCTGGATCGCCAGGTCGAACTCGTCGGACATCTCACGGGTAAGTTGCCGCTGGATCACCGGACGGCGCTGGCGCCAGAGATCCTCAATCTCCGCTTCGAGTTCCTCCTTGCGCTCCCGCGAATACTTGAGCGAAGGGTCGTTCGCGTTATGCGTGGCCCGCTTGGCATTGTTGTAGCGAACCTGGGCGCGCTTCAACTCCCGATAGAGCTCAGCGACGTAGACATCGGTCTTGAACTCACCGGCCACATGCTCTTCCGTGACCTTCTCCTCCGCGGTCTCGTGATTGGCTTTGAGATTCGCCAAAAGCCGTTCCGCCGTCCGCCGCCGAATCTCACCAGCCGACAGCTCCTTCTGGAGCTGTTCGTACGATCCCGATGCCAGGTTGCCGTTCGTGGGCGACGAACCATTGTTTCCATTCAGGTTTCCGAACTGGTTCATCGCCAGCGCGATGGCATTGCCCTGAGCCCCTCCCCCTTCCATCTTCTTGATCAAGTCGAGCCGAGCCTTCAACTGAATCATGGCGTCTGTTGAGTCGTTGACGCCCTGGCTCCACTGCTCGAGTCGCCGCGAGATCAGCGATTGGCCGCTGGCTCCTATGGCCAGCCCAGGGTGATTCTTCCGGAACGCCTGGTACTCCTCCTGGAGCGCATCGAGTTCCGTCTTCAGTTCGTCTCGCGCCTTACTCACCAGCGAGATGACTTCTTTATTGTTCCGCTGATAGTTATCTTCCAGCAGTTTCTTGTAGCTAGCCACGATCGACTCGATCATCGCCAGCGATTCCTCGCGAGAGGGAGATCGATAGTCCAGCAGAAGCATTTTCGTCAGGCGATCCGGCCGCGACACTCTTAGGTTAAGAGTCGCCGCCTCCACGGGATCTGGAGTCTTATTGAGCGAGGGTCGCTTCTTCTCGTCGAGCGTCCGAATGGCCTGCTCGATCACGAGGGGGCTGGAAATCAAGGCGGCATGGGTCGGAACGGGGTCTTCGGCCGCCTCTCCGATCCGACTCAGATCGTTATGGTTCGTAACACTGAGCGGCCGCCCCCCATGCTGAATGACGAGCAACCGCGTCGAAGCCTGATAGGCTCGCTTCGTTTTCGCCAGATATATGGAGGCCAACGTGCAACTAAGAACCAAGCCCAAAAGGACAAGCTTCCAGCCTCGCTTGAGCACGTTCCAAAACGCCACCAGATCGGCCTGGAGCGTCCGCGAATGGGCATGATTCGTGCTAGAGCCAGTGATGGAATGCTGGATTGCCATGAACAGTCCCCAATAATCCTTACGATTCGCAATTCCCAACGCTTCAAACAGGCGTCCATGCGATGCGACAAGCTTCTGGAACAGTTGGGAACTCCCGTCCCCGAACCGTCGAACTCGAAACCAGGTTGAAAACAACCTGAAGTGTGGGACTTAGGCCTCGTCCCAATTCAGCTCGCCGCGTTTCGACTCTCCTCGACACAACGACCTGAAAAGAGATTATCGGAGAAAATGTGCCGAGGGTTGTCACATCTCAGAAACAAGGAGGTCCAACTTAGCCAATGGGCCTAAATTAGGTCAAGCGCCCTACCTCCCCGACCACCGAGCCATGGCCTTCCGTCCCACGGCTCCTCACCCTTTTGCACGCCACGTGAACTGTCGATCAGACCCCGACCGAAGCGACTTCGGGTCCCTGATGGCAGTCGAAGACCGCGGGTTCCGGAACCGGTTCCGACTTCTGGGGGATGCCGTAGCCGGGAACGAGCTGCTTCAGGAGGGTGACCACATCATCGCTCGACCCACTCAAGGTACGGGCCAGGTTCTCAAACTGGGCCTTGAGCCGCTCGGGCGAGCAGGGTCGGTGCTGGGCCGAGAAGATCTTCGGGTGGGGCGTAGCCAAGCGGAGCTCGCTATCCTCGTAGAGTTCTTCGTAAAGTTTCTCGCCGGGGCGCAGGCCACTGAAGACGATTTCGATGTCGCGTCCCTCCCGGAGACCCGACAGCCGAATCAAGTCCCGCGCCAGGTCGTAGACCCGCACCGGCTCGCCCATGTCGAGCACGAAGATTTCGCCCCCCCGCCCCAGGGCCGCCGACTGGAGGACCAGTTGAGTGGCCTCGCTGATCGTCATGAAGTAGCGGGTGATCCCGGGGTGCGTGACCGTGACTGGCCCGCCCCGCGCGATCTGCTCCTTGAACACGGGGATCACGCTCCCGTTCGAGCCGAGCACGTTGCCGAACCGGACGGTAACCAAACGGGTGGAGGAGCCGCCCGAGAGCGACTGCACATACATCTCCGCCAGTCGTTTGGTGGCCCCCATTACACTAGTCGGGTTCACAGCCTTATCGGTCGAGATCATCACAAACGCCTCGACACCGGCTCGCACCGCCTCGTCGGCCACGGTCCGGGTCCCGAAGACGTTGTTCTTGACCGCCTCGCCCGGGTTGGCCTCCATCATCGGCACATGCTTGTGCGCGGCGGCATGAAACACCAACGCAGGCCGATGCCGCTCAAACTGAGTGCGAACCCGCTGCGGGTCGGCGATGTTGGCCACCCGCACCACGATCTCGGTCCCCGCCTTGGCTGCCAGCGGTGCCAGCTCGCGTTCCAGGAAGAAGAGGCCATTCTCGTTGTGGTCGAGCAAGACGAGCCGCTCGGGCCGAAATGCCAGAGTCTGGCGGCAAATTTCCGAGCCGATACTCCCGGCGGCGCCGGTCACCAGCACGACCCGCCCCTGAATCATCCGACCGATCAACGCGCCATCGAGCTGAACCGGCTCGCGACAGAGCAAGTCATGAATGTCCACGTCCCGCGGCCGGATCGACAGGCTGCCATCCAACAGCGCATGAAACCCAGGAACCACCTGGACCTTCAAACCCGCCGCCGTGCAGTCCGCCACCACCGCGCGGAGTTCGGGAACCGAAACCGTCGGGGTCGGCACCAGCACGGCTTCCGCCTTGTGCCGGGCCGCCAGCCCCTCCACCATCTCGGTCGATCCCAGCACCCGGATGCCCGCCACGCTACGGCCGCTCAACGTGCCGTCCGAGTCGAGAAACCCGACGACCTGCATCCCCAGACTGGCCTGCCCCTGAATCGCCCGCGCCAGCGCCACTCCCGACTCGTTCGCGCCCACAACGAGCACCCGCCGTATATCCTGGCCGGCGAACATCGGGTAATAGCGTTCGCGGAACAACCGGCTACTTCCCCGCACCCCGCCGAGCACCAGCAGCGTCCCGGCCCAGTCCATCACCAGGATCGAGCGGGGAATCTGAAACTCGGTCCAGATCAGCACGTCGGCCAACAGGACGGCGATCATTCCGAACGTGGCCGCCTCGAACAAGGTGATCAGGTCGGCGAACGACGCGTAGCGCCACCACCCTCGATGGCTCCCCATCACCAAGAACACCGTCAACTTCAGCGCCACGAGCAACGGCAGAGTTGTCCAGGCCAGGCCCCACGCCGACGAGGGGACCTCGCCGTCAAACCGTAGCCAGAAGCTCGCGAGATAGGTCGCCGCGAACACACCAAGATGTAACACCACCAGGATGGGAACCCGATAGCGAAGCGTCACCTTCAACGCGCCGGCAAACCAGGGTGACGAGATCACCCGTCCCCCTTCATGGTCGTCTCCTCCTCGTGCCTCAACGGCAGACTCCCCAACATCACAGGGAGGAACCGCCACGGCATGCGCCTTAGATCCAAAGAGGGAAGAGGATGAACTTGATAGCGACGTTGGGACCATGGAACGGCGTTCCTCGTCGTTGTACGGGTGACCTGACACTCACGATCAGTTCACTACGGCCGCGTCGTGGCGGACATCCCAACTCAAAACTGGGGAGGGCTGGGATCACCGGATTCAGAACAGGGTAGCTGCGAGGACAGCTATCGGCCTCGCAGCATCTTTGGTCGACGACACCGTCGTACCCGCCTAATCGTCCTTAAGAAGTCTCGAGCCACCCAAAGCAATGAATGCCTCAACCTTGATGCCTATCCCGCTTCTGCGCTCAAGACCGCTCGAGTGATACCCTCTGATGCACAACCTCAAGCAGAAGCAACTCAAATCACTGCGAATCAATCGATCATGGACCTACAAACAGATTACGCACCATGAAGAACTCATGAAATCCAAAGCTAACCTCCGTCTTCCGTTACCAATCGAATGTTGACTGCGCGAACGCCCACATTCACACACCCAAGCGAATAACATTATCCCTTGACGACAAATTGTCAATAACCCGGACGGAGTGTGGCAAAAAAACCTACCCGAAATTCGCAGAGTACCACACCATGGTCACCTCGCGATTGATTCATCTTCGACGGGATTCCGATCTCACTTGACGAAGAAAAACAAAGTTCACGTCTCTCTCCCTCCTTACGCCAATCCTAGCACCGTTTCACCTCACCGATCACGCAAAACTCCCATTGCCCGCTTAAATTGGCCCGGCCTATTGCGATTGCCGACCTTCCCGCGGAACTCCATGCCTGCACATCCTCTGCTCAATGCTACGACGCATTCATCAAAGCGTGACAAGAATCGGGCCAGTTCGCGCGCGGGATCAGTGCCTCGCAAAAATCCGAAAAATGGTGGGGCACGTTGACGCTGGGCATCGACGGCCTGGGATCGCAACGATGGTTGTCGGACCGAATGATCGGTTGCGGGATGGACGTTCTCTCCTCAACGGAGGCGAGGTCCAGGACTCTCGCGGCGACGGTGAGCCCGAGATCACGATCGTCGTTGCTTGGCGAGCAAGGAGATGAAGCGTCAACGGCCGCCGAAGCCAGGCCTCGGCGCTCCTGAGGCGGGCCGGTTCTCAGTCGTGGCCCCGAAGGGTGGGCTGGGTGAGGGAACGGGCGGCGACAACCTTCGTCGCTCCGCCAATTCCGAATCGTGACGAACCAAGCCTGAAGGCCGTTATGCCGGAACGGCGCTTAGTGTTGCGTCCGCCAACACCCCTTACTCCACCAGCCGCCGTAACTGCTTGTCGAGACGAGAGAAGCGTGACGAGCCGATCGGAAGCGAACTTGGCGGATGCACCACTTAGTGGTGCATCCGCCAAATCATTGAACGCCTGTTCGTAGGGTAGGCTTTAGCCTGCCGGTCTTCGGCCAGCCCCGACAGGCTAAAGCCTACCCTACAAGGGAAACCGCCTCGTCAGGCGACTCAGTCCGGCCAAGTCCCCCTCGCACGGGGCAAGACCAAAGTCGGGGCACGGTTGGCTCGGCCGTGGTCGGAACTCGCCGGAAGCCTCACTAAAGTCTTGAAGACGAGGCCCCAGCCACCCCAACGTAATTCGCTCCGAGCGATCGCGGCCACCTCCTTAAGACGTCTGGCTCGATAGCGTCTTTCTGCCGAGCCTCGACTCGAGATGGCTCAGCAGAGGCGGCCGAGTCCGGTTTCTAACGAGGTCCAGGCATGGCGGGCATCGAAGGCGCACCGCCACGGCTCGAACGGCCCACGGCGAGGTTGCGGTTAGGGCCGACATTGGGGCGGAGCGTCGGATAATACTGGGCCGCCCGATTGTAATAGGTCAGAGGTGCGGAGCCACGTTGGCGGGCGGCCGTTGTGTTGGCCGGGAAGGTGTGGGGCCGAACCAGGCGTTCTCGTCCCGATCGCGAGTAGGGGCGGAGGGGGTCGAATTCTTCTTCGGCGAACAGGGCCTTCGGATCGTACAGGGACGCCCGGTCCACCGCAGCCCTCTGCTGGGCGGCCTGCGCGGCGTTGATCGTATCGAGCGGAGTCGATTGCGCGGCGATCGCCGCCTGGTGCGGGAGATAGAAGCCGAAATAGGCCTGGAACGGATCGGTTGGCAGCAACGCCTGAGCGTGCGCCCGGCTTGTCGGAGTCAGCAGACAGGCTCCCATCGCCAGAGCCAGACCAAGATGGAGACGCCTCATGGTCCGCGATCCTCCTGTGTTCTGATCCATCCGTTCGAGCATCCCACAGCCCTTGCGGATTCTTCTGATTCTACGACCGGCCCCCAAGCCGAGCAAGCGAGGTCGCTCGCCCCCCGGGAGGATCGCAAAATCGTTCCAACCTCACGAATTCGTGACGCCTTGGGGGAATGCGGGGAACTGGTAGTCTCGTCGTCGAGCCCCCGGCGCTCGGCCCGCTAACTGGGAGGCTCGAAGATGAGCCCCAACCACCCCAGGAGAGGAAAACCAAATAACTTGGCCATCCTCCTGGCTCGACCCTGTATCTCAAGGATGGTAATCGGCCGATCGTTCCTCGGCTCTTGGGCAAAAACAAAAAGGAAGCACTCAGGACGGCGCAGAGTCCCGTCTCCGGCCGCCGCGACCGCAACGGTCCATTCCAGTGTTCCCATTTTCGACGGGACGACCTTCAGCGGTTGTGGAAAGGTTCCCGACGAAGATAGAATCCACCGAACGTTCATTGGCCGCCGAAGTCCTCAAGGGTCGAAGTCCGTTCTTCTTCGCTTCGCTCCGTTTCGCTACCGGGGGGATATTTCATGGCGCTGGCTCCCGTACAGATTCTCCGGCCGGTCGTGATCGCCGGGTTCCTCGGGCTGATGGCACCAGCCTGGTCAGGCGCACAAACCGTGGCCAAGGAGCGGAGCTACCTTTACGACGCCGACCTCGAGACCTTCATTCGTCCGACCCGCCCCGAGCCGCGCGAGGGGGAGTTTCGGCGCAGGATCCCGAAAGGGACGCGGTCGCGGTTCTCCTCCGGGTTCCGTGACTACATGCGCGACCTCGGGTCGGAGGCCCCCGAACTCGACCCCGACCCCCTGGAGGAACGGCGGCGGGAGCGTTCCAGGTACGACTTTGCCTTCGGAAACGGCGAGGAGGACCCCTTCGCTCGCGCCAAGGAAACAAACTTCCGGCTCGAGCGCGCCACCACCCGGTTCAGCGAGAAGGAGCAGGAGACGCGTCACGACTCCTACCTCCGTTATCTGAAGGAGCGCGACCCGAGCCGACGCGCTATGCTCTTTCGCGAGTACGTCAAGGCAGGTTCTCAGGACGACGCCGCTCGCGACGGCCACCGAACCACGACCGACGACGATCGCGAGGGAAGCCGTTCCGAATCGTCCCGAACACGACTCGGAGCCGATAGCCGGACCGGCGCGGACTCGACCTTCGATCGAACCGACCGACAAGGGGCTTCCAGCCGCTCGTTTTACGGCCGAGAGGGGTCGTCAAGCTCGTCCCGATTCTCGACCCGCGGGAGCACGTCGCGCAGCCTCCGCGAACCCTCCGGCCGCTCCACGACCTCGAGTTCGCGCTCATCAAGGTTCGGAACCGGGCGTGACCGTTGAACGGTAGCCTACCCCGCCGAGGGGAGCCCCCTCGGTAAACCACGCCACGCCGAGGGGAGCGATCCCCCCTCCCCTTGGCGCGGGTCCCCTCATCAAAGGGGCCCGCGACCGAGACGCGGACCTTTCAGGTGCTCAATCCCAACTCCTGCCGTTGCGCCCTGGCGGCCTCGAGGTAGCGGGCGTGCGCCGCCTCGTCGCGCCGGCAACTGAGCCCCTTGAAGACCATCGCGAAGCTTCGGCGATGCCGTGTCAGGGACTTGTTGGCCTCGGCGCGATGGATCGTATCGCCGTGGTGGATGACCGCGTCCCCCGGCTCCATGGGCACGGCAACCTCCGCGGCGCGATCGGCCTCGCCGTAGTCGACCAGCTCCTGGGAGAACCCCAGCGTCGAAGTTCGCCGGTGGGGACGAACCCCATTTCGATGCGAGCCACGAACATAACGCAGGCAACCGTTCTCTTCATCGACCTGATCGAGCGCCAGCCAGATCGTCAAGACTTGCGGCGGCCGGAGCGAGAAGTAGAAGTTGTCCTGATGCGGCGGCGTGACGTGATGGGTGCCGATCGGCTTGTTGAACCATTCGACCCCGGTGACCTCCGCCGGCTCACCAAGCAGTTCCTCCGCCAGCGCCGTCCAGCGCGGGTGCCGGCGGTACGCGGCGAAGAACGGGTCCCGCTGCTCCATCCGCTGCAGTTGCTTGAGGGTCTCGGGCCGCCCCCGGTCGTCGTAGAACGCGTCGGAGTCGGGCAGCCCCGGCACCACCTCGCGCACATAACGATCGAGGTGGTCCCGCAACTCGGCGAACGCCTCGGGCGCCAGCCATTGCCGCACCACCACGAATCCATCGCGATCATAGCGGAACTTATCGCTGCACTCAGTGGCCATGAAGCACGCCCTCGGCGGAGGGTTCGGTACGCGAGTCGCCACCGACTCGACGCTCAGAGAAGGGTTGCATCGCCCGCGGCGGGCGAGTCGGGATAGGCCCGGGCGAGCTCGGCCGCCTCGGCGGCGACCCGGTTGTCAAAGGTGAAGCCCAGCGGTGCGTAACGGGCCTGGATCTGCTCGAGCCCCTGCTTGACCATCACGATGTCGGCGCCGTGGCAGAGGAAGGTGGCCCCCAGATCCATGAGCATCCGGGTATGTTCGGGAGTTCCGGTGACGGTCCCCCACGCCTTGCCGGCGGCCCGTGCGGCCTCGGCGATACGGCGGAGGGCGCCCGTGATGATCGGATGCTCGAACTGATAGGGAATCCCGGCCTGCACGCTCAGGTCTCCCGGCCCGAGCATCAGCACGT
>Ga0182739_1005266_pt1 | contig 10302 bp, 11 predicted proteins | sample eDN5th30CBELigBY_FD_128873 | JGI IMG/M metagenome (GOLD analysis project Ga0182739, IMG submission 128873) | Enriched backyard soil microbial communities from Emeryville, California, USA - eDNA 5th pass 30_C BE-Lig BY (version 2) (version 2) | ecosystem: Environmental > Terrestrial > Soil >...
GGCTGGAAGGCCAGCATTTTCCGGCCTCCGTGCAGGTTATGTCAGGAGTTCTGAAGTTAGCGCCTATGAGCGCGGCTCTCCAGAGCCGCTCATGGGGGCGGACAATCCGAAGAAGAGCGGCTCTGGAGAGCCGCGCTTCCAGCACTATAAGTATTCTAACACGACCTCGCGGCGCGGGATCGGGGTCACCGCGCCATACCCCTGTGTCGACAGCGCGGCCGCGACGTTGGCGTAGCGCGCCGCGGTCTCGGGATCGTCGCCCTCCAGCAGCCGGGAGAGAAACGCGCCGTCGAACGTGTCGCCGGCGCCGGTGGCGTCGAGCGCCTCGACACGGTGCGGCGCGATCCGGACGCGATGGCCAGGCAGGGCGAGCAGGGCGCCCTCGCTGCCCATCTTGAGGGCGACCATCGGCGCGCCGAGCCCGAGATAGAAATCGGCGATCTCGTCGGCCGTGGAGAGCCCGGTGAGCTGCTGGGAGTCGTCGAGGCTCGGCAGCGCCACGTCGCAAAGGGGGATGGTGGCGTGGATCTCCCGGCGCGCCGTGTCGAGATCCCACAGCCGCAGGCGCAGGTTGGTATCGTAGGAAACTCTGACGCCCGATACCCGCGCCGCGGCGATCGCCGCATTGCAGGCCGCCCGGGCCGTTTCGCTGATCGCCTGGCCGATCGCCGACACATGCAGGAAGCGCGCGCCCGCGATGTAGTCTTTCGGCACGTCCGCCGGGGTCATCAGCGACGCGGCGGAATTCTTGCGCAGGTAGTCGAACTTGTGACCGGCCGGCCCGTGGGTGACGAAGCTCACGCCGGTCGGTGCGGTCGGATGGCGGCCGACCTTCGAGGCATCGACGCCTTCGGCCTTCCAGAGGTCGAGGAAGGCATCGCCCATCCAGTCCTGGCCCAGGCTGGTGAGGTAGCCGGCGCTGGCGCCTTGGCGTGCGGCGGCGATCGCGACGTTCTGCGAATCGCCGCCGAAGCCCTGAAGCCAGGTGCGGCCGTCGCCGTCCTTGGGCCGATTGAATTCGATCAGCGGTTCGCCGATGGAGACGATGGCGGGAGAGGCGTTCATTGGGTTAGGGTCACCGAAACCGTGGAGGAACGAGATGGCCGCCGACAACCAAGCCAACGGCAGACGTCGCCTGCGCAGCCGCGAATGGTTCGACGCGCCCGGCGACCCGACGATGGCCGCGCTCTATCTCGAACGCTACATGAATTTCGGCCTGACCCTGGGCGAGTTGCACAGCAACCGGCCGATCATCGGCATCGCCCAGACCGGCAGCGACCTGTCGCCCTGCAACCGGCACCATCTCGACCTCGCCAGCCGCGTGCGCGACGGTATCCGCGACGCCGGCGGCATCCCGATCGAGTTTCCCGTGCATCCCATCCAGGAGACCGGCAAGCGGCCGACCGCGGCGCTCGACCGCAACCTCGCCTATCTCAGCCTGGTCGAGAGCCTCTACGGCTACTTCTTCGACGGCGTCGTGCTGACGACGGGGTGCGACAAGACCACGCCGGCCATGATCACCGGCGCCTGCACGGTCAACATCCCGGCCATCGTCCTGTCGGGCGGACCGATGCTCGACGGCCATTTCGCGGGAGGCCTCGCAGGTTCGGGCACGATCGTCTGGTATGCGCGCCAGGAGCTGGCCGCCGGGCGGATCGATCTGCAGACCTTCCTCCAATGGGTTGCCGACAGCGCGCCGAGCGTCGGTCATTGCAACACCATGGGTACGGCGCTTTCGATGAACAGCATGGCCGAGGCGCTCGGCCTGTCGCTGCCGGGCTGCGCGGCGATTCCCGGTCCATACCGTGAGCGTGGCCAGATGGCCTACGCGACCGGCAAGCGGATCGTCGACATGGTGTGGGAGGATCTCAAGCCGTCCGATATCCTGACCCGCGAGTCGTTCGAGAACGCGATCGTCGCGGCGAGCGCGCTCGGCGCCTCGACCAATTGCCCGCCGCACGTCAATGCGATCGCGCGCCATATCGGCGTGAAGCTCGACAATAACGACTGGGACGAGATCGGCTACGACATCCCGCTGCTGGTGAACTGCATGCCGGCCGGCAAGTATCTCGGCGAGGCTTTCCACCGCGCCGGCGGCGTGCCGACGGTGATGGCCGAGCTGCTGGCCAAGGGCAAGCTGCGTGGCAACGCGCTCACGGTCACCGGCAAGACCTACGCCGAGAACCTCGAGTCCGCCAAGCTGGCCGATGGCGAGGTGATCAAGACCTACGACAAGCCGATGCTGGGGCAGGCGGGCTTTGCCGTGCTGTCGGGCAACCTGTTCGATTCGGCGATCATGAAGACCTCGGTCATCTCGCCCGAGTTCAGGCAGAAGTATCTCGAGAAGGCGGGCGACAAGGACGCGTTCGAGGGCACGGCGATCGTGTTCGAGGGGCCCGAGGATTATCACCATCGCATCAACGATCCGAGCCTGCCGATCGACGAGAACAGCATCCTGTTCATCCGCCACACCGGCCCGGTCGGCTATCCGGGCGCGGCCGAGGTGGTGAACATGCTGCCGCCGGACCGGCTGGTGAAGGGTGGCGTGCTGCTGCTGCCCTGCGTCGGCGACGGACGCCAGAGCGGAACGTCGGCCAGCCCGTCGATCCTGAATGCCTCACCCGAGGCCGCGGTCGGCGGCGGGCTGGCGCTGCTGGTGACCGGCGACAAGGTCAGGGTCGATATCGGCAAGCGCACCGCCAACATCCTGATCTCCGACGAGGAGCTTGCGAAACGCCGCGCGGCCTGGAAGCCGCATATCAAGGAGAGCCAGACGCCGTGGCAGGAGCTGCAGCGCAAGTTCGTCGGCCAGCTCTCCTCCGGCGCCTGCCTCGACTTCGCCGTCAACTATCAGAGGATCGCCCAGACCAAGGGAGTGCCACGGCATTCGCATTGACGGATGGCACTGCGCTTCGGTCCTCCCTGCGCGTAGCGCGGGGAGGTGGCGCGGTGATCCGTGACGGAGGGGTCGGAGGCAACCCTTTGGCGCTCCTGAACCCGACGCGGAATGATGGCGACGCCTGTCCGTCGCGGATTCCTCGAAGGGGAGATGAAGAGTCTTTTCGTTCTGAAAGTTCTATCGATACAGCCGCTGTTCAACGGTAATCGGCAGGTCGGTACGGTTGATCAGGACGATGGCCCAGGGCGATGTCGGCGGCCCTTGGGGAGGTCGGCCAGCCGGTGGAGACGGCGGGGCGAGGCCGGTCGCCCCGGGAGCGACGAAGCCTGCGGCCGCTCCGCCGCCAAAGCCGGGTCCGGCAGAAAGCGCTCGTGGGGCAGGCTGGAGGGACGGGGGCGGCGCATGCTGTGCCACCATTGTTTCGGACGGCCCGCGTTCCTCGAACACCACCATGATCCGATCGCGGCGGCGACCGGCCGAAAGCACGTTGACGGAATAAGGACCGGGGCGAAGACCGAGGAAGATACCGATGGCATTCATCCGCCCCGGCTCGAACATATCGGGAGCGTGAGCACCGACGCGCATCCACAGGCTGCGCCACTCGGCCATCGTGTATGCCATGACCTGTTCGGGTTGACGCACAATGGCCGACGAGCCCCGCCACTGCCGCAGCTCGACGGACTGCGCCGAGGCGCCAGCCGTGCAGCCGACGATCGCGGCGGCGGCAAGTAAGAGCGACTTCAACTTGGACAACACGCGGGCAGCTCGTTCCGAACCTGGGCTGATGAAACGGAACCTGTAAGCACCATTATAGTTTGGCTCAAATACGGCGAACGGCACCGGCCCAAGAGACAGGGCCATCGGATTCCGCCGGAAGTGATGCCCAAAAGCCACAGTGCCACACGCGCCCTGGGCCTCGCCCGGTGCATGCTGCAGTGCATGAATGCGGATCGGCCGTGGCGCGGCATGGCGTAACGCTGTCTCGCCATGTTCTCCCCTGCGCGCAGCAGCGCGGGAGGTGGCGCCGTCATGCGGCGTCGGAGGAGTCACGGGCCGCAGCATCGTTGCGGCCCATGCACTCTCTGCACGGATTACCGAGCGACCTTGCCGGCCTCGCGAGCACGACATGAATGAAGTCACGACCGCTTCGCCTTGTCGGTGGCGTTGGTCGACTGGATCTGCTCGCGGATGCGGCGCCAGTCGTCCTCGCTGTACGACATCATGTTAGAGAACGTGCCGTTGCCCATGATGCCCATGCCGCCGTCGATCGCGATCACCTCGCCATTGATGTACTCGACCTCGTCGCTCATCAGGAAAGCGGCCATGTTGGCAAGCTCGCTCGGGCGGCCGACCCGGCCCATCGGGTTGCGCAGCTTGTAGCGATCGTCGTCGCTGTCCTTCATCGGGTTGAGCCTGGCCCATGCGCCTTCGGTCGGGAAGGGGCCGGGAGCGATGGCATTGAGGCGGATGCCGTGGCGCGCCCATTCGACGGCAAGGCTCTGCGTCATCACCGCGACGCCGGCCTTCGACATCGCCGACGGCACGACGAAGGGGCTGCCGGTCCACACCCAGGTCGTGAGGATGCTGATCACGCTCGCCTTGCGTCGCTCGGCGATCCAGCGCTTGCCGCAGGCATTGGTCATGTAGAACGTGCCGTGCAGCACGATGTTGGCGATCGCATCGAAGGCGCGTGGGCTGAGATCCTTGGTCTGCGAGATGAAGTTTCCGGCCGCATTGTTGACCAGCCCGTCGAGCGGCCCGCCCGCCCAGATCTCGCCGACCATCTCCTCGACGGCGGTCGCGACGCGGATATCCACGGCGAAGGTGTCTACCTTGCGGCCGGGATATCTTGCCATGATCTCCTGGGCCGTTTCCTCGAGCACCGCGCCGCGACGGCCGCAGATGACGCAATCCGCGCCGAGCTCGACGAAGCGCTCCAGCATGATCTTGCCGAGCCCCGTGCCGCCGCCGGTGACGAGGAATCGTTTGCCCTCGAACAGGTCGTTCCTGAACATCGCGTGCCACCCCTCCGTGCTTCGCCCTTTCGTCTAGCTTACGATTTCAAGTGCTTACAAGTGTTGCGCCCGCCTACCGGACTGATAGGATTTCCGCATAACAAGAGGGATCGTTGAATGACGACCCACCAGGGAGAGCTGAGCGGGGACTGCGGATCGGTTGAGCTGCGTGGCAAGGTAAAGTGGTTCAACGCTGTAAAAGGCTACGGATTCCTTGCACTCGAAAGCGACAACAGCGACGCATTCCTGCATGTGACGACACTGAGGCAATCCGGGCATGAAGACCTCAAGCCCGGCGCGACGGTGTTATGTGCTGGCGTCCGCGGCCCCAAAGGCTGGCAGGTGATGAAGGTGCTCGACGTCGATTTGTCGACCGCCGTCGTCACTGCGGCCAAGCCGCCGCCGGCACCCGAAGGAATCGCCATGGGCGACTACATCGCCGCCCTGGTGAAATGGTACAACAACGAACGTGGCTATGGCTTCGTCACACGTGAAGCAACGGACGGGGACATCTTCGTCCACGCTGCGGTGCTGCGCCGGCACGGCATGGAATCGCTCGCGCCGGGGCAGAAAGTGATGGTGCGCATCGCCGAGGGGCAGAAAGGCCTTCAGGTCGTGGAAATCCGGGGCGCTTGACCTTCACGGGCCTTGTCGCGCACTAAGGCGCCCATGGCGTTCCAAGTGGTGTCGCGGCCAACCGGTCGCCGTTTCGTCTTCGCCGCTCCGTTGATGCTTGCGGCCGCGGGCGCACGTGCCCAGCCGGAGGACGTCCAGTTCAAGCGTTCGTCGCTGACGATCGTGGCCGGTGGGCACGCCCTCAAGTTCGAGGTCGACCTGGCGACCAATGACGCCGAGCGTTCGCGCGGGCTGATGTTCCGCAAGCAGCTCGGCGCCTACGAGGGCATGCTGTTCGACTTCTTCCAGGAGATGCAGGTCAGCTTCTGGATGAAGAACACGCTGATCCCGCTCGACATGGTGTTCATTGCCGGCGACGGGACCGTGAAACATGTGCACGCCAACGCCGTGCCGCTGTCGACCGATGCGATCCCCAGCCGATATCCGGTCCGCGCCGTGCTCGAGATCAACGGCGGCAGCGCCGCGCTGCTCGGCATCAAGCCGGGCGACAAGGTCAAGCACCCGATCTTCGGAAACGCTTGAGCGGCAGGCACGGCTCTGCCGGGGGCGTCGAGCTGCAAGGTGCAACCTCGCTTCCAGTCGTCCTGAACGTAGCGACGGAGCTCACGCCAGCCCCCGCGGCCCGTGTCCGATCGTTCGGCGAGATCCTTCACTGCGCTCAGGATGACAGGGATGGCCGTCGATCCGAGGCGCAGCCTCGTCAGCGCTTGAGCGCGCAGGTCATGCCGTCGCCGACGGCGAACAGCGCGAGGTCGACGCGCTCGTCGGTCCTGAGCTTGGCGTTGAGCGCGCGGATCGCCACGGTGTCCGCGCTGCGGTCACCAGGGTCGATGACGGAGCCGCCCCACAGCACGTTGTCGATCAGGATCAGGCCGCCGCGGCGCAGCAGTTCGAGGCAACGTTCGTAGTACGAATCGTAATCGTCCTTGTTGGCATCGATGAAGGCCATGTCGAGCTGGCCCCCCAGGCCCTGCGCCAGCAGCCCGTCCAGCGTCTTGAGCGCGGGTCCGATGGTCAGCTCGATCCTGCCCTCGATGCCGGCCTCCTTCCAATAGGGCCGGCCGATACGGGTCCATTCCTCGCTCACGTCGCAGCACCAGAGCTTGCCGTCGGACGGCAGGGCCTCGGCGACACAGAGGGCCGAGTAGCCGGTAAAAGTGCCGACCTCGACGGCGCGCCGGGCGCCGATCGCACGGGCGAGGAGGGCCATCTGCTGGCCCTGGTGGGCGGAGATCTGCATGCCGGCCTGGGGCAGGTTGGCCGTCTGCTCTCGCAGCCGCCGCTTCAACGGCGTGTCGCGCAGCCAGTTGTCGTCCACGTATCCGGACAGCCCGCCTTCGATCGTCGGCCAACTCTTCATCGCTGCTCCTGCTGTGTCAGGCCGGCATGGTGCGCTTCTGGTGCGCCCTGCCGACCTTCGCGGATTCGGGATTGTGGCCGGATATGACGCGCACGCCCTCGTCGAGGCTGGCGACGATCCGGTCTGGCGTGGCGCCTTCGAGGAAGGCGAGCTTGTTCGCGCGACAGCCGGCGAAGACCTTCTTGCGCGCCTCTTCCATCCTCGGCGGGTAGGGACGGCGCTGCAGGGTGGTGTAGCCGAGCGCCAGGCCGAGATCGCCGGGACCGAGCTCGGCGAAGCCCAGTCCCGGCACGGCGAGGATCTCGTCGGCATGGTCAACGCCGGCCGGGCTTTCGATCTTGACGCCGAGCAGCAATTCACCCCTTGGATCGAGCGGCCAAGGTTCGGCGCGAGCAAAATACTCTTCCTGATTCAACCCCCAGATCGGCGCCGCTGTCGGTTCGGAGCCGCGGCCGCGCGTGCCGCCGCCCAGCGTTTCGGTGCCTGCCTTGTGATGCGGAAAACGGCACGCGCGCACGAACTCTTTCACCGCATCGGCGGACTCCGCCTGGCAGAGCAGGATGCCGTGCACGCCGCGCGCCAGGATCTGGCGGAACTGCCAGGCGTTGAACGCGACGTTCGAGCCGTCGGTGCCGTTGACCGGCGCCTCGACGATCACCGTCGGGGTCAGATGGCCCGAGCGGGTCGGACCGCCTTCGAGAAGGCCGCGCATGTATGCCTCGAGCCCGGTCATGTCGAAGGCGCCGTGCTCCATGCCGACATTGATGTAGTCGGCCCAGGTCCCGGCATCGGTGCGGCCCTGCTCGTAGGTCAGCACGTGTCCGGTGTGAGGGCCGTCGTAGTAGATGGCCTGATCGGCTTCCAGGAGCTCGATGGCGCGGTTGATGCGGCTGGCCATGACGTTTCCCCATTTTCTTCCGCAGCAGGTCAGCATAGACCGTACAGTCGCGCAAACGGGAGGAAGCATTGACGATTCGATTTGGCCGCCGAGCGGCCTTGACCGGAGCCGCCGCATTGGCCGCCTGGCCTGCGGCGGCACAGGGTAGCTATCCCGAGCGACCGATCCGCCTCGTGGTACCCGCCGGAGCAGGCGGGCCGACCGATGTCGTCGCCCGCATCCTGCAGCCGCACCTCTCGCGGATCCTGGGTCAGCCGATAGTGATCGAGAACAAGGCGGGCGCCAGCGGCAGCATCGGCTCCGCGATGGCGGCCCATTCGCCCGCGGACGGCTACACGATCCTGATGGCCCCGTCGACCAACGCGCTCACGCCGGCGCTCTACGGCAAGGCGCTGGGCTACGACGTCGTCAAGGAGGTGACCGGCGTCGCCTACGTGGCGAGCGTGCCGCTGATCGTCGTTGGCCCCGCCGCCGGCCCCAGGACCTTGCCCGAGCTGGTCGCCCTGCTGAAGAAGGAGCCTGGCAAGCATTCCTACGCCTCTTCGGGCAATGGCGGGATCATCCATCTCGCGGGCTTCCTGCTGCTCGAAAAGGCGGGGGTCGACGCGCTCCACGTGCCTTATCGCGGCTCGGCACCGGGCATGATCGACACGATTGCCGGCCGGCATGTCTTCCAGGTGGATACGCTGGGTTCCAGCAAGGGCTTTATCGACGGTGGCAAGCTCCGGGTGCTGGCGGTGATGGCCGACAAGCGTATGCGGCAACTGCCGGACGTGCCGACCGTCGAGGAGGCGGTGGGTTTCAAGATGGCGATCGACACCTGGTACGTGATGCAGGCGCCGACGGCGACGCCGCGTCCCGTCATCGACAAGCTGAACGCGGCATTCAACGAGGCCCTGAGACATCCCGACGTCACGAAGCGCATGGCCGAGCTCGCCATCGAGCCGGTCCAGTCGACCCCCGAGCAGGCGAAGGCGTATTTCGACGGCCAGATGGCATTCTGGGAGCCGATCATCAAGAAGTCGGGCGCCAAGCCGGAATAGCCATGTCCGGACCATCGACCATTTGTCGATTGCCGATCGGCAGAACAATGTGTGGAAGTACAGGTTCCCGGCCGCTCAACCCTTCAGGACGGAGTAATCCGACATGATCAAGTTCTATTGGAATACCGCACCCAATCCGGCCAAGGTGGCGCTCTGCCTCGAAGAGATGGGCCTGCCTTACGAGATCGTGCCGATCGACACCCGCAAGGGCGACCAGCACAAGCCCGAGTTCCTCGCCGTCAATCCCAACGCCAAGGTGCCGGCGATCGTCGACGACGGGGTAACGATCTTCGACAGCAATGCCATCCTGCTCTACCTCGCCGAGAAGACGGGCAAGTTCCTGCCGGCCAGCCCGTCCGACCGCGGTCCGATGCTGTCGTGGCTGATGTTCGTGGCATCGGGCATCGGACCCTATTCGGGCCAGTCGGTGCATTTCCGGAACTTCGCGCCGGAGCCCAAGGAATACGCCGTCAACCGCTATACCTTCGAGGCTCAGCGCCACTGGGGTATCCTCGAGGCGCGGCTGGGCAAGCAGAAGTACATGGTGGGCGACGCTTACGGCATCGTCGACATGGCGGTGTGGGGCTGGTCGCGCCTGATCCCGTTCGTGCTGGGGCCGGACGCGCCCAGGCAGTTCCCGAACCTGCAGCGCCATCTCGACGAGATCAGCGCCCGGCCGGCGGCGCAGCGGGCGCTCGCGCTCAAGGACAAGTACACCTTCAAGACCGAGATGGACGAGGCGGCACGCCTCGCGATGTTCCCGCATCTGGCCAAGAAGGTCGCCTGACCGTCGCCGCGACCCGCTCGCGTCAGTCCGGCGCGGGCGGCCTCAGCGCCTTTTGGCTTTCGGTCGCCGTGCGGCCTTGGCGAGCCGGCCGACCGGCCTGGCACCGATCAGCACGGCGGCGATCACGCATGGCTCCTTTGTGCGCACGCTCCAGGAATGGTTGGTGCCGCGCTGGATCAGGATGTCGCCCTGCTTCAGGAGCTTTTCGCCTTTGTCGAGGATCGCCCAGATCTCGCCTTTCAGGACGATGATGTAGTCGACGGTCGCCGTCGCATGCATCATCGCGTCGGCCGAGGCGTGGTCCGGCGCGCCGCCGGCGCCGATCGACTTGAAGGCCTTCGCCGCATCGGCCGACTTGCGCCACTTGGCGTCGGGCGGGAACTCGACGATCCGCAGGATCGTGCCCTCGGCCGGTGGCTCGAGCTTGATCCTGCCTTTCGCGGCATCGGCGCTGCCGCCGTTCGACGCCGGCGACGTCCTGGTCCGCCATAGGTCGGTAAGAGCCACGCCGGGCATCGACGCCATCTCCAGGACGTTCGGCGCCTTGCCGTCCATGACGAAGACCGAATTGCCAGCCTTGTCATGGCCGGTGACGACACGGCGGATGCGATGCGGCATGCGTTTCTCCCTGCTTTCTTCCGGCACTGTAGCGCGGTAATTTCCC
>Ga0182739_1005267_pt1 | contig 10302 bp, 9 predicted proteins | sample eDN5th30CBELigBY_FD_128873 | JGI IMG/M metagenome (GOLD analysis project Ga0182739, IMG submission 128873) | Enriched backyard soil microbial communities from Emeryville, California, USA - eDNA 5th pass 30_C BE-Lig BY (version 2) (version 2) | ecosystem: Environmental > Terrestrial > Soil >...
CAGCAGAGCCTCCCGTCGTTTCAATATCAACGACGACATATTCGGATGCATGCTCCAACAGTTCCACCATATCCGCAACTTTTAAACGCGGGCTATACGTTGTAATAAACTTTCTTAAATACTGCGTGGCAAGTTTCGTATTGTAATAATGGCCATAGCGCGTACGGGCAATATAGCCGTGCAGTTCCAAATCATCAATTGCTTCTGCCGGATAGCTTGCCGTCAATGCTTCATGTTTGGCAAAGCCCACAATCGAGCACGTAATCATGATGCGGATGTGCAGCCGTTCGATGTCCATAAACTTCACCTCTCAATTGGAACGTTTGTTCTATAATTGAACCATACTTAAACGTAATAATAAATAAAAAGCTGACTACTGCCGTAACAGCAATCAATTATCAGTCGATATCCTTCATTACCCCAAATAGGAAGGAAGTTTTTCCTGCGAATAAACAGGGAACGGATTACCAACAATGTTACTCATATAAAAGGAGATGGATGGAATGACAAACTCGATACCGAAGGAAGAAGGGCTAGACAATAGCTTGAGCCTTTTGAGGGAAGGTTATCTTTATATTTTAAACAGGCGTCAAAGCTTCCAGTCAGATGTATTTGAAACGAGGCTGCTAGGAAAAAAGGCAATCTGTATGGGCGGGCAAGAAGCGGCGGCTGTTTTTTACGACAACAGCAAATTCAAAAGAGAAGGTGTTGCGCCAAACCGTGTAGCCGAAACATTGTTTGGGAAAAAGGGTGTGCAAACATTGGATGGCGATGCCCATAAGCACCGTAAACAAATGTTCATGTCGCTCATGTCCCGCGAACGACTTCAAATACTGAATGAAATCCATGCGAAACAATGGGAATACGCATTAGACAAGTGGCAGCAGATGGACGAAATCGAACTATACGAAGAAACTTTGGAAATTATGTGCCGTACTGCCTGTGAGTGGGCGGGTGTGCCGGTGGAAGAAGAGGAAATCAAGAAACTGGCGGACGATTTACGGGCAATGTTCGAATCGGCAACGGCTGTCGGACCGTCACATTGGGCGGGAAGACATGCGCGCAACCGTGTGGAAAAATGGATAGGTGAACTGATCGATGAAGTACGCGATGGAAAATTAAGTCCCGAAGAAGGGACAGCATTGCACGAATTTTCGTGGCATCGGGATCTGGAGGAGAATCTCCTTGACACAAAAGTTGCAGCTGTGGAAGTCATCAATATTTTACGACCGATCGTCGCGATTTCTGTTTACATCAACTTTTCGGCGCTTGCTGTTCATCATTACCCGGAAGAGCGTGAGAAACTGAAATCCGGTGACGGGAAGCTGGCGCAGATGTTTGTGCAGGAAGTGCGTCGTTTTTATCCGTTCTTCCCATTTGCCGCAGCAGAAGTGAAGGAACAGTTTACATGGAACGATTACACGTTTGAAGAAGGAACACTAACATTGTTGGACCTGTACGGCACAAATCATGACACGAAGATTTGGGAGAACCCTGACGTATTTGCGCCGAGCCGATTTGAAAACTGGGATGACAGTCCGTTCAGCTTTATCCCGCAAGGTGGTGGTGACCACTATTTAGGCCACCGCTGTGCTGGGGAATGGGTAACGATCGAAGTGATGAAAGTGAGCCTCGATTTTTTAGTGAACCGAATGACGTATGATGTGCCGGAGCAGGATTTGAGCTACAGTAAAGTAAGCATTCCAAGTCTCCCAAACAGCAAAGTAATCATCAAAAATGTTCAGCGACAATAAAATAACTTCGGTAAAACTTGCAGCCAATCGATACAACGGCTGCAAGTTTTTTATTTGTTTACAATACAGAAATGCGAACTGTAACTTTTTTGTAACGCTTTCCATAGGAGTTGGCTATATAATAAACTTATTCCAGAAAACGGTTAAAGCCAGCGTTAGTTAGGGGTGCGTATGCACATGAGAAAAGGCATTGGATGGATAACGATTTGTATGATCACATTGCTTGCGGGATGCGATCTTGTAAAATCTCCAAATGAGTTGATTACTTCACCACAGCAGCAAGACGAGCAAAAAAGAAATCTGGAACAACAGCTAAAAGTACTGTTGCCACCTTCCAGTGAACTCGTCACACCGGTGCAAAACGACCAAAATCAATCTATTTTTATCGAGGATCTGGATGGTGATGGACAGCAAGAGGCGATTGTCTTATACAAAAATCCGCAACAGAAATCGCAAGTTCATGTCATGGTTTTACAAGAAGAAGATAATGAATGGCACGAAACGGCGATGATTGAACCAAATGGGCAGGCAATCGATTATTTTGGTCTCCATGACTTAGATAAAGACGGTGTAATGGAAGTAGTAGTCGGTTTAGGTGACAGTGAGTTTGAAACAAAAAAACAGATGATGATTTATGTTTGGCAGGATAGGACCTTGAAAAAGACGGTCGAACGCAGTTATGAAGGGCTTGATATTTCACATTACAATACGGATGAAAGATTGGAACTTCTACTTGTGGATGGTGAAAGAAGAGCTTCGTATACCGCTGAATTATTTCACTATGAATTGGGCGATTTAGTGTCCCTATCTGCAGTTTCTTTAAACAGCTATGCATTTCATCAGCAGATAAAGAGCGGAAAACTAAACGACGGGAATCATGCATTATTTATCGATAGCGCAATCGGCGTGAACGCGATGCTAACTGAAATTATTGCCTATGACGGAACAAAACTGTTAAAAGTAGGTGCTGAGCATGGCGATCTCGCATTCAAATCGCTGCCATTATACAGTACGGATTTGAATGATGACGGCATAGTGGAAGTCAGTGAAACCTATTTGCCGGAAGGGTGGGGAGAAGAGGATTCAACTGAAACCCCGTACATCGTGCGCTACGTTACCTATTCCATCAACGGTACTTCTAAAAAAGTAACAGAACGGGCTACCAACCTTGAACATACTTTTTATATAGATATTCCGGAAAAATGGCACGGAAAACTGACCATTAAGTCGATAGAAAACGGCATGCAGCTTGTATCAATTGCTAACAAGGATCTGCTGTTTGAAGTGAAGTGGGCGCATAAAGGAACATCCGATTCTGCCCATACAATTTTAGAAGAAACGAAAGACACGATTTATTATACGACGATAGAAGAACACCCGGATTTTCCTGTTGAAGCATTTCATTTGGAACAATACGAGTTGTAAGCGAGGGCAAATATGACAAACATCCTAGTAGTTGAAGATGAACTATCCATTCGCAGTTTTGTCTCATTAAGTTTGAGAAAGAAAGGCTACGAAGTGACGGAAGCCGAATCAGGCGAACAGGCATTACAGTTATTTCAAAATAGAAGTTTCGATGTTGTATTGCTCGATTTAATGTTGCCGGGAATCGATGGATTTACAGTCTGCCAGGAGATCAGGAAAGTAAATCAAAAGGTAGGCATCATTATGATTACGGCCAAAACACAAGAGAAGGATAAAATAGAGGGCCTTGTAATAGGGGCAGATGATTATATATGTAAACCGTTTAGTCTGCAGGAATTGGAAGTGAGAATTTTTTCACTTCTGCGGAGAATAAATGTCGCTGATGTGGCAACACCCAATCTAACCGATTTGCTGATTTCCGGACACTTTAAAATGGATGTGAAAAACAATCAATTTTACTGTTCTGATGAGGTAGTGAAGCTTACACCGACTGAGTTCTCTCTTCTGCATTTTCTAATGGCACATCCAAACGAATTGTTTACAAGGGATGAGTTATTGGATGCGGTATGGGGCGAAAACTATATAGGCGAATTAAAAGTAGTGGATGTCAATATAAGACGGATTCGCCAGAAAGTCGAAAAAGATCCTTCCTCCCCAATGTATTTATGTACTGAATGGGGACGCGGATACCTTTGGAAGGTTAACGAATGAAACGGAAAGTCATTCTTTATTTCATGATTATTATCATTTTGACATTAAGTCTTGTGATGGCGGTATTTTGGGGTGCCATGACAAAGTATTATTACCAAGGAATCGCCAATACGTTTGAACAGCATGTGGAAACGATCCATCCTAGATGGGCGAATGAAATGGAGCTTACATCTGACAGAATAAAAGACTTCAGTGACTTCATTATAAAAAGCTTTGCGTTTGATGGTGCGGAACTGCAACTTTTAAATAGAGATGGTGAACTGATTCAATCTTCTACAGGATTTTATGAAAACATTAGCTATCCAGTTGATTCGAATCTCTTTTCTTCCTATAGTCCCTATTATGAAAAGGAGGAGCTCGAGCAGACGGAAGAGAAAATTTTAGCCACGTATATTCCGCTGATTCTGGATGGAAAAGTGATAGGCGTACTCCGTTATTCTACATCCTTAACAGAGACCGATCTTCTCATTCAAAGCCTGTTAGGATACGGCATCTTACTTTGTCTCGGGGTTGCGGCAATTGTTTTTCTTGTAGCCCTCCAGCTTGCCCAGTCAATTGTGAAGCCATTTAATGAAATCATTCAATTTACAGAGACAATGGCGAAAGGTCACTTCGAGAAAAGAATTAAGGAAGAGTATCCGGATGAATTAGGCGAAATGTCAAAAACGCTGAATTATATGGCGGATGAGATTGTTAAAACGGATCAGCTGAAAAATGATTTCATCTCTTCAATTTCCCATGAACTTCGGACACCGCTTACTGGAATAAAAGGGTGGGCTGAAATGCTGGAGTCACCTCAAGGATTAACGGAAAAGGAAATCAACTTTGGTTTACGGATGATCAACAGTGAATCCGACCGCCTCATTAAATTGGTGGAGGATCTTTTGAATTTCTCAAGATACGAGTCAAACCGTATTGAGCTGCACCCGACAAAGTTTGCCTATGCGACACTAGTCGAAGAAGTGGCATTACAGATGCAAAGTAAAGCGAATGAAAAAAATATCAGTATGAAGCTTAACACTGCGCCAGTTTCTATTTACGCAGATGTGGATAAAATCAGGCAAGTTTTATTGAATACTCTTGAAAATGCAATTAAGTTTTCGCCTCATGACAGCGAAATCGTGATCAAACAGTACGAGTTGAACGGGAAGGCGATTTGCATGATTCGGGATGAAGGAATTGGAATAAAGGAAGAGCAGTTACAGCATATTATGAATTCTTTTTATAAAGCTGATGTGAAATCCGTTGGTGCCGGCCTGGGATTAGCGATTTCACGCACGATCATTTTAAAGCACGGCGGGACAATCGAAGTGAACAGTGCATACGGAAAAGGTACGGAAGTTTGTATTGAATTGCCTTTGAAAAGTAGCCTGGAATAGAAAGAAGGAAAACAACATGAAGAAACTTGTAGGAATGTTTACGGCCTGCTTATTGCTGGCCGGCTGCGGTACCGAAAGTGAGGAGCAAATAAAAGACAAAGTCATTGTAGCGATAGAAAATGCGGAATATGAAGAAGCGTTAACATTGATCGAGGAAAATAGCATAACCGATGAAAAGACGAAAGCTTTATCTGCCCAACTTCAGGAATTTGAAGAAGTGAAGGATGCAAAGAATCAGGCCGATTGGGACCGTGTTTTGGAAAAAGCACACCCGCTGCTGGAAAATCCTGAATTGGACAACAGCTTGAAAAAAGAGCTGGAAAATATGATTACAGAAGCTGAAACGGAAATTAATAATAGCATCAGAGAAAGCTTTGAACAAAATTCTGCGAACGGGGACGAAGAAGGAAATCCCCCTCCTGGAGAACCCGAAGATCCTACTGCCAGCTTGAAGGAAAAGTACCTCACTAAATTAGCGGAAGTAGAAAAAAGTGTGAAAGAATATGATGGAGTTTTTGATCAAGGGATTCAAGTCGAAATGACAGCAGCCCAGGGAGAAATATTCTCGAAATGGGATCAGCTTTTAAATGAAATTTATTCTGATTTAAAGAAGACTTTGCCACCGACAGACATGAGTAAACTAAAAGAAGAGCAGCGTGACTGGCTCGAATATCGCGACGAAAAGGCAACAGAGGATGCTTTACAATATAAAGGCGGATCGATGGAAACTTTGCAGTACGTAAGCACTCAAGCACAGTTAACAAAAGAGCGTTGTTATGAATTGGTCGATTTATATATGAAATAGGGCTGTAAGGTGAACTCTTTACAGTCTTTTTCTCTTGGAAGTTCTAATAAAATCTAATAAGTTCTAATATCCGATAAAATCTTCTAATATAATGCGGAAGTGCTAATATAATAGCCAGATGTTCTAATAACCCGGTCAGAAGTTCAAATAAACCTCTCGAATCTTCTAATAAGCCACCGCGATTTTCTAAAATCCACTACAAAACTTCTAATAAAAACCGCACACTTCAAAGCAATTTACCAATAATCCAGAGAAAATGAAGTCTGTTCCCTCTAACACCCGAAAGTTCTAATAACCTGACCAGATCTTCAAATAAACTCCGCGAATCTTCTAATAACCCACCACCATTTTCTAATATCCACCCCAAACCTTCTAATAAAATTCCACCCTTCATTCGAATTAATTAATCATCCACCGAACATAATAAGCAGTATACAATAATCCAAATTAACATTGATTCTTCAAATAGAATGATTTAATATGATGTACAAATAAAATTTAGAATATTTAGAATAATAAATGTTGGAGATGATAAAAAAATGGAAGAGTCCAAGCCTTGTAATGCATCGAGAGTTATTCGTTCAAGTCGGGTATTCCCGAATGATTTCAATAATCATAATACGTTGTTTGGCGGCAGGCTGTTGAGCGATATGGATCAAGTCGCCTCCATATCTGCGGCAAAGCACAGCAGGCGGGAATGTGTCACGGCATCGGTTGATACTGTAGAGTTTTTAACCCCAATCCGTCCTGAAGAAGCTGTTACATTTGAGTCATTTGTCGTTTGGACAGGGACGAGCTCGATGGAAGTGTTCATCAAAGTACATGCTGAAAATATGCGTACAGGGGAAAGCAAGATTGCGGCGATTTCCTATTTTACATTTATAGCGCTTGATTCGGCAGGGAAACCTACTAAAGTTCCACAAGTTTATCCGGAAACAATTGAAGAACGCTATTTATATGAAAAATCCAAACAGCGCACGAATTTCCGTAATGACAAGCGGGTTTTCAATAAAGAAACAGTGAGCTATCTCCGAAAAAATCATGAATGGATGCCATAACCCTATTCATTCAAAGGAATCACCAAGAAAATTACATTTTTGACGCTTTCATACATTACTTCAAAATAAGCGACTTCTTATTCAGTCATCCGTATTGGTTTGCTGCTTCTTTAGGATAGCCTACTTTATTATTTAATAACCCCATCAGAAGTAACAGCCATCTTTTATCTCCACGATCCCCCTCACGTCACATGAGCCATCTATTAAAAAACAAAGGGGAGAGCAGAATGAAAATTTTCGATGCGCATTTTCATATTATTGATTACAACTTTCCGATAATCGAAAGTCAAGGATATATGCCGCCAAGCTTTGACACAGCAGCTTACAATAAGGAAACAAAAGATTTACCGATTCAAGGCGGGGCTATTGTTTCCGGCTCATTTCAAGGATTTGATCAGACGTACTTACAGCATTCACTGAAGCAACTCGGTCCCGAATTTTGTGGGGTTACGCAATTGCCCTATACGGTGACGGACGAAGAAATTGAAGCACTGCATAAAAGTGGAATCAGAGCATTGCGCTTTAACATTAAACGCGGAGGTTCAGAGGATTTATCGAAGCTCGATTATTTTGCAAGACGCGTGCATGAACTCGTCGGCTGGCATAGTGAGCTGTATATTGATGCGAAAGAGCTGCCTGAAATTGCTGCAACGATCGAGAAATTACCGGCAATCTCTATTGACCATTTAGGGCTGTCCGAAGAAGGGCTGCCGCATTTACTGAAGCTGGTCGATAGAGGAGTTCGTGTGAAAGCGACCGGGTTTGGCCGGGTTGAATTGGATGTAAAAAAAGCGTTGAAAGAAATATACAGCATTAACCCGGATGCACTAATGTTTGGCACCGACTTGCCATCTACCCGTGCAAACAGGCCGTTTGAAGTTGCCGACATTGCACTCATCCAGCAACTTTTTGATGAACAGGCCAGCGATAAAATTTTATATGGGAATGCGCATAGCTGGTATTTTGGCCATTAAATAATTTTTCGAACTAAATCATGAAACACATATTCTATTCATTATACAGAAATAGTAAAAATATGAATTAAAATGTTTTAATGTAGCAAAATAAGGGTATATACTACTCAATGTATTCTAATGAGGTGAACTTATGAAGGGAAAATATTTTTCCAATATTGTATTTAGTATTTCTGCAATATTTATTTTAATTTGTGTTATTTTGGGGATTGTGGCACCCGAAGCTTTTAGTAATGTTGCTACATATTTATTTGGTTTAACAACCGATTATTTCGGTTGGTTTTATTTACTGTCTGTATTTATTATTATTGTATTCCTTTTAGTACTGGCTATTTCCAAGTACGGGAAAATCCGTTTAGGCGGGAAAGATGCAAGACCGGAGTTTAAATTCCATACGTGGATTGCATTGTTATTTGCGGCAGGTTTAGGGATAGGCCTTGTATTCTGGGGTGTAGCCGAGCCGATGAGTCACTTTTTTAATACGCCATTCAACAATGTAGAAGCGCAGACTACCGAGGCTGCACGACTTGCAATGGGCTATGCTTTTTTCCATTGGGGCATTAGTCAATGGTCCGTATTCGCAGTGATTGGACTAGTTATGGCATACATGCAATATAATAAAAAGAAGAACTTATTAATTTCTACAGCGTTAGAGCCTGTCACAGGAACAAATCGCGGAATTAAGAATACCATTGATATTTTAGCCGTAATCGCTACTGTCATGGGTGTTGCCACATCAATCGGTTTAGGGGTATTACAAACAAACGGTGGTTTGAATGCCGTATTTAATGTTCCAATTTCGATTTGGGTGCAGGTAGCAATCATTATTGTAGTATTTGTCGGTTATATGGCGTCTTCTTTAACCGGTTTACAGAAGGGGATTCGCATACTAAGTAATCTCAATATGTATCTGGCATTTATTTTATTACTATTTGTTTTTGTTACAGGCCCTACAGTATTTATATTAGAAAGTTTTGTATTGGCAATCAGTGATTATATTACGAACTTTGTACAGTACAGCTTACGTTTACAGCCATACGCTGGCGGGACATGGGTGAAGGATTGGACGATTTTCTACTGGGCATGGGCCATTGCTTGGTCGCCATTTGTAGGTTCATTTGTGGCACGTGTATCAAAAGGCCGTACTATCCGTGAACTTATTGTTGGTGTATTAATCATTCCACCGCTAATTTCTTGTCTCTGGATTGCAGTATTTGGCGGTTCTGCACTTTACTTTGATTTAAATAAAGGTACAACGATTGCCGAAGCGGTTGATACAGACTTAACGGTCGCATTATTTATGATGCTCGATCAGTTGCCGTTAACGACAATCGCATCGATTCTTGGGATTGCCTTGATCTTCATCTTCTTGATCACATCTTCTGACACGGCAACATTTATTATGGCAAGTATGACTTCAAACGGAACAATGGATCCTAGTAATAGGTTAAAGGTTATCTGGGGTGTATTAATTGCTGCGATAGCAGGGGTTCTGTTGTTTTCCGGAGGACTTGAAGCATTACAGACAGCATCGCTTATATCAGCACTGCCGTTTACAGTCGTCATGCTATTACTAATTGTTTCATTCATTAAAATGATCCGACATGAGGTGCCCCCCGTTACAAAACGGGATGCACGTCGCTATAAACGCATCATGGAACAAATAGAAGAAATTGATAACAAAGATCAAAAGAAAAAATAAACACAACAAACCTAATTATCTGTAAAATAAAAGACCGTGCACAGCTCACTTATGTAGGCTGTGTACGGTCTTTTTACTAACGAAAAAAATAAATAGTTTTTTAAAATATAGTTTAAATAAAAATAGAGCAGGGTAATTGTTAGGGGAACGCCAAAACACAATCTAGGAGGAATTACAGAATGAGTGAAATGAATAACATTAACAAGAAACTTGATGAATTATCTCCAGAAAAAAAGGATCAGATTTTAGAAAGCTTTACAACGTTTAAAAGCTATTTGAACGACCAGCTTGCTAAAGGTGAACGACTAGGTTTGAGCGATGATATGTTGGCGAAAGGTGCTAAGTTTGTAGCTGATCATTTAGCTAAAAACGAAGAACCACGAAACAGTGAAGAAAAAGTGCTGCAGGAATTATGGAAAGTAGCAGATGAAAGCGAAAAGAAAGCATTGGCAAGTGTGTTAGTGAAAATGGTACAAGCAGATTAATTCATTGGA
>Ga0182739_1005269_pt1 | contig 10299 bp, 8 predicted proteins | sample eDN5th30CBELigBY_FD_128873 | JGI IMG/M metagenome (GOLD analysis project Ga0182739, IMG submission 128873) | Enriched backyard soil microbial communities from Emeryville, California, USA - eDNA 5th pass 30_C BE-Lig BY (version 2) (version 2) | ecosystem: Environmental > Terrestrial > Soil >...
CGGAGTTCGGTCGATGAGCGCATCCGTCTCCCCCGCCCGCCGCGCCGCCGACTACCTCGCGGGACTGCTGCCGTCGCGCGATGACTATCGGATGCTGCGTCGCACCTGGCGCGGAGATCTTCTCGCCGGGCTCACGGTCGGCATCGTCGCACTCCCCCTCGCGTTGGGCTTCGGTGTCAGCTCCGGCCTCAGTGCCGAAGCGGGGCTCATCACCGCAATCGTCGCCGGCGTGATCGCCGCCGTCTTCGGGGGCTCGAACGTGCAGGTGTCCGGGCCCACCGGAGCGATGGTCGTCGTGCTCGTGCCGATCGTCGCGACGCACGGCGTGGGTGCGGTCGCCACCGTCACGATCCTCGCCGGGGTCATCGTGCTCGCCGCCGGAGCGCTCAAGCTCGGTCGCGCCGTCTCCTTCATCCCGTGGCCGGTGATCGAGGGCTTCACCCTGGGCATCGCCGTGATCATCTTCATGCAGCAGGTGCCGCTGATCACCTCCGCGCACACGGCCGACGCCGGCGACCGCAGCTCGAACGCCGTCGTCGCGGCGATCGAATCAATCATCGCAGCCGACTGGACGTACGTCCCCTGGGCGTGCGCCGCCGTCGTGATCGTCGCTGCGTGCATGATCGTGGCACCCCGCATCCATCGCTCCATTCCGGGCTCGCTGCTCGGGATCGTCGTGGTCACACTCCTGCTGCTCGTGGTCGCCTCGCCGCTGGCCCGCATCGGCGAGCTCCCCGCCACCCTTCCGGCGCCCCTGCTGCCGGACCTCGGCCTGCCGCTCGTCGGCGAGTTGCTCGCACCCGCCCTCACGGTCGCCGCCCTTGCCGCGATCGAGTCACTCCTCTCCGCCCGCGTGGCCGCCTCGCTCGCCGACACCGGATCGTTCGACCCGGACCGCGAGCTCGTCGGGCAGGGGCTCGCCTCGATCGGCTCCGCGCTCTTCGGCGGGATGCCCGCGACCGGAGCGATCGCCCGCACCGCGGTGAACGTACGCGCCGGGGCGCGCAGCCGCCTTGCCGCGGTGTTTCACGCGGCCGTCCTGCTACTGGTCGTACTGGCCGTGTCGGGCCCCGTCGGCACGATTCCGCTCGCGGCTCTCGCCGGCGTGCTCATGGTGACGGCCTTCCGCATGGTGCACGCCGCGACCGTCCGCTCGATCTTGCGCTCGACGCGTGCCGACGCCGTCGCTTTCGTGCTGACGGCCGTCATCACGGTCTCGTTCGATCTCATCGTCGCGGTACTGATCGGTGTCGTGTTCGCGGGGGTGTTCGCGTTGCGCAACCTCTCGCGATCGAGCGCCGTGGCCCTCGAGCAGGTGACCGGCGAGCAGGGAGACGAGAAGATCGCGATCGTCCGCTTCGACGGCCCGCTCATCTTCGCCGCCGCCGATCGCGTGTTCGACTCGGTGAACGCGGTCCGCGGGGTGTCCGTGGTCATCCTCCGGATGTCGCAGATCGAGCTCGTCGATGCGACGGGCGCGCGCGTGCTGAGCGAGATCGTGCAGACGCTCGAGCGCCGCGGCATCACCGTGCTCATCAAGGGTGTCCGGCCCGGCCACGAGGAACTGTTCCGCGCGGTCGGTGTGCTGGGCGCGCTGCGCCACGACAACCATCTGTTCGCCGAGATGGAACCGGCCATCGAGCACGCGCGCTCGCACATCCGCCGTGAACGTCCCTCCTGACAGGACCGCATGACCTCGCGGGTGGAACACGTAGGCTAGAAGGGTTGTCGCCGGCGCCAGCAGCGCCGCAGTGCGGCATCCCACCCTCACCCCTGGGAGCATGGCAGTGCCTGGAGAGAACCTCACCCGCATCGAAGCGCAGAATCGTCGCGCGATCGTCGACCCCACCGCGGAAGGCGGCATCTCCTACGAGATCGCCCTCGACCTCACGCGCGGCCCGGAGGTGTTCGGCTCCCGCACCGTGCTGCGGTTCGCCGCGACGCCGGGTGCCGACACGTTCATCGACCTGATCGCGCGCGACGTCCGGGAAATCACCCTCAACGGGCGCTCCCTCGACCCCGCGACGGCGTTCGCCGACTCGCGGATCGCCCTCACCGGACTCGAGGCGCGCAACGAGCTCCTCATCGACGCCGACTGCCTGTACACGAACACGGGCGAGGGACTGCACCGGTTCGTCGACCCCGTCGACGGCGAGGTCTACCTGTATTCGCAGTTCGAGGTCCCGGACTCCCGGCGCATGTACGCGGTGTTCGAGCAGCCGGACCTGAAGGCGACATTCCAGTTCACGGTGACCGCCCCCGAACCGTGGGCGGTCGTCTCCAACTCCCCCACACCCGAACCCAAGCGCCACGGTGACGGGACGGCGACGTGGACGTTCGAGCCCACACCGCCCATCTCCTCCTACATCACCGCGCTCGTCGCGGGGCCGTACGAGTCGACGTTCTCCGAGCTCACGAGCGCGTCGGGTCGGGTCATCCCGCTCGGCGTCTACGGTCGCAAGAGCCTGTGGCAGCACCTTGACGCCGAATACGTGTTCGACAAGACCCGGGAGGGCTTCGCCTACTTCGAGGAGAAGTTCGACTACCCGTATCCGTTCGCCAAGTATGACCAGCTGTTCGTCCCCGAGTTCAACGCCGGCGCGATGGAGAACGCGGGTGCGGTCACGTTCACGGAGACGTACGTGTTCCGCGCCAAGGTGACGGATGCGGTCAAGGAGCGGCGGGTCGTCACGATCCTGCACGAGCTCGCGCACATGTGGTTCGGCGACCTCGTCACGATGAAGTGGTGGAACGACCTCTGGCTGAACGAGTCGTTCGCGGAGTGGGCGTCGACGATCGCGACCGCGGAAGCGACCGAGTGGACGGCCGCGTGGACGACGTTCAACGCGATGGAGAAGACCTGGGCGTACCGCCAGGACCAGCTTCCCTCGACCCACCCGGTCGTCGCCGAAATCAACGACCTCGAAGACGTGCAGGTCAACTTCGACGGCATCACGTACGCGAAGGGCGGATCGGTCCTCAAGCAGCTCGCCGCGTGGGTGGGCAGCGAGCAGTTCTTCGCGGGCGTCGCCGCCTACTTCAAGAAGCACGAGTGGTCGAACACAGAGGTGGGCGACCTGCTCGCGGAGCTCGAGGCCACGAGCGGCCGCGACCTGGGTGATTGGTCGCGCAAGTGGCTCGAGACCGCGGGCGTGAACACCCTCTCCCCCGTCATCGACGAGCGTCCGGGGACGGACGGCCCGGAGATCTCCCGTTTCGCGATCGTGCAGACCGCGCCGGCCGACTATCCGACCATCCGTCCGCACCGCCTCGGCGTCGGCTTCTACAACGTCGTCGACGGCGCCCTCACCCGCGTCCACCACGTCGAGCTGGACGTCGACGGCGACCGCACCGATGTGCCCGAGCTCGTCGGTCTCGCCCGTCCCGATCTCGTCCTGCTCAACGACGACGACCTCGCCTACGCGAAGATCCGCCTCGACGAGCGCTCGCTGCGCACCGCGATCGAGCACCTGGGCGACATCGCCGACCCGCTCGCCCGCTCGCTCGTGTGGGGCGCCGCGTGGGATCAGACGCGCGACGCCGAGGCCTCCGCATCCGACTACATCGATCTCGTGCTGCGCAACATCGGCGCGGAGACCGAGTCCACGACGGTCCGCACGACACTCGCCCAGCTGCAGCTGGCCGCGAACTCGTACGTCGCACCCGCGCACCGGCAGGCGACGCGCGAGAAGGTCGCGGAGGGCCTGTGGGGCCTGCTGCAGAGCGCGGATGCGGGCAGCGACAGCCAGCTCCAGTTCGCGACCGCCTTCGCGTCCGCCGCATCCACCCCCGACCAGTGGGACCGGGTCCGGCGCCTGCGGGCGGGCGAGCTCGCGTTCGACGGCCTCGAGATCGACACCGACCTGTCGTGGGCGCTGCTGGTCTCCCTCGCCGCGGGCGGGCTCGTGACGGCCACCGAGATCGACGCCGCGCTCGAGGCGGACAACACCGCGAAGGGCGGCGAGTTCGCCGCGCAGGCGCACGCGGCACTGCCCAGCGTCGAAGCCAAGCTCGCCGCGTGGGACCGCCTCGTGACGAAGTCGGATGCGCCGAACACGATCGTGCGCGCGGCCGCCGCAGGCTTCGTGCACCCCGCCGGCGTGGACGTGCTCGCGGAGTTCGTCGCCCCGTACTTCGACATGCTGCTGCCGGTGTGGGAGTCGCGGTCGTACCAGATCGCGCAGTACCTCATCGTCGGTCTGTACCCGGCGCCGCTGGCGAACGCCGCCCTGCGCGACGCGACCCGCGGGTGGCTGCGCGAGCACGCGGACGCCGCACCTGCGCTGCGCCGCCTCGTCGCCGAGAACCTCGCCGGCGTCGAGCGTGCCCTCGAAGTGCAGGAGCGCGACGCCCAGCTCTAGCCGGCACGCGGAGCTCGTGGACGCGGCGTCCTCGCGCTATCGGCACGGTCACGTGGATCCGTCTATCGTCCTCAGCCCGCGCGAAGGGGAGCCGAACTAGGATCGAGCGCGATGAGAACCGACGTGGCAGTGACCGACCCCGACTTCTGGAACGCCGTGCTGTTGTGGCTTCGCGAGGCCGGCCTGAACCTGGTGTGGGTCGTGCTGCTGATCGTCGGCGGGTTCCTGTTCGCCTGGGTGCTGCGGTTCGTCATCCGTCGTGTCGTGAACCGGATCGTCTCCGGCGCAAAGAGCAAGGCGAACGTCGACGACACGCAGGCACTGGAGCGATCGCCGCTCGCGAGCGTCCGCCTCGTGCAGCGCACGCGCACCCTCGGGTCGATTCTGCAGAACATCGTCAACGTCGCGATCGTCATCGTCACGCTGTTGCTGATCGTGCAGGTGGTCGCACCCACGGCGCTCGGTTCGTTCGCCCTTCTTTCGGCCGCGGTCGGTGCGGGACTCGGCTTCGGCGCGCAGAACATCGTCAAAGACGTTCTCAACGGCATCTTCATCGTCGCGGAGGATCAGGTCGGTATCGGTGACGTCGTCGACCTGGGGCTGGCAACGGGAATCGTCGAGTACGTCAGCGTGCGGATCACGCACGTCCGCGATGTGAATGGCACGCTGTGGTACGTGCGCAACGGCGAGATCACGCGCATCGGCAACATGTCGCAGGGGTGGTCGCGGGTGATCATCGACCTCGCGGTGCCGATCGACGCCGACATCGACGAGGTCGAACAGGCCATGCTCGGTGCGGCCACGTCGATCCAGAAAGACCCGAAGTGGCGCACCCGCGTCCTGGAAGCACCCGAAGTGTGGGGACTGGAGTCGGTCTCGGGTGATGCCCTGGTGATCCGGCTGGTCATGAAGACACGGGCCAACGCGAAGGACGATGTCGCGCGCGAGCTGCGGATGCGCCTCAAGCACGCGATCGACGAACTTGGCATGACCCTCCCCGCGATGAACTCGATCATGCTGAGCGGACTCGAGGGGGCGCAGCGCGTCCGCGGCGCGAATCCGCCCAAGACCAAGCCCACGCCGGTAGCCGGCACGTCCAAGGGACCGGTGTGGAAGCCCAAGCGTCAGGGCCGTGGCGGCGCGAGGCCGCACACGCCCGAGGCGCCGAGCGGCGACGCGCCGTCCGCAGGAACCGAGGAGACGTCATGACCGACGCGCAGCCCCTGAACGACGCGCAGGCCGAACCCATCTCCTTCTACGAGCAGGTCGGCGGCGAAGCGACGTTCGTTCGCCTCGTCGACGCGTTCTACCGCGGGGTCGCGGACGACGACGTACTCAGGCCGATGTATCCCGAGGAGGACCTCGGGCCCGCGCGGGAGCGACTCACCCTCTTCCTCATGCAGTACTGGGGCGGCCCGTCGACGTACGGTGAGCGTCGTGGGCATCCTCGGCTGCGGATGCGCCATGCCGCCTTCCACGTCAATCCCGACGCGCGAGATCGCTGGCTCGCCCACATGCGCGCAGCACTCGACGAGATCGCCCTTCCCCCGTTGCTCGACGCGACGCTGTGGGACTATCTGCAGCGCGCCGCCCTCGCGATGGTGAACACGTTCGAACCCACACCCCGCCCCTGAGCCCGGCCCGGCATCGATCGGGCGGGCCGCACGACGACGAAGGAGTCGCCCATGGCATCCGAGAACTCCGCATCCACCGATGTCCTCGTGATCGGATGGGGCCTGTCCGGGCTCGTGGCCGCTGCGGAAGCCCTCGAGACGGGACGACGGGTGGTCCTGATCGATCAGGAGCCGCGAACGAACCTCGGTGGTCAGGCCTGGTGGTCCTTCGGCGGCCTGTTCTTCGTCGACTCCCCGGAACAGCGGCGTCTGGGCATCACGGACTCCCCCGAACTCGCCCGGCAGGACTGGTTCGCGACGGCCGGATTCGACCGGCCGGAGGACCTTTGGCCCCGCCGCTGGGCGGAGGCGTACCTCGATTTCGCGCACGGCGAGAAACGCGCGTGGCTGCGCTCGCTCGGCGTCGGCTTCTTCCCGGTTGTGGGTTGGGCTGAACGCGGCGGTTACACGGCGACCGGACCGGGAAACTCGGTGCCGCGCTTCCACATCACGTGGGGTACCGGCCCCGGGCTCGTCGCACCCTTCCAGGCGCGCATCGAGGATGCTCAGGCCCAGGGACTGCTCCGCATCCTGCCACGCCGCAAGGTCACATCGCTGTTGACCGAGGGCGGCGCGGTCGTCGGGGCATCCGGTGACATCCTCGCGCCCTCGGCGGCCGCGCGCGGCGTCGCAACGTCGCGCGACGTCGTCGGCGATTTCGAGATCCGCGCCGGTGCCACCGTCGTCACGTCCGGAGGGATCGGAGGCAACCACGACCTCGTGCGGGAGTCGTGGCCGGCCAGCCTCGGCAGTGCGCCGCATGACATGCTCAGCGGCGTCCCGGCCTATGTCGATGGATCGATGCAGCCGGTCGCGACGGCAGCGGGGGCCCGCTTGATCAACGGTGATCGCATGTGGCACTACGTCGAGGGCATAGAGAACCACGACCCGATCTGGCCGAATCACGGCATCCGCATCCTTCCCGGTCCGTCCTCGGTATGGCTCGATGCGACGGGTGCCCGGCTGCCCGTTCCCCTCTTCCCCGGCTACGACACCCTCGGCACGCTCGCGCACCTGCGCCGGACGGGCCACGACCACTCGTGGTTCGTGCTGTCCCAGAAGATCATCGAGAAGGAATTCACGCTCTCGGGCTCCGAACAGAACCCGGATCTCACGGAGAAGGACCTGGGGCTCCTCGTGCGCTCCCGCTTGGGCAAGGGTGCGGCCGGTCCCGTGCAGGCGTTCCTGGACAAGGGTGCCGACTTCGTCGTGCGCGACACGCTCGACGATCTGATCCGCGGGATGCAGGAACTGCCCGGTGGCGAGTCGCTCGACCCCGAGCGTGTCCGCACCGAGCTCATCGCTCGCGACCGCGAACTCGACAACGACTTCACGAAGGACGCCCAGATCGCGATGTTGCGGTCGGCACGCGCATTCCGAGGCGACAGGATCATTCGCACCGCCACTCCGCACAAGATCCTCGCCCCCGAGAACGGCCCGCTCATCGCCGTCAAACTGCACGTGCTCACGCGCAAGTCGCTCGGCGGTATCGAGACCGATCTGCAGTCACGGGTTCTCAGCGCGGACGGTGCGCCCGTGCCGGGGCTGTACGCGGCGGGCGAGGCGGCCGGCTTCGGTGGCGGCGGCGTCCACGGCTATCGCGCGCTCGAGGGGACCTTCCTGGGCGGATGCCTGTTCTCGGGCCGCAGCGCAGGTCGCGCCGCCGCGCGGGCGCTCTAGCCCCCGCAACGGGGTTCTCCGCGTGCGGGCAGCGCCGATCAGGGCGCGCCGGGGCCGGTCGACCGGACCGGTGTCAGACCCGCCCGCACGGGACCACGCGCGATCACGTGACCGCGGGCGAACGTGATCCTCGTCCAGGGCCCCGACCGGAGCACACGTGCGGACTCGTCGCCGCCGATGAAACCCATCGTGAACGCGGCGAAGGCCACCCCGAGTGGAAGCCCGTCGAGAGCGTCGTCAGGCCGCCCCCAGACGTGGGCCCGCACAGCGCGTACCGCGTCCGCACCAGGGTCGCCCGGCACCGCCTCGGCGACGGCCGCGATGCCCCACTGCGCGCGGGCCGCGATCGTCGAAGCGGGGAACGCACCCGTTTCCGACCATCCGGAACGCGGCGGCGAGACGCCCGCCCACGCCGCGGACACGGCCGAGTCGGGCAGCCGGAGGGCTGCGGGGTCATCGGGATCCGCGGACAGGGATGCGGCTGGAACAACCAGGTCGCACACCAGTTCGGGATCGGCGCGGAGTGCGCGCAGGGCGATCACGAGCGGTGTGCTGTCCAGCAGTCCGACCGGGGCGAGCGGCGCCGACGTCATCGCGAGCGTGCCGCCCGCGGCCTGAAGGCGCACCTCGTCGTCGAGCAGCCGTGCCGCGCGTCGCGCGAAGATCAGCGCATCCTGAGCGGTGGATGAGTCGGCGAATCGGAGGCGGGGAGACACCCGTCCTAGACTACCCAGAGCCCGGTTACCGGGCACCGAGGACGGCGACGTGAGGAGCCACGTGAGCGCAGCACACGACGAGGAACCTGGTGGGCAGGAGGGCGGCCTCACGGCCGACCCGGTGGGGTCGCTGCTCGCGGTGCTCGACCTGAACTCGTCGGCACGGACCACGGAGGACATCTTCACCGGGCCGTCGCAGCCGATGCCCCACGGTCGTGTCTACGGCGGTCAGGTACTCGCCCAGTCGATCGTGGCCGCCGCACGAACGCTCTCCGCTGACCGCGTCGTGCACTCGATGCACGGCTATTTCCTGCGCCCCGGCGACGCGGCGGCGGGAATCACGTTCGCCGTGGACCGCATCCATGACGGACGTTCCTTCGCCACGCGGCGCACTCAGGCGTTCCAGGAGGGCGTGCCCATCTTCTCGATGATCGCGTCATTCCAGGACGAAGGACCCGGCCTCGAGCACCAGACGCCCATGCCCGGGGGTATCCCGGACCCCGAGGAACTCGACGACCTGGTCGGTCGGGAGGGCGCGCTTCATCCGATGACCCTGCGACTGTTCACGGAGAGCGCCATCGAGGTGCGACACATCGACCCGCCGATCTACGCGCGCGTCGACGGAGAACACGCACCGCGGCAGGCGGTGTGGATGCGTGTGCGTGGTCGGCTCCCGGACGACCCTGCGGTTCATCGGGCCGCCCTCGCGTACATGAGCGACATGACGATCCAGGAGACGGTGCTCCGCGCCCACGGCGTGCCGTGGTCGACGCGCGGGCTCAAGGTCGCGAGCCTCGATCACGGAATGTGGTGGCATCGGTTCGGTCGCGTCGACGAGTGGGTGCTGTACGTGCAGGAGTCCCCCAACGCCCGCGGCGGCCGGGGCCTTGCCCGCGGGAGCATCTACGCGCGCGACGGAGCGCTGCTGGCGACGGTTGCGCAGGAGATCATGGTGCGGGTGCCCGAGGACCGCTGAGGTCGAGTCACCCCCACCGACGCCCGCTTTCGTGCTGGTGCTCCGTGCCGGGTGTCCCGTGCCGGGTGTCGCGTGCCGGGTGTTCCGTGCGCGTGGTCAGCGCCGGTGCGCGTAGACGAGCGGTTCGCCGAGGAACGGCGTCCAGGCGTCGCGCTCCTCCGGGCTCAGGCGCATGGGTCGCCCGGTCGCCGCATCCACCTTCACCACGACCGTGGTGGCGCGGGCGTAGACGGTCTGAGCGGTAACGCCCGTTGTCGCGATCGGGCTGCACACTTCGTAGCAGACCTCGATGCTCGATCCGCCCAGCGTGCCGAACCACATCTGAATGTCCAGAGGGCGGCGCTGGTAGGGCACCGGCGCCAGGTATTCGATCTCCTGGCGTGCGATCAGCGTGAGCACGCCGCTGTCGAGCCCCGAGTCGAGCACCGCCGTGGCCGGGCCGTCCTCCCCCTCCGCAGGGCGCCAGAACGCGCGCACGCGCGCCTCCTCCAGCAGCTTGAGCATCGCGGTGTTGTTGACGTGGTTGAACGCGTCGAGATCGCCCCAGCGCAGCAGGATGGGAATGTGCAGGCGCATGACCGGTCGCGGGGTCAATCGCGGGTGAGCTTGCGGTAGGTGGAGCGATGCGGCGTCGCCGCATCGGGACCGAGCCGCTCGATCTTGTTCGCCTCGTAGGCTTCGAAGTTCCCCTCGAACCAGTACCACTGGTCGGGCTTCTCCTCGGTCCCCTCGTACGCGAGGATGTGGGTCGCGATGCGATCCAGGAACCACCGGTCGTGCGTGATGACCACGGCGCATCCGGGGAACTCCAGCAGCGCGTTCTCGAGCGACTGCAGCGTCTCGACGTCCAGGTCGTTGGTCGGCTCGTCGAGGAGCAGCAGGTTGCCGCCCTC
>Ga0182739_1005270_pt1 | contig 10295 bp, 7 predicted proteins | sample eDN5th30CBELigBY_FD_128873 | JGI IMG/M metagenome (GOLD analysis project Ga0182739, IMG submission 128873) | Enriched backyard soil microbial communities from Emeryville, California, USA - eDNA 5th pass 30_C BE-Lig BY (version 2) (version 2) | ecosystem: Environmental > Terrestrial > Soil >...
AAGTTTTAAAATTAGAGAGAGGGAGATAAATGGCACACCAATTAAAATCAGAGCAGCAGGTCCAATATATTGATACATAATATATAACGCTATCCCAACTGGATAGGTGATAATTGTGGTGAATATTTCCCAGACCAAATCTTTTGTAAGAAAAGGTTGCTTTCTTTTATATATGAACCGATCAATAAAAAAGATACATAAAGTGTTAAGTAATAAATAAGATATGAGATAAATACTTATTAATCCAAAAGATTTTAGATCGAAGGCTAAATTAAATCCATTTTGACCACCAAGCGTATAGTAAATAACGCCACTAAAAAAGGAAACAAGGAAAAACATGGTCGAATTCATTGGCATGCGAAAGAGTGTCTTTTTATCTAATTTCGCTTGATATAGGACTGCTAATAACGCGATTTGTACGAGGATGATTTCGATAAATAATCCAAATATTAAAAAAACAGATAGGGTAGCCCATTGTAAGAAAAATACGGGGGTACCATTTATCATCATTGGCATACTTGCAACAACTGTCATAAATAATAAAAAGGCAAGAATTTCCCATTCATTTCCGCGAATTTGCGGTGAATACATATGATAAGAGAACCACAAACCGAAAGAGAGAACAAGTGTCCAAACTATCCATATTAATTTTTTATCGCTTGGTTTAACCATTCTCTCTCCCCTTTCATTTATACAAATTGGCTTATTATTTTATATTTTAGTCGACTAATAACAAATTCTATCCTTCTATTATTTCTTTAAAGAGAATATTTTACCATATTCTTAAAATTCCCAAATTTCAAACCTGATAAATATATACTACTCTTTTCTATTCTAATAATCTATATATTTTTTTGCGGTATAATTATTTCTTGAAATTTTTCCAAAATGCCTTCACTTCTGAAATAAAGTATAAAGAACCGGTTATAAGTAACATATTTTCTTCTTCTAATCTTTCTAATTGCTTGAGTATTGCTTCTTTCCAGTTATCGTTCTGCTCCTTCAATAGATGGTTGCTTTCTTCATATAATAGAGTGCTTGGAGAAGCTCTTGGATAATCAAATGTCACAAATGTAATAGTTGTTGCAACTTGATCCAATTTCGCAATCATTTTATCTGTTTTTTTATCAGAAAGCGCAGCAAATATAATGTTTATGTTCTTTTCAGGATAGCGCTTGACTAGGACATCTACTAACGCTTCTACTCCCTCTTCATTATGAGCACCATCTACTACGACAAAAGGACTTTTTGAAATAATTTCAAAGCGACCAGGCCACTTAGACTGAAATAATCCTTTTCGAATACTATCTTCATTAATAGATTCGAACATATCACGCAATAATTGTGCACCGATAACTGCCAACGATGCATTTTCTACTTGGTGCTTACCAAACATAGTTATTTGCAAATCTGTCCATCGGAAGAGTGGTGACTTTAACACAAAAGACTCACAAGTTGATCTTGAATAGTATTCATCAATAGTAAAATCCTTATCTAATAAATAGATAGGAGCTTCCATTTCATTTGCCTGTTTTACAATTACATTTTGGGCATCTGTTTGTTTAACCGCTGCAATAATCGGTGTTTCTTTTTTAATAATTCCAGCTTTTTCAAATGCAATTTGGCCATAAGTGTCTCCCAAAATTGCTGTATGGTCTAAACCGATACTTGTAATAATAGAAAGTAATGGCGAGATAATATTGGTTGAATCAAATCGACCTCCCAATCCCACCTCATAAATAACGATATCCATTTTATTCATGTAAGCAAAATAATAGAAAGACATTGCGGTAATTATTTCAAATTCTGTTGGTCCGCCAATCTCCATTTTGTCCATTTCTTCTACGATCGGAAACAATTTATTTGCTAATGATAAAATTTCTTCATCACTAATTGGTTTCCCGTTCACACTGATTCTTTCATTAAATTGTTCTATGTAGGGAGATGTAAAAGTTCCAACTGTTAATCCTGCCTGTTGAAGAATATTTCTTAAGTAGGTAACAGTAGATCCCTTTCCATTTGTTCCACCTATATGAACTGTTTTTATCTGTTTTTCTGGATGGTTTAACTTCTCCATCATCATTTCCATTCTTGTTAACCCAGGCTTTATTCCAAAACGCAAACGAGAATGAATCCAATTTAATGCTTCTTCATAACTATGAAACATTGCTACACCCTCTTATAAGATTAATGATTGTTATTGTACATCTATAATTACTTTCTAAAAACCGCAGACTGAATACACTATGCTTTTGCGGGCTCGCGCAGGAGTCTACATGTATTCAATCTGCTAGATAGTGTATTCTCTAATAAACTTTATCTAGTATCATTTTAAAAGTAAAGATTTTATCAACAGAAGAAGGGTGCCTCAAAGGTTTTGATAGTGGAGACACCCTTCGTTCTACTATGAAATTAACCTTTTAGTTCGTTAATACGTGCTTCTACTGCTGCACGCTTTTCTAAATAGTCTTGCTCTTTTGCTCTTTCTTCGTTAATTACCTTTTCTGGCGCTTTCTTCACAAAGCCTTCATTGCTTAGTTTCTTTTGAACACGTTCTACTTCTTTATTCCATTTCTCTAGCTCTTTTGTTAAGCGAGCAATTTCTTCTTCCATATTAATTAATCCTTCTAATGGAAGAATAATTTCAACACCCGTTACAACAGCAGTCATTGCTTTATCCGGTACAGCAATATCTATATCAATGCTTAATGTTTCTGGGTTACAGAAGCGTTCAATAAAAGATTTATTCTCTATAAGAGTTGTTTTGATTTCTTCATCTTTAGCTTTTAATAAAATGCTGATTTTTTTACTCATTGGTGTGTTTACTTCCGCACGGCTATTACGAACAGAGCGGATGATCTCAACAAGCAATTTCATATCATTTGCAGCCTTATCATCTGTGAAGGCTGGATTAACTTCTGGCCACTTCGCAACTGTAATTGATTCCCCAGCATGCGGAAGGTTTTGCCAGATTTCTTCTGTGATGAATGGCATAAATGGATGTAATAAGCGCATTGTATTATCAAGTACATAAGCTAAAATAGACCGAGTTGTTAGCTTTGCTGCTTCGTCATCCCCATATAATGGAAGCTTCGCCATTTCAATATACCAGTCACAAAAATCATCCCAGATAAAGTTATAAAGAACTCTTCCAACTTCTCCAAACTCATAACGATCTGAAAGACGTGTAACTGTTTCAATTGTTTCATTTAATCTCGTTAAAATCCACTTATCTGCAACTGATTTTTCGCCTGTTAAATCAATTTGCTCATATGTTAAACCATCCATATTCATTAACGCAAAGCGGGAAGCATTCCAAATTTTATTAGCAAAGTTCCAAGTCGATTCTACCTTTTCAATGCTGAAACGTAAATCTTGACCTGGTGAGCTTCCTGTTGATAAGAAATAACGTAAAGAGTCTGCTCCATATTTAGCAATAACATCCATTGGATCTACGCCATTTCCTAAAGATTTACTCATTTTGCGACCTTGCTCATCCCGAACAAGTCCATGGATTAATACATCTTTAAACGGTCTTTCTCCAGTGAACTCAATTCCTTGGAAAATCATACGGGATACCCAGAAGAAAATGATATCATAACCAGTTACTAACGCAGCAGTAGGATAATAGCGCTTATAGTCTTCCGCCTCTGTGTCTGGCCAATTTAATGTAGAGAATGGCCATAGTGCGGAACTAAACCATGTATCTAATACATCTGTATCTTGTGTCCAATTTTCAATATCTGTCGGCGCTTCATCGTTTACGTAGATTTCGCCTGTTTCCTTGTGATACCAAGCAGGAATTCGATGTCCCCACCAAAGCTGACGAGAAATACACCAATCACGAATATTTTCCATCCAACGCATATACGTATTTTCAAAACGATTTGGTACAAAGTTAACTTTTTCTGCTTCCTTATCTTGCAACGCGATTGCTGCATCAGCTAATGGTTGCATTTTAACAAACCATTGCGTTGATAAATATGGTTCCACTACTGCACCGCTTCGTTCAGAGTGACCAACAGAATGCATATGCTCTTCCATTTTGAATAGAACGCCCAATTCCTGTAAATCTTTGACGATTTGCTTACGACACTCAAAGCGATCCATTCCCTCATATTTACCAGCACGCTCATTCATTGTTCCGTCTTCGTTCATTACAAGAATTCTTTCTAAATTATGACGGTTACCTACTTCGAAATCATTTGGATCATGTGCAGGAGTCATTTTAACAGCACCCGAACCAAAGTCCATTTCTACATAATCATCAGCAACAATCGGGATTTCTCTTCCTACGATTGGCAGAACGACTTTCTTGCCAATTAAATGCTGATATCTTTCATCTTTCGGATGAACAGCAACACCTGAATCACCAAGCATCGTTTCTGGACGAGTTGTTGCTACTTCAATATAACCAGATCCATCTGCTAAAGGATATTTCATATGATAAAATGCACCTTGTACATCTTTGTAGATTACCTCAATATCAGAAAGTGCTGTTTTTGTTGCCGGATCCCAGTTAATAATGTATTCCCCGCGATAGATAAGCCCTTTATTATATAAAGAAACGAAAACTTCACGAACTGCTTTTGAAAGACCTTCATCCAATGTAAATCTTTCTCTAGAATAATCTAGGCCAAGACCTAATTTCGACCATTGGGCACGAATATGGCTTGCATATTCCTCTTTCCATTTCCATGTTTCTTCTACAAACTTTTCACGACCAAGATCATATCTACTAATATTTTGGGCACGAAGTTTTTCTTCTACCTTAGCTTGCGTTGCAATACCAGCATGGTCCATACCAGGCAGCCATAATACATCATAGCCTTGCATTCTTTTCATTCTTGTTAAAATATCTTGTAACGTAGTATCCCATGCATGACCTAAATGCAATTTACCTGTTACGTTTGGTGGTGGGATTACAATTGTATATGGTTGTTTTCCTTCGTCCTGATTAGCCTCAAAAAACTTGCCTTCTAACCACCAATCATAGCGACCCTTTTCAATACTTGCTGGATCATACTTTGTCGGCATGGAGATTTCTTTCATATCCATCCTCATTTCCTCCTAATCCTGTCCTTTGTACTTTTTAAAGCAAATAAAAAAACTCCACTCGTCTTAAAAGGACGAATGGAGTTTTTTCGCGGTACCACCTTTTTTCCAAACACAATAAAATGTATTGGCTCTTTAAAAGATGATATCGGATACTGTCCGTCTTTTACTAATAAGCAAACCGTTCGCAAAAGAAGCTCGAGGGCTACATTCCAATGGGTTGAATGGAAATCTCTCAGCAACTGATTTCCTCTCTTTGAAACAACGGACATTGTACTACTCCCTGTCATTGCCTTAATAATTTATTTTATATATGCTATACTACCGAAAATATCTTATTCTCGTCAATAAGGATTGCCTAATTTTTTTTATTTTATTCATTTCTATTTTTATGTTTGTCATTACAATATGTATAGGAAAAAACAATCGTGCCTATTTAGACACAAAATAATAGACCCAAGTTTTTAATCCTGGGTCTCTGCTTGTTCGGCAGCTTCTTGCTGCGCCTTTTTTTGTCGTTCTATTTCATCGACTCGCATGACGACATATTCTGTATTTTTTAATAGCCAATACTGTTTAAGTAGCTTTTGAGCATATTTCCGTTCATTAATGTCTTTCTTATCTGCTTTCATATATTTCTCGCAAATCCGAATGGCAGGTCCGGGATGGGCTAAATAACTTAAGAACAATAGCATTTCATCATACTTTAATGGATTATGATTAAAATACGTATAAAGCCACTCAATACATTCCTCATTTTGCTTTGGAGCAGTTTTTAATGAACGGGAGAGAAATGGTAGTAAATCATGGCTCGCTGATCCATATTTGGCATTTTCAAAATTAGTAAAGTAGCCATAGCCTCTATCATCATATAGAAAATGCTCTGGGGATAGTTTGCCATGAATGATGGAAACTCTTGCTTTTTCATCTTCCTTTGTTTCTTCATACCATTCTTTTAATTTAGTCTCCGAATATATCAACGCCTGACGAATGTCATGATAATACATGCAAAACATCAATTCAAATGGAGACAAATATTCCTTATTTTCACATTGCTCAATAAAACCATCTAAAAACTCTTGTTCTTTTTCAATATCTAATTGCGTATTTTCGAAATGCTCTTGTCGATCTTCCTTATCAATTTTCACATCTTTAGAAGTTAAAATATGAAGTCTTGCAAGCTCACGAAACATTTGTTGATGTTTTTTGAAATATGTTTCTCTTTCCTCATTTGGCAGCCAAGGCATTAAATAATACAGTTTGTTGTCATAAAGAATAGCATATCTGCCATCCACAGCTGGATAAATCGGAACAATCCTGTTATAGCCTTTTTGATAAAGTGTTCGTATATGACGTGTGAAATCAGCACCATTATGAGGATCAATCCGTTTTAATGCAAAAGTGCCTTTATTGCTGTATATCTTGGCTACTTTGCCAAACTCTTCTACGAAATTTGGCTCTACTGCATATGGTTTTAAAATAGGTGTATATTTCTTTAATATGTTTTTTTCATTCATATCCGCCCACACTTTCTTATAAAGTGAAACAGCCATCTTATCCCTTTCTTTAGATGGTTAGGTGAACAAATTGGGCCTTTACTTACAACATGAAAATAGCTTATTTGATAAGCTCTGGAATAGTTCCTATTCAATTTTCAATTTGCTCTGTAAAACACTCGTTTTTCCCCCTCTAAAACAGTTGAAAAAAGCCAAAAGAAAACAGTCAAGCAGGAAAGCCCCTGCCTGCTGTTTGTTTTTTATTTCTCTACAAAGTCTCCTGGAATATATAAAACTTGCCCCTCATACACATCTTGATTGGCTTCCATTCTATTTTCCTTCAACAATGCATGAATATTTACATTATAGCGATTGCTTAATTTTTCTAATGTATCACCTTGCTGAACAATGCAAACCTTCACTTTCGTATGCTTCTCTTCTTCTTTTCTAGCAAAGAATTCTGTAAAGGTGAGTGATTTCTTTTTGCTAAATAGTCCTTTTTTCTTTTTAGGCTCTTCATTAGGAGAAGATGATGATTCTAGTTCTTCTTCCAGAGCTACCTCCTCTTGCTTGGCTAAAGAGGAAGATTCTTGTTGCGGCTTTTGAAAAACTTCTTCTGCAGAATATACACTTTCCTCACTTCTGAATAAAGAAATTTTCATCTCTGGAGCTGTAGAAGTAGATTCTTCTTTTAGTGCTGGCTCCATAGAAGTAAGCTCCTCTTCTCTAGAAATCTCAGAAAAATAAGGCACATTTGCATTTTCGTTTGTGCTCCATTCGTCGTCTTCTTCTGGTGTCTTTCTAACTTCCAATTCAAATGGAGTATATAAATCATCCTCCGCTTCCTTTTCTGCACGCTGTTCTTCCAATAACGGGCTAACATTTTGGAATGGACTAACAGCAATTTCAACAGGTTCTTCTAGTGAATCTGCTTCAGCCTCCTCTGCCACTGGACTGCGCCAAACTAGTTCCAATTCCTCTTCTACTTCCTCTGCTGCTACATCTTCTTCTACTTCCTCCTCTTCAGAAGCGAGACCTGAAATAGTTAAATCGGCTGTTAAATTTAAACAACTTCTTTCTGGAAAGACATAATCAAACGTATCAATCTCTATTTCTACATCATTGATACTTGTGACTCTTGTAAGGGGAATCGTAATATCTACAGGGAAATGATGTAAAAATTCACATACCCCTTCCTCTCTCTCCATTACAGAATGAATTAATTTAGGTGCCTTAAAGGCCTCCTCTTCTTCTTGTTCTCCCTCATTATAGCGCTTGTATTCACCACTTAGCTCTAAAGAGCCCTGAATGATAATATACTGATCGTTCTCTTGGATTGTTATATTGGGATCAAGTGAAATGGAAAGCAGATCTGCTACTTCCTGTCCTTTTTGAAACCAGACTGACTCTTCCAACGAAAACCGTAAGATAGACGAATTTTCTTGAGACAAAGCGACTCCTCCTCTCATTCCTTTCACGTATATATCACTATTGTCTTTAAAAACTTATGATTGTCTGTAACACTTTATGAATATTTCTTTCATTTGTTTGTCTCAACAAGAAAGGAATTTAAAGAATCACCATTCAAATAAACTTATTTTTCTGAATTCATACACCAAATTGTTAAAACTAATTGCATTTTCTACCGCTTTTTTTAATAAATGTCTTATATAATAAAAGCAGATTTCCAAGTTAACAAAATTAAATAAATTGGAAATGTAGACCAATTTATAATTTTTATCTAGGCTGGTTTCTACAAGATTGTTGCTTTTTCAATAGGAAAAATAAATTAAGCGAAGTTTATTCTGGCTGTAGATCATAGCAACAAACTTTACAAAACAGCCTTTATCTAAAAAGGAGGTTCTAAAATGGCTTTTTCCGTGCTAATGTATCACGAAATAAGAAAAGAGGAAGATTTTCAAGCATCCGAGCAGCATCCAATCGATGTAAAGCAAGATTATAATGATTTCTTGCCTTCCCCCCTTTTCATTACATTAGAAAAATTTGAACAGCAAATGGAGTATTTATTTAACAATGATTTTCACCCTTTAACTTTAGATGAAGTAAAGGCATATTACGAAGGAGGTCCTTTACCAAAAAAATCAGTATTACTTACTTTTGATGACTGCTTTCAATCTATAAAAGAATATGCGTATCCGATTCTAAAAAAATATCAATTTCATGCAACAGCATTTGTTGTAACAGGCTGGTTGCATGATAGTAAAAGCAAGTTTGAAAAAGAAAAATCTGTCTGTTTATCTATAAACGATCTAAGTGAAATGACGGATGTTTTTGAATATGCCAACCACACTCATTATATGCATGTCCGAACAAGTGAGTCAGAAAGTCTATTAATGACATCCAGAAAAGAAGACTTTGCTAAAGACCTAGATGTATGTAATAACCATTCGCTAATCAAACATAAAAATGTATTCGCCTATCCATTTGGTTTATTTAACGAATCCAATGTTTCTACTTTAAAAGAAAAAGAGTTTAAACTTGCCTTCACTTGTGAAAATGGTCACAATGATAAGCAAACTGATCCACTTTTATTAAAAAGAAATGCTATTCCCTATTTAATGGACATAGAGACATTCAAAAAAATTGTAACAAACTAGGAGAAAAAAAGATGAAAAAAATAATGACGCTAACCTTATTATTAGTATTTGTTTTATTTACTGCTGCTTGCGGAAATACCACTACAACCAAAACAGATAATAAAGAAAGCAATAACACAGAAAAACCATCTGGTGAAGAGCTAACCATCGGAATATTACCGGCAGAATCTGCGATACCTATTATTTTAGCAAAGGAAAATGGCTACTTTGCCAAAGAAGGAATAAACGTATCAATAAAGTCCTTCTCCGCTCCAACAGATCGTAATGTTGCAATCCAAGCGAGTGAATTAGATGGTACAATCGCTGATGTAATGACAGCAGCAGCATTTATGGAAAATGGTATTAAGATGAAGATTACTTCCGATATAAGTGAAGATTTCAAAATTCTCTCCTCTCCCAATTCAGGAATTACAGAGATGAAAGATTTAAATGGAAAAAATGTTTCATTAGTGCCGAACTTTATCTTGGAATATATTATGGATGATTTCGCAGCTAAAGAAGACTTCACTTATAATATCGTTGAAATTCCTTCTTTTTCTGGTCGTGCAGAGGCACTGATTGCAGATAAAGTAGATGGAGTTGTCTTTACAGAACCACAGGCTAGTATGCTAGTTAGCCAAGGAGCCCACCTTTTAGGAAGCTCAGCAGATGCAGGAATTAAAGGAGGAACGATTCTTTTTTCAGAAGAAATGGTTTCTTCCAAGTCAGCAGATATCAAAGCTTTCTATAAAGCTTATAATGAAGCCATTGACTATATGAATAATACGAAGGCTGAAGAATACGGCGATATACTAACTAAATATCAATTCCCTGATGCTATGAGCAACTATTTATCTACAAAGGAAAACTTTCCATATGCAGATGCAGTTCCAAAGGACTCCTTTGATTCGATTGTTCAATGGACAAAAGCTAAAGGGCAAATTAAGAAAAACTATTCTTATGAAGAATTAACAGACTTCACTTTGTTACCATAGACTCAGGAACTAGCGAGACAGGCGAAAACATTTCGAAAAACAGCCTTTACCGTTTAAATCAAAGCTGGGACATAAGTATTTTCAACTAAATAACCCCGAACGATTATACTACATGCAAAGAAAAGTTCGTATAATTGTTTGGGGTTTTATTA
>Ga0182739_1005271_pt1 | contig 10294 bp, 6 predicted proteins | sample eDN5th30CBELigBY_FD_128873 | JGI IMG/M metagenome (GOLD analysis project Ga0182739, IMG submission 128873) | Enriched backyard soil microbial communities from Emeryville, California, USA - eDNA 5th pass 30_C BE-Lig BY (version 2) (version 2) | ecosystem: Environmental > Terrestrial > Soil >...
TCTCGCGGGTGTTGCCGCCCAGGGCCTTGCGCGGGGTCCACATGGGCATCTGCTCCAGCGGGACGCCCATGGCCTTGGCGGTGTTCCGGCCCAGGTGCTGGTCGGGGAAGAAGAGCACGCGCTGGCCGCGCTGGAAGGCCCACTCCAGCACGGTGGCCGCGTTGGAGGAGGTGCACACGATGCCGCCGTGGCGGCCGACGAAGGCCTTCAGCGCGGCGGAGCAGTTCATGTAGGTGACCGGGATGACCGGGACGCGCCCCTCGGCGTCGGGTTCGGTGCCGTAGAGCTCCTCGAGCTGTTCCCAGCACTCCTCCACCGAGGACTCGTCGGCCATGTCGGCCATGGAGCAGCCGGCGGCGAGGTTCGGCAGGATCACGGCCTGGTCGTCGCGGGAGAGCACGTCGGCGGTTTCGGCCATGAAGTGCACGCCGCAGAAGACGATGTATTCGGCTTCCTGCCGGGTCAGGGCCGCGTTGGCCAGCTGGAAGGAGTCGCCCACGAAGTCGGCGAAGCGCACCACCTCATCGCGCTGGTAGAAGTGGCCCAGGACCACCACGCGCTCGCCCAGGGTTTCCTTGGCGGCCAGGATGCGGGCGAACAGTTCCTCGTCGGTGGCCTCGCGGTACTCGGCCGGGATCTCGCCCTGGCGCGGGGTGCTTGCCGGGGTCTCGTCGAAGCGGGAGGCGCCGGGGCCGTAGGCGGGCGCGCCGGCGTCGAAGGCCCACGGGGCCTTGGCCAGGTCCGTGCCGCAGGTGGACTCGGGGCTCCGGGAAAGGACCAGGCGCTGGATGGTGGTGTTGACGCTGCTCATGGTGTGTCCGTCTCGTGGGGGGCTGGGTGGAGGGCTGGGAGGGGTGCTGCCGCCCCGGCTGGGGGCGGCGGCGCGGGCGGGCCGGTGGAGGCCGGGTTGGTGTCCCCGGTGTACCGGTACAGCCGCGGGGGGCGGTGCTTGCCGCCCTGGAGGAATTCGTCGGTGGCTTCGATGTCCGGGGTGCCGCGCAGTTGGCGGCGGAAGTTGGCCGGATCCAGGGCCCGGCCCAGGACGGCCTCGTAGACCTCGCGGACCTGGGCCAGGGTGAAGCGCTCGCCCAGCAGCCGGTGCGCGATCGAGCCGTACTCGACCTTGTTGCGCAGCCGCCAGAGCGCGTACTCGACGATCTGGCGGTGATCGAAGGCCAGTTCGGCCAGGACCCCGGGGTCCTCGGCGCGGTACCAGGCCACGTTGGGGTCCTCCCGCAGTCCGTCGCCGGAGGGCGGCCCTCCGGCGGAGCCGCGGCCTCCGGGGGCCGGCTCGGCGCCGCGCACCAGCGCCCAGTAGACGATGGAGACGACCCGGCGGGACGGGGAACGGTCCAGCCCGCCGAACGCGTACAGCTGCTCGAGGTACTGCGGGACCAGTCCGGTGGTGGTGCGCAGGTTGGCCGCGGCGGCGTCCTGCAGGGATTGGCGGGCGCCCAGGGGCCCGCCGGGCAGCGCCCACCGGTCCTTGAACGGTTCGCGGGTCCGGCGCACCAGCGGCAGCCAGAGCGTCTTGCGCCCCACGCGCTCGTCCTCGCGCAGGGCGAAGATCACCGTCGAGACGGCCAGGCCGGGGGGCTGTTCACGGCGTTCGGCGACGTTCGCGTATTCCATGCCCGCCGCCCTTCCGCTTGCCGGCGCCGGTTCCGGCCGGCGATAGTTATTGTCAATCTGACTTTAACTCAGGGTACGCCTGCGCCTGCCCTTCGGCAATTCATGACGCCGGCGGGTCCGTTGAGCCCCGGCCTGACTTCGGCATACGGTATGGCCATGGGTACGCATCGCGAGCATCTGGTCGAAGGATCCCCCAACGCGCTGGCGGTGGCGGTATACGAGCCGGCGGAGGAGGCGGGCCTGCGCCCGGTGCTCCTGCTGCACGGCTTCGCTTCCTCCACCGCCCTGAACTGGGGGAACACCGGCTGGATCCGCGCCCTGAACGACGCCGGCCGCCGCGTGATCGCCGTCGACCTGCCCGGGCACGGAACCAGTCCCGCGCCGGAGGAATTGGATGCGTACACGCCCAGCCGGATCCGCGCGGACCTGCTGCAGACCCTGCAGGACTGCCACGTGCGGCCGCTGCGGGACGGCGACCCCGCCTCCGGCGTGGACGTCGTGGGCTATTCGCTGGGGGCGCGCCTGGGCTGGGAATTCGGCGGCACGCAGCCGCAGCTGGTGCACCGCCTGGTCCTCGGCGGGCCGGCCAGCATCGATCCGCTGGCGGACTTCGACCTGGCCGCGGCGCAGCGCTTCCTGGCCGACGGGGCCCCGATCGAGGATCCCTCCACGGCGGACCTGCTGCGGATGGCCCAGCTGGTCCCCCACAACGACCTCTTCGCGCTGTTGAGCATGGTCGAGGCCATCAAGACCGAACCGTTCGACCCCGCCCAGGCCGCACCCTCGATGCCGGTGCTGCTGGTCGCCGGGGAACTGGACACGCTGGCGGAGACCATGCCCCAGCTCTCCGCGCTGCTCTCGGCGCGCGGCAACGAGGCCTCCGAGCAGCGGATCGCCGGACGCGACCACGCCAGCGCCCTGACCTCGCGCGAATTCAAGCAGGCGGCGATCGACTTCCTCGGCGCGTAGCCACTCCGGCCGCGGCCGGCGGGCACGGGCACTGCCCTGGGACATCGAAGCAGGACAACGAAGCGGCCGGCGGGCTCCCCTGGGAGTCCGCCGGCCGCCGTCAGATGTTCGCGAGGCGGCTAGCGCGCCTCGGCGCGCGTCGTCGGCCCCTCCGCCGCGTGCAGGTCCACGCCCTTGGGCTCCTTCACGAAGGAGACGGCAATCAGCGAAATCACCGCGGCCACCGCGATGTACACGCCGATGGTCCAGGAGGCCTTGAACTCGTTCATCAGCAGCTCGGCGATCATCGGGGCGAAGGCGCCGCCGACGATCGCACCGAGCGCGTAGCCGATCGAGACGCCGGAGAAGCGCACCCGGGCCGGGAACATCTCGGCGTAGAGCGCGGCTTGCGGGCCGTAGGACAGGCCGAGGCCGAGGGTGAGCACAAACAGTGCCACGAAATACAGCACGATGCTCTTGGAGTCGATCAGGAACCACATCGGCACGGCCCACAGGGCCAGCAGGACGTAGCCGATCTGGAAGGTGCGCACGCGCCCGATCCGGTCCGAGAGCCGGCCGCCGTACAGCGTGAAGATGAGCCAGCCAAAGGACGCCAGCGTGGTGGCCAGCAGCACCGTTCCACGGTCCATGCCCAGGCCGAGCTTGTCGGCCGGGCGCGAGGCGTAGGTCGCGAAGAAGGCGATGAGCAGGTAGCCGGCGGCGTTGTTGGCCAGGAAAATCAGCGCGGTCAGGATGACCTGCTTGCTGTTGGTGCGGAACAGTTGCCGCAGCGGGGCGTCGGATTCCTCATGCTCCTTCTGCATCTGCTTGAAGACCGGGGACTCCTCCACGGCCTTGCGGATGAGGTGCCCAACAATGATGAGCACGATCGAGAAGAGGAACGGAAGGCGCCAGCCCCACGCCAGGAAGGCCTCGTTGCCGAGCACCGTGACCAGCAGCCAGATGGTAAAGGTCGCCAGGATCATGCCGCAGGGGACGCCGATCTGCGGGAAGGCGCCGAAGAAGCCGCGCTTGTGGGTCGGGGCGTGCTCGACGGACATCAGCGCCGCGCCGCCCCACTCGCCGCCGGCGGAGAAGCCCTGCAGCACGCGCAGCAGGATCAGCAGGACCGGGGCCAGGATCCCGATCTGGGCGTAGGTGGGCAGCACGCCGATCAGCGAGGTGGCCGCGCCCATGAGGATCAGCGTCGCAACCAGGACCTTCTTGCGCCCGAACCGGTCCCCGAGGTTCCCGGCGACGATCGCGCCGAGCGGGCGGAACAGGAAGGAGATGCCAATGGTGGCGAAGGACAGCACCTGGGCCAGGCCGGGGCTCTGTGCGGCGACGGGAGCCAGGAACAGGGGGGCCAGCACCAGGCCTGCGGCCTGCGCGTAGATGAAGAAGTCGTACCACTCGATGGTGGTGCCGACCAGCGTGCCGGCAAGGACCTTGCGCTCTTCCGCGCGGTTCGTTCCCGCGGACGGGATGGTAGAGGCCATGGGATCTCCGTTGTCAGGCGCAGGTCTGCGCTTCCAATGTTAACGACCATTCGGTCAGTTAATGTGACTTGGATCATCATAGCCGCAAATTCCCGTGGTTCACATCACGAAAAGGCCGAGGCGGGATCAGCCTTCCGTCAGAGGATGCCGCCGGCGTCGGGCGCCAAGCCCAGCCGTGAGCCCTCCCGGCCCTTGCTCACCCGCAACTGGACGGGAATGCGCTGCTTCATGTCAGCCACGTGGCTGACCAGCCCCACCACCCGGCCGCCGCGGCGGAGGCCGTCGAGCGCGTCCATGACCTGTTCCAGCGTCCGCTCGTCCAGGGACCCGAAGCCCTCGTCGACGAAAAGCGTTTCCATGTCGACGCCGCCCGATTCCTGCTGCACGACGTCGGCCAGCCCCAGCGCCAGCGCCAGCGAGGCCATGAAGGACTCGCCGCCGGAGAGCGTGGAGGTGTCGCGCCGCTGCCCGGTCCAGGCGTCCACGACATGCAGGCCCAACCCCGACTTGTTGTTGCCTTTCTTGGAGTCGTCGTGGACCAGCGTGTAGCGCTCGCTGGTCATCACCAGCAACCGTTCGGTGGCCGCGGCGGCGACCGCCTCGAGGCGGGCCGCCAGGACGTAGGTGGACAGGGTCATCTTGTACCGGTTCTCCCCCGCGCCGCGCACCAGCTCGGCCACGGAGCGCACGGTGTCGTAGCGTTCCAGCGCCGGCCCCTGGGCCTGGACCAGGTCGGCGATGCGGCGGGAGGCCGCGGCGCAGCGCCCCGCGAAGGCATCCAGCACCGCCGCCGACCGCAGCGCCGCGTCCCGATCGGCCGCGGCCCCGTCGGCCTGCTCGGCGGCCTCTTCCAGGGCGGCGCCGGACGGGGCGGCCACCCCCCGCGCCAAATCCGCCCGGGCCCGGACCACGGCGTCGGCTTCTTCCAGCGCCGCGAGGCGGACGCCTTCGTCGTCGTGGTCCTGGACCCGGGCGGTGGCCTCGGCCAGGGCGGCAGCCGGCAGCAGCGCGGCCCGCTGGTCCTCCACCGAACCGAACCCGGCCTCCGCCAGCGCCTCGGCGCAACGGATCCGGGCGGCGGCCGCGGCGGCCCGCGCCTCCCGGGACCGCCGCGCTGCCGTTTCCAGTCCGCCCAGTGCCTCCGCGGCGTCGGCCACCGCCGCATGCCGCTCGCGCAGGCTGGCGTGGCCGGAGCGCAGTCCGGCGAGCTTGCCGTCCAGTTCACGGCGGCGCGACTCCAGCTGCCCCAGCGCCGCCTGCGCGGCCGCCATGCGGGCCTGGCCGGCCGCCAGCCGTTCGGCGGCGGCCTGGGATTCCCGTTCGGCGGCGGCCAGCGCCGAACGCGCCGCCTCCAGTCCGTCGGCGGCGGCGGAGGCCACCGCGGCGGCCTCCTCCGCCTCGGCCAGCGCCGCCTCGGCGTCGGCCTCGGGCAGGGTGCCGGCGCGGGCCAGCACCCGCGCCAGGTCCGCCTGCGCCGCATCGAGCGAGGCGCGGTCGCGGGCCTCGCGGGCCTCGGCGGCCTCCAGGCGCTGCCGGGCCCGTTCGTGGTCCTTTTCCCCCACGGCTTCGCCCGCGGGCAGCACGGCCGGGGCGGGGTGCTGCGCGGATCCGCACACCGCGCACGGTTCCCCGTCCACGAGCCTGGCCGCCAGGCCGGCGGCGGCCTGGGCCAGTTCCAGCCGACCCAGAGCAATCAGCTCCTCGCGCCGGTCCAGGGTGTCCTTGCGGCTGGCCAGCAGGGCTTCCCCGGCGCGGGCGGCCGCGGCCTGGGCCGTGGCGCGTTCGCGGACGGCGGCCAGGACCCCGGCGGCGGCATGGCGGGCCGCCTCCAGCGTCCCGCGGGATGCACCGGCCAGCACCAGGCGGTCCACCTCGGCCTTCAGCCCGGGCAGGCCGGCCTGCGCGCCGTCGCGGGCAGCGAGGGCCGCCTGGACGGCCTGCTGCCCGGCGGCCAGCCCGCCGCGTTCATCCGCGATCAGGGTGTCCAGCTCCCGCAGGGAATCCTCGTCGGGCAGGGCCGCGGCCAGCACGGCGGCCGCCTCGGTGGCGGCCTGGGCCGCTCCGGCGGCCGCCACCTCCAGCGCCCCGGGCCCGTCCACCCCTTGCTGCCCGGCATCCGGCGCCCCGGCATCGGGGACCTGCCCGCCCGGGGATGAGGCCTCCAGGTGCGCGCGGGCCAGGTCATCGGCCCTGGCACGGTCCGCGGCGCGCCCGAGCACCGAGGCCGCCTCGCCGGCGGCATCTTCGGCCCGGTCCAGCGCCTCGGCCAGCGGTACGACGCCGGCGGCGCGGGCGTGCGTCGCCAGCGCGGCCCGCAGCCCGGCGACCGCTTCCGTTCCGGCGGCGTGGCGGCCCCGGCGCTCCTCGAGGTCCGCGAGCTGCCGGTGGTCCTCGGCACGCCGGCCGATGGCCTCAAGGTCCGCCCGCGCTGCCCGCTCCCGGGCCTCGGCCGCGCGGACCGCGTCCCCCGCCTCGTGCGTGCGCCGGGCCAGCCTGTCCCCCACCGCCGCCACCAGCGCCAGCGCGGGGTGGCGGGCCGGCGCGTCCGGAACGGATTCCTCCGGGGACGGTTCCTCCGGCACGGGCCCGTCCCCGAGGGTGGAGTCCGCGTCCTCGCGCAGCTGCCCGACGGCGGCATCCAGCGTGCGCTCGGCCTGTTCGGCCGCGGCGCGGACCTCGGCCAGCTGCGCGGCCAGCAGCCGTTCGACCGCGGCGTAGGTGGTGGTGTCGAAGAGCCGTTGGAGCAGCGCCTCGCGGTCCGTGTCCTTGGAGCGCAGGAAGGCGGCAAATTCGCCCTGCGGCAGCATGGCGACCTTCGTGAACTGATCCTTGCCCATGCCCAGGATCTCGGTGAGTTCCGTGGAGACTTCGTCATTGCGGGTGGATTTCTCCACCCAGTCCCCGTGTACGAGCTCCCGCAGCCGGCTCTGGGCCTGTTGCTTGGTGGTGCCGGTGCCCCGCGCCTTCGGGCGGTCCCAGGCCGGCGAGCGGGTGACCTCGAAACGGCGTCCCCCGGTGCTGAACTCGCAGACGACCTCCGGGGTGGCGCTGGCGGGGGCGTGGTCGCTGCGCAGCCGGGTGGAGCCCGCGCGGGCCCCGGGCAGGCCGCCGTAGAGGGCGAAGCAGATCGCGTCCAGGACGCTGGTCTTGCCGGCGCCGGTTTCCCCGTTGAGCAGGAACAGCCCGGCGGCGGAGAGTTCGTCGAAGTCGACGCTCTGGCGCTCGGCGAAGGGCCCGAAGGCCTCGATCTCCAGGCGGTGGAACCTCATCGGGTCACCGCCTCGGACGCGGCATCGGCCAGGACCTCGGTCAGGAGCCGGGACTCGGCGTCGTCGGTCCCGCGCTGGCGCACGTGCTCGACGAATCCGCAGCAGACCTCCAGCGGGTTGCGCGCCCGGGCGAGCCGTTCGCCGTAGCTGCGCTCCGGGCGCTCCTCGCGTCCCTGCGGGTCAAAGTGCAGCACCAGCGTCTCCGGGAACCGTTCGCGCAGCCGTTCCATGGCGCGTGCCGGACGGTCAGCGTCGGTGAGCGTGGCCTGGCACCACGCGGCCTCGGCCCAGGCCAGCGCCGGATCCGCCAGGAGATCCTCCAGTTCCCCGCGCAGCACGGCCAACGGCTGCGGGCACGGCCATTCGACCGGCCGGATCGAGCACAGCCCGGAAGCGTCGAAGTCCACCACCAGCCCGCCCTTGGACTGGCCCGCTTCCCCGAAGGAGTACGGCAGCGGGGACCCGCAGTAGCGGACCGACTCGGCGAGCCGCTGCCGGCCGTGCAGGTGCCCCAGCGCCGCGTAGTCGAAGTCCTCGAAATAGGGCACCGGAACCACGTCCAGCCCACCCATGCTCAGTTCGCGCTCGCTCTCGGCGGGGATGCCGCCGGCGGCGAAGACGTGCGCCATCACCACCGAGTGCACGGGCCGGTCCGCCGCGGCGCGGCGCCGGTCCAGGTCGGCGCGGACGCGGTCCAGGGCCGCGGCGACCACCGCCGGGTGCCGGGGCTCCTCGACGCCGAGCCGGGCCGCCACCATGCGCGGCTCCAGGTAGGGCAGCCCGTAGACGGCGACGTCGAAGCCGCTTCCCGTGAACAGCGCCGGCGTGTCCAGGTCCTCCACGCGGGTGCGCAGGTGCAGCCCTGCGGCGGCGAAGAGCCGTCCGCCGAACCCCAACCGCGTCGCGGAGTCATGGTTGCCGCTGGTGACCACCACCTGGGCCCCGGCTTCGCGCAGCCGCACCAGGGTCTCGTCGAAGAGGGTGACCACGTCCACTCCGGGCAGCGCGCGGTCGTACACGTCTCCGGCCACGAGGACCACGTCCACCGACTGCTCCACGACGGTTGCCACCAGGGCATCGACGAACGCGCGCTGCGCGTCGAGCAGCCCCGCGCCGTGGAAGGAACGGCCCAAATGCCAGTCGGAGGTGTGCAGCAATCGCATGTGGCCCACCCTACCGGGGCGCTCCGACACCAACCGCCGCCATGCGCGCCGCCTCGCCGGACAGCGTCTGCATGCCCCTGCGTCGCCCGCATGGTGACGCGTCGCCCGCATTCGACGCGCGGGCATGCATGGGGCGGCGGGCCCGGCAGGGCGGGGCAGCGTCCATGAGCCTCCCCAGCCTCGCTGGCGCCCGGATCGGGCCCTCGGCTCATAGCGTCGTCGGCGCCTCCCCGACCTCGCTTCGCTCGGCCCGGGCCCCTCGGCTCATAGACTTCTCCGGTGAGCGAAACTCCCGCATTCCCGTCCCCAGAGTTCCCCGACCGCGTCCTGGCGGTGCTGGCCGCCACGGCAACTGCCCGGCGGACCGGTACCCGCCCCGGTGCCGAGGCCTCCCTCCAACTCTTCCTCCTCGACGGCCTGCTCGAGGCCCTCGAATGGGCCAACGACGGCATCGCCGCCGACGAGGCGGCCTGCATGTGGCTGGCCGGCCTGCGCTGGCACCGCGCCGTGACCGGCGCCTTCCCGGACGGTGCCCCCGAGCCGTTGCCGCGGTGGATCGACGAGGCGTTCGGCCCCGTCCTGTCGGCCGGCATGGAGCCGGGCGACCCCGCCAACCTGGCCGGGCTGTCAGCCCCCGCCATGGGCACCACGTCCCACCCACCGGTCGGGGACGCGGACGGCACCGGCGTGCTGGCCCGGGCCGCCGGGATGGCCCTGCTGCCCCTCGTGACCGTCGAAACCACCACGAAGCTGGCCGTGGACGCGGCGGCGCTCACCCACGGCTCCCCCGCCGCCTGGGCCGCGGCCGCCGCCGCGGCCCGCCTGGTGCGCGCGGCGCTGGACGGGCGCGGGGCCGCCCTGGCCGCCCTCGAGGACGTCACGGCGCGGAAAAACCCCACCAGGCACGGGGATCTCCCCGAAAAGGATGCCGACGGCGCCGCGTGGGCCGCCGTCCGTGGCGCCGCAGCGGCGGCCTCCACGGCCCTGTCCGATTCTTCCCTTGAACCGGCGGAAGCCTTCGCGGCGGCCGATGCGGCCGCCCGTGAGGGCGCCGCAGGCCTGGCCGGCGCCGTCGTCGCCGCCGCACTGGGCACCGTTGCGGTGCCCGCGGAGTGGGAGATGCTGCCCGAAGGCCCGGTCATCGCCGAACTGGCGGCCCGCTGGACCCGCGCCATCCTGGGGTAGCGCCATCCTGGGGCGGCGCCATCCTGGGGCGGCGCCATCCTCGGGTAGGGCAGCCCCAAGCCAGGCGCTTCCCGGCCGGTGGCATCACGCAGGCCCCGGGGGCCTGCGTGATGCCACCGCAATCCGCCCGGACCCGTCAGCCCTCGATCAGGTCAGCGACAGCCCGCAGCAAGGCGGCCACCTGCGCCGCCCGGGTCTCCGGGGTGCGTGCCGGGGGTTGCGTGGAAACGCCGGAAGAAGGCTGAAGCGGCGCGGAAGCCATCCCGCCGGCTGCCGGGGAGGCACCGCCGGCGGCGGCCAGCAGGATCAGTCCCCTGCCGGAGGCCGGTCCATGCAGTTCGGGGTGCTGCCGGGCATCGAATCCGTCCGCCACCTGGGCGTGGAACTGCTCATTGGTCAGGCGGCCGAGCGCCGCGCCCAGCAGCGGGGCCGCCTTGGTGGTGAAGACGCCGTGCCCGGCGAGCTCGAAGGCGAATTCGTCCGGACGGCAGGCGCTGAAAAGGATCTCCCGTTGCGGCCTCGGGTCCCGCGCCCGGGCGGGGGCGGCCCCGCGCTCTCCGGCGACGGACGCGGCGTCGTACCCGCGGCGCCGCCGGAA
>Ga0182739_1005273_pt1 | contig 10289 bp, 7 predicted proteins | sample eDN5th30CBELigBY_FD_128873 | JGI IMG/M metagenome (GOLD analysis project Ga0182739, IMG submission 128873) | Enriched backyard soil microbial communities from Emeryville, California, USA - eDNA 5th pass 30_C BE-Lig BY (version 2) (version 2) | ecosystem: Environmental > Terrestrial > Soil >...
CCAAGGCCTCCGCGCTCGACGCGGAGCAGCGGCTCAGGAATTACGGGTTCGACGGCGTCGCCCTTGCCCGGATTCTCAAGGAGAACGACACGACGTCCGCCCTGTGGCAACGGATCCGGTGGGCATTGAGTTGAGTGACGTCTTTGTCACACTCAAGCCGCGCGCGGGTGAGTATCCGCTGCCGCGGCCCCCGGTGTTGAGCTCGCCCCCAACCTGGTGGTCTTACCTGATGCAAGAGCCTCGAGGTGGGTGGACGAAGGCGGAGACGCAGGAGGACCTCGTCGCCAAGATGGCCGAGGTCACCAGGTCGCTCCCCAGGATGAAGGCCGTCTACACGCAGCCCATCGAGATGCGGACCAACGAGATGATCGCCGGCATCCGTGCCGATCTGGGCATCAAGCTCTACGGCGACGACCTCGAGATCCTGAAGACCAAGGCCGCCGAAATCGAGAAAGTCGTCAAACAGATCCCCGGCGCCGCGGACGTGACAACCGAGCAGATCACCGGGCTGCCTATCCTGAAGGTCCGGGTGGAACGTTTGGCGTTGGCCCGCCACGGGGTCGCGGCCCGCCAGGTCCTCGACGCGATCCAGGCGGAGGGGGGGCTGGTAGTGGGTGAAGTCCTGGAACCGGGCCGCCGATTCCCGCTCGCAGTTCGGCTTCCGGAATCCTACCGCGACGAGACCAAGGCCCTGGACAAGATCATGATTGCCACGGCTTCCGGCCAGCGCCTGCCGCTGAACCAACTCGCCCGTATCGAGCAGGCGGTGGGCCCGTCGACGATTCAGCGGGAGTGGGGACAAAGGCGGATCATCGTTCAAGCCAACGTCCGCGGGCGTGACATCGGCTCGTTCGTCCGCGAGGCGCAGGCCAGGATCGCAGGCGAGGTCGAGCTGCCGACTGGCTACACGCTCGAATCGGGCGGCCAGTTCGAGAACCTGATCCGGGCCGAGCGGCGGCTCTCCTTCGTCGTGCCGCTGGCGCTGGTCCTGGTCCTGAGCTTGCTGTACCTGACATTCCATTCGTTTCGGGATGCGCTCATGATTTTTAGCGGAGTGCTGTTTGCCCGTGTCGGCGGCATTCTCGGACTCTGGCTGCGCGGCCTGCCGTTCACGATCTCGGCAGGCGTCGGGTTTGTAGCCCTGGCGGGCGCCTCGATCCTTGAGGGACTCGTCCTCGTCAGCTACATTCGCGATCGCATGGCGCACGGGGTGTCGAAACGCGAGGCCATCGAGCAGGCGAGACACGCGCGGCTCCGACCGGTGTTGATGACCGGCATGGTGGCTGCGCTCGGCTTCTTTCCGATGATGCTCTCGAAGGCCATTGGGGCCGAGGTCCAGCGGCCGCTGGCCACCGTTGTTTTCTTCGGGATGGTGTGCGACACATTTCTGACCATGCTCGCGTTGCCGGTCCTCTATCTTCTCTTCGGTAAGGGGCCACAGGCCGGATCGGGGCCGCACAGCGGTTGCCTCGGGGACCAGGGAGGCATGCCCGGGCATGCTGCAGACTCGGCCAGGGAATCTCTCCCGGCCAGGACGCCACACGAACCCGAGTCGGTGGGCGCATAGCGCCCCAGGGCCGGCGGAGTCTGCCGGGGCGGGCCCGCTGTCGCGGTCGCTGGGGATGCCTTACTGTACTGTGTTAAGCGCCTTCGGCGGCTGGGGGATCTGGAGTTGCCATGAACGAGCACAGCACGACGATCGACCTCGAGACCCTGCTGCCCGACCTACCCGACGCGAAGGATGCCTGCGTTGCCCGGTTGCAGGAGCTTCTTGGCGATGGCGGCGGCGTTGGCCGGACCCACCTCGTCTACACTGGCGGTGAGGGAGGGAAGTCCCCGGCGCTCTGCCTACACTACGACCCGGAGGTGGTGACGCTCGCCCAGGTCGAGCGCCTGGCCGGGGCCGCGGGGCTCCGGATCCGTGAGCGCTACGGCCATGCCGTCCTCCAGTTCCGGCTGGTGGGCGGCGAGGACGCGGCCCGCTGGCTGGAGACTGAGCTTGGGCGGCTGGACGGTGTGCTCGGCGTCTCGGTAAGCCTTCCGGCGCAGGCGGCGCGGGTCGAATTCGACCGCCAGGCCGTCTCCCTCGACGCAATCGAGCAGAAGCTGAAGGAATTGACCGGTGGACCCGTGACGACGGAGGCCGGACCGGGCCGGCGCTACGGAGTTCCGGGCGCCGAACGCGAGGAGCTTGAGGGTGGCTGGTACTCGCGTTATAAGGAGTTGGCCTGGAGCCTGATCGCCAGCGCACTGCTTTTGGCGGCGTGGACCGGGGAACGGTGGGTCGGCATTCCGAGGGGGACCGCGATCGCGTTGTATCTCGGCTCTTACGCCTTCGGCGGCTTCGACCTGGTCCGTCACAGCGTGAAATCCTGGCTGAAGGGGCGTTTCCGCTTTGACATCGACCTGCTGATGCTCGTCGCGTCCGTCGGTGCCGCCGCATTAGGCGAGTGGGCCGAAGGGGCGTTCCTGCTGTGCCTCTTCTCCTTGGCCCACGCCCTGGAGCACTTCGCCCTCGACCGCGCCCGCGGGGCCATCCGCGCCCTGGCCGATCTTGCCCCGCCCGTCGCCCGCGTCATCCGGAACGGCCGCGAGGCTGAGGTCCCGGTCGATCAGGTCGTTGAGGGTGAGGTGGTCGTCGTCCGGCCCGCGGAGCGCATCCCCGTCGACGGCCAAGTCCGCTCCGGGCGCTCGGCCGTCAACCAGGCACCGATCACTGGCGAGTCCGTCCCCGTAGAAAAAGAACCCGGTGCGGAAGTCTACGCAGGCACGATCAACGGCGACGGTGCCCTCGAGGTCAAGACCACGCGAGCGGCCGGGGACCGGACACTCGACCGCGTCATCCAACTCGTCTCTGAGGCCCAGACCCAGAAGGCACCGACCCAGCAGTTCACCGACCAGTTCGAGTCGATCTTCGTTCCGGCGGTCCTCATCGCCGACGTCCTGATCATCACGCAGCCGGCCCTGTTTGGCTTCTGGACGTGGCCGGAGGGTTTCTACCGAGGCATGGCGTTGCTGGTGGCCGCCTCGCCGTGCGCCCTTGCCCTTGGTACCCCGGCGGCGGTCCTGGCGGCGATCGCCCAGGCGGCCCGAAACGGCGTCCTGATCAAGGGGGGCGCCCCTCTGGAAAACCTCGGCTCGCTCCGCGCGATCACCTTCGACAAGACGGGAACGCTGACCGTCGGCAAGCCGGATGTCACCGACCTGGTCCCGATGCCCGGTGTCGAAGGTGGCGAACTCCTCAGCGTCGCGGCCGCGGTCGAACGCCGGAGCCAGCACCCACTTGCGCAGGCGGTGGTGCGACGGGCCAAGGCCGATGGACTGGAGTTGCCGGAGGCGGGAGAGTTGGAGAGCGTCACGGCACGCGGCGTCCGCGCCACGGTCGACGGCCAACCGGTCGAGATCGGCGCCCAACGCTTGTGGGAGGGCCAGGCGGTCCCGGGCGAGATCCGGGAGGCGATTGATCGGCTTCAGGCCGTAGGGCGAAGCGTCATGGCGGTCCGCCGGGCGGGGCGCTGGCTCGGGGTTATCGGCGTGGCGGATCGGCCCCGCGAGGACGTCGGGCGCATCCTCGACGCACTTCGAGACCAGGGCATTCGCCCCCTGGTAATGCTGACCGGCGACAATCGCGGGGTCGGGGAGGCCATCGGTCGCGAAGTCGGCGTCGATGAGGTGAAGGCTGAGCTCCTCCCAGAAGATAAGGTTGTGGCCATCAAAGCCATGCTCGCCGAGCATGGGCAGGTCGCGATGGTGGGGGACGGCGTCAACGATACACCCGCTCTGGCCAACGCGACCGTGGGCATCGCCATGGGCGGCGCGGGGACCGCCGCGGCCCTTGAGACCGCCGACGTGGCTCTGATGGGGGATGACTTGGCGAAGCTCCCCTTCGCCGTCGGCCTCAGTCGAGCAGCTCGGAGAGTCATCATCCAGAACCTTTATCTCTCCCTGGGCGTGATCGCTTTCCTTCTCCTAGCGACGACGACCGGGATCTTCCGGATTGGCCCAGCGGTCGTCACCCATGAGGGGAGCACGCTCGTGGTGCTTGCCAACGCCCTCCGGCTCCTCGGGTATCGGTCGATGCCTTTCGGCGGTGAGGAGTCGACTGGCCCCCCAGCTAGCCACCTCGCCACCTAGGCAGAGGGCTTCCTGGAGCATGCGGTGCAGAAGTGCTTGGGGAGCTTGTGGCCGTTGGTGCACATTTCGATGTTGTGCTTGGCTTCGACCTCCGGGTGACAGAGGGTGCAGATATCCTCCGGGATGTCGCCATGCTCCTTGCAGAGCAACAGCGACGTTTTCAACTCCTCGTGGCAGAGCGTGCAGAACTTCTCCGGGACGCCGTGCTCCTTGCAGTACAGGCCAGCGTCAGCCGTTGCGGTCGCCGTTGCCGTCGGCATGCCGTCATCGGGCGACGACTTGCCGTTGCATCCGGTTACGATGAGGGTTGCAAGCACGGTCAACGTCCAGCGAAATGGATTCATCGGGGGCCCCACAAGTTCTTCCCTGCGTCCGTCCGGCGTGATCGCTCCGGGAGAACTCATTGACTTCGGAAGGAAAGCAAGCCGTCCGGCGGCGACCTTTAGAAGTGTACGAGCACTTACGTACGTTGCAACCGGCTCCTGTTTTTGGCCAGCCGCCTTGCGTCGTCGGTCCTATCGGATTAGGATCAATGGGCGTCGACGACGTTTGTCATTTCCTCGGTTCGCGGCTTTCCCGATCGATGGTGAGGGAGTGCGACTCATGGCCCGACGGGGACACGGCTGGACGGCCATTCTGGGTGTGGTGGTGGGGTTCTCAGGCTGTGGTAAGACCACTCCGCCGGGCCCTGCTTCCGTCGCCAAGCCGGCGGCCGGAGCCAAGACCTCAGCGCCGGCCACGCCCGGGGCGCTCTGCGATGTCCCGAGTCTGTCGCGGTCCCAACTGGCTTCAAAGGCCGCCGCGCTCAAGAACGCGAAGGATTCCCACGTCTTCCGACTCAGCCCCGCCACCCTGACGCTCCAGCCGGGAGATTCCGGCTGGCAGTTGCTCGTGGACCAGGGCGAGGAGCAGGGAGCATCGGCTCTCGACCTCGCCCAGGTGAGTTGGAAGGTCGAGCCCACCGGTGTCGTGGTCATCGGCGCGGAGGGCTATCTCGAGCCGACGGGTCCGGGCCAGGCGACCGTGAGCGGGACGCTGAACGGTCAGACGGCAACCATGACGGTGAAGGTCGAGCCGGGCGTGAGCCGGGGCTGGGACTTTGCCGAGGATATCGTTCCTCTTTTCACCCGAGCGGGCTGCAACAGCGGTGGTTGTCATGGCAAGGCGGGGGGGCAGAACGGTTTCCACCTTTCCCTGTTCGGCTACGATCCCGTCGCCGACCACCAGGCCCTGACCCGTGACAGCGCCGGGCGTCGAGTCTCCTTGCTCGACCCGCCCCAAAGCCTGGTGCTTCAGAAGGGGACGGGGCTGGTGCCGCACGGCGGCGGCCCTCGGTTCTCCAATCGATCGCCCGAGTATCAGACCCTATTGGCGTGGGTCGTCGCCGGTGCGCCGGTGCGGCAAGGGGAAACGCACGGCGCGCTGACCCGACTGACGGTCGAACCGCCCGACGGCCGTCTGGAGCAACCGGGGCCGTTGCAGGTCCGGGTCGTGGCGCACTATGCCGACGGCCATCAACGCGACGTCACTCGACTCTCAACATTCCGGGTCAACGACGATTCGGCCGCGAGCATTGATGCCCGAGGGAAAGTGACACTGCTCCGGCGGGCCGAGACCGACCTCATCGTGCGCTACCAGTCGCAAGTGATGAGCACCCGGCTCGCCACCGTGATCAACCCGGAACTTCGGTTCGACTTCGCTGCGTTGCCCCGCGCGAACTTCGTCGACGACGAGCTCATCAAGCGCCTGGCGTTGCTCAAGGTGCCGCCAAGTCCGCCGGCCAGTGACGCGGCGTTCCTGCGTCGAGTCTCGCTCGACCTGGTCGGCCGGCAACCGACCGTGGAGCAGGTCCGCGAGTTCCTGGCCGATGAGGACCCGGACAAGCGGACCAAGCTTGTCGATCATCTCCTGGCCGATCGGGACTTCGTCCGGTTCTGGCGAATCAAGCTCGGTGACCTGCTTCAGATCAGCACGGCCCGGTTCGGCAACGGAGCGACCTACTACCAGACCTGGGTCGATGAGCAACTGGGGGCGAACACCCCCTGGGACGAGGTGGTTCGCACCTTGCTGACGGCGACGGGAAAGCCGGAGGAATATGGCGGCGGCCCAGCCAACTATGCGCTCGACGGCCCTGATGCTCAGACCCAGGCCGAACAGACCGCGCAGCGGTTCCTGGCGCTCCGGCTTCGGTGCGCCCAGTGCCACGACCATCCGTTCGACGTCTGGACTCAGGACGACTACTTCGGATTGGCCGCCTGCTTCGCCAAGGTTCAGCGCAGTGGCGGAGGCGGGATGATGGGCAAGACCGTCATCAAGATCAACCCCGAGGGACGGGTTGAGCACCTTCGGACCAAGCAGCTCGCCGCGCCCCGGCTCTTGAACAAGACCCTGGTGGAGGTCGCCAAGGACGAGGATCCCCGAAAAGCCCTGGCGGCCTGGATCACGGCCCCCGACAATCCTTACTTCGCGCGGGCGACGGCCAACTGGGTCTGGGCCCAGTTCTTCGGCAAGGGTCTGGCCGATCCCCCCGACGACCTGAGCCGGGCGAATCCCCCGGTCCATCCCGAACTGCTGGAGGCCCTGGCTAGGCATTTTGTTGCGCATAAGTATGATCTGCGCGATCTCGTGCGGACCGTTGCGACTTCGCGTGCCTACGCCCTGTCGTCGGCCGCCGCGCCGGGTAATGAACGCGATACCCGGTTGTTCTCACACCATCTGCCACGTCCCTTGAGTGCGCACCAGATGGCCGACGCCCTGGCGCAGGTCACCGACGTGGTGAACCGCTATCCCAACCGCGCGGCGGGGACCCGCGCAGTCGACGTGGCCGACCCGGCCACCACCAGCACGATCCTCGACACCTTCGGCCGCTGCCCCCGCACCAACGGCTGTTCCTCGGTCTCGACCCCGTCCTTGAGCCTGCGGCAGTCGCTGTTGCTCATCGGAGGAGACGTGATCGAATCCAAGGTCTCGCACCTCAACGGCTATCTTGCCAATCTCCTCGATCTTCAGCCCGAACCCGAGGAAATCGTGGAGAACCTCTACCTGCGCACGCTCTGCCGGCCGCCGACGGCCGAAGAGTCGTCGCACTGGGCCGCCGAGCTGAAACAGGCGACGTCGTTGCGCGAAACGGCCGAAGACCTGTTCTGGGCGTTGCTCGGCTCGCGCGAGTTCGCCTTCAATCATTGAAGAGTATGCGTCGCCGTCGTGGTCTTGTCGTTTCGCTCAACCCCTTCCGGGGAGTCTCGATCATGTCCATCGCCGCGAACCCAACTCCGTGCCGTGGCCCGAGCCGGCGCGACGTGTTGCGAGCCGGCCTCTTCGGTCTCTCCAGCCTCGCGTTTCACGACCTGCTTCGACTCCAGGCTCTCTCGGCCGAGTCGGTCGCGAGCGAGGGGAAACGGGCGGGCAACTGCATCCTGGTCTGGCTGGCCGGAGGGGCCTCGCATCTGGACACGTTCGACCCCAAGCCCGACGCCCCTGCCAACGTACGGGGGGAGTTCAAGTCGATCGACACCGCGGTGCCCGGGCTCAGGATCAGCGAGGTCTTCCCGACCCTCGCCCCGTTGATGGATCGCGTGACGTTGGTTCGTAGCGTCACCTCGCCGGAGGCGGATCACGACCGAGCGGCCCATCACCTCCTCACCGGCTATCGACCCTCTCCGGCCATGGTTTACCCGAGCTATGGCAGCGTGGTGGCCAAGGTCCGCGAGAACGAACACGGGTTGTTGCCCCCCTATGTGGCGATCCCCGACGCTCCTTTGTTCTCGTCCAGCGGCTACCTGACCCCGGCCTACGACCCCTTTGCCGTGGGGGGCGACCCGAACCAGTCGGGTTTTCGAGTGAGCAACCTCACTCCGCCGGATCGGGTCACGCTCGACCGGCTCCGCCGTCGTCGCGGTATGGTCAAGACCCTCGACGCGTTTGCCCACGAGCTGTCGCCGACGCCACTCACGGTCAGCCGTGACCAGTTTGCTGACCAGGCGTACGACCTGCTGACCTCGAGCACCGCGCAGGCGGCGTTCCGGATCGAGGAGGAATCGGACGCGGTTCGGACGCGGTATGGTCGGACGCCGTTTGGTCAATCCTGCCTGCTGGCACGCCGTCTGGTCGAGGCCGGGGTCTCGTTCGTCACCTTGAACGATCGCGGCATGGGGGCGCTGGGCTGGGACACGCACCAGCAGAATTTCCCCACGATCAAGAACACCCTGGCACCGCCCCTGGACCAGGGGCTCGCGGCCCTGATTCAGGACCTCGAGGAGCGTGGCTTGCTCGACCACACGCTCGTCGTCGTGATGGGGGAGTTTGGCCGCACGCCGAAGATCAACAACAACGCGGGTCGCGACCACCACGGTCGAGCGAACTCCGCGCTGCTGGCCGGCGCAGGCTTACCGCGTGGATTGGTCCTCGGTAAGACCGATGCCGGGGGGGATGCGCCCGCCGACCGTCCGGTGACGCCCGCCGACCTTGCCGCCACCTTCTACACGGTGCTTGGCATCAACCCCGACCTCCAGTTCCCGACCTCGGACGGTCGCCCGATCCGGCTCGTCGAGAACGGCAGCGCGGTGCGTGAACTGCTCTGAGAACCCCAGACTGGGGGCGAGCGTTCCCGGTCAGAACCAGGGGCGCTTGACCAGCCAGGCGACGATCGCGACAAAGCCAACGAACACCAGGAGGATCGCCAGGACCAGGACCGTGGCGATGCCGACCAGGAACAAGACCGACGAACGCGTCGAAACCGGCTCCTGACGTTGGCGCTGCGCGTCGACTTGTTGAAGGAGCTTAATGTTCCGGGTGTTGGCCTTGAAGGCGATGTCGAACATGTCGCCCAGGAAGGGAATGGCGCCGATGGCGGTGTCGATCAGGACATTCGCGGCCATTCGTGCGGCGATCGACCTGGGAACGCGGTAGCGGACCAGTGCGACCAGCACCAGCGCGACCTGGACGATCCCGGTTAGCGCGTCGCCGCCAACCGGCAGCAAGCCGAGGATCGAATCCAGGCCCACTCGAATGTTGGTCCCCGGGATCCGAAAGGCTCGGTCCATCAGCCAGGCGAGCTGCTCGAGTCCCGCCATTCCCGGTTGCCCCGAGCGGACGGGGGGTGTCACCTTGGGTTTGAAGACGGCCAGGGTCATGCCCTTTCCAAAATGTGGCAGAATGGAGCGGCCTCCTCCTCAGCCATCTCTGAGGAGGAGGCCGTTCTCGAGTTCTGGCTCGGCCGGGTTCCCTCGGCTCACGGGATCGATTGCGGACGAGTGCCGAAGAAGCCCATGGCCAGGAGGATAATAGCCCCGATAATCGAGAAGATCCAACCCGCGGGCTCATAGGGCGCTGTTCCGAGCCTGAGGACATACGCCAGGCCGCCACCGAGCAGCGAGCCGGTCACGCCCAACAAGATCGTTCCCGCCATGCCCATGGCGTCTTGCCCTGGGTGGAGCGCCCGCGCGATGATACCGGCAATCAATCCGAACACGATCCAGCCGATCAGACTCATCATGGTTCACCTCGGATTTCGGGATTGAATCAAGCATTCGCTTGTGTCCCACGAGCGAGTCGCCCGCGGCGTACGGGAGATCCCTCTTGCAGACGCGATGCCAAAGCTGCGAGAGTTCGCGAGATCGGTGTGTCGGAGCTGAGTTGCGGGGGCTGTGGTTTCCTGCTCTGATCAACGGACACGGGAGGTGTCTGCTGACACTACCGTGAAGTTTAGGTTCTCCTAGATCCTGATGGTTTTGATGCGAGTCGTCGCCCATGGCCAGCGCCCGGAATCGCTCGATCTCCTTTGCCGACGTTGTGGACTCCTTCGACCCTGCCGTACTCGAGGTGCAATCGAAGGCTGAAGGGCCTGCCGGGGCGCTGCCGCTGACGGATGAGATGCTTCGGCATTGGCCTTCCGGGGACCTGTTCGGGCTGAGTCAGAACGCGGGGATGGGTTGGAACGCGGGCGAGGTGGATCGGGATCCGTTTCTCATCTTGAGCACCCAGGGGGGCTTGAGAGCGCCGGATGGGACGCCGATTGCGCTTGGCTATCACACTGGGCACTGGGAGATCGGTCTCCTCGTGCAGGAAGCGGCCGAAGAGTTCAGGGCGTTGGGCCTGGCACCGTTTGCGGGGATGGTTTCCGACCCCTGTGACGGTCGGACCCAGGGGACGCCCGG
>Ga0182739_1005275_pt1 | contig 10289 bp, 7 predicted proteins | sample eDN5th30CBELigBY_FD_128873 | JGI IMG/M metagenome (GOLD analysis project Ga0182739, IMG submission 128873) | Enriched backyard soil microbial communities from Emeryville, California, USA - eDNA 5th pass 30_C BE-Lig BY (version 2) (version 2) | ecosystem: Environmental > Terrestrial > Soil >...
ACAACTACCCTATTCTGGTTTTATTAAAGCCATACGAACGTTTTTCCCCCGAGACCTTCGCCTTAGAGACTTAAAGAAACGAATTGTTGTGCCATCCTTTCACTTATTTTCACCGGAGCTGAACCGTTGGAATCCTGTGTTATTTCATAACTTTCCTGGCTCCCCTTATCTTAATGAAAAAGCGAGTGACGTAATACTTAGGAGCAGCGCTGCTCCCGCAACGCAAAGAGCTTATCAAAACTACGTAGATGGTTATACAGTAGCAACTAATACCAGTACAGCTAGTATCGCGTTTGCAGTGGGAAAAGCAAAGCAGCCGTTAGATCAAATTGCCGTATTATCCATCGGAACAGGTGAGCAACCAACTCAATTAAGAAGAGATACAAAGGGCTGGGGAATGGTGAGTGCCGATAACATACGACCTGAAGATATGGAAGACCTTCCGCCAAATTGGGGAGTACTTTTAGACCGGTCTCCTAATGAACCGTTGCTTCCGTTTCTTCAGATTATCTCTGGTGGATCGAGCTATTATGAATCAATGGTTAGCTCTGAGCTTTTAGGCGATCAGTTTTTCCGGTTAAATCCGAGGATTCCTAATTTCTCTAAAACGGATCCTTCAGTGGTACCCGCTCTTGTTTCAATTGCTAATAAAACAAATTTACGACCTGCGTTTCAATTTATAGAGAGAAACTGGAATTAATATGACCGTACTTTAGATTAATTTCTTGTTTCTATTTGAAGTATTTAAAATTTTATATAACAAGATATCCACGCTGGCAGTGTTGTACACTATATAAAGTGAAGTGTTTTTATTTCTTGTTAATTTACTTAAGTGTGCTATACTACGGATTATTTTTTACTACATTTGAATATTATGCAATTTATATTCTTAGAATGAATGGTTCGTCGCCTTCCTAAGAATGAACCTTCTTAATAATATCTACCTAAATAAAAGACATTGGCTAAACCTTGGCCGATGCCTTTTATTTGTTGAGTTCTTTATTTATCTATTGTTCATTTTTTAATATAAATAAAGCTTTTAATATTCAATAAGTATTGTATTATTCTAAATCAATATAGTACTTATCATCTTCCATGATTTTTCTTAAAAATTCTTCTAAGGAATCTGCAATTTTTATATCATCATAATAAATAGCGTTATTTTGTTCTTCACTTATTTCTATTAGTAGCAAGGCACTTTCATTTGCTTCAAAAAATATTAATTTGTCCTCTTCCAGATCTTCGTATACTTCTATATCAGGATAAAATTCAAAATCATTCACTTTTAATCTAGCATCTCTGATAGAAGAAGGTCCCATAATACGATTGATATTGTATTCTGATCTTTGAAGGAAGCCATAACCAACCTCTAAAAGAAACTTCTTTAATTCAAAAGGGAACTTTAACCCTAATGTTCCTTCTACCTCTTCAATATCATTTTTACTTACAGGATAAAATTGATTATCTTTTTGATTCTTAACAAAATCGTATCTCATAATTTAATTATCTCCTTTAAATAATTCATTAACTGGTGGTCCAGAATACAAGTTCGTAAAGCTGTTTGTTCGATTGCTTTGAAACCTTTAACGTTTGGTAAAGAGTCATCGCATTATACATGATTCGCATTCCTTTTGTTGTTTTATAAACCACGCTTCCGCCTTTTGATGAAAATTTTTGGCACCAATATTTTTTGTGTTTCAAAAAGAAATTTTGTTTAATATAGCTTCTTTTAATAATTTTAATAAAAATAAAACATTTAAATACACTTATAACTTTCCAATTAATTTTGATAGATTTCCACTAATAATTTCAAATGAATTTCTTTCATAATCTTCTAATTTTACCTCTCCGCTTTCATTATCCACCACTAAAAGTAAACCGTTAGCCTCTATACCAATAGAGATATTAAAAAGCTGGTCATTATGGGCTTCTTTATAAAGCACTGTTTCATGTTTAAATTTTTCTAATTCTACACCTGGTATAACAGGGTTTAACACTAAATCATGTCCATTGTAGTTTCCAGCTAACTCTAAAAACCAGTAACAATTATAAAGTGCCTTGATATCCGGATGTAGATGAACGTTAAGTTCTTTTTCTATATCTTCAAAATTACTCTTAACCTCTTTTTTTAAAGGTTTCCAGGATATATAATCTTCTTCATCTTTTTCACCTTCAAAAATAAAATCTTTTACTCCTTCGATCCATTGAGTCATAAGTAAAGTACCGTTGAAGTCCTTCCATTTCTTTAACAGCTTACTAAAGTATATTTCCATTACTTATTACAATTAATGTCCCTTTCATTTCCTCATCCCTTGGATAAAATGGATACATAATAAAAATAGGGCTCCTAAGAACGCTATGTTAAAATAATTCATCCAATAATTATTATTTCTTCAACTTTATTTCCTCTATTAATTCTTCAAGAGAATTTGCTAATAATTTTAAATTATCAGTTTCGTAATCCTCTATATAAATTTTTCCTGTTTCATTATCTAAGTTAATTGCCATTTCATCTGGAGAAATAAAACCTATCTGTATATATCTAAATTCCTTACCTTGGCTCTCTTCATAGTTCTTAAGGTTTTTAAAATAACTTAATAAATCTTTATCTGGCTCGACAGGTTCAAGGTATATATAATTTGAATGATAAAGCCCCTCTAAGCTTAAAAATAAATAACTATTGAAATAATCTTTGATTGAGTGATGCAAAGGCATTCTAATTTCAGTCTCAATTGCACTAAAGTTTTCAACATCTTTTTTTTCTACTGGTTTCCAAAAAACATATTCTTCTTCATCAGGCTCACTTAAATATAGCAGTGGATTTATGTCTTCATCCCATGGAGCCTTTGGAAATGTATTATATTTTTCATTCCAATAATCTAGCAGTCTCTGAAAATAATCCGTCATTGTCCCTTTTACACTCATCCTAAGTCTCCTTTATTTAAACTTACCGACTGAAATTTGCTCGATTTCTCCTTTTAATTTCCTCATAAAGTTTTTCTCTTGGCGTTTTCTCATAATTAACAGAATAACTTTTTGAAATGCTCATCTTGTTTATACCATAGGTTTTAAAGTTTCAGACCTCCCTCTATACATTTGAACATAATAAAAAACCTTGAAAGGTATAGAGCCAATCAAGGTTAAATAACTTAACAACCATATAGATTAATTTTAAAAGTCTTCATCCCAGTTTTCTTTGGCATCAAGAAGTCTATTTGTTAAAAACTCATAAAAGTTATCTGCTCTTTTGCCACTATATCCATCAATTCTGTCCCACGACACAACTACACATTCAGCGTCAATTAGGTTTTCAGTATCTAAACAATATACAAACTCTTCACAGTTTTCAACAACTACGTATTGAGTTGGCAATCCAATGTTCCGAAATCTTTCAGTGTTTGTTATTACAGATGGAGTTGCGGATTTTCCACAGCCAAGTATATCTACTCCAAACAGCCCTCCAGAACCGTAATTTTCAAGAAACCAGATATAACTATCCGGAAATTTGACTTTAAGTACTTTTTCAACTTCTTTAATAATTTCGTCTGAGACTCCTCCAGTAAAATCGTTACTATCTGAATTTGCTTGAATAAACTCACTAATTTCATTTTTGTTCAACGTAGCCCTCTCCTTTAATTATGTGCTATATAAACCATCGTCTTTAATTTACAAATTATGATCCACCTGCTTAGCTCTCCAACGCCAATATTTCGTTCTGAAATTATTGTATTGTTTTTCTAAACTCGGATTATTTCTAAAACTTCCACCATTTTCAACTAGCCCGTGCAAAATTCTACTATACTCGTCGTGTAAACTAGCAGGTAATTCAATCATTGGTCCAGGTTCTAATTGGATAGAATGGTGTAATTCAATCTTTGTGCCATCTTTCCAGTACGGAGGTCTACCTTTCCTCATTAATTCTAAGTTAGTTAAACCAGACTCTGAATCCACCTGATTCCAATTAATATCGCTTCTTTGGTAAACTCGTCTGCTTATATCTCTAACTTCTCCGTCAACTTTGGTCGTTCCTTCATATTGCACAGCTGTGTAATTATTAATTACATCTTTATCAAAATCTTTTTTCTTATTCACATCTTCCTGCATTTCCAGTGGTTTATCAACTTTATGTACAGGGTTAGGATTCTTTATAAACCTTCCATCCAAATCACGCCAACGTTTTCCGTCAAAGTACCCTTTTTCCATAAAACACATCGTATCTTTAGCTGTACTCTTCAACATATCCCGTACAGTTTGCTGCGCAAAGTCTACACTCACACCCACTGGTGCTTCCTGCGGTAAGAACCTCGGTACTTTCGCATCTAATACCGCATCATACATCTTTTTGGCTTTATCAATACCAGCTGCTGGCATTTTTCGCATCGCCTGCTGAATGTCTTTTTCATACTGAGTCACTTTACTTGTACGAACTACGTTGCGCATATCATTGAACTTTTTCGTGACTGCTTGTGCACCTTTTTCGACAAGCTGAGTGGATGCTTTTGAAGCAAGTAAACCGCCTGCCGCAATCCCAAAGGATTGAAACAAACTAGCCTGCTGCTCTTCTTTAGTAAGCTTATTTCCTAGTAAGTCCTTCCCCATTGTATACTCATACATTCCATTTGTTAAGACAAGTCCATACAATCCTTTTTCTGTGTGTGCAAGCATTTTAAAAGCCTTCGGCGTTTGGTAAAGAGCCATTGCACGATGGGCAGCACTCATACCTTTTGCAGTTTTATAGACAACGCTTCCGCCTTTTACCGCTCGTCCTGCCCAGCCTATGAATGGAATAAATCCAGCTGCCGCCATGGCTCCTGCTGTCACTCTTTGCGTAGCAGACAGTTTCTTATGCGTAACCGGATCTATCCCTTCTGCGGCTCGTTTAAAATCATAGTATCCAGTAAGTTCTCCTGCAATATCCAGGCCTTTTTCATACCACGGCTTATTGGCTTGGATTTGTCTTTGTCTCTCAGCTTCAATGGCTGCTTTTCTTTGTTTAATCTCTTGTTTTTGTTCTACTTTATCCTCCACATACCCTGAAGCAACTTTATCAATTTGCTGCTGTGTTTTGTATGCATCGCTATTTTTGTAAGCCTTGGCATCAAAGGCAAGCTGATAAGCACTGCCGCCTTGAGAAGTCAGCTGTTCCAAACTATTTACATTAAACTGCACAGATTCGTAGAAGGGATTTAACATGTCATATTCACTTGAAAGTTGGTTATCCAGTTCTTCTACTGCGGTGATGGTATCTGTTCTTTTTTTCTCAGCTGCGCTTAACTCATCTTCAAAAGCATCTGTGGAAAACGGCGTAATATGTATAATATCTTCAATACTACTTAAAATTGTTTCGAGTTCAGCGTGCTGCTGTTCGACCATTTGCTTAGAGCGATCATTAGCAACAGCCAGCTCTTGTTCTAAAAACGATACGTCTACAAGCGTATCACCTTTTAATTTAGCTTGTTCGGCATAATCTGCAATACTATTAAAATAGGATTGATGTGAAGATACGAGGCTTTTCCAATGGGTGACTATATCTACTTGTGATGTATAAAAGCCTTTTATGCTGTCGGCACCTTTCCCTTGAAATTCATGATCCAGTGTAGCCACGGCATGAAGGGCTTTTTTTAATGCATCTAGCTGTTCATCAAATGCTTTGTACGCCTGCACCCTGTCTTTGGCATAAGCTAAAAGCGTACTGGCTTCATATACTTTTCCCATTACATACCCTCTTTTATTTTATGATTAATATATCTCTGGCTTGAGATTTTCCTCTATTATCCATTATAAAACTGCTAATACACTATCTAAATAGGATAATAATCCCTTTTATAAGCTTGTTGATTCATTAAAAAGGATATAAATTCAAAATAAAAGAGAATAGTCATAGGTACAAATATTTATTTCTAGTTTATATCACGTATAAAAACACTATGCTTCATGGTCAGACTACATTATTCCTAATTGCTTTCTTGTAATTCCACCTAAGTGGAAAGGTAACTTACAGCATACTATCACATCTCAAAATCCTATCATTCTACAAAAGAAAAGCTACATTTATCCCAAAAATACTGATCACACTCTGGTCATATTTTGGTCATACACTACAGAAAATCAAAGGAAACTATAGTTCATTTATATTTCAAGATTTTCTTTAAACCCTTGATATAAAGGCATTTCTGAACATAGTAGAAAACTACAGGAAATTTCATTTTCCACGCTGGCAGCGTAGCAGTCACTCAAACCACTTCCCTCTCCCCCAACCAAAACAACCGCTAGCTCCCCAAAAGGAACTAGCGGTTATTCATAATCTCTCAGAAACCATTCACTCTTCCACCGGCTTCTGCTCATCTGTTAATGTATCAATCTTAGTAATTTGAAGTTTGTCTTTACCTGCAGCTTTCACATGATAAATTCGTTCCTTTTTAAACTGCGTGCTTGCGTCATACGAGTCGGTGAACGTGTATACTTCGTTTGTATAAATGCTGTAGGTTCCATCATCATGTGACTCTGTTTTTGTCACGAGAAACTGATCGTTAGCAAACGATACGTTTTTGCCGGCGAGTGATGTGATGTAGCTTTTCAGCTGTTTATACACTGGCTGATTCGAGTCGATATAGGGTGCCATCCCACTAAAGTCTCCACTGTTTAAACTTGAAAAGTAAGCAGCTTTATAGGAGATAAAAAAGTTTTCAAGATCCGTTTTGCTTACAGAATCTGGTTTGACATCTTCATTTTTTAACAGCTTCGTGCTGGGCGTTTCTTTTATATCTGAGCTTGTTTCTGCCGTTTGATTGTCATGATTCATATATACAATCGTCATTAATAAGACAAGGACGATAGCGGCTCCTATTAAAATAGGAAAAGTGCGCCGTGATGATTGCTGCTTTTTGAGCACGGGAAAGTCTGCGTAGGATGGCAGTGTAACAGGTTCTATATCTACCTTTAACCGAGCTAACGGCTTTGGCATCTCCGTGCTTTTTATACTATTAAGCGGCTGAAGTGCTAAAAATTCTTCGTAGGTAACAATAAACTCGTTTACTGCTATTCCTTTACACATGCCGTAAATTCGGTTCCACAGTTCTCGACATCGAGTAGACTTTATATCTTCACTCAGTTCGTTAAAAAATGGTCGTGATTTTTTAATAAAAGCCGCTAACCACGTTTGATGAGCGTCGACTTTGTGGACTGTATTTAGGTCGTTAAGTGATTGCTTTAACTTGGCGTGTTCATTGGCATCCTGTTGACTAATGACTTCCATACTACGTTCTGTTTCTTTCAGCACGGTAGAAAGACTTCCGCTCATTTTTTCTTGCAGGGCATCAAACTGACTGCGAACATCCGGCCAGTGCAGTTCGAGTAACTGTTTTTGTGCAGTCGTGGCTTTTCGAATGCTTTCATTTAGCTCATGCTGCTTTGTGCGAAAGGCGGTCGCTTTTTGTTTGGTCACTACTTTATTTTTACTTAGCTGATGCCATTCTTGCTTCAAGCTCTTGTCTTCTTCGAGTACTGTAGCTATCGCTTGTTTTACATGTTCATGCTTTTTTTGAAAGTCAACGAACGCTGACAAATACGTATTCCAGTTTTCCTTCATTTCTTTTAACGATGACGTGTTAGCGTGTCTTTCTGTTAGTTGAAAAAAGTCGTTTCTAAACGCTACCATATCCGCTTCAGAAAAAAGTTCTTTTCCGAAAAGCTCTATCACATTCCTATGTATGCTTGTTAACTGTTCAATCTGTCTCATATTGCTTTGACGCTTTTTTATGTACTCCGGATAGTCGCTCGAAAGAAACGTCACCATTGTATATTCACTGTTGTTCATATTGTACTCTGTCCGTTCTTTTTCCAGTCCGTCATACACTTTCTGCAGATGACGTTCTACTATGGAGAGAAATTTTTCTTTATCCATCCCGTCTACTTCTTCTTTTAGCATGTTTAAAGATTCCGTTTCTTCAATAAGAAATGTTTTTTCTTTATATAGCTGTATCCACCTTTCTAGTAAATGTGCTGCTGATTCATTCCAGTGGCTTGTATTCATCGTTTGCTTCACCTGTTGTTTTTATTTTTATCCTTTCTTAACTATACAGGAATTGAACAGAAATTCTATTACAGTTTTATTACTCTTGAAAAATGAGGTTTAAGCTTTCTAGAGCCGCTTCTAACGTTTGTTTGTCTCCTTGATCGTAGCTGTGTGCCACTAAGACTACAGTTGTAAACACTGCTTTCCATTTTGCCAGCCTGTGCGTTTCTTCATCTACTTCTCCGTATTCTTTAAAAAAACGTGCTCTTCCTTGAGGAGGTAAAAAGCTGTAGGCAATCGCTAGGTCAACTGCTGGGTGACCAATATGAACATCCCCCCAGTCAATAATGCCTGAAACCATATTGGTTTGATTAACAATCATGTTTTTAATATGAAGATCTCCGTGAACTAGTACATGTTTTTCTTGATACTTAATTTCTTGTATGTCATTTACATAGTCTTCAAGAATCTCTTGTTTTGAATAAAGACTACGCTCTTTCATTTGCTTGACATACTTCTCTAGCGCAGGCTTTCGCTTCATCATATCAAGCCGATTTAACTCATCAAACGGAACACTGAGCTCTTGCGCTTTTGAGTAAGGATAGTGATGTAACGTGCGAAGAAACCTCGCTAGTACAGAAGCGGATTGTATGCGTTCTTCTTCTGTTAATCTTCCAGGTGGAGTTCCTTGAACGTAGTGATAGCCCGTAAAAGGCCAAGGATAGCCTGCATTCGGCTTACCGAAAAAAATGGGCTCTGCAATGGATAGCGGCAATTGAGAAGTAAGACTTGGTAAAAGCTGATTTTCTGTTTTTAATAGTCCTACTGCGAGTTCTCTTCTTGGAAACCTGAAAACAAAGCGGTCGTTTACTTGATAAACCGTATTGTCAAAGCCGTAGCCAAGCAGCGAAATTTTAGCGGGCGCAAGTTCTGGAAACTGCGTCTCGATTAGCGTTTTGGCAAGCGGTGCTGATACAATTTGTTCTGCATCCCATGCATTTGGCACTGTGATCACCTTTCTTTAACGTTTAGTTTGTATGTAAAGTATACTACAAAAGTGAAAAAACCTCTGACACGTTGTCAAAGGTTTTTTTCACTATACGTATTAGACATTCACCGAGTTAAAAAACTGCGGTAAATGAGATTTATGCGCGTCTAACATTTCGTCCAAGAGCTGCTTGGCAATAGTATCAGACGGGACTAACGGATTGATTGTCATTGCAACAAGCGCGGTATTGTAATCTCCCGTAACCGCTGCTTCGGCTGCAACGCGTTCAAAAGATTTGATTTGCTGCACAAGTCCTCGAACAGCTACAGGTAAATCACCAACTGCAATTGGCTTTGGCCCTTCTTTTGTAATCACGCAGCTCACTTCAACAGCAGAATCATTTGGAATGCTGGCAATTGCCCCATTGTTAATGGTATTTACAGGCTGGATATCGCCTTTATCATTATAGATAGATGAAATTAAGCTGCATGCAGCATCACTGTAGTACGCGCCTCCTCGCTTTTGAAGCTGAGGCGGTTTAATTGCAAGATTAGGATCTTTATAGAGCTCAAATAAGTCTTTTTCTAACGCGCGCACTACTTCAGCTCGTGTGCCTTCGAGCTCAGCTGCATTTTGTTCTTCTTGCAGCATCTCGTTTGTTTTATAGTAATAGCGGTGATAGCCGCATGGAATAACCCCTAGGCCTTTAATAAAGTCAGGATTCCATGAAACTCCTTTGATATTTCGCATAGACATCGCATTCGTCGGGTCTGCCATAGCGTCAATCACTTGATCTTTTACGCTCACTCCGTCTAAAAAGACATCTAATCCAAAGACCATATGATTTAACCCAGCAAAGCTAACCTGTACCCGGCTTTCATCTACTTCTAGCGCTTTAGCAATCCCCATGCGAATACCGATTGGCACATTGCATAAGCCCACTACTTTTTTATGATTGCTATAGCGTAAAATGGCTTCTGTCACCATACCAGCTGGATTTGTAAAGTTTACAAGCCACGCATTTGGACATAGTTCTTCTATATCTTTCACAATACTTAAAATCACAGGAATTGTGCGCAGGCCTTTGAATAAGCCGCCCGGTCCATTCGTTTCTTGCCCAATCACGCCGTATTTTAACGGAATTCGTTCATCTTTCATTCGTGCGTCTAACAATCCAACGCGAAATTGTGTAGTGACAAAGTCGGCATCTTTTAACGCTTTTCTTCGATCCAACGTAAGATGAATATCAATTGGGACTCCTGCTTTTTCGACCATTCGTTTTGCCAG
>Ga0182739_1005276_pt1 | contig 10288 bp, 8 predicted proteins | sample eDN5th30CBELigBY_FD_128873 | JGI IMG/M metagenome (GOLD analysis project Ga0182739, IMG submission 128873) | Enriched backyard soil microbial communities from Emeryville, California, USA - eDNA 5th pass 30_C BE-Lig BY (version 2) (version 2) | ecosystem: Environmental > Terrestrial > Soil >...
CGGTCGATCAGCAGGAACGGATAGCGATGCGGCAGCATCCGCCGGATTTCGGCGATTTCGACCGGCATGGTCACGGGTGCGGACATCAATCCTCCTTGTCGCGCGCGGGCTTGCCTTGGGCGTTGACCCTGCGCGCCAGTGTATCGAGCTGCCGGAAGCGCGCGGCGTTCCTGCGCCATTCGCGATTGGGCATCAGCGGGGTGCCGGAAGAATACTCTCCCGGCTCGTGGATCGAGCTGGTGACCAGGCTCATCGCGGTGATCATCACCCGGTCGCAGACTTCGAGGTGGCCGAGGATGCCGGCCGCGCCGCCGACCAGGCAGTAGCTGCCGATGGTGGCGCTGCCGGCCACCGCGGCGCAGCCGGCCATCGCGGTGTGCGCACCGATGCGCACGTTGTGGCCGATCTGGATCTGGTTGTCGAGGCGCACGTCCTCGCCGAGCACGGTGTCCTCGATCGCGCCGCGGTCGATGGTGGTGTTGGCGCCGATCTCGCAGTCGTCGCCGACCACCACGCCGCCCTGCTGCGGCACCTTGATCCAGCGCCCGGCGTCCATCGCCAGGCCGAAGCCGTCGGCGCCGAGCACCGCGCCGGGATGGACCAGCACGCGCTGGCCGAGCCGGACCCGGCGCACCAGGGTCACCCGCGCGACCAGCACGCAGCCCTCGCCGACCACGCAGTCGTCGCCGATCACGCAGCCCGGCCCGATCACGGCGCCGGCGGCGATGCGCGAACGCGCGCCGATGCTGGTGAACGGGCCGACCTGCGCCTGCGGGTCGATCCGTGCGCTGGCGTCGACCACTGCGCTGGCATGCACGCCCGGCTGCAGCGGCGGCGGCGGATCGAACAGCGCGGCGATTTTCGCGAACGCCACGTACGGGTCGGCGGCGACCAGTGCCGTGCCGGCATGTCCTTCGGCGTCTGCCGCGCGCATGACCACGGCCGCGGCGGCCGAGTCGGCGAGCTGGCTGCGGTAGCGCGGGTTGGCCAGGAACGCGAGCTGACCTGCGCCGGCGCGCGCCAGCGTGGCCACGGAAGAAATCCTGGTGGCTGCGTCGCCGCGCGTTTCCAGCCCGAAGCGCGCGGCGATCTCGGCCACGGAGTAGGACGGCCCGGTCATGGGCTGCAGCTCCCGCGCGGCGCTAGAACGCGCCGCCGAAGGTGAACTGCAGGCGTTCGAGCTCGTCGTCGTCGCCCTTGCGCAGCGGGAACGCGTAGCTGATCGAGATCGGGCCGACCGGCGCACGCCACATCAGCGCGACGCCGGTGGAGACGCGCATCTCGCTGGCTTCCACGCTGTCGACGTTCTTGAACACGTTGCCGAAGTCGACGAACGCGGAGATGCGCGCCGCCGGGCTGTCGAACAGCGTGGGGAAGAACATTTCCAGCGAGCCGACCGTCTTCACCGCGCCGCCCAGCGGCTGCAGGTAGGTGCTGCCGGACGCGGCCTCGCGTGGACCCAGCGTGTTGTCGCGGAAGCCGCGCACCGAACGCGCGCCGCCGGCGTAGAAGTTCTCGAAGAACGGCAGGCCGGTGGCGACCAGGGTCTTGTTGTAGGTCGAGCCCGGCGCGCAGTCGGCCTGCGCCGCGGCCATGTCCATTCCGGACGGGGCCGTGGGCGGGACCGGGGGCTGGCCGGGGTTGGTCTGGCAGAACACGCGCACCGCGTCGGAGCCGTAGCTGTCGCCGTAGCCCAGGTCGATGCGGGTGTTGAGCACCAGCGCGCGCGAGATCGGCCAGTACTTCGAGAACTCGTAGTTGAGCTTGTAGAACTGCACCGTGGAGCCGGGCAGGGTGGTTTCCAGCGACACGCGCTGCAGCGTGCCGCGGGTCGGCTGCAGGTAGTCGTTGCGGGTGTCACGCGCCCACGCCAGCTCGCTGCGCCATGAGTGGAACGTGCGGGTGCCCAGTGCGTCGATGTAGTCGACGATGCTGTCCGGGGTCGAGCCGCGGTAGGTGTTGATCTGGTTGCGGTCGATGCCGACCACGGCGCTGACCGTGTCCGACTCGGTGATCGGGATGCCGAGCACCATCTGGCCGGCGGCGCTGGTCGAGGAGTACTGCGCGGTGTTGAACTCGGAGTTGTCGAACTCGCGCCACCACAGGTTGTAGCCCAGCGACAGGCCGCCGTCGGTGAAATAGGGGTTGAGGAACGAGAACGAGTAGCGCTGCAGGTAGACGTTGCGCTGGGCTTCCACCGAGACCCGGTTGCCGCTGCCCAGGAAGTTGTTCTGCGACAGCTGGATCGAGGTGGTGACGCCGGACAGCTGCGAATAGCCCAGGCCGAAGACGAAACTGCCGGAGGTGGTCTCCTTGACGTTGAACACCACGTCGACCTGGTCGGCGGTGCCCGCGACCGGTTCGGTCTTGACGTCCACGCTGCCGGGCTCGAAGAAGCCCAGGCGCTGCAGGCGCACCTTGGAGCGGTCGATCGCGACCTGCGAGTACCAGGCGCCCTCGAACTGGCGCATCTCGCGGCGCATGACCTCGTCGGAAGTGCGCGTGTTGCCCTTGAACACGATGCGGCGCACGTTGACGCGCGGGCCTGGCACCACCTGCAGCTTGATCGCGACGGTGCGCTTCTCGCGGTCGATGTCCGGGATCGGGTTCACCTGCGCGAAGGCGTAGCCGATGTTGCCCAGGGTGGCGACGATCGAGTTGGAGGTCAGTTCGAGCAGCGCGCGCGAGAAGATCTGGCCCTCCTTGACCAGCACCATGCGCTCGACGCTTTCCTTCGGCAGCACGGTGTCGCCGGTGAGTTCCACCGAGGACACCTTGTAGATCTCGCCCTCGGTCAGGCCCATGGTCAGGAACATGTCGCGCTTGTCGGGGCTGATCGCGACCTGGGTGCTGTCGACGCTGAAGTCGACGTAGCCGCGGTCGAGGTAGTAGTTGTTGAGCTTCTCCAGGTCGCCGGAGAGCTTCTCGCGCGAGTACTGGTCGTCGCGCCGGTACCAGCTCAGCCAGTTGCTCTCGGCCGATTCCCACGAATCGGTGAGGTCTTCCTGCTCGAAGGTCTCGTTGCCGATCAGGTTGATGTGGCGGATCTTGGCCGCCTTGCCTTCCTTGATCGTCAGGGTGACGTCGACGCGGTTGCGGTCGAGCTTGGTGACCGTGGGCGCGATCTCGACGTTGTACTTGCCGCGGTTGTTGTACTGCTTGGTGAGCTCCTGGGTCACCCGGTCCAGGCTGAGGCGGTCGAAGGTCTGGCCTTCGGACAGGCCGATGTCGGACAGGCCCTTGAGCAGTTCCTCTTCCCTGATGTCCTTGTTGCCGGTGACGGTGAGCTTGTTGATCGCCGGGCGTTCGACCACGGTGATCACCAGGATGTCGCCCTGGCGCCCCATCCTCACGTCTTCGAAGAAGCCGGTCTTGTACAGCGCGCGGATCGCCTGGGCGATGCGCGACGAGTCGATGCTGTCGCCGCGCTCGATCGGCAGGTAGGTGAAGACGGTGCCCGCGCCGATGCGCTGCAGGCCGTCGACGCGGATGTCGCTGACGGTGAAGTTGCCGTCCGGCGCGGGGGCGAAGCTGCTGTCGGGCGTGGCGGCGGGCGAAGGCTTGATGCCGAAGGCGGCCTGCGGATCGACCGCCTGCTGGGCCCAGGCGGCAGGCGCTGCGGCGGCCGTGGCGAGGGCAAGGACAAGCAGGCGGCGGGTAGGGGTACGCGTCATCAAATCGGATCCAGGTGGGGGTCGGCGCCCCGGGAAAGCAGGGCAAGGCCGGGTTGGACAGCTACCGCACGAAGTTGTTCAGGATGTCGTTGTAGAACGCCAGACCCATCAGTCCCGCCAGCAGGGCAAGGCCGACATACTGCCCTGCGGCCATCGCACGCTCGCTTAACGGGCTGCCCTTGACCAACTCGATAAGGTAATACAACAGGTGACCACCGTCCAAGAGCGGGATCGGCAGCAGGTTGAGGATGCCGAGGCTCAGCGACAGCAGCGCCAGGATGGTCAGGTACCACGCCAGGCCTTGCTGGGCGTAGGTATTGGCGGCGCGCGCGATGGTGATCGGCCCGGCCACGGAGTTTTGCACCGACACGCGGCCGGAGAACACCCGGCCCACCATTTCGAACAGCTGCACGGTCTGGTAGCGCATCTCGCGCAGCGCGGCCGGGACCGCCTCCAGCGGGCCGTACTGCTCCGCGGCGTCCTTCGGCGGCAGTTCGCTGCGCCGGACCGGTTCGATGCCGAGCATCCAGAAATCGCCGCGCCCGGCCGCGGACGACAGCCGCGGAGCGACCGGAAGGGCCAGGCGCTCGCCTTCGCGTTCGACCTCGACCATCGCCTCGCCGCCCTGGCGGCCGAGACGCTGGATCATCGGGCCGATGTCGTCGAATGCGCGCACCGGCTCGCCGTCGATGGCGGTGATGCGGTCGTTCTCGGCCAGTACGCCCCACGCCGGGGTGTCGGGCCGGACCGTGCCCACCACCGGCGGCAGCAGCGCCTGTTGCGCGGTCAGGCCGATGCCGGACAGCACGCTGCGCTCGTCCAGGCCATCGGGCAGGGCGGAAAGCTTCAGGTCGCGCACGCGCTCGTGGCCGTTGGCATCGCGCACGCGCAGGTCGACGTCCTGGCGGTCGAGCGCGAACGGCAGCAGCGCCATCTGCACGCCGTCCCAGGTCTGGGTGGTACGGCCGCCGACCGCCAGCACGGTGTCGTCGCGCTGCAGCCCGGCGGCCGCGGCGATGCCGTCGACGTGGCCGACCACCGGCGCATAGCCGGGCCGGCCCACCACGAACATCGCCCACAGCAGCAGCACGCACAGCAGCAGGTTGGCCGCCGGGCCGGCAATTACTATCGCGATCCTGCGCCAGACCGACTTGCGGTTGAAGGCCTGGTCGGCTTCGGCCGGGTCGACGTCGGCCTCGCGCTCGTCGAGCATCTTCACGTAGCCGCCCAGCGGGATCGCAGCGATCACGTACTCGGTGCCATCGCGGCCGCGGCGCGACCACAGCGCCTTGCCGAAGCCGACCGAGAAGCGCAGCACCTTGACCCCGTTGCGGCGCGCGACCCAGTAATGGCCGAACTCGTGGAAGGTCACCAGCAGGCCCAGGCTGATGACGAACCACCACAGGGATCCAACGAGGGTGCTCATGCTGCTTGGCTCATGCGGGCTGGGTCAGGTGGCGGTGATGCGCGAGGACAACTGGGTGGCATGCGCGCGGGCGCGGGCATCCGCGTCGCGCAGCGCGTCGAGAGAGGCGGCCGGCGCCGCGGGCAGCGCCGCCAGCGTCTGTTCGACAAGCGCGGGAATGGACAGGAAACCGATCCGCCCCTGAAGAAACGATGAAACCGCGACTTCGTTGGCGGCGTTGAGGGTCGCGGGCGCGGTGCCGCCGGCCGCCAGCGCCGCGTAGGCCAGGCGCAGGCACGGGAACGCATCGGTGTCCGGCGGCTCGAAGTCCAGCCGCCTATGCGCCAGCAGGTCGAGTCCCGCGACCCCGGATTCGATCCGCCGCGGCCAGCCGAAGCCCACTGCCAGCGCGGTGCGCATGTCGGGCAGGCCCAGCTGGGCGAGGGTCGAGCCGTCGATGAACTCGACCAGCGAATGCACCAGGCTCTGCGGGTGCACCAGCACGTCGATGCGCGCGCCGGGCAGGCCGAACAGGTGGTGGGCCTCGATGACTTCCAGGCCCTTGTTCATCAGCGTGGCCGAATCGACCGAAATCTTCGGCCCCATCGACCACTTCGGATGCGCGATGGCCTGTGCCGGGGTCACGCCGGCCAGCTGCGCGCGGTTGCGGCCGCGGAACGGCCCGCCCGAGGCCGTCAGCACGATCCGCCGCACGTCCTGGTGCCCGGCTTCCGTATCCCGGCTTTCAACAGCCGAATGGCTGGTCATCCCCGATCCCGGGCGCTTTCCAACAGCCGAAGGCTGGTCATCCCGGCCGCTCAGGCACTGGAAGATCGCGTTGTGCTCGCTGTCGATCGGCACGATGCAGGCGCCGCCGTCGCGGGCGGCCGCCATGAGCAGCTCGCCGGCCAGCACCAGCGACTCCTTGTTGGCCAGGAGCAGGCGCTTGCCCGCGCGTGCCGCGGCCAGGGTCGAATCCAGCCCGGCGGCGCCGACGATGGCAGCGACCACGGTCTGGCAGGCATCGCCGGCGGCAAGGTCGGTGATGGCGTCCATGCCCGCGTGCGCCTGCGTCCGCAGGCCTGCGGCGGCGAGGCCGTCGCGCAGCGCCGCGTAACTTTCGGGGTCGGCGATCGCCGCGTGGTCGGGCCGGTGCGTGCGGCACAGGTCGAGCAGGGCGTCGACGTTGCGGCCGGCGGCCAGCACCGAGGCGCGCAGGCGCCCGGGATGGCGCGCGACCACGTCCAGCGCGGACGTGCCGATCGAACCGGTGGCGCCGAGGACGGCGACGGATTGCATGCTGGAAGCCGGCACGTCAGAAGCCCAGCAGTTCCTTGCCGAGCAGGAACACCGGCAGCGCCGCAAGCACGCCGTCGAGGCGGTCGAGGATGCCGCCGTGCCCGGGAATCACGTTGCCCGAATCCTTGGCGCCGACGTGGCGCTTGAGCAGGCTTTCGAACAGGTCGCCGACCACCGAGAACAGCACCGTCACCACCGCGACCAGCGCCAGCGCCGGCAGTTGCGAGGTGCCTGCGCCGGCCAGCCAGCCGAACACCAGGCCAGTGGCGACGCCGGCCACCAGCCCGCCCAGCAGGCCTTCGATCGTCTTGTTGGGGCTGATCCGGGGCGCCAGCTTGCGACCCTTGAACAGCTTGCCGCCGAACTGGCGGCCGGCGAAATACGCGCCCGAATCGGCGGCCCAGACGATCGCCAGCGCGGCCAGCAGCCAGCGATGACCCAGGGACGGATCGCCCTGCACCGGCTGGTCGCCGTGGATCAGCACCAGCGCGCACCAGGCCGACAGCGTCGCCAGCGTGCCGGCGGCGATCTTGAAGGCGCGGGCGTGGGTGTCGTGGTCGGATGCGAAGTCGTAGAAGCGCAGCCACAGCAGCGCCAGCAGCCACCAGCCGACGCCGATCACCGCGACGATCTGCAACAGCACGAACGACCCCTGCGCCGCCCACACCATCAGCACCATCAGCAGCAGGTTCAGCAGCAGCAGGATGGTGCGGTGCAGGCTGTCCTCGACCTCGGCGAGCTTCAGCCATTCCCACAGACCGGCCAGGAACACGATCGCGGCCAGCGCCGCCATCCACGGCGTGGGCAGGAACAGGATCGCCAGGATCGCCAGCGGTGCCATCAGCAGGGCGGCGATCACGCGGGTGCGGGTCATGCAGGCGTCTCCAGGGCGGCGGCTTGTTCGCCGGTCAGGCCGAAACGGCGCTCGCGCCCGGCGAAATCGTCGAGCGCGCGCGCCAGGGTGGCGGCGTCAAGCTCGGGCCACAGGGTATCGGTGAACCACAGTTCGGTATAGGCGAGCTGCCACAGCAGGAAATTGCTGATGCGCATGTCGCCGCCGGTGCGGATGAACAGGTCCGGCGGCGGCAGGTCGGCCAGGGCCACGCGCGATGCGAACGCGGCCTCGTCGATGTCCTCGGGCTCCAGCCGTCCCTCGGCGACGTCCCGCGCCAGCGCCCGCGCGGCGGCGGCGATGTCCTGGCGGCCGCCGTAGCTGGCGGCGATGTTCAGCGCCAGCCGCGTGTTGCCGGCGGTCTGCGCTTCGGCCGATTCCATGCGCTCGCGGATCTGCGCGCCGAAGCGCTCGCGCTCGCCGATGAAGCGCACCCGCACGCCACGGCGGTGCAGTTCGACGACCTCGCGATCGAGCGCGTTGAGGAACAGCTTCATCAGCGCGCCGACTTCTTCCTCGGGCCGGCCCCAGTTTTCACTGGAAAAGGCGAACAGGGTCAGCGCGGCGATGCCACGTTCGAGGCAGAAATCGATGCACAGGTTCACCGCGCGCGCGCCGGCGCGGTGGCCGATGACGCGCGGCCGCCGCCGCCGTGCCGCCCAGCGGCCGTTGCCGTCCATGATGACGGCCAGGTGCCGGGGGATGGTCATTTGGAGGCCGGGATTCGGGACTGGGGATCGGGGATCTGGAAAAGCAGGGAAACGCGTGCGCTGACGCCGCGCCGGGAAACCGGATGCTTACGCTCTCCCGAATCCCCAATCCCGAATCCCCAATCCCGGGTGCTCATACCGCCATCAATTCCTGTTCCTTGGCCTTGACCACTTCGTCGACGTCCTTGATGCCCTTGTCGGTGAGCTTCTGGATTTCGTCGCCGCTGCGGCGCTCTTCGTCCTCGGAAATGAGTTTTTCCTTCAGCAGGTCCTTGACCTGGCCGATCGCGTCGCGGCGGATGTTGCGGATCGCGACCTTGGTGTTCTCGCCCTCGTTGTGGACCAGCTTGCTCAGCTCCTTGCGGCGCTCCTCGGTGAGGGCGGGCAGGTTGATCCGGATGACGGTGCCGGCGGTGGTCGGGTTCAGGCCGAGGTCGGAGGCGAGGATCGCCTTTTCGACCGGCGCGACCATCTGCTTCTCCCACGGCGTGATGACCAGCGAGCGCGCATCGGCCACGGTGACGCTGGCGACCTGGGTCAGCGGCATGTCCGAGCCGTAGTAGTTGACCTTCAGGTGGTCGACCAGGGCGGTGGAGGCGCGGCCGGTGCGGACCTTGGTCAGGTCGTGGCGCAGCGCTTCCACGCTCTTGTGCATGCGGGTCTGCGCATCCTTCTTGATGTCGTCGATCATGGCCGGCTCCGGTCGATTGCTTAATCGCGGGATTATAGGGGGTGAGGCAGCGCGTTCACGAACCGGAGGTGCGTGCGCGGCCGAACGCGAGGCCATGGATGGCCGGGACGGGGGGTCCGGGGCCAGCGTTGTTGTGCCATGGATGCCGGCAACGAGATCGCGATTCGCAGTGTTCCGAACCGGAGGTTCGTGCGCCGCTGAAGGCCGGGCCTTGGATTGCCGGGCTGGGCGTGCCCGGGGCAGCGTTGCTGCGCCAGGGATGGCGTCGACGAAATTCCGCTTCGCAACGCGGCGAACCCGCCTGGCCGGACAGGCCCGCGCATGAACGGCTCCAGCCGCGAGCTTTCCAGGCGTATCCGGGTCGTTGGGAAAAGGGCTCGCGGCCTGAAGCCGCTCCTGCACAAGTCGGCGCGTGCAGGGCAGGCGGGCGGGCGTCCTCAATGCCGGTGCATGGCCTCGGCGTGCGCATCCTGCCCGCAGGCGCCGCTGCGCTCGATCTGCAGGGTCGGGTGCTGGATGCCGAAACGCTCCTCCAGTCCGTGCGCGACGGCGGCGAGGAACGCATCGTGGTCGTCGGCGTCGCCCCGGACCAGGTGCGCGGTCATCGCGATCTCATCCGAGCCCAGCGCCCAGATGTGAAGGTGATGGACCGCCGTCACTCCCGGCTGGCCGGCAAGGAAGGCCTGCACCGCGGCCTGGTCGATGCTGTCGGGCACCGCATCCATGGTGGCGTTGAAACTGTCGCGCAGCAGTGCGAACGCGCCGATGGCAACCACCGCGCCGACCAGCAGCGCGGTCACCGGGTCGAGCCAGGACCAGCCCAGCCACAACATGCCCATGCCGGCCAGCACCGCGGCAAGCGACACCGCGGCATCGGCCACCAGGTGCAGGAAGGCGCCGCGGCGATTGAGGTCGTTGGCGTGGCCGTCGCGCACGAACCAGGCCGCGCCGAGGTTGACGACGATGCCGATCGCCGCGACCACGATCACCGGCATGCCGGGGATCTGCGGCGGCGCGCCGAGCCGGCGCAGCGCCTCCCAGGTCAGCGCGCCGGAAAAGGCGATCAGCAGCGTGGCATTGGCCAGCGGCGACAGCAGCGTCGCGCGCCGCCAGCCGTAGGTGTGGCGCTCGGTGGGGCGGCGCCTGGCCAGCGCCGCCGCGCCCCAGGCCAGGCCTAGCCCGAGCACGTCGCCGAAGTTGTGCAGCGCATCGGACAGCAGCGCCAGCGAATCGGTGGCGAAGCCGTAGCCGGCTTCCAGCGCCGTGTAGGCAAGGTTGACAAGGGTGATCGTCGCGAACGCGCGCGTCGACGAGCCGTGCTGGTGCGAATGTGAGTGTCCGTGCATGGGGCGGCATGCTGCCACCGGCGGGCAGCGGACACTATTTCACGGCGGGGATTGGGAATTCGGGATTCGAAAATGCGGAGGCATCACCATGGCATCGGGTGGGAAATCCGGACGCATCATGCTCTTTCGAATCCCCAATCCCCAATCCCCAATCCCCAATCCCCAATCCCCGCTTTTACCGCACCAGCGTCCCGATTTCCTCGCCGCGCAGGATCCGCAGCAGCACGCCGGGCTGGCTCATGTCGAAGATCCGCAGCGGCAGGTTGCTGTC
>Ga0182739_1005278_pt1 | contig 10285 bp, 6 predicted proteins | sample eDN5th30CBELigBY_FD_128873 | JGI IMG/M metagenome (GOLD analysis project Ga0182739, IMG submission 128873) | Enriched backyard soil microbial communities from Emeryville, California, USA - eDNA 5th pass 30_C BE-Lig BY (version 2) (version 2) | ecosystem: Environmental > Terrestrial > Soil >...
GTTGGATCGCCGGGGGCAAAATGATAAGTTAAGTTTAGCTTTAAACCATCAGATGACCATACATCGGGAAACTGCTCGCCAGAAACTTGCACGGGCTGTTGTACTAAATCGGTTTCGGTTAAATAGAGTAATCGCGGTTCTGCACGACTTGCCTTTTGATACCAGGTCTCAAATTGTGGCAGGCTATAAATACCGTCAGCAAGCCGGCTTGCATAAAACTCATATAACACTTGCTCATCGACTACAATACCGCGTTTGCGGGTTTTATCTTCTAATAGTTCTAATTCTGCCAAAAGTTTTTGATTATGCACTAAAAAAGCGGCTTTAGTGCGGATACGTCCCGTTACTAAGGCTTCACGAATAAAAATCTCCCGGGCTATTTCCGGTTCAATAGGTCCATAATTGACCTTGCGCTTGGGGTTAATTAGCAAGCCAAATAAGGTTACCTTAGCATAAGCCCCTACATAGCCTTGCCGCTCTTGCCAATGAGGTTCAAAATAATGCCTATGCACTAGGTGACCGGCTAGCTCTTCTAGCCACTCCGGTAAAATACTGGCTACCGTATGAGCATATAATTTCGTGGTTTCCAGTAATTCGGCGGCCATTAACCAAGCCGGTGGTTTCTTCGCCAGTTTAGAACCGGGAAATATATAAAAATGCCGGCTATAAGCTCCCAAATATTCATGATCGGCTAGTTTAAACCCAACTTGGCTTAACAAGCCCGTTAAAATGGCTTTATGAATGGCCGCATAGTCGGCGGGCTGAGAGTTTAAGCGTAACTCCATACTTTCAACCTGCGTACGCAGTTGTCTATAGATATCACCCCACTCTTGCAGGCGCAAATAAGAAATAAAATGCTCAAGGCAATATTTACGAAATTGGTTGTTAGAAAGCACGGCTTTTTGCTCATGTAAGAGTTGCCAAAGCTTTAAAATACCTAAAAAGTCGGATTTTTCATCATTAAATTGACGCTGTTTTTCCTCGGCTGCCTGTCGCTTATCATGTGGCCTTTCACGTGGATCTTGAATACTTAAACCACTTACAATAATTAGGATTTCGGTCAAACACCCTTCCTTTGCACCCGCTATAAGCATACGCGCAAATCTAGGATCAACCGCTAAATTAGCTAATTGTCTGCCTAAGGGAGTTATTTGTTGCTGTTGAGTTAGGGCCTGTAATTCATACAGTAAGCGGTAAGCGAAACGAATCGCACGTGGATCGGGTTTATCCAAAAAGGGAAATTTATGGATATCGCCTAAGCGCAAGGCGGCCATCTGCAAAATTACCGAAGCTAGATTAGTGCGTAAAATTTCGGGATCGGTATAAAAAGGACGCAAATTAAAATCTTGTTCGCTATAGAGTCGAATACAAATGCCAGCTGCCTCACGTCCACACCTACCCTTGCGTTGATTTGCACTGGCTTGTGAAATAGGCTCAATGGGCAACCTTTGCACCTTGGTTCTATAGCTATAACGGCTAATACGGGCATAGCCGGTATCAATCACATAGCGAATCCCGGGCACGGTCAATGAAGTTTCCGCTACATTAGTGGCTAATACAATGCGCCTGCCTAAGGAGGACTTAAAAATTTTATTTTGTTCCGCCAGGCTTAAACGCGCATAAAGCGGTAAAATTTCCGAGTTTTGCCATTTTTGCTTACGCAAAACCTCTGCCGTATCTCTAATTTCACGCTCGCTACTTAAAAATACCAATACATCACCGGTTCGCGGTAATTCATCTAGGGCTTCAATGATGGCCGAGGCTTGATCATTGCCAAGCTCATCAACCAACGGACGGTATAGCACTTCAACGGGATAGGTGCGCCCCTCTACTTCAATAATGGGCGCTTGCTCAAAATGTTGACTAAATTGCTGAGGATTAATGGTTGCCGAGGTGATAATCACCTTAAGTTCTGGCCGTTTAGGCAAAATATGCTTTAAATAACCTAAAATAAAGTCTATGTTTAAACTACGCTCATGCGCCTCGTCAATGATCAAGGTATCATAGCGCTGTAACAGTCTATCCCGTTGAATTTCTGCCAATAAAATTCCATCGGTCATTACCTTTACATAGGTTTGTTCGCTGATTTTATCATTAAATCTTATCTGATAACCCACCTGTTGGCCTAATTCACAGTTTAACTCTTGGGCAAGCCTTGCCGCAACGGCTCGAACTGCAATTCGTCTAGGCTGGGTATGGCCTATTAATTTCTCTTTACCCCGCCCCAATGCCAAACAAATTTTAGGAATTTGGGTGGTTTTACCGGAGCCAGTTTCTCCGGCAATAACGACTACTTGATGAGCCACTATGGCGGTAGCAATAGTCTCCCGTTGTTTAGCAATAGGTAAATCATTAGGAAAGTTAATAACGGTAATAGGTGGTTTCATAACTTAGATTAAGGTTAAATCGGCATAAGCCAGAGACTTATGCCGTACAGCGGCTTGACTATTATTGTATAGGAAATTCTTTATTCCCGTAACTTACGCCGTAACACCTTGCCTACATTAGATTTAGGTAGTTCCGTACGAAATTCAACCTGCTTAGGTACCTTATAAGCTGTAAGTTGCTTACGGCAAAAAGCAATGATTTCCTCTTCGGTAAGATTCGAGTCTTTCTTGACTATAAAGGCTTTAACCGCTTCTCCGGTTTTAGTACTTGATACGCCAATTACCGCAGCCTCTAGTACCCCAGGGTGTCTTGCCAAAATATCTTCAATTTCTGTCGGATAAACGTTAAATCCAGAAACAATAATGAGGTCTTTTTTACGCTCAACTAAATAGACAAAACCAGCTTCATCCAGCTTAGCCATATCTCCGGTCAACAGCCATCCCTCTGGGGTAAGAATCTTTTGAGTCTCTTCGGGTGCGCGCCAATAAGCTCGCATTACCTGTGGCCCTTTAACCCATAGCTCGCCAATTTCGCCAATGGGCAACTCATTACCCGCCTCATCGCAAATTTTTATCTCGGTTGAGGGTAAAGGTAAACCAATACTGCCAGTATGGGCTTGAATATTGAGAGGATTAACGCAGACGACGGGAGAGGCTTCGGTTAAACCATAGCCTTCAAGGATGGGCACACCCGTTATACCCTGCCAGCGTTCAGCCACGGCTTTTTGTACCGACATTCCCCCTCCAATCACAAACCGTAAATGCTTAAAATCCACTTGATGAAATTCAGGATGGTTTAGTAAGGCGTTAAATAAGGTATTTACACCGGTCATGATGGTAAAGGGAACTTTTTTAAGTAATTTAATAAATTGTGGAATGTCTCTTGGATTGGTAACCAAAATATTATGTGCGCCCAGCTTAAAAAAGGTTAGGCAATTAGCGGTCAAAGAAAAAATATGATAAAGCGGTAAGGCCGTGATAATAATTTCCTTACCTTCTTCGGTCAGATGATCGGTCCAGGCATAGACCTGCATAATATTAGCCAGTAAATTACGATGCGATAACTCGGCGCCCTTAGCCACCCCAGTCGTACCACCGGTATATTGTAAAAAGGCGATGTCATCACCCTTTACTTTACAGGCGGTAAATTTAGTTTGCGCGCCTTGCTTTAAGGCTTCTTTAAAACGTATCGCCTGAGGAATATCCCAAGCTGGCACCATTTTTTTAATATATTTAACTACAAAGTTAATAAGTAACGCTTTAGGGCAGGGAAACAAATCGCCAAACTGAGTTACAATAATATTTTTTACCGACACTTGTGCTAAGGCTTCTTGCAAAACCGAAGTAAAGTTTTCTAAAATGACTATGGTATCAACCTCGGCATTACTCAGTTGATGGACAAGTTCACGGGCAGTATAAAGCGGATTTACATTCACCACGATTAAACCTGCTTTAAGCGCACCAAACATGGCTACGGGATATTGCAAGATGTTGGGCATCATCAAGCCAATGCGCTCGCCTTGGCGTAATCCTAATTTATGCTGTAAATAAGCCGCGAAAGCAGTCGCTTGTTTCTCTAATTCACGAAAACTGATTACCGTTCCCATATTACTAAAAGCAGGTTTATCGGCAAATTTCTCACAACACTGTGTAAATAAGTCCGCTAATGAATCATAGCTATCGGGATTTATTTCGGCCGGTACCCCTTGCATATATGTCTTTAACCAAATCTTTTCCATTTTCTAATCCCATAACGAAATTCTGTTATAATTTTACCCCAACACAATACTCGCAACTGTTAACAAAGGCAATAGAACCGCCTTCTCAAAACCAACTCTTACCATTTGCTTAGATATAGTATAGTATGTGATTTTTATTTTAACATTAGTCAATAGCTAGAAATTATGAGTACAATTACCCCTTCTCGCAGTAATGCTTTTCAGCTTAAAGGCGGCCCTGTAACGCTGACTACGCTGCATCTGCAAACTAACAATTTACCAGAGATAACGCTTCAGCTGACAGCTACCATAGCTCAAAGCCCTACTTTTTTTGCCAATGCCCCTATCATCATCGATTTAAACCAACTCTCTACCGATGCGGCTTTAGACTTAGCTCAACTCAATCAGACTTTACGTCAACATGGCTTAATTCCAGTGGGCATTCGCAGTAATAATGAAGCCTTACGCACCGCGGCTATGTTAGTTGGCCTAGCCATTTTCCCTGGCGAACAGACTTCACCCAAGCAGCCCATTACTCCTGCTGCTAAAGAATTAACTTATCAAGCAACTAAAACCATTACCCAACCTATTCGTTCTGGCCAGCAAATTTATGCTAAAGACAGTGATTTACTCATACTGGCCTCGGTAAGTCCTGGAGCCGAAGTTTTAGCCGATGGCAATATTTATGTATATGGCACTTTACGTGGCCGCGCTTTAGCCGGCATTAATGGTAATAAAGAAGCTCATATCTTTTGCCAAGCCCTAGAAGCGGAACTCATTTCCATTGCCGGGCATTATCAAATTAGTGAAAATCTAAAAAAACCCGAGTCGGAAGGTACTATACATATTTTCCTAGAAAATGAGCATTTGTGTATTAGGACGCTTTAATTGTATGGCTGAATCTTGTACAATTGCACACATTTTCTAACGTTATAGGAAGGCACATCTTGGCTAAAATCATAGTAATTACTTCGGGTAAAGGCGGAGTAGGCAAAACCACATCTAGCGCAGCCTTTGCGACGGGCTTAGCACTTCGTGGCTTTAAAACCGTCGTTATCGATTTTGATGTTGGTTTACGTAACCTAGATTTAATTATGGGCTGTGAGCGACGGGTTGTTTATGATTTCGTCAATGTTATTAATGGCGAGGCCAACCTTAGCCAAACCCTGATTAAAGACAAACGGGTAGATAAGCTTTTTATTTTACCCGCCTCCCAAACTCGCGATAAAGATGCCTTAACCGACGAAGGGGTTGAAAGAGTTTTAGAAGAATTAAAAAAAGATTTTGATTACATCGTTTGCGATTCACCCGCGGGTATTGAAAGAGGTGCCTTAACGGCACTTTATCATGCCGATGCCGCTATTGTAGTAACCAATCCCGAGGTTTCCTCGGTGCGCGACTCCGACCGCATTTTAGGCATTTTAGCCAGTAAATCTAAACGCGCCGAGCAAAAATTAGAACCCATTAGTGAACATTTATTGCTAACCCGCTATTCACCCCAACGCGTAGAATCGGGGGAAATGTTAAGCGTAGACGATGTCAAAGAGATTCTTGCCATTCCTTTACTAGGCATTATACCCGAATCACAGGCCGTATTACGCGCATCCAACCAAGGTGTACCGGTCGCCCTTGATGAACAAAGCGATGCAGGCCAAGCCTACAGAGATGCCGTAGCCCGTTTCTTGGGTGAAGAGATCCCCATGCGATTTGTTAAGGCCCAGAAAAAAGGCTTACTTAAACGCTTATTTGGTGGTAAAGAAGGAGCAAACGCATGAGATTATTAGAAAAGTTTAGGCTCATCCGCCAACCCCGCGCTACTGCTAACGTGGCCAAAGAGCGTTTACAAATCATTATTTCACATGAGCGAATTAAGCGCCAAGGTCCCGATTTTTTACCTAAGCTGGAACAAGAGCTATTAGCGGTCATCGCTAAATATATGCCTATCGATCCCAACAAGGTTAAGGTAGAACTCGACCGCCAAGATGATTGTTCGGTACTTGAACTTAACGTTACCCTACCGGATGAAACTGCGATTAAAGAAGGCGTTTAGTTTTTATTTACACCGACTGCTAAGCTAAAGCCTCTTCGTTCCTTACTAACAAAGAGGCTTTTTTATGAGTGAGAACTTCACGCTAAGAAAGTATTTTCAAACTCTCTTTTTACAAGGACGCGGGACCCTGCCAGCTGTGTTTTTCCTGCGTACTCGCAAGCCGCGTTCACAGAGACCCCCATCCATCTGCATCTTTTTCTAATAAAGGTATAAAGCAAACCTGTTTTATTAGGAATAAAATTAGAGTTACAGGTATTGTACACGCGAACGGCAAACGTATTTAGGCGAATTTATGCTAATAATCTTAGCTTCATGCCACTCAAGCTTGAGTGGCTATTCTGCAAATTTCTAATAAACTGCCCGGAAAAATGCCGAGTAATAATACGGCTAAGCCATTAACGGTAATCATCAAGCGAGAATCTTTACTTATTTTCAGCGTTGAGGGATCATCGGGCGCCTCAAAGTACATCACCTTAACGACTCTAAGGTAATAATAAGCTCCAATAATAGCGAAAACCAAGGCGAGAGCAGCCAGCCAAATAATATTAGCATTGACTAAGGCCTGAAGTACACCCAACTTTGCAAAGAAACCTACGATAGGTGGAATACCCGCCATGGAAAACATGAGTAATAACATCATAAAGGCTAACCAGGGATTACGTGCATTAAGCCCTCGAAAATCATCTATATTGTCTGCTTCGAAACCTTCTTTACTTAAAAGTACCATCACCCCAAAAGCGCCTACCGACATAAGGGCATAATTAATCATATAGAATATGGCGGCAGCATAACCTTCGGGCGTTGCGGCAGCCAAGCCCAAAATCATGTAACCCATGTGAGCAATGGATGAATAGGCTAGCATACGCTTAATATTATTCTGGATAATGGCGACTATGTTTCCTAATGCCATAGAGAGTACCGCCAATACTATTAACATAGGCTGCCAATGTATAACCAGTTCGGGAGTCGCATCCACCAATATTCTAAGGGCCAAACCTAAGGAAGCGATTTTGGGAGCGCCACTCAAGAAAAGCGTTACCGAATCCGGCGCGCCTTGATAAACGTCGGGCACCCACATATGGAAAGGCACCGCGCCTAATTTAAAGGCTATCCCTACCACTATGAATACCAATCCCATACCTAACATTAAATTGTGACTAGTGTCTCCATGGGATAAAAATTCTTTTACACTCGCTAAAACTATTTCGCCGGTAACACCATAAAGCAAAGATAAACCATATAACAGCATTCCCGAGGCCAAGGTGCCCATGACTAAATATTTAAGCGCCGCCTCCGTAGCCGTACCCGACTCGCGCCGTAAAGCCACCATAGCATATAAGGGCAAGGAAAGAATTTCTATGCCTAAGTAAAGGGTTAAAAAGCTATTGGCCGAAACCAATACCATACAACCCAATAAACATAATAAACCCAATACATAATATTCGCCGTTGGGCATCTTACGTAGTTGAATATACTGACGTCCATATACAAAAGCGGCAAAACCGGTAGCATAAACTAGCAATTTTAATAAAGAAGCCGTTCTATCTAAAATAAAATGTTCGCTAAATAAAGTCACCGCTGGCATTTTATAGAGATATATCGAGGTAAGTGCCGCTAATAACAACGTTATTTGAGTTAAACTATAAGCTAAACGCGGATTATTTTTGCCTAAAAATAAATCGGCCAGCAAAATAACACAGCTCATGCTAAGCACAATGAGTTCCGGTAAAATAGAAATATAAGTTAACATTGATGCCATGTACTACGCCTCTAGTGCAACTTGGTGATAAGGCTTAACTCTAAAATATGCCCTACCGTGGTGTGAAATAATTTTAATAATGCCTGCGGGTATATACCAATAAATAAAACGGCGCCCGCTAACAAGACCAGTGAAAGTAAATTAAACCCTTTAACATCTTGTAAGGTAGCCACACCTTCATGGGTGATAGGGCCAAAGAACACCCTTTTATACATCCATAGCGTATAAGCTGCGCCCAAGATTAAGGTGCTGGCAGCAAAGAAAGTGACCCAGAAATTGGCTTGGAAGCTACTTAAAATCACCATAAACTCACCCACGAAACCCGAGGTGCCTGGCAAGCCAACATTAGCCATGGCAAAAACCATAAATAAAGCGGCAAAGATGGGCATTTTATGGGCTACTCCACCGTAATCTTTAATCTGCCTTGAATGCAGCTGCTCATACAAAATACCTACGCCTACAAACATCGCACCCGAGCTAAAGGCATGGGAAATCATTTGCACCATCCCCCCTGCTAGACTCATGTGAGCATATTGGTAGCTATCGCCTACCTTAGCAATTTGATAGATCATGAAGCAGCCTAAGGTTGAGAATCCCATATGAGCTACCGAAGAGTAGGCAATTAACCGTTTCATATCGGTTTGAGCAATGGCGACTAAGCCAATGTAACAGATGGCAATTAACGATAACACTATCATTAACCAAGCCATGGATTGGCAGGCATCGGGAGTGATAGGCAAGCTATAACGCAAAAAGCCATATACCCCCATCTTCAACATCAGGGCTGCCAAAACTACCGAACCACCTGCGGGTGCTTCCGTATGAGCATCGGGTAACCAAGTATGCAAGGGCCACATGGGTACCTTGACCGCAAAGGCTAATAAAAAAGCCAGGAATAGATACATTTGCTCGGTGCTATTTAACGGCAAGGCATAAAAATCTTGGATAACAAAGCTATGGGCCTTTAATCCTAAATAGATTAAGGCAACCAACATTAAGGCCGAACCAAAAAAGGTATAGAGGAAAAACTTAATAGACGCGTAAGAACGGTTAGAGCCACCCCAGATCCCGATGCTCAGGTAGATGGGGATCAACATCCCTTCCCAAAAAACATAAAACAAAATGGCGTCGGTGGCAGCAAATACGCCCACCATCATGCCCTGCATAATCAAAAAGGCCGCCATGTATTGCGCTACGCGTCGTTGTATGGCGTGCCAACTGCTTAAAATGACTATCAAAGTCGTGAAATTAGTCAGAATAATGAGAGCCAAGGCAATACCATCAATACCTAAGGCATAGTGAATTCCATAAGCGCCTATCCACAAAGCACGTTCTTGAAACTGCATGGCTGCCGTATCGAGGTTAAAACCCTGATATAAGGGTATACAAGCCAGCAAACCTAAAATTGCAGTTAACAGTGCAATAATACGGGCGCGTTTGGCATGTTGATCGCCTCCAGTGGCTAACACTAACATTCCGCCAATGACGGGCAACCAAATGAGAATACTAAGTATGGGAAACTGCGCTATCATTTATACATTTACCTTAGTAACAACCAAATAAGGAATCCTAATAAACCTAAGATCATAACAAAAGCATACCAAAATAAATTACCCGATTGCGCCTTACGCACAGTTGCAGATAAATGATTGATAAGCCTGCCGGAACCATTGACCAATAAACCATCAATAAATTTAACATCGGCAATATGATATAACTTGCTGGCTAAACCCACACTACCCTTAACAAATACAAGCTGAGTAAAGGCGTCGAAGCCATATTTATGGTTGAGTAACCCATAAATAAATCTAAAGCGCCGGGCTAAAATAGCGGGCCATTGTGGTCTATAAACATAACAGAACCAAGCCGTTACTATACCCGCTATGGCAAACCAAATCGGTAAATGGTTAAATGCGGCTAAAACCATAGACCAAGCTCCGGTAAACTCCGTTGCCAAATGATTTAATACATCATGTTCCGGTAACACTAACACGCTATCGCCCAGTAAGGATGGGTTATTAAATAGCATGGGTGCAATTAACACATAGCCTAAAATAACCGACGGGATTGCTAAAATTACCAGGGGTAGCCAAACCGTCCAGCTAGGTTCATGTAGCTCAGCAAATTTTTGCTTATCCATTTTAGGCGTACCATGGAAAGTTAAAAATAAGGCTCGGAAAGAATACAACGCGGTCACAAATGAGCCTAGCAATACACAAATATACGCATAACCGGCGCCCGATATGGAAGCGTGTTGAATGGATTCTATAATCACATCTTTTGAATAGAAACCGGCAAAAGGTGGTATGGCGCTTAAGGATAATGAGCCTATTAAGAACGTGATATACGTAATAGGCATTACCTTACGCAA
>Ga0182739_1005279_pt1 | contig 10282 bp, 5 predicted proteins | sample eDN5th30CBELigBY_FD_128873 | JGI IMG/M metagenome (GOLD analysis project Ga0182739, IMG submission 128873) | Enriched backyard soil microbial communities from Emeryville, California, USA - eDNA 5th pass 30_C BE-Lig BY (version 2) (version 2) | ecosystem: Environmental > Terrestrial > Soil >...
GAACCCGACGACTGGCATCACTGGAAGACCGACCTCGCGCGGGTCCTCCGCAAGTCGGTCTCGTTCTTCTACGAACAGTTCGTACGCGGTTCGCGGCGGGTGGTTGTCGATGGCATCGAGCCCACCGAACGGTTCGCCGACTCGATCCAGTTTGAATTCTTTGAATACCTGTATCAGCAGGTCTTGAGAAAAGAAGACGAATGGACTGCGCGTGAGCTATTCCGCGAACGGTTTCTGGCGAACGAGCCGCAGGTCCTGGCCCACCGCTACGACCACCGATCGATCGGGTGTCTCTACCTCTACACCACCCCCCATATCCTGCTTGACGACCTGATGGCAGAGCCGCTGGGCGAAGGTGATATCTTCTCGAACGCCAACACCATTATTCTGATGGGGCGGACGAGGGACGCCGGCCGTGTCGGGCGTGCTTTCTACGTCGCCAAGCACCGCGGTAGCGCCTGTAGCGATGAGATTCGGCCATACCGCCTCACGGAGAAGGGACTCGTCTTCCATTGAGCGAGTCCGACGGACGACCGTCGCTCGTATGCCGGTCTCTCGCAACGTCACGGGCCCTACTCGGCCAGCGGACCATCGATTCAACGTTTCCCCTTCAATGAGAGCAGGCTGAGCCGGAGGGCTCGGCCCGAGGAGACCGACCATGAGTATCGCGATCGATCTCTCCGGAAAAACCGCCCTGATTACCGGGGCCAGCCAGGGGATCGGCGCCCAGATTGCGCGCACCTTGCATGAGGCTGGGTGTAATGTCGTGATCAATCATCCTGACCTCGACAACGGGCGGACCCGCGCCGAGGCCGAGGCGCTGGCCGAGGAGCTCCGACGGGTACGTCCCGCCAGCGCTCACGTCTACGCGGCCGACGTTGCCAAGCCAGCGGCCGTCGAGGCCATGATGCGGGCCGTCCGCACCGACCTGGGAGAGATCGACGCCCTGATCTGCAACGCCGGCATCCTGCGTGATCGTACGATCGCCAAGATGACGCTCGAGGAATGGCAGAGCGTCATCGACGTCAACCTCTCCGGCGTCTTCTATAGTTGCAAATACGGCCTGGAGATCCTTCGCGACGGCGGTAGCATCGTGACCATGGGAAGTCTGTCGGCGGCCGCCGGCTTGCACGGCCAGTCGAATTACGCCTCGGCGAAGGCGGGAGTCCAGGCCTTGACTCGGGTTCTAAGTCGGGAGTGTGCCCGTCGCTTGATCCGCGTCAATGCCGTGGCGCCAGGCCTGATCGAAACCGCGATGTCCGCCCAGATCGCCGAGCCGGTCCGAGCCGAGATGCATAAGTTGATCCCGTGGCGGCGGTTTGGCGATCCGCTAGAGGTCGCTAACGCAGTCCTCTTTCTTTGTTCCCCGCTAGCGGGCTACATCACGGGGCACGTCCTGGAAGTCAACGGCGGCTGGCGAGGCTGAACGGTTGGGGCCGGTTCGTTGGCCAGAGACCTTCGGTTAGCCTGCACCCGCTGGGAACACCGATTCCTCGAGTCGATCAGATGACCTGGTGAGCCCGGTCAACAAGCGGTCCGGGCATGTCCATGGGTGGGTCGGACCCTCGAAACGGGGCGTGCTCACGCGAGGTTTGAGGCGACCGAAACTCGCCGGAAGACCGGTTTCCCACCGTAGCGCCGAGTGGGGTTTTCCGGTACCTCGCAGACCGGCGCGCGCTCGAAATGGTCCGGTTGTCTCGAGAAAGTCGCGGCCAACACGAGATTCCTCAAGGGGGAGTAGCTACAATACGGGTTTGCGATCCGTCGTGAGGACGGTTTCCGAAACGCGGAGGGGACGGAGATGGCATCGGTTGATCTCGACTCGAGAACGGAGAACGACTCGACACCGGAAGGAGCCGACCGGTCGCGAATCACCTGGGACCCATCGGTTCGAGTCGCTCCGCTGGGACACGGGTGGGATGCCGAGCCGGTCGTGGTCGACTGGTTCGGCCGAGGCCAGGCCGATCTGCTCGTCACCGCCGGTGGTGGTGACTTCGGACGCAATGCGCGAATCTACCGGCACCTTGCCCCCGACCAGGACCTCCCCAGGCGTTATGAGGCGGGCCGGCGAGTTCCCGGTCTCGATGGACTCCGATCGGTCTGCGTGATCCCCAATGGCTCGGCGACCCGGTTCGACCTCGTGGCGCTCAGCGCGACCGAACTGGTGTTTCTGCCCAACAAGGGGCGGGCCGATCAGCCGGAGTTTGCTGAACGCCACAGCCTCGGTCTCGCGGCCGACCTGGGGATCGGTCCCTGCCGTGTGGTTCAGCTCGTCGCGCTGGACTGGGATGGTGACGGATTGACCGACCTTGTGGTGGGTATCGACGATCTTTCGGACTACTGGCCCGACGATGATCGGCTCCCGCGGTCGCAACAGGTGGGCTTTAACCAGAAAGGCGGCCATCCGGGCTACGACCGGAGTGGTCTGTGGCGCGGCCAGGCACCGCGAGGCCGGCTGTTCTGGCTCCGCAACACCGGGCAGCCGGGGGCGCCTGCGTTCACCCTCCAGCCGGAGATCGGTCCAGATGCCGGTCCCATCGATTTCGGCTTGCACCCAGCGGCGCTGACAGTGGCCTGGGGGGGCGGCGGCAGCCTGGAGTTGTTGGCCACCGACAGGCGGGGGATCGTCCACCTGTTTCGCAATTTCGGCGGTCAATGTCCTCCCGTCCTGATGGAGCCCAGAACGCTTCGGTGCGGCCATGCACCACTCGAGCTGCCCGACGACCGGACGGTCGTCATCGCCGCCGATCTGGACGGCGACCTTTGCGCCGAGCTCGTGTACGGCACGTCGAACGGCGGGATCCATGCCGTCCATGCCGGACCGACGCGGAATGAAGCGAAGACGCCCGTCGAGCTTCTCAGCGAGAGCGCGGAGCCATGGTTGGCCGGGCATGCCGTGGTGACGGCCGGAGACCTTGACGCCGATGGCGACGTGGACATTATCTTCGGCGACGCGATGGGGCGGCTCCATTACCTCCAGAACGCGGGGTCACCGCAGGAGTTTCGCTACCTGGCGCCGGTGATGCTGGAAGGGGGAGGTGTACCGTACCGGGTCGATCCCGGCCCCGACGGTATGCTTGACGGGCCCGTTTCGCCGCGGCTCGGCTATGCTTGCCCGACTTTGGCCGATTGGACCGGCAACGGCCGGCTCGACCTGCTGGTCGGGGGCGCCGGGGGCGAGATCGCTCTGCTTCGGAACGATGGAGCCGTTGATGCGCCTCGGTTCGGCTCGCCGGCCCTGATCCGAGGAGAAGGCGGCCCCTTGGTGATTCCCCCTCGCGTTCGCCCTGCCGTCGCTGACTGGGACGGAAGCGGCGAGCCAGACCTGATCGCGCTTGACCTACAGGGCTTTCTTTGCGTCTACCCTCGCACCGGAACCCTTGAAGTGGGCGCTCCGGTCCCCATGACAGATCGCCTCGGCCGCTATCTCCGCCTAGATGGCGGGTTCGGCCAGGCGGGCCGTTGCAGCCTTTGGGCAGGGCCCTGGACTGGGTCGGAACACAACGACATTCTGGTTGGCTTGCCGCGCGGCAATCGCCACGTCATCTCGGCGCTGGCCGGCCTGCCGCTCGACGATCTGGAGGCCGTGCCAACCGTTTTGCTCCTCGAGAACCTGGGGCATGGCCGGATGATTCCCCGCCCCCTCTACTACAGCGACGGTCGCCCCGTGATCCTGGGAACCGAGGGATGCAGCCCCTCCGGCGTTGACAGTGCCGGACAAGGCACCCTTGACCTGCTGGTCGGCACCGACGACGGCCGCCTCCATCTCGTGCCCCGTGGTGACCTTCAGTGGTGATGGACGGTCTTGAACTTGTTAAGGTTAAAGGGAACTGCGAATGAACGAGTCGGGATGCTCCCTTGCATGGATCAATGGCGAGTGAGCGTGCCCGAGCCGGGCTCGCCACCGGCGCTCCGGCGTCATTCGCGATGGTCACCAGGGGATCCATTCCAATGGTTGAGTTTCCCTCGCGCAACGACGAACCGGAACGGGCCCAGGCCGACTGGCTGATGGCGGAGGAGTCCGGAAAGCCCTCCTCCCCGTCGTCCGCTTCCGCGCCACCGTCCGTGACGTCCGACGAGTCGTACGATATCTTGGGGGCAGACAGCGACGATCACGTCGAAGGATCGGCGGCCGTGGTGCCACCGATCCCGCCGCCCAAACCCAAGAAGCCTGTCAAACCGCCTAGTTCCGCCGCGGCGACCGAGTCCGCTCCACGGGAACGGCGATCCCGGCCGCGGCATGGAACGGTCGACGAAGTCTGGACCCGCTGGGCGGAATGGGGCCCGGACGTGATCCGGGTCGGAGTCGTCGCGGCCTTGCTCTTGATCCCGCTTTATTACTCGCTTATGGCGATGCAGTTCTTCGTCGCGTTCCTGATCCTGGCGGGGGGTGGGATCCTCCTGGCGATCTTGGGCTATCCGCTCTTCATCACGATGGAACGCCCCGTGCGAATCACGCCGGAGCAGGCCCTCAAAGATTACTATGCGGCGCTCTCCCATCCCAAGCCCCACATTCGCCGGATGTGGCTGCTCCTGAGCTCGGCCGGCCGATCGAGCCCCTCGTTTTCCTCATTCGATGAATTCAAGACCTACTGGAATAATACGCTTGATACGTTGAAGATGGGGAAGGCAAGTCGGTTCAACCCCTTCGTGTTCACGGTCCGGGACTTCAAGGCGGAAAAGAGCGCTGGGCTGACCGAGCTCGAGGCGAAGTTCACCTTGAACGTCCGTCCCCGCGCCGAGGAGTCAGCGCCGGGCCAGAATTATCCGGTTGTGATGGGTCTGGTCAAAGGCCCGGACAAGATGTGGTATCTCGACGAGGGGACAATGCCCCGAGGCTGATCGATCCCCGCTCGGATCGGCGGCGGCGAGCCAGGTGGGCGAGACTCACCTGGTCGCCGCGGGTCCGGCGATCCGATCAACTCAAGTCACCCGCCCCCGGCCTTCCACCAACGCCAGCGGAACGCCAGATAGGTGAGGCCGTAGAGAAGCACGCACACCGGCGGGTAGATCATCAGGAAATTCGCCCAGACGGGAAGGGGAACACCTGGAATTAGGGCCACCCGAACCGACGTGGGGAGGACCGGCTTATCATCCGGAAAGCCGTTCGCCTTGACAGGCGTCATCGGGATGCTGAACGCCGCCGAATAGGGGCTGGTCACGGTCAGGGCCGCTGTCTGCGCTTCCGAGATCGATGAGAGGCCCTGGAGATAGTAGCCCAGACCGACCGGGCCGACGAACAAGAACAGGAGGGTCATGTAGGTCAAAACTATGGCCACGGAGGTGCGCCGCGAGAGGGCCGAGCAGAGGAGACCGATCGTTGTCGTGACCAGACAGGTCGTGGCAATGATCAGAAGGAACACGATCAAGGTCCAGAACCGATCCCAGAGCTCCTGAAGCAGGAAGTAGGCCAGCAGGAGCTGTTCCGTGAGGAGGAAGGTCAAGACCGTCGAAACCCGGAGCGCGGCAAGCAGCTTGGCGAGTACGATACGTCCCGGGCGGAGCAACGTCGTCAAGAGAAGGCTCAGGGTCTGTCGCTCGCGTTCCTGAGTGATGCTCCCTGCTGAAAAGACCGGGCCCACCAGCAGGTTGAACGTGATGACATAGGCGACGTAGTAGCCCGCCCGATCCGAGCGCAAGAACAAGAGCGCGGCCATCAGGGGGATCGAAAGCAACATGCTGACCTGAATGACCACGCGGAGCATCAGCGTCCCCTGGCTGAAGATCTCGCTCCGGAGCTCCTTGTCGAGCACCGGGTTGGTCCCGTCCGGCATCAGGTCAGTTCGCTTGGCCGGGGCAAAGAGCTTGTCGGGGAACAGGTCGCGGTCAATGACGACGCCGATGGCGTATTTCATCTCCTCCTCTTCGTCGACCACGTCCTTCCCTTCGCTCCCCACGTCCGGGGGTCGGAGGAGCCGCCGATTGATCACGATGGCAACCACCGTCCAGATCGCCAAGCACCAAGGGGGAAGGACCGCGACGGACATGAACGACACGAACTCGCGGGCTCGAGGGTCGTTCGGGTTGGTCCGGGTCAAGGCGACGCAGAGGACCGCCAACGGGAGAATGATGAGATAGCTCACCATCAAGGCCGAACTGGTTCGGCGAAAAAAGCTGGATGCAGCCACACTCAAGAGTCCGAATGTCCCGGCGGCCAGAATCAGCACGATGTAGGCGCGGACGATCTCCGACAACAGGATACCGCCGAGCAGAAAGCAAAGGATCATCAACGGCAAGCTCGACACGATCAGCACGACCAGATAGCTGAGCGAGCTCAACAGCTTGCCCGTCAAGATGTTGGACGGCTTCAGCGGACTAGCCAGGAGCATCTCGTAAGTCTTTCGTTCCTTCTCGCCCGTGATACTGCCCGCCGCGAAGGTGGGCGCGACGAGCGCGACGAGAAAGAACTGGCCCAGGAAGAAGAGCTCGAACAAGCGACGGGCGACCCCCGAGCCCACCTGCCGCCCCCCCATCGAGTCGGGCGGCCAGTAGAAATAGACCACGGCCCCCAGGAAGAGGACGTAGATCAACTGGAGGACGAAGGCGCGCGGCGACCGCAGGTTGACCAGCAGCTCGCGCGTGAGAACAGGGTTGTCGCGAAGCAACATCACAGTTCAATCCTGGAAGTTCCGAGCGGTTCGCTAAGCACCTGGTCGCGTTGGTTTCGGAGTTGATCGCGGGGGAGTTGGGATCTCGTCTTCAGGTTACCTGGCGCCCAGGCCCTCGACCCTGCGGCTGCGAAGACGGGCCCCACCTGCCCGAACGATAGAATCTCAAAAAGAGAACCGCGTCCAACAGCTTTGGAGTGAGTCAGCGGCAACCCGTGCTGGTCGCGATCGCGCGACATTCCACGCCACCGGAAGCCCGCGCTGGCTCACCCCGAGACTCTCGTTAGTTAACAATCCCCTTCGTGATCATCATGAACACCTCTTCCAGGCTTAACGGCTCTTCGGCGAATGAGTTGACCTGAACTCCCTCAGCGATGAGTCGGCCCAGGAGTCGCGCCATGTCCTCGTCCTGACCTTCGAATTCGGCGGTGAGGGTGTGGTCGAAGAGCTCAACGGTTCGCACGGCGGGATCGTCGGCCAGGATCGAGGCGGCGCGATCGGTCGTCGCGTCGATCACGTGGACCTTGAGAACTCGGTGCGATCGCAACTGGCGTTGAATTTCCTGGATGCTTCCGGCCGCGAGCAGTTTGCCGCGTTCGATGATGCCGATCGACGTGCAGAAGTCGGCGAGCTCCGACAGGATGTGGCTGGAGACCAGGATCGTCTTACCCATCCCGCGCAGCTCGTTGAGCAGCGCCTTCATCTCGAGACGAGCCCGCGGGTCGAGTCCGGAGGCAGGCTCGTCGAGGATCAGCACTGGTGGATCATGCACCAGCGTCTTGGCCAGGCAGAGGCGCTGTTTCATCCCCTTGGAGAGACCGTTGACGTAGTCGTCCCGCTTGTGGGTGAGATCGAGGAGTTCGAGCACCTCGCCAATGATCTTCTTGCGGTAGATGTAGGGTATCTCGTAAGCCACCGCGAAGAAGTCGAGAAACTCCCACACCTTCATGCCATCATAGACGCCAAAGTCATCGGGCATGAATCCGATCACGCGCCGCACGGCCATGGGGTCGTTGACGACCGAGTGCCCCGCCACCCGACCCTCGCCCGAGGTGGGCCGGAGCAGCGTCGCGAGAAATCGAATCGTCGTGCTCTTCCCGGCGCCATTGGGACCGATGAAGCCGAAGACTTCTCCCTGACCAATCGAGAAGCTCAGGTCATCGACCGCCACGAAATCGCCGTAACGCTTGGTGAAGTTCATCACCTCGATCATTGACGATCCTTCTGCTAACGACCGTAGAGATCCAATGATGCGGCCATCCCGTCTCGCGTTTCTGTATGATCGCTGATGGGCGTCGACTCAAGCCGGCCCTCTGCCGCGAGAAGAGCCAGCCGCGCCGGTGTCCCTGATGGATATGCCAACCCTGCTACAGCTCTGGAGGTTCCATCACACTCTTGCTTGCTGATTCTCGAGAGGACACATCGAGATAATCCGTGCGAAGAGACCTGGCGGATTTCCTGGCCGAGGAATTGAGATCGACTTGCCGTCCTTCCGTGCCCTTGACCTTGGGCTTCGCGAGAAAGTCGAACCTGCGATCCGAAGGCGCAGGGGGCGGACCGCTCCGCAGGTGGACGACGACCGTCGTGAAGCCGCGATGCCGGTCGACGCCAGGCTCGAGCTTGACTCCTGGAATGAGCTTGGGGCTCCAGGCGACCAGCCGGACTTCCCCTAGATTTTCAGGTCGTGGCTCGACATGGGTCTGAAAGACCTTGAGGAACGGAGTCGGATTCAACTCCCCTTTACCAACCGCCGGGGTGCGCGGAACCGAAACCGCCGTCACCGGGATGGTCGCCCCCGGTTTGATCGTACCCACATAGGTCGATTTTAGCGAAGCAAAGGAGTCAATATAGACAACGGTCGCGTCTCGCAGTTCCAGGTCGCTGCCGTTGACGATTCGTTCCCCCCTGTCGTCGGACGACAGGATGATCGAACCCGGCAGGTTGATCATTTGCTCCGTGCGGAAGAGCGAGAGGCTCCGCGGTTGGACCTGGAAGCCCTCGAGCGAGGGGATCGGCTGTGACTGCCAGGTCGAGGTCGAGACGTCTTCGCCACGCAGGGATCGACCGTTGTCCAGCGGCAAAGCAAGGGCGGTGGGATCGTTTGGGAACGAGATCGTGAACCGGTTCCGGCCCGTCGTGTAGAGCGAGGCAAACCGGCTGAGGTGAGCGCGAGGATAGTCGCCGTAGGTCTCGAGCAAGTCGATCTCATCGCACGCCATGTCATAACCCATGTCATACGCGGCCATACGTTCCACGCCGACGGCGAAGGCCAGGGACAGAAACGGAATGACGACCCAGGCCCATTCGCGCCGGCCGGTGACATAGCGGCAGATGAGCCAGTTCAGGGGAACGAGGGCGATCACGTACGCCAGAATGACCTTGAGAACAAACCCGGAGCTGGGAATGGAGATCCCCGATGATTCCTCAAGAGCGTCCCGGCATAGTCTCGGAAGGGCTGAGGAATCCACCCACTCGGCCACGGCTGTCCCTGGGGCCTGAGTCATTGGCTCCTCGCCTGGCCGGGAGGAAACCAAGGCGGATGACCCGTCGGGCTCATTTCCCCCGGTCGTGGCGCTTCCGAGCGAGGGGCCGAAGACCACCGGATGCGTGGCGCCGAGGTCTCGGCACAGGATGCGATACCAACTCAGATCAGGGGCCTGCAGGGTGGAGAATATCGGCGTCTCATAGCTTCGACCGCGCATCCCCCCCGTATTCGTCGGTCGGTCCTCGGGACGGCGGAGGATGACACGGCGGAAGAACGTATCCAGACCGGGCCAGGCCGCCAGGGCAGGGTCGGTCGGATTGAGGCCCAGCATGAGAATCCGTCCCCGCCCCACACGATGTTCGACCCCCAGGAGCCGCTCGCTCGACTCATCGAGCCGAAGTGGCGTGGCTCCAGGGTTGGGACGAAGCCCCGCGAGATAAACCGGTCGCTTCGACCCGGGAATGATCGCGACGGGGGGAAGGTAAACCGGAGGTATGTCGGCGACCGGCATGTTGTCCAGTGGCACCGGCATGGGCGCGTCGCGATCAGCGAAGGGGATCACAGGACGGTAGGCGTCGGCGAGCGGCTTCAGATCGGCTTCGGTCAGGAGGTGGTTTTCGCCGGAGAGGGAGGCGGGCAGGTAAGGGCCGAGAAAGCTATCGGCGAGCGCGGCGAAGGAAGGCTGAGCGCCACCGAACAGGATGAGTTGCCCCCCCCAGTGAAGCCAGTCGAGCATGGCCTGCTGCTGCGCCGTCGTCAGGCGTTCGGCCGGCATCCCGTCCCAGAGGACATGGCTCAAGGTAGTCCAGGTCAAGGGATGGGGCGAGAGGGGGAGCGTCCCCATCTCCTGCGGCAAGACCATGCGATAGTAGCGCAGCCGATCGTAAGCCTGGACATCGGATCGGTCGGCAGAGAGCGGGGCCAGCGCTTGAAGCTGGCTCCACCGCCCGTACACGTCGGTTGAACTGGCAGTAAGAGCCAGGACCAACATCTGGTGGGGTTCGAGAACTCGCAGGCTGGCCTGCCAGAGCTCGTCAGGCCGGATTGCGTCGGGCCGACTCAGCTCAAGCCCAAGCTCCTTGGGAATTCGAGGCATCAGGATCTGCAACCCGAGCCGGGCCCGCTGCTCTTTCAGCAGCCGAGCCTCCCGGCGGTAAACCACCTCGTGGGGGGAGTCGAGGACCAGTTC
>Ga0182739_1005282_pt1 | contig 10277 bp, 5 predicted proteins | sample eDN5th30CBELigBY_FD_128873 | JGI IMG/M metagenome (GOLD analysis project Ga0182739, IMG submission 128873) | Enriched backyard soil microbial communities from Emeryville, California, USA - eDNA 5th pass 30_C BE-Lig BY (version 2) (version 2) | ecosystem: Environmental > Terrestrial > Soil >...
AGAAAGGGGATTTCCAATCCGTACGTCTGGCCGTCGGCGGAAACCTGCCGCTCCATCATGGCTTCCAGCAGCGCACTTTGTGTCCGGGGCGTGGTCCGGTTGATTTCATCCGCCAGAAAGATATTGGTGAAAATCGGGCCTTTTCGAAACTCGAATTCTCCCCGGTTGGGATAGTAGATGCTCGATCCCAGGATGTCGCTGGGAAGCAGGTCGGGCGTGCACTGCAACCGCGTGAACTGGCAGTTCAGGCTATGGGCAATGGCCTTGGCCAGAGATGTTTTCCCCAGCCCGGGCGCGTCTTCAATCAACAGATGGCCTTCCGCCAAAAGCGCAACGACCGAAAGTCGAATCACCTCCGGCTTTCCCAGCAGCACCTTGGCGATATTTTCTTCCAGCTTTCGAATGGCAGAATTGGATTCCAAATTCACAGACATCTCCGTCGAACCCGCCTGAACGTATTGTCCTGTCGGCCATATTCCAAACGGGACAGGAGCAGGCCACTGCTGTTTTTATAGATCACCCATCCTGCCGGTACAAATTCGTCAGGGGGGCGACACTTGGTGCCTGAACCGTTTTTCTTTCTGATTTAATGCGGCAGGCCAATGGCATGCAAGCGACCCGCCGGGAATTCGCCTTGATTTTCGACGAGTGGGGAACTTGTGGCCTTTCCTTGCAACTCCGGGGAGTCCCGGTTTTCTGCGGGAAACCCGACACCGACACCGTCTTCAATACCGTCGGGAAATGTCTGAATCCAGAGACTCAAGGGGTGAATTTCGCCCCGGTGTCCGATAGTCTATTTGTTGACGTTGATGGGAAATCAGATCTGCTTCAGACCCATTCCCGACGGAATGTTCGCGGGTGTGGTGTTTGGATCGGTGTCTGGCGGATTCCCGAAGAAGATGGCGGACTCAAGGGCAGGCGAATGTCGGAAGACATTCAAAACGTCTGCGGGTTGTGGTCCGTGGTTGATATGCAGGCAAAAGGAAAGTGCGCCGATTCGTGAATGCGGCTCTTTTCGTCTGCGAAGCGCGGGATCTTGAATTCGAATTCTAGAAAGAGGTTTTCATGCTGAACAACACGAATCGTCGCGACTTCATGGCGACAACCGCTTCCCTGGGGGCTGCGGTCTGGGTGGGAAATAACCTGGTGCGTGCGGACGACAAATCTCCGAATGCCAAAGTTCGCTATGCCTGTATTGGTCTGGGAGGGAAGGGGGGAAGCGATTCCGCGGATGCTGCCAGCCACGGAGAAGTGGTGGCCGTCTGTGACATTGACGATCGTACGCTGGAAAAGAAATCCAAGCAGCCCGGTTTTGACAATGCCCAGAAGTTCTCCGATTACCGGGAGATGTTCGACAAACTGGGCGACAAGATTGACGCGGTAACGGTGTCGACACCCGACCATATGCACGCGCCGGCTTCCGCCCAGGCGATGAAAATGGGCAAGGCCTGCTTCACTCAGAAGCCGCTGACGCACACCGTCTGGGAAGCCCGCCGGTTGCAGGAAATCGCCAGCGAGACCAAGGTTCCCACGCAGATGGGAAATCAGGGAACCGCTCTGGACGGGCATCGTCGCGGGGCGGCATTGCTGCGCGGAGGGCATCTTGGACGAGTGAAGGAAGTGCACGTCTTCACCAACCGCCCCGTGTGGCCGCAAGGAGGAGCCCGTCCGGAAACCACGGAAGTTCCGCCGTTTGTGCACTGGGAAGAATGGCTGGGGGCAGCCCCCGAACGGCCTTACGCCAATGGCTATCATCCGTTCTCCTGGCGAGGGTACTGGGACTTCGGAACCGGGGCTCTGGGAGACATGGCCTGCCATATCTTCAATCTGCCGTTTGACGGCCTGAACCTGCGAAATCCCAAGTCGATTCAGGCCAACTGCACCGGTCACAATCAGGACAGCTACCCGCAGGCGTCCACGATTGCCTTCGAGTTCGCTCATCCCAGCGGCCAGGGGGGGGATCTCCCGGTCTTCTGGTATGACGGCGGCCGCCTGCCTGACGAAAAACTCCTGAATGGCCAGAAGTTCAAGGCCAAGGGGGGAGTGATCATTGTCGGTGAAGACCTGACGTTCTATTCAGCGAACGATTATGGAGATCACTGGATTCTGATCGACAAAGATGGAAAAGAGGTTCCGGTGCCGGAACTGGAATTCGAAAAATCCCCGGGACACTTCACAGAGTTCCATCAGGCCATCACGGGCGAACGCAAACAGGCAGCGTCCAACTTTGGCAACTACGCCGGGCCGTTGACGGAAACCATCCTGCTGGGCAATCTGGCCGTGTGGGATGCTGCCAAGGGCGAAGGCCGCAAGATTCTGTGGGATGCGGAAAAGATGCTTGCCACCAATGCGCCGGAAGTTCAGAAGATCGTGAACAAGGAGTATCGCGGCGGCTACGACAAGTACCTGAAAGGGTAATCCCGGATCGGAACTCTCGACGTCTCTGCTGTTCAGGGCCTCCGACTTCACTGGAAATCGGAGGCCCTGTTTTGATTGCGGTCCCGCTTGCTTGTTGTTTTTACATCAGTCCGGCAGCGTGATTCCGGCGGACAACACGATGCGCGTGTGAAATCACCCTCGCGTCACCCTGCGCGCGGCGGTTCTCCCTCGCCGGTCTGGACGACCGTGTCCGGCACGACAGGCACGGGTTCCGCCCTGACCCGGCCATCCAGCAGGCAACTGGTATTCACATCTCCCAGCACGTTGATCATGGTCCGGCAGCGATCAAGGAACCAGTCCACCGTCAGTAACAAGGCGATGTATTCGACGGGGAGTCCGACGGCGGTGAACACGAGTGTCATGGTGACCAACCCCGCTTCCGGAATTCCGGCCGCCCCCACCGAAGCAATGACGGATGTCAGCACGATCAATAACTGGTGCCACAATGTGAGATGCTGGCCGATCAGTTGTGAGACGAACAGCGCGGACATGGCTTCGTAGAGTGCGGTGCCGTCGTTGTTGAAGTTGGCGCCGACCAGTGCCCCCATGCTGGCGGATTTTTCGCGGAGACCGACTTTCTCCGTCAGGCAGGCATAGGTCACCGGCATGGTGGCGGTGGAACTGCTGGTGGAAAAGGCCATGACCAGCGCGTCACGCATTCCTTTCAGCACTTCCAACGGGTGAGGCCACGAGAAGAACTTGATCCGCAACAGGTACCAGCAGGTCTGCAGGCTTAACGCCAGCAGGACGGCGAAGATGAAGCCCCCCATGGCTTTGAGCGGCCCAAAACCTTCGGTTCCGATCACTTTGGCGACAATTGCGAACACCCCCAGGGGCACAAGCCGGATGATCCAGTGCAGCATCCTCAGCAGGATGTGATAGCCGATCTCCACCAGATCCTGGATATTGGTCAACGGCCGGTTCCGGACACCTCGCAGGGCGACTCCGAATGCGATGGCGATAATGATCACGCCGATGATGTTCTGCCGGTCTCCCAAAGGCCCCAAAATGCTCTTGGGAACATTGTCAATTAACAGTTCCAGGGGGGATTTCTCAGCATCCCCGGCTTTTTCCCCCGGAAGGTTCAGCGGATACCAGGTTCCCGGCTGCAACGTATTGGCAACGGCCAGTCCGATCAGAATGGCCATCGTGGTATTCAGGATCAGCAGAAACACCAGTCGGGCGGCGGTTTTGCCCTCGATTTCCGTTGTCATCAGCACATGTGTGACCGCCACCAGAATCAGCGGCGGCGCCAGTGCCCCCAGGAGTTGCAGGATCACCTTGGCGGGAATCTCCAGCACCACTGCCTGCGGTCCCAGCCCCAGTCCTGCCAGAACCCCGATGACCATGGCGATGAGAATCTGCAGATATAACGGCAGGGCATTCCACGCATTCATCACACGGCGTGCAGGAATCAGGATGATGGAAAGAGCGGCATTCATCAACAGGGGTCTCCGCAAGGTTCAGACATAACGATTCACCGGACACAGCTGACGGGCTGCATTTCCCGGTCTGTCCGGGCGGAAGTTCCACGAGCCAGAAATTCCCCGGAACCGTGGCCGTGGCACACTGTCCCGTGTTCGATACAATTCGTCCAGCGTCTTCTTTCCGAGCATTTCCAAAAATTCCGATTCATCGTTCCCGACCGGGAGAGGCGTCGATCAGGTGGTTCGATTCCTCCAGCGGGCTGTCCGCTGGGCGTTTTGGCCTGATTGCTGTCCCGATGACGAATCTTCTCGACGAAAGTCTCACCCTTGGCTGCCGATCTTCCCGCAGACTCCGTGCCCGAACAGACCGTACCCGAGCCGAGCAACCCCGTGCCGAGCAACCCCGTGCAGGGGACGGATGCCTGGGACGAGCTTCCGGAATATGAGGAACTGACTCCGGAACTCATGGAAGATGAGTGCCTGCGCGGAGATGTGATGCTGCGCTGGGCACTGGTGCTGCTGGCGGTCCTTCTGAGCTGGACGACACTGACGGAATCTCCTCTGCTGGTCAATATCCGGAGCGGAGAATACATGCTTTCGCATGGCTTGCTGCCGCCGCGCGTGGATGTGTTCTCGGGGTCTGCGGAAGGGCGGGCCTGGGTGAATCCGGGTTGGTTGTCCGATCTTCTTCTGGGCGGGCTGCATCAGACGCTGGGCTTTTCCGCATTGACGATCCTGTGCGTGATCACAGTGGCTGTGGCGTTCCGGCTTCTCTCCGCAGTGGGGGTTCCAGGCGTTTCGACATGGTGGGGAACGTGCTGCGGCCTGCTGGCGCTGTTGGCGTTGTTTCCAGTCTTTCAGCCGGGAGCTGCGAGTCTGACTGTTTTGGGGTTGTCGCTGTTGATGCTATTGCTGTCCCGGGAAAGTCTGCTGCCGGCCAATGCTGAAGTGTACGGTCCGCTGAACCGCTTTTCGTGGAGTTTTCCCTATCTGCCGCTGCTGTTTCTGCTCTGGTTTAATCTGGAGACGCGCGCCTGGACGGGATTGCTGCTGCTGCTGGTGTTTATGGCTGGAGACGCCCTGTCACGACGATGGCATGGCCAGCGGCAAAGTCAGCGGGACTGGGGAGTGGTGCTGGTGACCGGTCTGGTCGCGGCGCTGCTGACTCCCTGGCCCATGCAGGCTCTGCTCAGTCCGTTTCATCTGATTCGTGATCGGGCCGCTTTGCACAATTATGCGATTGTCAGCGAATTCTTTCCTCGGCTGGTCTATGCCCTGAAAGATCCTGCCTTCTGGAAGCAACTGGACTTGTTCGGCCTGGCATCGGTGTCGTTGCTGGGGATTTCGTTTGTCACACTGCTCTTGAATGTGCGGCGGCTGAATGCGGGATGGCTGGCAGTCTGGCTGGCGGCCAACCTGCTGTCGGTCATCGACGGGGACTGGGTCTGTTATGCAGCGATCGTGAATGCGGTTGTCGCCACATTGAACGGACAAGCCTGGTACCGCGAAACCTTCTCCATGGACTACTCGATTGACCGCTGGAGTGTTGTGTGGGGGCGCGGCGGCCGGGCGGCAACGGTGCTGACCCTGCTGGCGATTGCCTATCTGGGGCTGAACGGGACGTTGATGGGGCCGCAGGGGCGGCGAATCGGGCTGGGGCTGGACCCCCGCTGGTCCGCGCGGATTCAGAGTCTGGAGCAGGATGTTGTCGCCAACAGCTATACCGACCGCATTTTTCCCACGCTGGCGGCTCAGGGAGACCTGTTGATCTGGATCGGAAAGAAGCCATTCATCGACAGCCGGGTTTCGTTGTATCTGGACGGTCCCGAGAATCTTCTGGAGACGCATCAGAAAACACGAACCGCCCTGTTCAGCGTGTCGACGAAGGACAAGCCGGTCGATCCGGGGGTCTGGAAGCAGACGTTGCTCAAGTTCAAGACTTACGATGTTCTGGTGCGTCTGTGGGGGCCGCTTCCTCCTTACGAGCCCATGTTGCGAATGGTCACCAATACCGGCTGGGTGATGACGGGGCTGGGAGCTGCGGGCGCCAACTTCACCCGGATCGATCTGCCGGATGAGCCATTGATCAGGCATGCCGAAAAATTTGCAGCGTCGCGGTTCTCCCAACAGGCGTTTCGTCCTGAAAAGCCACCGGCGGTGACGGAACTGTCGGCGGTCTGGCCATTGCCGGTCTCGCGCTACGACCGCTGGCTGATTCAGAAACGGCAAGTCACGCCCAATGCCGCGGAACTGGCGGCACACTACGAGAGTCTGCTGAGTCTGCTGCAAAATCAGCTTCCCGTGGAACAGGCTTGTGGTCTGGCGTTTCTGGCCGTTCGAGAATGCCGTCAGGCACTGGCCGAATCTCCGAACGATCCGATGGCCTATCGTGTGATGGCGCGTGTGTGTCGCGTGTTGCGGCAGATCGAGCAGCAGGTGGCTCAAGCGGCCGGGGTGCCGGCGGATTCCACCACGTTCGACCTCCAGACGCTGGCGGCGGTGCATGCTGCGATTCTGGCTGGAGACAGTGACATCCTCGATCAGCAACTGTTGCTGGAAACCGTGCTCACACGTCAGCAGCAGGATGTCTCGCTGCAGGCGTTGCGGAGGTTTCAGGAATTGCTCAAGACCATTCCCGCGGGGATGGTCTCTCCGGAACGCAAACAGGAACTGACCAGACTCGGCGAAGAACTGCAACAGGGAGTGGATGCCGTCCGAAAACAGGTCGAAGAAGCCCGGACTCAGAGCGCCACGCGGCCGCAACTTGTTTCCCTGGCGCTGCAGGGACGATGTCCTTCGCTGGCATTGACCATACTCAATGAAGACCTGACAGAACTGGAACGCTCGCCCGAATTGAAACTTCTCTATAGCACGCTGCTCATGCAGACGGGAGATTTCGAACAGGCGTTGCAGATGCTCGAAGGCATGGAGGCACTCATCACCGCTGGTAAAAGCCCGCAAATGCAAATGCTGGCGGATCAGTGGAGAAACCAGACGGCCTCCGTGAATCTGGCGATGGGCAATCTGGAACGGGCCATCCAGCTTGGGGCGGAAGAAGACAATTCCTATCTCCGACTGGCGATTCAGTCATTGATCCAGATGCCGTTTGCTTCCATGAGCCTGCCGATTCAATATGAACTCTGGCCGGCATTTACCGCACGCATGGCGGCCAATGCCGCGATTGAGATTCCCGAACGGGTGGGCCATCTGCAACTGCAGACCGCACAAATGGAACTCGAACTGGGACGTCTGGATCAGGCACGCCAGCGACTGGAAAACCTGTTGAAAGAGTACCCACAATGTTCGCAGCGTTTTGTCGCAGCGTTCTATCTCACCCAGTTAACCGGAAAACGTGTGGAAGTGGCTCCGCTGCTGCAAGAGCCCGCTTCCGAAGCTCCAGTGGAACAGAAACCTGATGCCTCCTCATCTGCAGCGCCGATGTCGAAGGATCACGCTGCGACCGGTGAAAAGCCGGAAATGAAACCATCCAGTCCACCCTCCTCCGACGCAGACAGTAAGACAGACAGTAAGACAGACAGTAAGACAGGTTCGAAGTCTGTCGATCCCGAAGAGCCCAGTTCGAAATAGCGTGCCATGAACGATTCGTCGTCTATCGCAACTCAATTTTCGGGTAGAGCAACGTGAAGTGAGCGACAACGGAGCGGAATTTTCAAGAAATCGACCCGGAAACCAAGCTGCTGAGCAGTACTCGGGCTTGTCTGCGATTGCCGCGGCACGTCTGGCTGTCTCCCGTCAGCATCGACCAGCGGTGATGGCGATGCTGGCGTTCGCCACGGGAATCTGCCTGAATCGATGGAGTTCTTGGCCACTTGCATTCTGGCTGTTGCTGGAAGCGGGAGCGCTGGTGGTCGCGGTCTACTGGTGTCTGCGGGTCAGCCGTGGCTGCTCCGGCCAGTTTTCCATTCGCAAAGACATCCTGAACCGACGGGCGTCCCTGTCTGTTCTGCTGCTGGTGGTCGCCACCGGGGGATTGCGTCAACAGGTTGCAGGGAATTGGCCGAGTGGCCCCGGTCTCGCTGTGTTTGGCAGCGTGCAACCGGAGTTGGTTCGCATTCAAGGCATTCTGGCGACTCCGGTGGAACTGCTGGAGAGCAAGTTCGGCCCGCGCATCCCTTCGTGGATGGAAATGGATCGTTCCACTTGCACATTCCTCTGCGAGGCGGTGGAGCAGGGGGACTGCTGGCTGCCGATTCGGGGACGGGCGCGCCTGGACGTCTCCGGGCATCTGGTCCATGTGCGGGTGGGGGATCGGGTTGAAGTTCTCGGGCAACTCTCACAACCGCGTTCTCCAGCGAATCCGGGCAGCATGGATTTTGCCGACTTTCTACATCGACAGGGCATCAGCAGTTTGCTGCGGGTCGAACATCCGGCAGCCGTCCGCAAGCTGGAAACATTGACTGCATGGAAGTGGAAACTGGCCCGCTGGCGGGAATCGGTGCGGAGCCAGTGCCTGCAACTGCTCTTTCGCGTGCTCGACCGGGAGCAGTGCGGGTTGGCTTCATCGCTGCTGATTGGCGACCGGACAATGCTGACAGAAGAGCTGCAGGACCAGTTCGCCCAGACGGGGACGATGCACCTGCTGGCCATTTCCGGTTTGCATGTCGGCATTCTGATCGGAATGATTTTGATGCTGTGCCGGTTTTTCCGGTGCTCTTCCCGAGAAACAGCAGTCATTCTGCTGGCGATTCTGGCTGCATATGTGTTCATCACGGACCTGCGGCCTCCCGTACTTCGGGCAGGCATTCTGGCGACCGTCGCTGTGCTGGGAATCGCGCTGGGAAATCAGGTCGACCGTCTGAATGCCCTGGCTGTCAGTGCAGTACTTCTCTTGATCGCGCATCCGTCCGATCTGTTCGATCTTGGCGCACAACTCTCTTTTCTGGCAGTGGGAGCGATTCTCTGGGCCATGAACTGGAACAGGCTCCCGGTCGATCGGGAAGAGCCGACGTTAAAATCCCTGCTCAGGGAACTTTCTCCCTGGCGAAGGCGTCTGAAGCCCATCAAACGGATGTTGCGCGATGTGTATGCGACGACAGTGGCGGTCAATCTGGTCACGCTGCCCATCACCATGGCGACGTTTCACCTGGTTGCCCCGGTGGGAATCCTGTTGAACCTTGTCCTGATTCCCTATATCAGCGTGGTGCTGGGGTTGGGGTATCTGCTGCTGTTTGGTGCACTCCTTCTGCCGGCGACCGCAGGAATTCTTGCTGTTCCGTTTGGCTGGAGTCTGTCTGTGCTGCAAGAGTCTATCCGCTGGGGGCAGGCGGCTTCATGGGGACACCTGTTTGTTCCCGACATTCCCGGATGGTGGCTGGCCGGATTCTATCTATTGATTCCGCCGACGTGGCAATTGATCGGGACCCGGGAAACGGCCCGCAAGAGTTTTCTGACGCTGCTGAGCTGGTGCGTTCTGGGTCTACTGCTGCCGTTCTTTCCCGCATCACAAAGATCTCTCCGCTGTACATTCCTGTCTGTTGGACACGGGTTGGCCGCTCTGATGGAATTTCCTGATGGGAAAACGCTGCTGTACGATGCGGGAACCATCGGAGATGGAGAACGTGCCGAACGGGCGGTGTTGCAACTGCTCTGGAGTCGGGGGACGTCGCGACTGGACGCAGCCATTGTCTCACATGCCGATCACGACCACTTCAGCGGATTGTTCGGGCTGATCGAGAAAATCCCGGTCGGACAACTGTTCGTTTCCCGGCAGTTTCTCGATCTCCAACAGCGGGGGGTCTCTGATCTGTGTGAACTGGCGGTACGCAATGGCATCAGGATTCAGCTTCTGCAGGCCGGAGATGACCTGAAGATCCTTTCCAGCGCCGAACCGGCTCCCCGGTTCCGCATTCTGTCTCCGGCAGCCGAGGACTCTTTTCGCAGCGACAATGCGGCCAGTCTCGTCCTTCTGCTGGAATATGCTGGCCGCCGTCTGTTATTAACAGGAGATCTGGAACGGGATGGGTTATCAGCGTTGTTGGCGACTCCTCCATTGCCGGTGGATGTTCTGCTTTCGCCTCATCACGGCGGGAAAGTGGCGAATGTTCTGGGCCTGTATGACTGGACGACCCCCCGTTATGCCGTCGTCAGCAGCAGCGACCGCGTGCTGCCGCATCTGGCAGGCATTCCCCCGTCCTGCACGCTGTTCAACACCGCGATCTCCGGAGCCGTCACCGTGGAGATTTCCCGTCGGGGAATCCTCACCATTCACGAACACAATCGTGATTCGAGGCAGAAGCGCTGATCAGGAGAAGCGATCAGAAGGACTGGAAGCCTGTCAGGACAATGCACTTACACGAAGTTGCAAATGGTGAATCACATGGGGCCTGATCAAAGTCAGGGGATTCAAGGCCGGGCGTGACAGAACAATGCTCACACTGGACAATGCTCACA
>Ga0182739_1005285_pt1 | contig 10274 bp, 9 predicted proteins | sample eDN5th30CBELigBY_FD_128873 | JGI IMG/M metagenome (GOLD analysis project Ga0182739, IMG submission 128873) | Enriched backyard soil microbial communities from Emeryville, California, USA - eDNA 5th pass 30_C BE-Lig BY (version 2) (version 2) | ecosystem: Environmental > Terrestrial > Soil >...
GCCCGCGTCACTGGGTGACCGGGAGCAGCGGGGTCTCGGTGTCGGACGGCATGATCCGGTAGTGCTTCAGCACCTGGGTCATCGCCTTCTTGAACACCGAGCGGTTGGCCGACGACATCCGTTCCTTCTTCGGCTCGTCGAAGACCGTCAGTACAACGTACTGCGGATCCTCCGCGGGGGCGTACCCGACCAGCGACGTGAAGTACAGGTTCTTCTTGTAGGCCGTGCCCGCGTCGTTCACGATCTGCGCCGTGCCCGTCTTGCCCGCCATGCGGTAGCCATCGATCTTGATGTCGTCGGCGAGCGTGCCCTGGGCGAAGACGTTCTCGAGCATGAGGCCGACCTCGTCGGCCGTCTCCTCCTCGATGACCCGGACCGGATCGGCCAGGTCGGGGGTCGCGACGGTGCCGTCCGCCGCGGTGCAGGACTCGATCAGCTGTGCCGGCATCCGCACGCCGCCGTTGGCGATCGTCTGGTAGACGCTGGCCACCTGCGTCGCCGTCACCGTGAACGCCTGTCCGAAGGTCGTCGTGTAGTACGTCTGATTGTCCCAGTCGCCGGGAAGCGCGGAGAAGCCCGTGCGCGGCTCTCCCGACCAGTTCAGGCCCTGCGGCTGACCGACCCCGAACTTGGTCAGGTAGTCATAGCGCGTCTGCGGGTCCACGAGCGAGCCGAACTGCGACATCGCGACGTTCGACGAGGTGACGAGCCCTCCGTTGAGCGTCAGGTTCTGCGTCGCGTGGTGCTCGGAGTCGTTGATGACCGCGCCGTTATCGAACACCTTGCGGTCCGGCGTCGTCATGGTCGACAGCGGGGTGACCCCCGCCGCCTCGATCGCGGTCGCCGCCGTCACCGGCTTGAAGGTCGAGCCGGGCTCGTACGAGAAGCGGGCGAGGCGGGAGCCGCGGTCCTCGGGGTCGGATGCCGCGGGGTCGTTCGGGTCGACGGTCGGGGTCTCCGCGAAGGCGCGGATCTTTCCGGTCGCGACCTCCATGACGATGATGCCGCCCCAGTTCGCCTTGTAGCGCTTGGTCTCCTCGGAGATGAGCTGCTGCATGTACCACTGCAGGTCGCTGTCGATCGTGAGCGTCAGCGTGCCGCCGTCGACGGCGGGCTCCTCGACCTCGGTGCCCGGGATCGTGACGCCGTCGCGCCCGCGCTGGTAGTGCAGGGAGCCGTTCGTCGCCTCGAGGCAGGAGTTCTGCAGGTCCTCCACACCCTCCAGCGCCGTGCCGTCCGAGCTGACGAAGCCGAGGACGTTCCCCGCGACGGCTCCGTCCGGATAGGTGCGGGACGGAACGGAGGTGAAGGTGAGGAAGGGAAGCCCCAGGTCCGCCAGTGCGCGGTACATCTCCGTGGAGACGTGCTGCTTCACCGACGCCCACTGCGCACCGGGCTTCTCCGCGAGCCGGTCGACGACGATCGCAGTCACGTCCTCGGCGGACTGCCCTGTCACATCGGCGATCCGCCCGGCCAGCTCGGGCCAGTCGATCATCTCGGGCTTGCCGTCGGCGCCGAGGACGACCTTGCCGTCGGCGTCGCGCTTCTTGATGCCCGCGATGGCGAGGCTGGGGTCGATGCCGACGTCGTACAGCAGCGTGCTGGTGGCCAGCACCCGTCCGTTCGTGTCGACGATGTCGCCGCGGGTGCCCGTCAGCGTCCGCTCGGTGCCGCTGGCCAGCTCGTGCGCCGTGCTGATGTGCCCGTTGGCGTTGACGACCTGGATGTCGACCAGTCGCACGACGAACGCACCGAAGACGATGAGGACCACCATCAGGGCGATGACGGTGCGGCGGCGCGGGCTTCGGGTGGCGCGTGTCGTCATGGGTCTCAGTGTGTGGTCGGGGTCGGCAGACCGTCGGCGATGGCGGGGGGTGTCGCGGTATCGACCACGATCGTCGCGTCGGCGGCGACGCCGGCGCTGAGGCTCGAATCCGGGTCGGTGACCAGCGGCAGGCCGCTGACGAGCGCATTCGCGACGCCGGCCTTCTTGAGCGCCTGGACGCTGGAGGTGGAGACGGCCGCCTTGCCCGTGCCGACGACCTCACCGTCGCTGAGGCGCAGATAGTTCGGCGCCTGCCCCGTGACCATCCCCAGGGCGGCGGCGTTGGCGGCCAGATACTGGGGCGAGCTGAGGCCCGCGACGTCGTCCTCCAGCATCTGCTTCTGCCAGTCGACGCTGCGCTGCTGCGACGTGAGCGTCTTCAGCTCATAGGAGCTCTGGGTCGTGAGGATCGACATCCCGATCTGCGCCCCCGCGATCGCGAGCGCACCTGCGACGGCGACGAGGCCGTACATGAGGCGCGGGCGACGCGCGGGCAGCGTCTGCTCGACGGCCCGGAGGCGGCGCTCGCCCGCGCCGTCGCGCGAGGGCAGCGCGCTCAGGGCGAGCAGATCCTCGCCGAGAAGGTCGGCCTCGGCAGCGTTCGCGCTCATGCGGCGTCCCTCACTCTCTCCGCCGCCCGCAGGCGGACCGGCGTCGCGCGCGGATTGCGCTCGCGCTCCTGGTCGGAGGCGAGCTCCGCGCCCTTGACGAGCAGCCGGAACCGCGGCGCGTGCTCGGGCGGCTCGAACGGGAGGCCCGCCGGCGCGGTGGACGCGGACGCCTCCGCGAAGGCGCGCTTGACGAGGCGGTCCTCCAGCGACTGGTAGGACAGGACGACGATCCTGCCGCCGACGGGCAGGAGGTCCATCGCGGCGGGGATCGCCGCCTCCAGCGCCGCGAGCTCGCGGTTGACCTCGATCCGCAGCGCCTGGAACACGCGCTTGGCGGGGTGGCCGCTGCGCTCGCGCTGCACGGCGGCGGGGGTGGCTGCGATGAGGACGTCGACGAGCTGCCCCGACCGTGTGATCGGGGCGCTCTCCCTGGCCGCGATGATCGCGCGGGCGTAGCGCCCCGCGAGCTTCTCCTCGCCGTATCGCTCGAAGATGCGCCGCAGGTCGCCCTCCCCGTAGCCGGCGACGACGTCGGCGGCCGTGACGCCGCCCGTCTGATCCATGCGCATGTCCAGCGGCGCGTCCTGCGCGTAGGCGAACCCGCGCTCGGCCTCGTCGAGCTGCAGCGACGAGACCCCGAGGTCGAAGAGGATGCCGTCGATATGCCGCCTGCCCGTGGCGGCGACGGCCTCGGCGATGCCGTCGTAGACGGTGTGCACGAGGGTCACGCGGTCGCCGAAGCGCGCCAGCCGCTCCCCCGCGATGCGCAGGGCGTCGGTGTCGCGGTCCAGGCCGATCAGGTGCACGCCGGGGAACCGATCCAGCAGCGCCTCGGAGTGCCCGCCCATGCCCTCGGTCGCATCGACGAGCACCGCGCCGTCGCGCTGGAGCGCGGGGGCGAGCAGCTCGACGCAGCGCTCCAGGAGGACCGGTGTGTGGATGTCGCGGAGGTGGTCCATGATGCTGCGGCCGGTCTCGGGAGTCCGATCCGGGATCCTGATCCCCATCCGCCCCGACCTGACACCGGGGAAGTGCGTCAGGGCGTGCGGCTGGGAGTCAGGGTCACGGCTCAGAACAGGCCGGGGATCACCTCCTGCTCCATCTCCGAGTAGCTGTCTTCGTTTCCTTCCGCGTAGGCGTTCCACGCCTCCGCGTCCCAGATCTCGGCGTGCGCACCGACGCCGGTGACGACCAGCTCGCGGCCCAGGTGCGCGTAGCTGCGCAGGTGCGGCGGCAGTGTGATGCGGCTCTGGCTGTCGGGCTTCTCGTCGCTCGCGCCCGACAGGAACATGCGCTGGAAGTCACGCGCCTGCTTGTTGGTCAGCGGCGCCTCGCGGATCCGCTCGTAGATGCGCTCGAACTCCTTCGTGCTGAACACGTAGAGGCAGCGCTCCTGACCGCGGGTGACCACGACGCCGTCGCCCAGATCCGTGCGGAACTTCGCCGGGAGGATGACGCGGCCCTTGTCGTCGAGCTTGGGGGTGTAGGTGCCCAACAGCATCGGACCTCACCCCCCTTCTGTGCCCGGCCGCCTGAAGTATGCGCCACTTTACTCCACTTTCCTCCACTTCACTATCGATTTCTGGGCGCAATCGACCCGCGTCCCTCCCTGCTCGCGGAAAAAGGGCGCCGAACGCAAAAAAGCACCGACCCGAAGGTCGGTGCTTCATGCGGGTCGGGCGGAGCCCGACGGATCAGTGGCCGTCTTGGCGGCGGTCCCAGCGGTCGTTCATGCGATCCATGAACGAGGAGTTGCCCGCCTGCGGCGAGGGCGCCGTCTTCCGCGACCCCTCCGAACGGGGACGGGCGGCACCGCCTCTGGCGGGGGTGACGGCCAGCACGACCCCGCCGACCATGATGAGGAAGGCGATCACACCCACGACGATGAGCGAGGTCGACACGCCCACCACGAGGCCCGCGAGTCCGACCAGGACCAGCACGCTGCCGTAGACGATGTTGCGGTAGCTGAGGGACTGACCTTCGCGCGGCGCGCTCACGACATCAGCGTCGTTGCGCATGAGATGGCGTTCCATCTCGTCCAGCAGACGCTGCTCCTGCTCTGACAGTGGCATGCATCCCCCTTTTGACGTATCGAGTGCTCCCGATTGTACGCGGGAGCGTCAGAACTAGGCTAGGCCCGTGACACCTTCTCCCGACCCGATCGAGGCCGTTTCCCAGCGGATGGAGAGGTTCGCAGAGGCCCGCCTCGCCGACGCCGCCGAACTGGGCCCCGACGCGATCTCCTTCGTCCGCGTCGCCGCGGCGACGACGACGGGGGGAAAGCGGCTGCGTGCGCGCTTCTGCCTCACCGGCTGGCGCGCGGTGGCCGATCTGCACGGGCGGCGCGAGGCACCCCTCGACGGCGGCGCGGTGGCCGCGGCCGGTGCTCTGGAGATGTTCCATGCGGCGGCGCTCGTCCACGACGACATCATCGACAACTCCGACACACGACGCGGCCGCCCCGCGGTGCATCGCGTGCTGCAGTCCCTCCACGACGGCGGCGGATGGACCGGCGATCCCGAGGCCTTCGGACGCTCGGCCGCGATCCTGCTGGGCGATCTGCTCGTCGCATGGAGCGACGACCTGTTCGAGGAGGGGATGGACGGCGCGGTGCACGCGGCATCCGCGCGCGCCGAATATGCGCGCATGCGCAGGGACGTCACCGTCGGCCAGTTCCTCGACATCGCGGAGGAGGCGTCGGCTGCCACCGTTCCGGACGACGAGCATGCGCGCCGGGCGCTGCGGGTCGCGACCTACAAGTCCGCGCGCTACAGCGTGCAGCAGCCGCTGCTGATCGGCGCCGCCCTCGCGGGGGCGGATGCCGCTCAGCGCGAGGCCCTGGCGCAGTTCGGGATGCCGGTCGGGCTCGCCTTCCAGCTCCGCGACGACGTGCTCGGCGTCTTCGGCGACAGCGCCGTCACGGGCAAGCCCTCAGGGGACGACCTGCGCGAGGGAAAGCGCACCCTGCTGATCGCGTATGCCCGAGAGGCGCTGCCGCAGGGGGCGCGACGCACGCTCGACGAGCTCCTGGGAGACCCGGGGCTGGACGACGAGCAGGTCTCGTCCCTGCAGCGAACGATCATCGACTCCGGCGCCCTGGACAGGGTCGAGGCGCTCATCGCCGACTACGCCGCCCAGGCCGACCGCGCGCTTCGGGGCGCGGCGCTGGACAATGCGGCGGTGGGGGCGCTGCGGGATCTGGCCCGCGCAGCCGTCGCGCGCACGTCCTGAGGCGCCCCGCACGGGGCGCCGAGCTCACGCCAGCGTCTGAGCGACGCGACGGACCTCGCTCTTGCGGCCCGCCCGCAGCGCGTCGATCGGCGCCGACCCGATCGAGTCCTCTTCGCTCAGCAGCCAGTCGATCGCCTCGTCGTCGGAGAACCCGGCGTCCTGCAGCACGATGATCGTGCCGCGCAGCGACGCCAGCGGGTGGCCGTCGACCAGGAACACGGCAGGGACACGGAGGGCACCGGCGCGGCGCGATCCGATGAGATGTTTCTCATCCAAGAGTCGGCGCACCCGGCCGAGGGGTTCGCCGGTAAGCGCGACGAGCTCGGGAAGAGTCAGCCAGTCAGCGGGGGAAATCGGGGCGGAATCACCGGTCACTCCTCCACTATCGCACCCTCCGGCGGGCGTCCGCGCCGCCTCCCTGTGACGGCTCAGCACGCACGACGGATCACAATGGCCACACTGTTCACTTCAGCCACTCTGGTTGACACCTCTTTACATACGTGACAGCGTGGCCGAGGCCGGAACGAGAGAGGAAAGCTCTTGAGACGAACGTCCGCCCTCACGAACCCCACCGCGCCCGTCGCCGTCCTCGGCTCGATCGCACTGTCCCTCTCGGCGACCCCCGCAACAGCCGCCCCACCGCTTCCGGCTGAGCGCTCACCGCTGCACGCCGCCCGCGACCTCGCGGCCGCGGTCGCCGCACCCGCGAAGAAGTCGCCGACGAGCCACACCGTCGTCCGCGGCGACACCATCAGCGCGATCGCGGCGGCACACGGCCTGCGCACCGCCGATGTGCTGGCGTGGAACGGGCTGGGCTGGAAGTCGATCATCCGCCCCGGCGACGTCATCCGCCTGTCCGCGTCCGGCGAGAAGCGGACGAGTTCGAAGAGCACCCCGAAGAGCACGAGCTCCGCGGCATCGTCCGGGGCCGCCCACTCCGCGTACACCGTCAAGAAGGGCGACACGATGTGGGCGATCGCCCGCTCCCAGGGGGTCACGCTCGCGAAGCTCCTGCGCGCCAACGACCTCACCGGCGGATCGATCATCTACCCCGGGCAGAAGCTCGCGCTCCCGGGCGCCGCGACGAAGGCGAAGTCCGCAGCGACATCGTCCGCGAAGCCCGCCACCGCGCGCTCCGAAAACGTCGCCCCCGCGACGCGCCTGGACGCCGAGCAGATCGCAGGCGCCAAGACCATCATCTCCGTCGGCCGCAAGCTCGGCGTGCCCGACAAGGGCATCGCGATCGCGCTGGCCACCGCCATGGTCGAGTCGTGGATACGCAACCTCGACTACGGCACGCACGACTCGCTCGGGCTGTTCCAGCAGCGTCCCAGCATGCGCTGGGGGACGCCCGCGCAGATCCGCGATCCGCGCCACGCCGCCGCCGCGTTCTTCGGCGGCGTCCACGATCCGAACGGGACCGCCACCCGCGGACTCCTCGACATCCCCGGCTGGCAGAAGCTCGAGTTCGGAGAGGCCGCGCAGGCCGTCCAGCGCTCCGCATACCCCGAGCGGTATGGACCGTGGGAGTCACAGGCGTACGCCTGGCTCGCCGACCTCGGCTGATCCCGTTCGCCGCCGTTCCCCGCATCGTTCCCTGCGGAGCGGGCCGGGAGTGCGAGCCGCTCCCCTGGCTCACGGCTCCCGCTCCGTAGACTCGTGACGTGAGCATGAGCCAGCAGACGGATCCGCTCATCGGCCGTCTGGTCGATGGCCGGTACCGCGTGCGCGCTCGCATCGCCCGGGGCGGGATGGCGACCGTCTACGTCGCGACCGATCTGCGTCTGGAGCGCCGCATCGCGCTCAAGGTCATGCACGGGCACCTCTCCGACGACACGGTGTTCCAGAGCCGTTTCATCCAGGAGGCGCGCGCTGCGGCCCGCCTCGCCGATCCCCATGTCGTCAACGTGTTCGACCAGGGACAGGACGGCGACCTCGCCTACCTCGTCATGGAGTACCTGCCGGGCATCACGCTCCGAGAGCTGCTGCGCGAGCAGCGGCGGCTGTCCATCCCGCAGACGATCACCATCATGGATGCCGTGCTCTCCGGCCTCGCGGCCGCGCACCGCGCAGGCATCGTCCACCGCGACGTCAAGCCCGAGAACGTCCTGCTCGCCGAGGACGGCCGCATCAAGATCGGCGACTTCGGGCTCGCGAGGGCCACGAGCGCCAACACGGCCACGGGTCAGATGCTCCTCGGCACGATCGCGTACCTCGCCCCCGAGCTCGTCACGCGGGGGACGGCGGATGCTCGCAGCGACATCTACGCGCTCGGAATCATGCTGTACGAGATGCTCACGGGCGAGCAGCCGTACAAAGGCGAGCAGCCCATGCAGATCGCCTACCAGCACGCGACCGACTCCGTGCCGCGACCCAGTGCGAAGAACCCGGGCGTGCCCGAGCCGCTCGACGAGCTCGTGCTGTGGGCCACCGAGCGCCAGCCCGACGAGCGTCCCGCCGACGCGCGGGCGATGCTCGACCGCCTCCGCGAGATCGAGAAGGACCTCGGCATCCACCCGCAGGTCGTCCGCCAGCAGCAGGTCGGCATCGTCGTCGGCGACAGCGCGATCGATTCGGGGGAGCTGACGAAGGTCATGCCGGGGACCTTCACGGCCCCCGTCGTCACGGCCGACGTCGACAACGCGACGAAGCTGCGCCGCCAGGCGCGACGCAACTCCGCGAAGGGCACGTGGCTGCTGCTGCTGGTTCTGCTGCTCGCCGGTGCCGGCGCGACGGCGGGCTGGTGGTTCGGCTCCGGCCCCGGGTCGCTCGTGGCGGTGCCGGAGGTGCGCGGACAGCTCCCGGACGCTGCCGAGGCCGAGCTCGTCGCACACGATTTCACGGTGACGCGCGACTCCGACTACAGCCTCGACGTGGACGAGGGCCTGGTCGCCGGCACCGATCCGGCGGCGGGCGAGCGCCTCGATCGCGGCGCGAAGGTGACGCTGATCGTCTCGCTGGGGCCTGCGGAGGCGCAGCTGCCTGCGCTGAAGGGGATGACGGCCGAGGCGGCGACATCGGTGCTGGAGGACCAGCACATCACGGTGACCGACACGCCCGAGTACTTCACGAGCCTCCCCGAGGGGCAGGTGGTGCGCGCCTACGTCTTCCAGAACGGGACCGATGAGCGCGTCGAGTGCACCGAGGCCTGCACCGTGCTGCAGGGTTCCACCGCCGAGCTGCGCGTCTCGCTCGGCCCGGTGCCCGATGTCGCCGGCCGCACGCTCGCGGAGGCCACGGCGACGCTCGACGGCGTCGGACTCGATGTGAAGGCGACCGAGGAGTTCAGCGACTCCGTCGCGGCGGGGCGGGTCATCCGCGTCGGCAAGAAGGAGAGCGGCTCGTGGCAGAGGGGCGAGACGGTTCCCGTCGCCGTGTCGCTGGGTCCGCTGCCCGACGTCGTGGGCCGCACGTTCGACGACGCCAGGTCGCTGCTGCAGAGCGTCGGTCTGAAGGTCGAGCGTGAGGACGAGTACAGCAGCAGCGTCGACGAGGGGCGCGTCATCCGCCTGAACGACCGCAGCGGCGGCGGTGCGTGGCGACCCAACGACACCGTGACCCTCGTCGTCTCGAAGGGACCCGCGCCCATCGAGGTGCCCGCCGTCGTCGGGAAGTCGGTCTCCGACGCCATGTCGATCCTCAGCGACGCAGGGTTCGAGCCGACCACGACGCTCCCCGAGTTCCTCTGGGGCCTGTTCACCGTGACCGGCACGGATCCCGCGGCCGGCACGTGGCACCTGCCCGGCACGCGGGTGACCCTCACCGCGAGCGGCTGACGCCGCCTGCTCCGGCGCGCTTGCGCCCGCTGTGCCACTGTGCCCACTGCGCCCGCTTGCGCCTCCTGCGCATGTCCCACTTTCGGTTGCTGCGGCAGGCTCACACCGACCGAATGTGGGACATGATCCGCAGGGAGTGGGACATGACCCACCGGAAGTGGGACATGATGCGCTGCGGGAGGGTCAGCGCTTCTCGAGCTCCTCGGCCACGAGGAAGGCCAGCTCCAGGGACTGCATGTGGTTCAGGCGCGGGTCGCAGAGGCTCTCGTAGCGCGTCGCGAGGGTCGCCTCGTCGATCATCTCCGAGCCGCCCAGGCACTCCGTGACGTCGTCACCGGTCAGCTCGACGTGGATGCCGCCGGGGAACGTCCCCACGGCACGATGCGCCTCGAAGAACCCGCGCACCTCGTCGACGACGTCGTCGAAGCGACGCGTCTTGTAGCCGGTGGGGGTCGTGATGCCGTTGCCGTGCATCGGATCGGTCACCCACAGCGGCGTCGCCCCGGCATCCTTCACCGCTGCCAGGAGCGGCGGCAGCGCGTCGCGGATCTTGCCCGCGCCCATCCGCGTGATGAACGTGAGGCGACCCGGCTCGCGCTCGGGGTCGAGCTTGTCGATCAGCGCGAGCGCCGTGTCGGGCGACGTGGTGGGGCCCAGCTTGACGCCGATGGGGTTGCGGATCTTGGAGAAGTAGTCGACGTGAGCGCCGTCGAGCTCGCGCGTGCGCTCCCCGATCCACAGGAAGTGGGCCGACGTGTTGTAGGGCGTGCCCGTGCGCGAGTCGATGCGGGTCATCGGGCGCTCGTAGTCCATGAGCAGGCCCTCGTGGCC
>Ga0182739_1005288_pt1 | contig 10266 bp, 7 predicted proteins | sample eDN5th30CBELigBY_FD_128873 | JGI IMG/M metagenome (GOLD analysis project Ga0182739, IMG submission 128873) | Enriched backyard soil microbial communities from Emeryville, California, USA - eDNA 5th pass 30_C BE-Lig BY (version 2) (version 2) | ecosystem: Environmental > Terrestrial > Soil >...
CGACATCACCGACGTGATGCGCGACGTGGACTTCAAGGTGTTCGCCGCCGCCGCCACGGCGCCCGGCAGCCGCGTGGTCGCCCTGCGCGTGCCGGGCGGGGCCGAGATGTCGCGCAGCGAGATCGACGCCTACACCCAGTTCGTCGGCATCTACGGCGCCAAGGGCCTGGCCTACATCAAGGTCAACGACGTGGCCAAGGGCCGCGACGGCCTGCAATCGCCCATCGTCAAGAACCTGCATGACGCCGCGCTGGCCGAGCTGGTCAAGCGCACGGGCGCCCAGGACGGCGACATCATCTTTTTTGGCGCGGACCGCGAGAAGGTCGTCAACGACGCCATCGGCGCGCTGCGCGTGAAGATCGGCCACAGCGAATTCGGCAAGAAGACGGGTCTGTTCACGGCCGGCTGGAAGCCGCTGTGGGTGGTCGACTTCCCGATGTTCGAGTACGACGAGGAAGACGGCCGCTACACCGCCGCCCACCACCCGTTCACCAGCCCCAAGGACGGCCACGAAGACTTCCTGGAATCCGATCCCAGCAAGGCGTTCGCCAAGGCCTACGACATGGTGCTGAACGGTTGGGAAATCGGCGGCGGCTCGGTCCGTATCCATCGCGAGGAAGTGCAGAGCAAGGTGTTCCGCGCGCTGAAGATCGGCGCCGAGGAAGCCCGCGAAAAGTTCGGCTACCTGCTGGACGCGCTGCAGTACGGCGCGCCTCCGCACGGCGGCATCGCCTTCGGCCTGGACCGCATCGTCACGATGATGACCGGCGCCGAATCGATCCGCGACGTGATCGCCTTCCCGAAGACGCAACGCGCCCAGGATCTCCTGACGCAAGCGCCGTCGGAAGTCGACGAGAAGCAACTGCGCGAGCTGCACATCCGCCTGCGCAACGTCGAGAAGTAGACCCCCCCGAAGCGCCTGCGGCGCCTCCCCCCAGGGGGCCCGCTGGCGGACCGGCGGAGCCGGATCCGCGGCGGTGCGCTTGCGGTGCGCTTGCGGTGCGCTCGCGGTGCGCTCGCGCACCGGCACCGCAAAGGTGGGAACGGCCGGCTGAAATGGAGTAATCTGGCTGACGCCGCCCGACGTGGCGGCGCCTGGCCAGAGGACCTTCCGGGACCCGGCCGGCGGTTCCCCAGATTTGAAAGGCGCCATTGCTTCCATGTCGCTCATCCGAGTCGTCAGCTACAACATACACAAGGGCCGTTCGGCACTGGGCCGGCGCGACTCCCTGAATGAACTTCGCCTGGGCCTGTACGGCCTGCGCCCCGACCTGGTCTTCCTGCAGGAGGTCCAGGGCCGCAACGAGCAGAAGTCGCTGCTCGATGCCCAGCACGAATCCCTGGCCGCCGCATTGCGGCTGGATGTGGCCTACGGCCGCAATGCGGTCCGCCACGCCACTGACCACGGCAACGCGTTGCTGTCGCGCTATCCCATCATCGAGCATGAGAACCTGGACATCTCCGACCACCGGCTGGAGCAGCGCGGGCTGCTGCATGCCCGTATCGACGTCGGGGATCGCGCGGTGCATTGCTTCGTGGTGCACCTGGGACTGTTCGCCGGCAGCCGCAGCCGCCAGATCCTGGCGCTGACCGAGCGCATCAAGCGCATGGTGCCCGACGGCGAGCCCATCCTGATCGCCGGGGACTTCAACGACTGGAACGACCGCCTGGCGCCCCTGTTCGTGCAGCAGCTGGGGCTGTACGAGGTGTTTTCGCACGCTCCGCGCAGCCATGGCGGCGACCTGCCGCGCCTGCGCGACTCGGTCAAGCGGCTGAGCAACGCCCTGCGCGGGCTGCCCAACAGCGGCGTCTCCGTCATGGAGCGCACCAACCAGCTCGGCATGGAAGGCAGTGCGCCCCTGCTGCAGCCGCCACCGCGCACGTTCCCGGCCGTGTTTCCGTGGTTCCGCCTGGACCGCATCTACCAGCGCGGCTTTGCCGTGCGCAGCGCGCGCGTGCTGCGCGGCCGCGAATGGGCCAAGCTGTCCGACCACTCTCCCTTGCTGGCGGAGCTTGAACTGCCGTGAAGGATGAGCAGGACAAGCTGGAATGGGCGCAGGGCAACGATATCCGTTTGCTTCAGAACGGCGCCGACTTTTTTCCTGCCCTGTGCGCGGCGATCGACGCCGCCAAGGTCAGCGTGCACCTGGAAACCTACATCTTCATGGTCGACCGGACCGGCGCGAAAGTGCTGGAATGCCTGGCGTCGGCGGCGCGCCGCGGGGTCAAGGTGCGCGTGGTCCTGGACGGATTCGGCAGCGCCCTGCACGCCGAGCGGGTGCGCATCGCGCTGACCAACGCCGGCGCGCAGTGCCGCATCTTCCGGCCTGAACCGCGCTGGTTCGCGCGCTTCGTGCCGTCGCGCAGCCGCCTGCGACGGCTGCACCGCAAGGTCACGGTGGTCGACGGCCGCATCGCTTTCATCGGCGGCATCAACATCGTCGATGACTATGACGACCTGGATCCCACGGACGGCCTTACCGGCCCGCGGTTCGACTTCGCCGTGCAGGTGCAAGGCCCGCTCGTCGCGCAGGCCGCCTATGCGCAGGAACTGCTGTGGGTGCGCCTGAACTGGGCGCGGCTGCGGCGCCACCCGCGCGACTGGAACCGCATGCAGCTGCTCAAGCCGCGCGACGTGCCGGTGGAGCCGGGCGGCGTGCTGCGCGCGGCCCTGGTGCTGCGCGACAATCTGCGCTTTCGCCGGACGTTCGAGCGCGCGTACCTGTTGGGCATCTCGCGCGCGCGCCGCGACATCCTGATCGCGAACGCGTACTTCTTTCCCGGCGTGCGCTTTCGCCGCGCGCTGGCCAAGGCCGCGGCCCGCGGCGTGCGCGTGCGCCTGCTGCTGCAGGGCAAGGTCGAATACCGGATGCAGTACCACGCCACGCGCTCGCTGTATGACAAGCTGCTGCGCGACGGCATCGAAATCTACGAGTACATGCCGAGCTACCTGCACGCCAAGGTGGCGGTGATCGACAACGTGGCCACCGTCGGCTCGTCCAACCTGGATCCCTTCAGCCTGCTGCTGGCGCGCGAGGCCAACGTCGTGGTCGACAGCCAGCCGTTTGCCTGGGACCTGCAGGAACGCCTGGAAACCGCCATCCGCGAGGGCGGCCGCTTCATCCGGCCGCTGGACTATCAGCGCCGGGGCTTCCTGCGGCGCTGGGTCGACGCGATGTCCTACACGCTGCTGCGGATCGGCGTGGCGTTCACGGGCACGTCGGACAAATACTGAAACTGAACGCGCGCGTTCAGCGGCGAGGTTTGAGCAGACCCAGCGCCAGCGCGGTTCCCACCAGGATGATGGCGGCGCCGATCGCGATGGACGGCGTGACGGCCTCGTCCAGCAGCGTCGCGCCCCACACCACGCCGAAGATCGGCACCAGAAAGGTCACGCTCACCGCCGCGGTGGGGCCGACATTCGCGATCAGGCGAAAGAAGATGATGTAGGCCGCGCCGGTGCAGACGACCGCCAGCAGAATCGTGGCGATCCAGGCCGTGGCCGATGCCGGTGTGTCGGGCCAGGCCGGAATGGCGAACGGCAGCAGCACCAGCGACGCGGCGATCATGCTGCCGGTGGCGCTGGCCAGCGCGTCCACGCCGGACAGGAATCGTTTGGTCCAGTTGGCCGCGATGCCGTAGAAGACCGGCGCCGAAATGGCGGCCAGCACGGCCGGCCCGGTGCCGCCGGCGCCGAAGTCCAGCTTGTTCCACACCAGCACCACGATGCCGACCAGGCCGATCAGCAGCCCCAGCGACCGCATCCAGGGCAGCTTGTCCTTGAGCCACAACCATCCCACCACCGCGCCCCAGACGGGCGTCACCGCATTGGCCACCGACAGGAACCCGGCGCCGAGCGACTGGGCGGCGTAGGCATACAGCAGGAACGGCACCGCGGCATTGAGCGTGCCCACCACCAGCAGCGCCTTCCAGTGGCGTGCGATCACGCGCAACTTGCCGCGCCACAGCGCGGCCGGCAGCAGGAACAGCGCGGCCAGGCCCACCCGCAGCTCGATCAGCGCGATGGGGCCGAACTCGGGCACCGCCACGCGCATGAACAGGAAAGAACCGCCCCAGACAGCGGCCAGGAGCAGCAGGTCCATCAGATTGCGTTGACGCATGAGTTGTCTCGGAGGAGCGCCTTATTTCCGGTTCGTGACCAGATTCTTCATCTTGACCCGGTGCGCCAGCAGCGCGCAGGTCAGGGACAGGACGACGCACAGGACCAGGCCGGTGCGCACGCCGTTCAGCACCGTGCTGTGGGAAATCAGGATGCCGACCACGGCGGTGCCCAGGGCGCTGCCGATGGCGCGCGTGGTTTGCACCAGCGCCGAGGCGACGCCGACGTCGCGCCGTTCGCTCAGCATCTGCATGAAGAGCGTCAGGTTGGGCAGCAGAAAGCCCAGCGCGCAGCCGTTGACGAAGAACGCGCTCAGGATCCACCAGGCCGACGTGCCCGGCGAGATCAGCAGCACCATCAGCGAGCCGGCCGCGAGCAGCCCGCCGCCGAACACCATCAGCCGCTGCGGCTCGGTCTGCTTGGGAAACATGCGGCCGTTGATGATGCTGCCGACCGAGATGGCCGCGACCAGCGGCGTCAGCAGCAGGCCCGCCTGGCTGGGCGTGTAGCCCAGCACCTGTTGCAGCAGCAGCGGGCTGTAGAAGATCAGGATGAACATGACCGCGCCCACCATCATGGCCGCCAGGTTCAACAGGCGCGGTTCGCGCCCGGACAGCACGCGCAGCGGGAAGATCGGCGACTGCACCCGGCGTTCCGTCGGGATCAGGATCGCGATGGCGGCCGCGCCGACCAGCGCCAGCGTCAGGCCCAGCACCGGCTGCGCGTGATCGCCGCTGGCAAAGGCCAGTTCCAGCGCGGCGAGCGGCGCGCCCACCGCCAGCACCAGCAGGATGGCGCCCACCCAGTCGATCTTGCGGTTGCCGTCGTGGATGGGGCGGATGCGCGGGAAGTAGCGCGCCAGCAGGAAAAACGCGCCCGCGGCCGCGATCGGCGAAATGAAGAACGCCGCGCGCCAGCCCAGCGCCTGCGTGGCCGCGCCGCCCAGCACCGGACCGATGCCGCTGGCCATCGCGAAGGCTGCCGACACCAGCGCCATCCATCTCACCCGCTGCTTGGCGTCGGGAAAGAGGTCGGCCGGCGCCGCAAACGCGGTGGCGATCATCATGCCCCCGCCGATCCCCTGCAGGGTGCGGAACACGATCAGTTGCGTCATGGACTGCGCCAGCCCACAGGCAATGGAGCCGAGCGCGATGATGAGGACCGACACCAGCATGAGGGGCTTGCGCCCGAACATGTCGCCCAGCCGGCCGAAGATGAGGATGGAGGCGGCGGTGGCGAGCAGGTAGCCGGTGCCGACCCACGCATAGAGCGCCATGCCGTTGAGCGCCTCGGCCACGCGCGGTAGCGTGGTGCTGATGATGGTGGAATCGAACGCCGCCAGCACCACGGTCGCCGATACGCCGGCCATCGCCATCAGCAGGTCCCGCCGTGAACGTGCGGGATCGGCGGCGGGCTGGGGCGGTGAGGGCGGCGGCGTCATGCCGCCAAGGATATCACCGGCACCCTAGGGTTATCACTTGTAAAACGTGTGGTATCCCCAGAAAACCGCGATCACCAGCACCACCAGCATCCACGACCAGCGCGAATTCGCCAGGCCGCGCGGCTCGGGTTCGGGGGGAGGAGGGGGAGGGGCCATGCGCGGCTGCGCCGCCATGTGGTCGATGAAGGCGGTGAAGAACTTGTCGATGATTTTTTCGGCGGCCTTCAGCAGCACGCTTTCCCCGCACTCGGCCAGCTTGCCGCCCGCCATGCCCGCCACCGTGTAGGCCACGCGCGTGCCTTCGTCCTTGGTGGACAGGTTGACCTGGGCGGTGCCGATCGCCAGGCAGGCGGCGCGGCCCTTGCCTTCGAACACCAGGGTGCAGCTATCGGGGGCGTTGACGTCCGATAGCAGGATCTCGCCCTCGTAGTCGGTGTCGATTCCGGCGATCTTGGCGCGCAGCGTGACGGCATATTCGGTCGGGCTGCGCATCGCGACTTCCACGCAGCCGGGAATGCACTTCTGCAGCACTCGCGGGTCGGTCAACGCATCCCAGGTCTGGTGCTGCGTCGAAGGAATCCATTGGGCATCGGCAATGCGCATGGCTGTCTCCTTGTAGGAAGCGTTATGCGTACATTCTCTGCCCAAAAAGCGGGTTTGGCTATCGGGGGGCCGGCGCCAGGCCGGATCAGCGTCCCTGCCGGTCGCCCGCCAGCAGCGAGATCCAATGCCGGGTGGACTGGTCGTGCGACGGGGCTTGCGGTTCGCCATGCAGTTCGCGCAGGATGCCGCTGGCCATCTTCTTGCCGGCCTCCACGCCCCATTGGTCAAAGGGATTGATGCCCCAGATCAGGCCCTGCACGAAGACCTTGTGCTCGTAGAGCGCCAGCAGGGCGCCCAGCGCCTCGGGCGTCAGGCGCGGCAGCACGATCAGCGTCGACGGCCGGCCGCCCTGGTGGTGGCGATGGCAGGCCAGCCATTGCGCGTTGGCCTGCGGCATTCCCTGAGCCAGCAGCGCGGCCTCGTCCGTATCGATGGAGGTGCCGCGCAGCAGGGTCTGGCGCTGGGCCAGGCAATTGGCCAGCAGCATGGCGTGTTCCTCGACCCACTGGTGATCGGCTTCGCGGCACATGATGAAATCCACCGCGGCGCCGTCGGTGCCCTGGTGCAGCCATTGGAAGAACGTATGCTGCCCGTCCGTGCCCGGCATGCCCCAGACCGACGGCCCGGTCGGCACGCCCACGGGCCTGCCGGCGATATCCACCGACTTGCCCAGCGATTCCATGTCGAGCTGCTGCAGATAGGGCGCCAGGAACTGCAGGCGGGCGTCATAGGCGGCGATGCTCAGCGAGCCATAACCCAGCACACTGCGGTTGGCGACCCCGGCCAGCGCGAGCTGCGCGGGCGCGTTGTCGGCGATGGGGGCCTGCGCAAAGTGGTCGTCCATGGCGGCCGCGCCGGCGCGGATGCCTTCGATCACGTCCAGCCCGACCGCCAGCGCCACGGGCAGGCCGACCGCCGACCAGAGCGAGTAGCGCCCGCCCACCCAGTCCCAGAACCGGAAGATCTGGCTGTCGGGAATCCCGAGCTGGGCGGCGGCGGCCGGCCGGGCGGTGATGGCGACGACCTGCCGGTAGGGGTCTGCGATGCACGCGTCCGCCAGCCATTGCACCGCGCGGCGCAGGTTGGCAAGGGTCTCGGCCGTGGTGAAGGACTTGGACGTCACCACCACCAGCGTTTCGTGGGGGTCGATGTCCTGGACCGCATCCTCGATGGCGTGTCCGTCGATGTTGGCGACGAACTTCAAGGTCCGGCGGCAACCATAGCCGCCACAGGCGTCCGTCGCCAGTCGCACGCCCCAGTCGCTGCCGCCGATCCCGATGTGGATGATGGACTTCCACTGGCCCCGCGCGTCGGCGTCCAGCACGAAGTCGCGCACCCGCTGGTGTTCGCGGGCCACCTCCTCGATGGGGGCGGGCGCGCGCAGCATGGTGTGCCAGGCGGCGCGGTCCTCGGTCATGTTCACGGGTTCGCCCGCCATCAGCGCCTTGCGCGCGGCGTCAAAGCCGCGGGCCTCCAGCAGCGCCTCTCCCGCCCGGCGGGCTGCGGGGGAATCCACGTGCGCGCTCAGGTCGATCGTCAGGCCGGCTGCCTGCACGAGGTGCAGCGCGTCGGGGCGAAACGACGCTTCCAGCACGGCTTCGGAATATGCCTTCCATTCGGACAGGTGCAACAGGCTTGCGTGTTCAGCGGGTTTGAAAGGATGCATATATTCGAGAATACGTCTTGATACTGGAATGGTCGGGTCTGCCGGCAGGCCGGGAGCGCCGGCGGACGGCCTTTCGCCATCTAGCAGATGCGGGAGTTTAGCCGCTCGCCTGCCGTCGATGCAGGCCCCTTTTATTTTGCAAGCCTCGTTGCTATTCGTTTGCAAAACTGTGGGTTTTGCTTTCATGGCTTGTCCGCGTCTGACGCTACAATCCGCCCTATTCCAAAAGGCACCCTTCCATGCTGTACGTCCTCGTAGCGTTCCTGGTTTCGCTCATCTCGACCTTGCTGATCGTTCGCTACCGCTCCTGGCATGACGGCCTGACGGCCGACCATGATATGGAAGGGGTGCAGAAGTATCATGCGGCCCCCGTCCCGCGGATCGGCGGGCTGTCCCTGCTGATCGCCAGCGGCGTGACCTGCGCCCTGGTGGCCGTGCGCGAACCCGACGTGCTGCCCAGCATGGTGCTGCTGCTCGCCGCGGGCATGCCGGCGTTCCTGGGGGGGTTCGCGGAAGACCTCACCAAGCAGGTCCGCGTGCTGGTCCGGCTGGGCCTGGCGATTTTGTCGGGCGTGGCGGCTTATTATCTGCTGGGTGCGGCGGTCACGCGTGTCGACATTATCGGCATCGACTGGCTGCTGCAGTTCTGGGTGGTTTCGCTGGTATTTACTTCCGTCGCCATCGGGGGCGCGGCCAATGCCATAAACATTATCGATGGATATAACGGTCTTGCCGCCGTGGTTTCCGCGATGATATTGGCCGGATTCGCGTATGTCTCGTTTTATCTGGGCGACCGGTTTTTATTGATCGTCGCGCTGAGCACGCTGGGCGGGGTGATCGGTTTCCTGGTCTGGAATTACCCGCACGGCCATATATTCCTTGGCGACGGCGGGGCGTATTTCCTGGGTTTCATCATCGGAGAACTGTCCGTGCTGATGCTGGCAAGGCACCCCTATGTGTCGGCCTGGTTTCCGCTCCTGCTGTGCATCTATCCGGTGTTCGAAACGCTGTTCTCCATTTACCGTAAGAAGTGGCTGCGCGGCCGCTCGCCCGGCGCGCCGGATGGGGTGCACCTGCACATGCTGATATACAAGCGCCTGGTCCGCTGGGCCATCGGCTCGCGCGAAATGCGGCACCAGACGCAACGCAATTCCATGACGTCGCCCTACCTGTGGCTGCTGTCGTCGCTGGCGGTCATTCCGGCGGTGCTGTTCTGGCAGGAGCCCTGGCTGCTGATGCTGTTTACGGGCATATTCTCGACCACCTATGTCGTGCTGTATCGCAAGCTGGTTTTGTTCCGCATGCCGAAATGGATGATCGTGAAGAAAAAGAAGCGGCAATAATCCCCCGCCGCCGGGCCCCGGGGGCCGCCGCCAGCGCTGGCCGAAACCGGGTGCCGGTTTGCGCAGCAATCGCCATTGTTGATGTACAGTTCGGGCTGCGTTGAACGGTGTCCGCCCACATCGGGTCGAGGGCGGCTCCAAGCACCAATCCTTGCCCATGCCCACACGAATTCTCATTGTTCGCACGTCCTCTTTGGGCGACCTCGTCCACATGCTGCCGGCGATCACGGATATCGCCCGGCATGTGCCAGACGCACAGATCGACTGGGTCGTCGAAGAGGCGTTCGCCGAGATCCCTTCGTGGCATCCCGCCGTCAATGAAATCATCAAGGTCGCGCACCGCCGCTGGCGCAAGTCCTGGTGGTCCGCGCAGGTGCGGGCCGAGCGCCGCGCGTTGCGCGAGCGCCTGCGCGCCGTGCGCTACGACGTCGTCCTGGACATGCAGGCCCTGCTGAAATCGGCGTGGCTGGTGCGCCAGACGCAGGGCGTCAAGCACGGCCTGGACTGGCGGTCGGCGCGCGAACCCCTGGCCTCGCTGTTCTACAACGTGCGCCATCGCGTCGAGTTCTGGCAGCCCGCCGTGATCCGCCAGCGCAAGCTGGCCGGGCTGACCTTCGGCTACCAGCACGCCGGCCTGCCGGATTTCGGATTGCAGGCGTTCGCCCGCCAGGCGACGCAGGCGCCCGAGCCGGTCCTGGAAGTGGGCAGCGGCGGCCTGAACACCACCGAACTGCCCCGGCTGCACCACCTGGACACCGACCGCGGCTACGCGGTGATCATGCCTTCGGCCAGCCGCGACGACAAACTGTGGCCCGAAGAGGACTGGCGCGCGGTGTTCCGCCGCCTGCGCGAGGCCGGCTGCATGTTGAAGCTGCTTGCCGGCAACGACCAGGAGGCCGAACGCGCGCGCCTGCTGGTGGCCGGCATGGACGGCGCCGAGGTCATGCCCCGCATGGATCTGTCCGCGGTGGCCAAGCTGCTGGCCGGCGCGCGCCTCATGGTGGGGCTGGACAGCGGCCTGACGCACCTTTCCGCCGCGCTGGGCCGCCCGACCATCGGCATCTACCGCGCCTCCACGCCCGTGCGCACTCCC
>Ga0182739_1005289_pt1 | contig 10266 bp, 10 predicted proteins | sample eDN5th30CBELigBY_FD_128873 | JGI IMG/M metagenome (GOLD analysis project Ga0182739, IMG submission 128873) | Enriched backyard soil microbial communities from Emeryville, California, USA - eDNA 5th pass 30_C BE-Lig BY (version 2) (version 2) | ecosystem: Environmental > Terrestrial > Soil >...
AACTGCATGAGGCGGTCGTTGACCGACATCCCGCCGTCGACGCGCAGCTCGGAGGGCGGTCCCGCGTCGTCCTTGCTCGCCGCCACGACGACGTCGAGCGTCTGGAACGCCGTCGACTCGAGCGCGGCGCGGGCGATGTGCGCCTTCGTCGAGTAGCGGGTCAGGCCGACGATCGCGCCGCGCGCGTCCGGACGCCAGTACGGGGCGAACAGTCCGGAGAAGGCCGGCACGAAGTACACGTCGCCGGAGTCCTCGACGGTCATCGCGAGCGTCTCCGCCTCGGCGGATGACTTGATGATGCCGAGATTGTCGCGCAGCCACTGGATGAGCGAGCCGGCCACGGCGATCGAGCCCTCGAGCGCGTAGCTCGCGGGCTCGTCCCCGATCCGGTAGGCGACGGTCGTGACGAGACCGGCCGACGAGTGGATCTGCTCGCCGCCCGTGTTGATGATCAGGAAGCCGCCCGTCCCGTACGTCATCTTCGACTCGCCGGGAGAGAACGCGGCCTGGCCGAACGTCGCCGCCTGCTGGTCGCCGAGGATGCCGGCGACCGGGACGCCCGCGAGCGCGCCGTCGGCGATCGCGCCGTAGACCTCCGAGGACGAGCGCACGCTCGGCAGCAGGGCACGGGGGACCCCCCAGGCGTCGAGCAGCTCGTCGTCCCAGTCGAGCGACGTGAGGTCGAGCAGGAGCGTCCGGCTCGCGTTCGTCACGTCGGTCGCGTGGACGCCGCCGTCGGGACCGCCCGTGAGCTGCCAGAGCAGCCACGAGTCGATCGTGCCGAAGGCGAGCTCGCCGCGCTCGGCACGGCCCTGCGCGCCGGGGATCGCGTCGAGGAGCCAGCGGATCTTCGACGCGGAGAAGTAGCTCGCGAGCGGCAGCCCGGTCTTGACGCGGAAGCGCTCGGGGTCCCCGTCGGCGACCGCGTCGACGAGGTCCTGCGTGCGCGTGTCCTGCCAGACGATCGCGTTCGCGAGCGGCCGTCCGGTGGCCCGGTCCCAGACGACGGTCGTCTCGCGCTGGTTCGTGATGCCGACCGCCGCGATCCTCGAGGCGGAGAGCCCGGCGCGCGCGAGCGCGGTCGCGACGCACTCGCGGGTGTTCGCGAGGATCTCGAGCGCGTCGTGCTCGACCCAGCCGGCCTCGGGGAGGATCTGCCGGTGCTCGAGCTGGCCGGTCGCGACGGGGGCGCCGGTGCGGTCGAAGACGATCGCGCGAGTCGAGGTCGTGCCCTGATCGATCGAGAGGACGTGATCGGCGTTCATGCGGCTCCCTGCGTGACGGGACGGTAGTGGAAGCCGACCTCGCCGAGCCAGCTGCGGATGACATCGCGCTGTCCGGCGTCGCAGACCTGTCCGTAGCCGACCGACACGTCCCAGTAGGAGAAGTCGCTCACCCAGACGCGGCGATCGAGCGTCCAGCTGTCGGTGAGGGTCAGGGCGTAGCAGTCGGCCATGAACTCCCAGTCGTCGCCGAACGCGGCCGCCGCGGTCTCGGTCGGGCCGGGATTCGTGAACTGGAGCACGTGCGCGAACTCGTGGTAGGCGACGAGCGTCTGCAGCGTCTGGTCGAAGTACTCGGCGTGGAAGTCGTTCGGGTCGAGATGGATGAGCGTCGGGTCCTCGCTCGAGACGCATCCGATGGGATCGCCGCCGCAGATGGGCGCGGGATCGTCGAAGACGACCCGCACGTGCCCGGCGCCGAGCTCGTCGATGATCGACTCGCCGAGGGATCCGGACGCGTTCGATCCGCGCTGCGCGGCAGCCGTGTCGATGAGCGCCTGGAGCGCCTCCGCATGCGTGCGGACGGAGTCGGTGAGGGACGCGACCGAGGCGGGGGAGCGCCGCAGCTCCCAGGCGTTGCGCGCGAGTGCCTCGACATCGTCGAGCGGGACGAGGCTCGCGATCGGCACGCCGTCGAGGGACCTCGCCTTCGCCATGAAGTCCTCCATCGCGGCGCCGAAGGTCTCCTTCTCGTCGAGCAGCTCGTTCTGCTCGTCGATCAGCTGCCGCTGCTCCTCGTTGATGCGCTCGGACTCCTCGTTCGCCGCCTGGAGCCGCTGGGTCTCGAGGTAGAGGTAGACGCCGCCGCCTGCTGCGGCGAGCAGGAGAACGGCGAGCACAATGATCCAGACGATCGCCGCCGCGGAACGGCCGCGGGGCGGGGGGAGCGCCGGAGTCGCCGGCTCGGGCGCCGCGGGCGGCGGGTCGAATGCAGCCACGTCGCTCATGCCGCCAGCCTATTGGCGCGGTGTCGGCTTCTCGAAGCCAACGCTCACGTGCTCGGGCAGCAGGCCCAGACCGACGAGCCGCGTGAAGCGGGGCCGCAGCAGCGGGAGCAGTCCGCGGATGAGTCCGAGGGCCGCCGGTGGCACCGGCGAGCGGTGCCGCCGCGCGGCGCGACCCATCCGGTCGTGGATGAAGCGCTGGATGCGCTGCATCGACCTGACCGGGCGCTCGCGCCGGGCCTGGAACGCGGCGATGGGTGCGTCGAGCGCTGCACCGTCGCGCAGCGGCCCGGCGATCGCGTTCGCGAGCGCGACGGCGTCCTGGATGGCGTAGTTGACGCCCACGCCGCCGACGGGGCTCATCGCGTGCGCCGCATCGCCGATCGCGACGAAGCCCGGGCGGTGCCAGCGCGGCAGGTGATCGATCTGGACGGAGAGGAGCTTGACCTTGTCCCAGTCGTTGACGGCGGAGATGACGGATGCGGTGAACGGCGCCGTCGCGGCGAATCGCCGGTGGAACTCGTCGAGGCCCTGTGCGCGCAGGGCCTCGAACCCGCCCTTCGGGATCACGTAGCCGCCCTGCCAGTGATCGCCGCGCGGGATCGTGAGCGCGAAGCCGTTCGCGTCGAGGGAGAAGAGCGTCTCGGGAACGGGCCCGTCCGGCACCGGCAGGTCGAACCACAGCACGTCGATCGGCACGCCCCACTCGATCGGGGTGAGCCCGGCGGCCGCGCGCAGCGTCGAGTGCCGGCCGTCGGCCGCGATCGTCAGCGGGGCGCGGAACTCGACGTCGCCGGTGGGCCCGACCGCGGTGAGGCCGACAACGAGATCGTCCTCGATCACGAGGCCCGTCGCGTTCGTCGACATCCGCAGCTCGTAGTTCGGAAGGTCGGCACTCGCCTGCGCGATGAAGTTCAGCAGGTCCCACTGCGGTGCGAGGACGAGGAAGTCGTCCGGCGGGCCGAGGAGCGCGAAGTCGACGGGGGAGAGCCGGTGCCCGTTGACGACCACGTCGAGGCGGTCGGCGCGATGGACGGGCAGGCGGAGGAATGCGTCGCGCAGGCCGAGCTCGCCGAGCACGGTCAACGTGGACGGATGGATGGTGTCGCCGCGGAAGTCGCGGAAGAAATCGGCGTGCTTCTCGAGCACCGAGACGCGCAGGCCGTGGCGGGCGAGCAGGAGGCCGAGGAGCATGCCTGCGGGGCCGCCGCCCGCGATGACGCAGTCGCGCTCCACCATGGAGGTGCCGGACATGCGGTCAGCATAGTCAGGCCTCGGTCAGGCGCCCTTCGTCCATCGTCCAGCGGCGGGTGACCCGCACGGTGTCGAGCATCCGCCGGTCGTGCGTGATGAGCAGCACCGTGCCGGCGAAGCTGTCGAGCGCCTGCTCGAGCTGTTCGATCGCGGGGAGGTCGAGGTGGTTGGTCGGCTCGTCGAGGACGAGCAGGTTGACCCCGCGGGCTTGCAGGAGCGCGAGCGCGGCGCGGGTGCGCTCGCCGGGGGAGAGCGACTCGGCGGGCCGGGTCGCCGCGTCGCCGCCGAGGCCGAACTTCGCGAGCAGGGTGCGGACGTCGGCCTCGGCCCAGTCGGCGACCGCGTCGCCGAAGGCCCTGGCGAGCGGCTGCGGGCCGAGGAAGAGGCCGCGCGCCTGATCGACCTCGCCGACGCGCACGCCGGAGCCGAGCCCCGCGGCACCCTCGTCGACGGGGATGGTGCCGAGGAGGATACCGAGCAGCGTCGTCTTGCCCGAGCCGTTCGGCCCCGTGATCGCGATCCGGTCCGCCCAGTCGACCTGGGCCGTGATGGGGCCGAGCGTGAAGTCGCCGCGGCGTACGACTGCGCCCGACATGGACGCGACGACCGAGCCCGAGCGGGGTGCGGCCGCGATCGTCATGCGCAGCTCCCACTCCTTCCGCGGCTCCTCGACGGCCTCGCGTTCGAGGCGCTCGATCGCGCGCTCGCTCTGACGCACCTTCGCCGCCTGCTTCTCGGCGGAGTCCTTCGCGAAGTTCTTCACGAACTTGTCGCGCTCGTCGTTCTGCTTCTTCCGGGCATTGCGCACGCCCTGGCTCGCCCAGTTGCGCTGCGTCACCATCCGGTCGCGCAGCTGCGAGCGCTTGTCGTCGAACTCCTCGTAGGCCTCGCGCGCGTGGCGCCTGGCGACCTCGCGCTCCGCCAGATAGCTCTCGTAGCCGCCCGCGTAGACGCCGACCTGCTGCTGCGCCCGGTCGAGCTCGACGACGGTCGTGACGGTGCGCGCGAGGAACTCGCGGTCGTGGCTGACGATGACGGCGGGGGAGCGCAGCTCGCGGACGAAGCGTTCGAGTCGCTCGAGGCCGTCGAGGTCGAGGTCGTTCGTCGGCTCGTCGAGGAGCAGGACGTCGTAGCGCGACAGCAGCAGGGCGGCGAGGCCCGCGCGAGCCGCCTGACCACCCGAGAGGGCGGTCATCTGCGTCCGCAGGTCGACGCCGAGACCGAGGCTCGCCGCGACCTCGGCGGCACGCTCGTCGAGATCCGCGCCGCCGAGTGCGAGCCAGCGCTCGAGGGCGTCGGCATACCGGTCGTTCGCCGCCTCATCCCCGGACGCGAGGGCTTCCGCGGCGGTGTCCATGGCGTGCTGCGCCTCGGTCACGCCGGTGCGCCGGCCGAGGAATGCGAGCAGCGTCTCGCCGGGGAAGCGGTCGGGCTCCTGGGGCAGGTGGCCGACCGTCGCGTTCCGCGGGCTGAGCAGGATCGATCCGGCTTCCGGTTCGAGCTCGCCCGCGAGGATGCGCAGCAGCGTCGACTTGCCGGCGCCGTTCGCGCCGACCAGGCCGATGACGTCGCCGGGCGCGATGACGAGCTCGAGGCCGGTGAAGAGCGTGCGCGCCCCGTGACCGGCCGCGAGGTCGGCAGCCTGGAGGGTCGCGCTCATGGGACCAATAGTCTACGGGCGCCCGCATGCCGCGATCCGTGGGTGGACTGGACGCGAATGGTCGTCCGGGGCGCGTCTCAGGTGCCGTTTGCGTCCACGGTGTGCTGTTCCGCGGCGTCGACGGCCGCGATGAGGGCGGTGAGCTCGTCGCGGAGCGCCTCGAGGCGCTCGATCGGCATGCCGAGGCGCTCGATGATGCGCACGGGCACCTCGGCGGCGCGCTCGCGCAGGGCTCGACCCGCGTCCGTCGGCTCGAGCTCGACGACACGCGCGTCGTCCTCGCCCTTGCGGCGCTGCACGAGCCCCGCGGCCTCGAGGCGCCGGACCAGGGGCGAGAGCGTGGCGAGGTCGAGGCGCAGTCGCGTGGCGAGCGCCCCGAACCGGATGGGGGAGTGCTCCCAGAGGGCGAGCATGACGAGGTACTGGGGGTGGGTCAGCCCGAGTGGTTCGAGCACCGGCCGGTAGAAGCCGATGATGCTGCGGCTCGCGACCGCGAGCGCGAAGCAGACCTGGCGATCGAGCTCGAGCGGGTCAGTGGTTTCTTCGCGCACGAATCAATAATAGTTGATACGATTACTTTGTGGGCAAAGTATGGAAGCGGACCATTCCGACTCCCTGGGATGGCGTACCCGGGTTCTGGGCCGCGTGGAACCGATTCTTCTTCTTCTTCGAGGGATCCGCGCAGGTCGGGATCGAGGGGGAGGAGCGACCGCAGCTCGCACCCGAGGAGCAGCATTGCCCGCTGTGCGGGGAGCCGATGCCGCGGCATGACGTGGACCGGAGCGGGCCGGGGGGACGGACGATCCTGCACTGCCCGACCAAGCGCGTTCACCAGGAGCCGGGCGAGTAGTCCTTGAGGAAGACGCCGAACAGGTCCTCGCCGGCCTCGCCGCGCACGATCGGGTCGTAGACGCGGGCCGCGCCGTCGACGAGGTCGAGGGGTGCGTGGAAGCCCTCCTCGGCGAGTCGCACCTTCGTCGGGTGCGGTCGCTCGTCGGTGATCCAGCCGGTGTCGACGCTCGTCATGAGGATGCCGTCGGTCTCGAACAGCTCGCGTGCGCTCGTGCGCGTCAGCATGTTGACGGCGGCCTTCGCCATGTTCGTGTGCGGATGCCCCGGGCCCTTGTAGCCGCGCCCGAAGACACCCTCCATCGCGCTGACGTTGACGATGTAGGTGCGCCGGGCGGGTGACGCGGCGAGCGCGGCGCGCAACTTCGAGATGAGGATGAACGGCGCCGTCTCGTTCGCCAGCTGGACCTCGAGCAGCTCGAGCGGGTCGACGTCCTCGACGCTCTGCGTCCACGAGTTGACGTCGGCGAGGTCGGGGACGAGCCCGCCCGCATCGATCGCCGTGCCGGCGGCGTGTCGCTCGAGCGACGAGGAGCCGGGCGCGAGGGCCTGCTGCGTGAGCTCCTCGGCCCTCGCCGCGGCGGCCGCGAGGATCGGATGCGCGTCCACGGAGCGCGCGAGCGCCTGCGGGTGCGGGTCATTGGTGTGGCCGAAGGTCTGCAGCTCGGGGAGCCGGCCCTCGGGCAGGGGTGCGAGCTCGGCGTCGACGAGCGGCTGGTAGGCGCCGGGGGAGCGGCGCACCGTCTGCGCGGCGTTGTTGATCAGGATGTCGAGGGGTCCCTGCGCGGCGACCGACTCGGCGAGCGCGATGACCTGCGCGGGATCGCGGAGGTCGATGCCGACGATCCGCAATCGGTCGATCCATTCGGGGGAGTCCGGCAGCGACGTGAAGCGGCGCACGGCGTCGCGCGGGAAGCGGGTGGTGATCGTCGTGTGGGCGCCGTCGCGCAGCAGGCGCAGCGCGATGTACATCCCGATCTTCGCGCGGCCGCCGGTCAGCAGCGCGCGCTTGCCGACAAGGTCCGTGCGGGCCTCGCGCTTGGCGTGACTCATCGCCGCGCAGCTCGGGCAGAGCTGGTGGTAGAACGCGTCGACGAGGGTGTAGTCCTGCTTGCAGATATAGCACGCACGTGCCTTGAGCAGCACGCCCGCGGTCGGGAGCGCGGTCGTCACTGCGAGCGGGATGCCGCGGGTCTCGTCGTCGATGCGATCGGGGGCGCCGGTCGCCGTCGCGGCGACGACGGCCCGGTCGTTCGCCCGGATCCGCGCGCGCGTCTCGAGCTTCCGCTCCCGCTTGACTGCCTTGAACATCTTCCCGGTCGCTCGGCGCACCGTCTGGAAGTCGGGGTGCTCGTGATCGATGTGCGCGAGCTCCGCGAGCACCCGCAGCGTGGTCTCGAGGTCAGCGGGGTCGATGCCGCCGGGGGAGCGCTGGTCGTCGGATGGCACCGTTGATTCTCTCGCACGCCGGCTGAACACTCCGTCGCAATCGCCTCGACGCCGAACGAGCTTGCTAGCGTCCAGGAGAACGCCTCGACGAAGGGATCCCCATGACCGCCAATCGCGTCAGTGCCGCCGAGCTCGCCGCCCGGCTGGGGGAGCCCCGGCTCCGGGTGGTCGACGCCACCGTGTTCCTCAGCTTCGTCGGTGGACAGGCGCAGATCGAGTCGGGGAGCGCGGCGTTCCGCGCCGAGCACATCCCCGGAGCGACGTTCGCCGACCTCACTGCGCCGGGCTTCACCGACCACGGGGGAGAGGCGCCCTTCGCCGCCGCTGCTCCGGACGACTTCGCCGCCGCGGTCGGCGCGCTCGGGATCGGGGATCGCGACACCGTCGTCGTCTACGACGCGGTGAACGGCATATGGGCGACGCGCTTGTGGTGGCAGTTCCAGCTGGAGGGCCACGACGACGTGCTGGTGCTGGACGGCGGACTGGCCGGTTGGAAGGCGGCTGGGCATCCGACCGAGGCCGGCGAGGCGGCGGCGCGGGAAGCGGCGGTGTTCACCGCCCAGCACCGGCCCGAGCGGCTGGCGAGCACCGAGGACGTGCTCGCCGCGACGCAGGACGGCCGGGTGCTGCTGATCGAGGCGCTCGACGCACCGCTCTATGACCGCGGCCACATCCCGAGCGCGGTCAATGTGCCGGCCGGCACGCTCTATGGCGCGGACGGCGCGCTCAAGCCGCTGGGGGAGCTGCGCGACATCTTCGCAGCCGTCGGTGCGCTGGATCCGGACGTGCGCCCGGTCGCCTACTGCGGCGGCGGCATCGCGGCCACCGCGGTCACGTTCGCGCTCCAGGAGCTCGGGCGCAGTGACGTCGCCGTGTACGACGGCTCGAAGAATGCGTGGACCGCCGACCCCTCGCGTCCGCTCGTCACCTCGTGAGCACCACGCGACTTGCCGGGGAGGGGCGCGTCAGGCTGTCACCCTGACGGGCCGGTATCTCAGGGCGACCGCCCCCGACCGGAACTCATGGCGACTCACGAGCTCGAGCTGGATGCGTTCGCGCAGACCGGCGAGCAGGGTCGGTCCGTGTCCGGCGATGACCGGCTGGACCAGGAACTCGTACTCGTCGATCAGTCCGAGATCCGCCAACGCCAGGGGGAGTGTCACGCCACCCACCCAAAGGCCCTCGCCCGGCTCCTGCTTGAGCCGCTGAACCGCGGGGCCCAGGTCGCCTCGCACCAGTTGGGCGTTCTAATCGACCCCGCTCAGCGTGCTCGACACGACGTACTTGTTCGCCCGATCGATGGCCTCGGCGAACGGGACCTCCCATTCGTCCATCCACGCGGGCCAGGTGCCGGTGGCCGGCTTCCGCCAGGCCGACTCCATCATCTGGTAGGTCACCCGGCCGAACAGCAGCGCATCGGCACGTGCCATCTCGGCGGTCCAGTAGCGCATCGATTCCTCGTCCGGGGGGAGCCCCGCCTCGTGATGGCAGCAGCCGTCCAGCGTGACGTTGATCGAGTATCGAAGCGGTCTCATGACTTCCTCAAACTGACATAATATTGATTATCGGCTAATTTAGGCCTTGAGATAGACCCATCCGTCGGTGGCCTTGAACTTCACGATGAGCCGGTCGACGTCGGTGCGGTCGTCGTCCAAGTCCGTCGGGCGGGATGACATGTCGGCCGCGGCGCCCGCCGGACAGAACCACAGGTCGTACGAGCCGCCGCCGCGCAGCCGGAAGCATCCGTCCGGATCGGCGGGCTGCGGCGGCCAGTCGCCGGCGACGCTGCCGCCGAACGCGGTGATGACCGGTAGGGCGATCTCGAGGCAGTCGCCCCGGTGCGGCGAGCACCAGGTCGTGCCATCGATCGACTCCAGGGAGAACAACGGCGCCTCTGCGGCGGCCGTGACTGGCGGCTCGGCCGTCGCTGAAGGCGTCGGATCGGGCTCGGGGCCCGCCGGCCCCGACGCGCTAGCGCAGCCCACCAGCGCGACCGCGACGAGCGTCGTTGTCGCGAGCAGCCGGAGCAGGCTCCTCAACGGTTCACCGCATCCGGAAGCGCTCGATCAGATCGATGAGATCGAACGGCGCATAGCCCGGTCTCGCGCTCTTGAGGTCCTCGGCCGCCCACCAGCCGATGTCCTTGACGGTGTCGTGCTCCTCGGCCGTCCAGAGCTCGTGGGACGGGTCGAACGGCGCCCGGACCCGGTGCACGAAGAAGTCCCAGTGCGAGAACGAGTGCCTGGCGCCCGGGCGGTTCACGGGAAATCCATAGGAATGGACGATCGGCCCGAGATCCGGCACGAGCAGCCCGGTCTCCTCGTGCAGCTCGCGCACCGCGGTCTCGTGGGGCGTCTCGCCCGGCTCGGCGCCGCCGCCGGGCGTGATCCACTTCGCACGGCCCGGGAGGTCCGGGAACTCCTCGAGGAACAGCAGCACGCGCCCGCCCGGCTCGAAGAGCAGGATGCGGCTCGCGTACCGCGTGCTCCCGTCGCCCACCGCGCCGGCTCAGCCCGTGAAGTCGCTGACGTCGCCGACGTAGCGCGTGTGGTCCTCCGGGATCGGCTGGACCGCCGCGAGGGCGACCTCGCGGGCGAACTCGCCGACGTTGTAGAGGCGTCCCGCGGATTCGCGTCGCGAGGCGATCGCGCCGGGATTCGCGCGCTCGAGCAGCGTCGCGGTGATCGTGCCCTCGATCATGTCGCCCGAGACCACGACGAAGCCGATGCCGGCGGCGTCGAGCTCGGGGACGAGCGCCCGCAGCGCGTCCTCCCCCGCGCGCTTCGAGCGCGCGACGGGCTCGTACTCCGGCATCGTCGGCGTCGTG
>Ga0182739_1005290_pt1 | contig 10264 bp, 11 predicted proteins | sample eDN5th30CBELigBY_FD_128873 | JGI IMG/M metagenome (GOLD analysis project Ga0182739, IMG submission 128873) | Enriched backyard soil microbial communities from Emeryville, California, USA - eDNA 5th pass 30_C BE-Lig BY (version 2) (version 2) | ecosystem: Environmental > Terrestrial > Soil >...
GCCCGTGTTGTTCGAGACCGAAATGGTCAGCGAGTAGCTGCAGAGGTTGATGATGGGCTCGTAGTCGTTGACGAAATTGATGTCGATGTTCTTGTTGGAGAGCGGTGCGATTACCGCCGTCGTACTACCCGCCAGTCCGATCAAAGAGCCGTCCGGCTTGGCGCGGCGCAGGGTTTCCGCTGACAGCAGGCCCGAGACGCCGGGCTGGTTTACCACGAGGACGGTGCGGGCGAGGCCGTTGGCAGTCTGCTCCGCAATGGCGCGGCCAACGATATCGGTGCCACCGCCCGGCGGAAAGCCGACGAGCATCTTGAGTGGGCCCTCGGGGAGGGGGTTGGCCCAGGCGCCGCGCGAGGCGACAAACGAAGCAAGTGCGGCAGTGCAGAGATGACGGCGTCTCATTGACGTTTCCTTTGTTCGGATTTCCGAGACGATCCCGCCAACAGGGGAGGCAAGTCAATGAAAAATGAATCACGAACCATAATTCACACACAAAATCTGGCCGTGACAGACTTTGTCCTCTTCGGCAGGGACGGCATGTGCTCTATTCTGGGTGACGCATCCAACTTCCACCGAACGAGACGATGGCGAAGCGCAAGAAAATCCCACGGGCAGAGCGGGCAGAGGGTAATCGCAAGGCGCTATTCCGGGCGGCGGCAAAAGTCGTGGGTGCCGTGGGCTACAAGAAGGCGTCGATCGCGCGTATCACACAAGCTGCGGGCCTCGCGCAGGGGACCTTCTATCTATACTTTGAATCGCGGCAGGATTTGTTCGACCAGTTGCTGCCGGAACTGGGCAAGAACATCCTGGTGCACCTGGCTGAGGAGGTTCCAGGTCACCCACACATCCTCGATGCGGAGCGGGAGTGGTTCCGTAGCTTGATCACTTATTTCATTAAAAATCCGGGCTTCTTCACGATTCTGAACGAGACGGAGTCTGTGTCAGCGAGTGCACTGCAGATTCACGTTCAGAACCTCGTCCGGGCATACACCCGCACTTTGCTGCGATACGTCCGAAGTGGCCAAATTGCTCCATGGACCGATTCGCAGCTCGAGATCATAAGCATCATCCTGATTTCGGCGCGCGCCTACGTTTATCAGTACTACTTGAGAGGCAAAAATGGCGTGAAAAAAGTACCTGAAGAAGTTGTGGATACCTACGTGGCGTTGCTTGAGCATGGAATTCGTGGGTCCCCGTCAATTCGGTCGAAAACCACGCCTCGCGCCTCTGGTATTTCAAACACCCCAGTGCGTTGAGATCGCGTCCCTTGAGCCGGATTGGTCAACCAGCAGCAATGCGCAGGTCGATCGGATCACCGCTGACGGGAGCAATGCCGTCCAGCGTGCTGAGCGGTCACGCTGGACGGCCATTCATCTGAGAAATTCCTTGCGCCGAGGTAGGCTCGGATCGGACGCACGACCGCGAGCCGCGATGCGGTGCATGAAATGGGCGTCGACTATGCGCTGTCTGTTCTATCGGCGGGCGGCCGCTTCGAGCCGGGCGTGAGCCTCTCGGAACGCGAGCTGAGAGGGACAGCCTGAAGCCATGGTGACGATGAAGCGCGATTGGCCTCGCCGTGTGTCCATTCGGCCTTGCCGATGACGCGACGACGGCGGCTCCAGCTCTTGCGTGTCGTGTGTCGGAAGTCCTTGAAGCGGCTCGCCGGTCCGCTGGCTCTCCGCCTCGGCGCGGGCCATGTGCCATTCGATCTCCTGGGCCAGCCGTTTGTTACCAGCCAGACCGAGCACAAGATCCACGCCATGGGCCTCGCACCACGCCATCAGGCTCTCGTGCGCGAAGCCCGAATCGGCGCGCACCAGGATGCCGACCGAAGGCCAGCTCGCCCTGATCCGCTCGACAATGCGCTCCAGTTCGACCTCGGCCCCGGCCGCCCCGTCGATGTTCGAGCGCCGCAGCTTGGCCGCCAGCAGGTGCCGGCCGCACGTCACGTACAGCGACAGATAGCAGTAGGTGTCGTAGTAGCCGTGGAAGAACCGGCCCTCCTGGTGGCCGTGCAGGGGATCGTCCGTCGCATCGAGGTCGAGCACGATCTGTCGCGGCGCCTGCCGATGGGCCTCCACGAACAGGTCGACCAGCAGGATCTCGATCGCCGTCCCGTCGTGGCTGATCTTGAGATACTTCGTCGGCTCCGGACGGCTCAGCTCCAGGCGATTGAACCTGCTCTTGCCTGCAATCGGCGCGCAGTCCGCCCGCTTCGCCTCGAGCCGACGCACCTCTACCTTCGAGAAATCCGGGATGGCACCGATGGTGTGACCTTAGCAGTCGGCGGCTTCCAGGAATCGGCGAAGCAGCCGATCGTCGAGAACCGTTATCGTGCGATAGCCCTTGGCCAGCCAGCCCGCTGCCGCAAAACGCTGGAGTGCGGCGTTGACCTGCTTGCGCGAAGTGTTGGACATGATCCCGAGGTCAGCCTGCGACACCGGGATGGGCGTCCCGTCGAGCGGCGCGACGCGCAGCAGGGCGGCGGCGACCCGCCGGTTCTCGTCCGGGTTCTGCAGCTCGTAGAAGGCCCGGTTGAGGATATCGACGTTCGTCATCAGGATCTTGATGAACCGACGCGTCGCCAGTGGATCGCGGCTTGCGATCTGGTCCATGGCCTCGAGCGGCAGGTACATCGTCCAGGTCTCGATGGCGGCCTGCATCCCGACCCGGCGCGGCTCGCGCGTCAGGAATGATCCCTCGCCGATCCAGCTTCCCGGCATGCCGACATGGAAGAGCCGGGGGATGGTGGCGCCCGGCGCCATGGTGACGACGGCTGCTCCCGTCACGATGCCGTACACGCCGCCCAGCGGATCGCCGACGCGGTAGATTACGTCGCCGGCCCCAAAGCGCCGCAGGCTCGACCGCCGAAGCACTTCGGACCGGAATTCCGGGGGCTGCCGGGAAAGCCAGCCCACGCTCGACAGAACTTCCCTGGCCTTGGCCAGCGCGACCATTGTTGTTCCTTCAATCGCGGCCGGGTACGCGCGTCGGAAAAGCTAGCACATTGTCCCTGCGGGGACAGTTGCCTGGCTCGTCTTGCGCCATACAGCCAAGACAGAATCGACCCCGGCGGTGCGGGAGGATGACGATGATCAGGGCGCGGAACATCGCGGCGATGCTGATCGCTGCGGCGGCAATGACCTCGACGGCCTGGGCAGCCGAGAAGGTGACGCCTTCCAACTATGTCGAGGCCGAGGTCGACATCACCTTCACCCAGATCGTCCGCGAGGTGGGCTCGAACAAGTTCCGCCATGACCGCTCGCTGATCCCGCTCGACAAGCAGCCCGCGGTGACGATGAATCGCGACACGATCTATTCGTTCGGCATCTTCTTCGCGCCGAAGGGAACGACCATCACGCTGCCGAGGTCGAAGGATGATCGCTACCAGTCCGCAATGATCCTGCAGACAGACCATTACATCGACCAGGTCTTCTACGGGCCGGGAACGTTCGACATCGACTCGCAGACGGAATTCTCGGGCATTGCGATCCGCACGCAGGTCGACGCCGCGAACCCGGAGGACGTGAAATACGTCAACTCGCTGCAAGACCAGATCATCGTCAGGCTGCCGCCGGGTGTCGCGAGCAAGGACTACCGGCCGCGCGACTGGGACGTCCCGAGCCTCGAAACGCTGCGGGCCAGGTACCGGGAGGAAGCCAAGGCGCTTCCCAACCTCAACGACACGTCGGGCGCGCACGGGGCCATCGATCCGCACAAGCAGCGCCTCGGTGTGTCGGTCGCGCTCGGCCTGCTGCCGCCGCAGCACGCCGTGTACATGTACCGCGACTACGGCCTGAAGGGCAGCGAGTGCTATCGCGCCACCTATGCCAAGCCCGGCTTCAATGACCGCGGCTTCTTCTCCTTCACGATGTACGGCGCCGACAAGTACATCCACAGCGAGCGCGCGACGCTCAACGACCGCGTTATCAACTACAGTCCCGACGGCACCTTCACCCTTCACTACGGGCCGCGATCGGCGTGCGGCGACGTCGCGAACAGGCTCGATACGCCCGGTGACAATTGGTACCTGGGCGTGCGGGTCTACCGTCCGGTCGAGGCGATCATCGAGGGCGACTATCCGATGCCCGTTCCCGTCCCGGTGAAACGTTGACGGCCATCGTGTCCGGTGTGGAGGGTCGATCATGGTTCGATTGAGGGCGCCGCTCCTGGGATTGCTTGGCATGCTTTGCTCTGTCCCTACTGCGTTCGCGCAGATGCCGGACCGTTCGGCCGTCCAGGACGCCTACGTCTATCTGCTGGGCCGAGTCCTGGTCATCCGGCAGGAGAAACTGGACCTGCAGGAGCCCGGCATTCGCTACAACACGATAAAGTACAATCCGGTCGGCAAGCCGCTCGAATGGGTCAATCCGAACCTCGACGTCACCAACAACGAGGCCTGGATCGCGGTCGACGACGCTGCGCCGGCCGTGCTCGAGATTCCGCGCATCGAGGGCCGCTACTACACCGCGCAGATCCTCGACGAATGGGGCGAGGTCATAACCAACATCAACCCGCGGAACTATCCCCAGCACCCGTTCGGCAAGTTCGCTTTCGTGGCGCCCGGCTCGCACGCTGTCGTCCCGGCCGACGCCGTGCGGATCGAGCTTCGTTCGCTCAAGGCGAAGATGCTGGCGCGAGTCGAGATCAAGGGCGACTCCGAGGGCGCCGTGGCGCTCCAAAGGCAGTTCAGGCTATCGTCACTGGGCACGCCCAAGGTTGACCCCGCGCTCCCCGTGCCGGCGTTCGACAACGCCACGCTGATCGGTGTCGATATCTTCGATCGGATCGACGAGGTGCTGCGGAGCGCGCCAGACGTGTCCCCGGTGGCGGCACAGGTGCAGGCGAAGGTTCGCGATATCGCGAGGTCGGCGGCCGACCCGGCCATCCGCACGGCCATCGACAAGATGCTGCGTCAGGAGATCATCCCCGAATTCCAGAGATACGCGGTGGCCGCTTCGGGGGCAACGCGGAACAACTGGATCGCCACCACCATCGTCGGCAACTACGGCGACGACTTTGCCATTCGCACGGCGGCGAACTACGTCGGCATCTGGGCCAACGCCCGGCACGAAGTGATCTACTTCGTCACGACGCGGGATGCCGACGGCAGGCCGCTAGACGGCAGCAATATGTACGTCATCGACTTCTCGAAAGATCAGAGACCCGAGATCGTGGTCAATGCGTACTGGTCGCTCAGCCTGGTCGATATTCCGGGCTTCAAGGCTGTCGCCAATCCGCTGGACCGGTACACGTTCAACAGCGTATCGCCGCCGGCCTCGGGAATAGACGGCTCGCTCAAGATCTACCTCGCGCCGCCTTCGGCCGCGGACATTCCCCAATCCAATTGGCTGCCAGCGCCGAAAGGACAGCCCTTTTCGCTGACATTCCGCACGTATGTTCCGAAGGATGTCGTCAAGCGCGGCGAGTGGTTTCCTCCCGCCGTGAAGAAGCTTGATTGAAGGAGAATTCGAGGGCGGTGAGCCGTACGAATGGGAGGACGAGGGGCGCCGCCGGCGCGGTATTGGACGTCCTCTGGAATGCCACCGGATCGTGCCCGATACGGACGATATGTACTTCGGCTGTCGCTGGATGGCGGATTGCCGCCCCTGCTACCGGTTACAGGGTGTCCGGTGACTGGAAGTTGGGGGGTGGTCATCGGCGGAGAAGGCGCGGATCGTTGAGGAGCCTGGCGCCTGGCGCGGTGGTGGCGGAAGTTGCCCGTCGGCACGACGTGTATGCCAACCTGCTGCATCGCTGGCGTCGGGAGGCGCGAGTGGGGTTGAGCGGCGGGCCGCCGCGGCTGCTGCCGGTGACGGTGACGCCGGGGCGTGCGGCGACAGCGCCCGGGACGATCGAGATCGAACTCGCCGCCGGCGCGTGCATCCGCGTCGATGCGGCGGTCGACGAGGCGGCGCTGGGTCGATGATCGGGCTGGCTTCCGGGACGCGGATGTGGCTGGCGAGCGGGCTGGCGGATATGCGTCGCGGCTTCGATGGCCTGGCGCTGTTGATGCAGGAGACGCTGAAGCGCGATCCGCACCGTGGCATCTGTTCGTGTTCCGTGGCAAGCGCGGCGGGCTGATCAGGGTGCTGTGGCACGATGGCCAGGGGGTGTCCGCAGCGTGTCGGCGACTTCGGCACGGATGGCGCCCAGGACGCGTGGAGATGGCCTTCTGACCAGGCCTGCAGACGAGGTTGCTCGCCTGGCACATAGGGGTGCAGCTCGAACACGAGCGGACTCCAGAACCGGCGCATGCGCCGAGCCCAGTGCTTGTCGGCAAGTGTACCGCCGTCGCTATCGGCGCGCGATCCCCAGGATCTTGATCGCTGCCGCCGCGGCACCGAAGCCATTGTCGATATTCATCGCCATGACACCTGGGGCACAGCTCGACAGCGCGGCATTCAGTGCGACCGCACCGCCAGAGGCCACCCCATAGCCCACGGATGTCGGCAGGGCGATCACCGGGGCCGCAACCAGGCCTGCAACCACGCTGAACAGCGCTCCTTCCATGCCTGCCGCAACGATGATGACGCGGGCTTCGCGCAACCTGCCGATCTGCGCGTTGAGCCGCCACAGCCCGGCGACCCCCACATCCGCGATCATCGGCGCGGCGTGCCCGTGGAAAGCCAGCGTGCGCGCCGCCTCACGCGCCGGGCCGAGGTCCGCCGTGCCGGCAGCGACGATCAGGGCGCCCTCGACCGGCATACCGGGATGTGGCCCACCCAGGATCGCCGTGCGGGAGAGCTCGTCGAAATCGAGCCGCCGGCGCAGCGCTTCCGGCAGGTCGGCGTGCTGCGCCCGCGCGAGCCGCGTAAGCAGCAGGCGCGCGTCGTTCGCGACCGCGGTATCCAGGATCGCGGCGAGCTGTGCCGGCGTCTTCGGCTCGCAGAGCACAGCCTCGGCAACCCCGGTGCGCGCCTCGCGTTCCCAGTCGAGGACGAAGTCGCTCACGCCCGTCCGTGCAGGAAGGCGGCGCCACGGCGATAGGGGCGGAAGCCGAGGAAACGGCGCCGTTCGCCGGCGCACAACTCGTCCGCGATCTGCCGCATCGCCTCGTCCGGTTCCGGTGCCTCGACGACGATCCCCCCGTGGGTGACGCGGCAGCGGAGATCGGTCCCTGGTGGCACGTGTGGGGCAAGCGCCCGCTCCATGCGCGCGACGAAGGCGAGGTCCCTGGAGTTGATCGCAATGCCTGTTTCGACGCGGCTCGAAAGGCAGGGCTGCGCGGGCAACTCGGAAATGTCGGCAAGATCGAAACCGCGCGCGAGGGCACGCACGGCGGCCTTGTCCATGCCGGCCTCGACGAACGGGTGGCGGACGCGGTGCTCGGCCGCAGCGATCAGGCCGGGCCGGTAGTCGCCAAGATCGTCCAGATTGGCGCCCGAGGCGATCGGCCCCTCGGTCACGTGGGCGATGCGCGCGTAGAGATTGGTCTTGCAGAAATAGCAGCGATTGACCGGGTTCGCGCGGTACTCGGGATCGGCGAATTCGCCCGCGTCCACTTGCGTCAGCCGCCAGCCGAACCGGATCGCATGGTTCCGCACGCGGGCAGTCGCCTCTGCCGGCACGGCAGGAGACAGTGCATGCACGACCAGCAAGCCGGGCAAGCCGGCACGGTGCGCGGCATGGGCGAGCGTCATGCTGTCCACCCCGCCGCTGACCGCGATCGCGAGGCCTTGCAGCTGCGCCAGGATGGTTTCCAGCTCCGTCATGGCTCCTCCGCCCTTCTTTTAGCGGTGCGGCGTGCTTCGAGTCCCGCGATGTGGGCAAGGTCGTCGCTCTCCGCCTTGCGGGTGGGACCCGCAGGCCGCGTCACCGTCTTCACGCGCGCCGCCCCGGCATCCGCACTCGCCCGCGGCAGCACGGCACGGCGTGCCGCCTGCCAGCGCAGGCCGATGGTCGCGGTCTCGGTGAAGCAGGCTTCGGCGACGGCGTCGCGCGCGGTCGGCTCGACGAGCAGGCGAAACGTATGGACCGGCCGACCCTTCTTGCCGATGGCCGGGATGAGCACGAGGTCGCGGACACCGCCGGCGGCCCGCAGCCGGTCCGCCGCGACGCCGATCTCTTCGGCGGACATGTCGTCGATCTCGAAGCTGAGCACGAGAATGTCTTCTTCGTTTGGCCCATCCGCCGCGGCGTCGAAGAGGATCGCGCGCAAGATGTTGGGTTGACCGGGAAGCTCTCGCGTGCCGGCACCAGTGCCGGTACCCCGCAGGCGACCGACGACCCGCCCCGATGCGGGCTCGACAAGATGACGGAGAATGGCCGCGCCGGTCGGCGTGACGCGCTCTCCCCCGACGCCATCGTCGCGCCATGTGAATCCCTCGAGCAGCCGCGCCGTCGCCGGCGCGGGCACGGGCAGCAGCCCATGGCGCGTGCGCACCAGGCCGTCGCCGCGCGGCAGAGCCGAGACGCTCCAGCGCGCACCCTCGAGCGCCGCGGCGACGCTGCCCGCCGCTGTCACGTCCATCAGCGAATCCCAGTCGCCGATCTCGTGGAAATGCACCTCGTCCACCGGCACGTGGTGGATCGCGGCTTCGGCCTCCGCCAGGTGGCGCAGAATGGCGGTCGCATGCGCGGCAGTGCCGGGACTGAGCGGCGCGGCCTCGATGCGCGCCACCATGTCGCGAAAGCCGGCGTGAGCGTGGTGATGGTGATGGTCGTCGGCGGGAGCCGAAAGTCCGAAGCGCAGGCAGTGCAGGCCAGCGCTGGTGCCGGGCGTGAAGACCGGCGTGCCGGTTCCGGGCGGCAGCACGGCCGCGGCATCCGCCAGCACGCGGTCCCGCAGATCCGGCAGGGCGTCAACCATGGCGGCGGCAAACATGTCCCCCGCGATGCCGCCCACCGCGTCCAGGCGGATGGCGAGAGTCATCCGCCGGCGAAGACCGGTACGACGTAGGGACCTTCGGGAATGAAGGCGACATTCGGATCTTCGTGGCGTGCGATCGCGTCACGCAGCGCAAGATCGACGCTTGGCGTGAGGGTGACGCCCGTGATGCGACGCTCCTCATCGTCCAGGCCGGTGGTGTAGAGCTCGACGCGCCCGAGGCGCATCGCCTTCATCTGCATCTCGGTCTGCCACTCGTCGATCTCCGCGAGCGACTTCGCCGTCAGCGTGGCGAGGAAGCGCTCCGGCCCCATTGCGACCAGACGTGCCTGCGCCTCCCGGAATTCGGGCGAGCCGAACCCCTCGGAGCAGGAGGAGGCGATGATCAGCGTGCCGCCGGGCTCCAGGATGTCGAGCGGCGTCACCATGCCTTTCACCGTCTGGTAGTAGGTCTTGTCGAGCGGGTAGCCGGCCGACGACGTGACGATCGTCTTGTAGCGTCGGTTCATGCCGATCCGGGTGGACGCGGCGACGAACTCGACGGCGGCCATGTGGCTTTCGATGACCTCACCGAACGTCACGTGCACGAGGTCGCGGTCCTCGTCGATCACCGTGTTCAGCGCGTAGCAGTCGCCCAGCCGGCGCACGATCTCGAGCTGTTCCTCGTGCAGCGGATTGCCGACAAGGTTGCACTGCACGGCAAGCGGATCCTCCATGAAACGGGCAGAGTGGAAGGTGCGGATCGTTGCGTGGTGCGCCACGCCAGGGGCGATCACCTTCCGGCCGCCGGACCAGCCGGCCATGAAGTGCGGCTCGACCAGACCGGTGGCGATGCGCAGCTCCGCTTCCACGAAACGGCGGTCGAGCCCGATCGGCGTGCCGCGCGTCGCGGTGCGCCCGAGATCGACATGCATGGCTTCGTCGCGCGCGTCATGGTTCTCGACCCGCACGTTGGCCATCACCCACGGATCCCCGACCAGCTCGGCGAGCTCCTCGCCCTCGTTCGGGCGATGCAGGCCGGTTGCGACCAGGATCGTGATGGCAGCGAGAGGGATGCCGGCGGACACCATGGTCTGCACCATCGGACGCAGGAACAGCCGGTTCGGCACCGGGCGCGTGATGTCGCAGATGAGGATGCAGGCACTTTTCCTGCCCTGTGCCAGCTCCGCCAGCGCGGGTGCGCCGATCGGCCTGGCGAGCGCGGCTGCGATGGCGCCTCTCGGGTCCGGCAGTTTCGACATCGCACCCTTGCGGATGACCGCGGGACGGACGCCGGCCGGGACCGTGACCGGCAGATGGCCCTTGCCGAACAGCAGGTCGATCCGCGATTCGGTCATTGCCCGGCCTCGCCCGCCAGTAGGTCACCCGTCAGCTCCGACAGCGTGGGCCAGGTCGACAGAAGGGGGGTGCCGATCGAAGGCTCACCGGCGTTGA
>Ga0182739_1005291_pt1 | contig 10262 bp, 9 predicted proteins | sample eDN5th30CBELigBY_FD_128873 | JGI IMG/M metagenome (GOLD analysis project Ga0182739, IMG submission 128873) | Enriched backyard soil microbial communities from Emeryville, California, USA - eDNA 5th pass 30_C BE-Lig BY (version 2) (version 2) | ecosystem: Environmental > Terrestrial > Soil >...
CCTCACCGGGACGCCGTTCCGCAGCGATGATGCGCAGATCCCGTTCGTCGACTACGAACCGGCCGCCGACGGGTCTCGGATGAGCCTCACGGACTACCGCTACGGCTACGGACGCGCACTGCAGGACGGCGTCGTGCGGCCCGTGGTCTTCCTCGCCTACGAGGGCGGCATGCGCTGGCGCACGCGCGCCGGCGACGAGATGGAGGCGCGGCTCGGACAGCAGGACACCCGCGACGTCACCTCGCAGGCGTGGCGGACGGCCCTCGACCCCGGAGGCGACTGGATCCGCGCCGTGCTCCAGGCGGCGAACCGGCGCCTCGAGTTCGTCCGGCACTCGATCCCGGACGCCGGCGGGCTCGTCATCGCGACGGATCACCGTGCGGCGCGGGCGTATGCCGAGATCCTCACGGCGATCACGGGGACCGCGCCGATCGTCGTCCTCTCGGACGACCCATCGGCGTCGGCGCGGATCGAGGAGTTCGCGACGGGGGAGCAGCGCTGGCTCGTGGCCGTGCGCATGGTGTCCGAGGGCGTCGACGTCCCTCGCCTGTCCGTCGGCGTCTACGCGACGAGCGCGGCGACGCCCCTGTACTTCGCCCAGGCTGTCGGGCGCTTCGTGCGCGCCCGCAGGCGCGGCGAGACCGCGTCGATCTTCCTGCCGTCCGTGCCGCAGCTGCTCGGGCTCGCGACCGAGATCGAACGCGAGCGCGACCACGTCCTCGGCGCGCCTCGGGACGCCGATGGGTTGGAGGACGCCCTGCTGGAGGCCGCGAACGCGGAAGATCGCGCCTCCGAGGGCCTCATCGACGAGTTCGAGTGGCAGGCGCTCGCCTCGACCGCCGACTTCGGCCGCATCGTCTACGACGGGGACGAGTTCGGCTTCGCCGCGTTCACCGGGAGCGACGACGAGCTCGACTTCCTCTCGGTACCGGCGGTGCTCTCCCCGGAGGAGCTGCGCGAGGCGCTCCGGCACCGGCAGTCCCGGCAGAGCCGCCGGGCCGAGGCGCGTCCCGCGGATCGCCCGCAGGCGCTGTACCGCACACTCGCCGAGCAGCGCAGCCTGCTGCATTCGCTCGTCGGCCTGCATGCGAAGCGGACGGGTCAGCCCTACGGGCACATCCACGCGGAGCTGCGTCGCGCCTGCGGGGGCCCGGAGGTCTCTCGGGCGACGGTCGCGCAGCTCCAGGCGCGCATCGATCGGCTCCGGGCGACGATCCACTCCTGAGTCGCGGTACCCCTTGTTCGGGGGTGGTGTCAAGCCCTGTGCGGGCGCCGGCGAGGGTCTCTACCGTGATCGTCATCAAGCCACGGGACCACACCCCTCGGTCCCGGTCGCGAGAAACCGGGCGAACGCCCCGGGAAGCCGCGGACGGCCTGGGCGCCCGTCACTCCGGGCAGAGCATGACGGGCGCCCAGACCGAGTCATGAGTGCACGCTCGTCTGGTCGTGTGCCCCACGGAGAGGAATCGAGATGACGATCGAAGCCACGGCCCGTGTGCTGGAGTTGACGGAGCTGGAGCCGGGACGCTGGCGTCTGTGCGATCCCGCTCGGCCGCTCGGCGACATCGAGCACCTGGTCGCCTACATCGAGGATCAGGCCGGAAGCTTCGAGACGGTGTGGTTGCGCGGCGCGTTCGGCTGCGCGCGATTCGGCTCGCTCGACGAGGCGATCGCCGCGGCGCACGCGCGGTAGCGCCTCACGCAGCCCGGTCGTCGGCGCCCGGCTCCGGTGGGATCTCCAGCCCGCTCGCCCCGCTTGCGATGAGGATCATCTGCTCGATCCACGCGCGATTGAGGTTGGTCGTCGGCGTGGCGAAGTGGAACTGGATCGGCACCGCCGGATGGATCCAGAAGGACCGGCGCCCATGCCCACCGCCGACCTCCACGTCGAACATGAACGACTCGTTGCGCCGCAGCTTCGTGGTGATCGCGACCCGCAGATGCGCGAGGGTGCGGTCGTCGATCGCGACATCGACCGAGGTCGCGCCATAGATGAACTTGCCCATTCCGGAAACCCCTTCGCCCTGGAATGGTCGTTCGAATACGTTCCGCCAGCGCTAGTACGGAACCGACACGCGATGGGGCAATTGTAGAGGTTCCTGAACGCCGACTCTCGGCGTAGAGTCCGCTCATGGATGCCATGGAGTCGGCCGCGAAGATGATCGCCGATGATGCGGTCAGGATGGCGAAGGATCGGGGTGCGTCCGGACCGGAGGACGTCGAGATCAACGTCGACCGCGATCTCGGCGACGTGACCGAGGCGATGGTGCGCGAGTACATCCGCGAGGCTTGGGACGCGAGCGACTAGATTCGCGCACCGCAGCGGCCTGCGGCCGCCTCCGGCGCGCCGCCCACACAACGACGAGAGCCGCGGTCTCCGCCCTCTGGGAGGCGAAGACCGCGGCTTTCGTCGTCAGTTGCTGAGGCTTCCGGTGCTCAGACGCCGAAGTAGAGCTCGTACTCGTACGGGTGGGGGCGCTGCGCGAAGGCGAGCAGCTCCTTCTCGCGCTTGTACTCGATCCAGGTGTCGATGAGGTCCTGCGTGAAGACCCCGCCGGCGAGCAGGTACTCGTGGTCGGCCTCGAGCGCGTCGAGCGCGGCGTCGAGCGAGCCCGGCAGCTGCGGGATGTTCTTCGCCTCCTCGGGCGGCAGCTCGTACAGGTCCTTGTCGATCGGCTCGTGCGGCTCGATCTTGTTGAGCACGCCGTCGATCCCGGCGAGGAGCTGCGCGGCGAACGCGAGGTACGGGTTGCCCGAGGAGTCGGGCGCGCGGAACTCGATGCGCTTCGCCTTCGGGTTCGTGCCGGTGATCGGGATGCGGATCGACGCGGAGCGGTTGCCGGCCGAGTAGACGAGGTTGACGGGCGCCTCGAAGCCGGGGATGAGCCGGTGGTACGAGTTGACGGTCGGGTTCGTGAACGCGGCGAGCGACGGCGCGTGCTTGAGGATGCCGCCGATGTACCAGCGCGCGATGTCGGAGAGTCCGCCATAGCCGGCCTCGTCGTAGAACAGCGGCTTGCCGTCGTTCCACAGCGACTGGTGCGTGTGCATGCCCGAGCCGTTGTCGCCGGACAGCGGCTTCGGCATGAAGGTCGCGACCTTGCCCCACTCGAGCGCCGTGTTCTTGACGATGTACTTGAACTTCAGAATGTCGTCCGCGGACGAGACGAGCGTGTCGAACTTGTAGTTGATCTCGCCCTGACCGGCCGTGCCGACCTCGTGGTGCGAGCGCTCGACCTCGAGACCCACCTGGATCAGCTTGAGGACGATGTCATCGCGCATGTCCGCGTGCTGGTCGACCGGCGTGACCGGGAAGTAGCCGCCCTTGAAGGGGGTCTTGTTCGCGAGGTTGCCACCCTCTTCGACACGGCCCGAGTTCCACGCCGCCTCGGACGAGTCGACCTCGTAGTAGGACTTGTTCTGCTTCACCTCGTAGCGGACGTCGTCGAAGATGAAGAACTCCGCCTCGGGGGCGAAGAACGCGGTGTCCGCGACGCCCGTCGACGCGAGGTACTTCTCCGCCTTCTTCGCGACCTGGCGCGGGTCCCGGTGGTAGATCTCGCCGTTGCGCGGGTTGAAGATGTCGAAGATCAGGATGAGCGTGCGCTCCGTGCGGAACGGGTCGACGTACGCGGTCGAGACGTCCGGGATGAGCTGCAGGTCGGACTCGTTGATCGACTGGAAGCCTCGGATCGAGGAGCCGTCGAACATCTGGCCGACCGTGAAGAAGTCCTCGTCGACGGTCGCCGCCGGGATGTTGAAGTGCTGCTGCACACCCGGAAGGTCGGTGAACCGGATGTCGAGGAACTTGACGTCGGTGTCCTTGATGAACTTCAGGACCTCGGACGCGTCCTTGAACAGGGGCTTGGACATTGCTGGAACTCCATCGATGCGTGGGGCGACTGAGGCATCAGCCGAGACGAGCGTATTGGTCTGGTGTTTCGCCGGTGTTACACGCGGGATGGAGCGGGGTGCTGGCCGATCGCGGTCAGCGCGGCCGGGGTGCGCGCACCCGCGCCGGATCCATCCCCTTCGGGATGGGCAGCGCCTTGTCGCGCTGGAGGGAGTTCAGCCGGCTCACGATCGAGCGGACCTCGGCGCGGCGCAGCACGTTCTTGTACTTGCGCAGCGTCGCGGGGACCCGGTGGAGCGCGACCGCGTCCGCGTCCGGACCGACTCGCATGACGTGGATCGTGACGTTCGGGATGGTGCGCTGGATGATCCGGCGCTGCTCGTCGACGAGGCGCTGCGTCCGGCTCGACGGACCCTCCGCGATGAGCGCGACGCCGCCCTTGCCGATGACGCGGTAGACCGCGTCCTGCGTCTTCGGGTTGATGCCCACCGGCATCGAGTCGCCGGTCCAGCCGCCCCGCAGCGAGTTCTCGATGACCGCACTGACGGCACCCGGCTGCCCGGCGATCCTCGTGTAGGCGGCGCGCTCCGCGCGGCGTCCCAGGGCGATGAGGAAGAACAGCAGGCCGAGGAGCACGCCCGCGATGATCAGCAGCACGAGACCGAGGACATTGTCGAGGAAGAGCAGGACGCCCGCCAGGACCGCGACGAGGACGGGCGCGAGGCCGACCGCGAGGAAGATCCACAGCGAGGTCGGGTCCTCGCGGACGGTCATCTTGAGGACCGTCCACATCTGAGCGAGGCGACCGGGCTCCTTGGGGGCTTTGGCGGTCTTCGTGCGGGCCATGGCTGCCATTCTACGAGCCCGGCGGACGCCGGCCGTCCGGTCCTCCACAGGGTCGGGACGACGCGCATCATCCCCAGTGGGCGTTCGCACGCGGCGCTTGGCGGCCGAGTGGGGGCATGGTGGGCCGATGACGCTGCTCGACCTCCCGCGGCCGGAGGCGCTGCGAGTCGCCGCGGCGCTGTGGCGGGCGCGGGGCGCGCACGTCGCTCGCCTCGTCGACGTGCGCGGACTCGGAGGGCGGGTGCAGCTCGTGCTCGAGGACGGTGCGGTCCCGCTTGAGGACGTGCTCGCCCGCGACCTCCTGCTTGGGGAGGCGGTGACCCTGCTCGTCCCGCTCGCGGAATGCGTGGACGGCCTGGCCGTCGCCGGAGTCGCGCACGGCGCGATCTCGCCGGGTACGGTTCGGCTCGACGTGCGGGGCTCGCCGGTGCTCGGCGGGTTCGAGTCGGCGCAGGTCGCCGACGACCTCGACGAGCATGCCGGCGGATCCGCCGATCGAGCCGCGTTCTGCGCGCTCGCGCGCACCGTGCTCGCCGCGGTGACCGGCGCCGAGGCGCCATGCGGGGCGCTCGTCGCGGACCTCGACTCGATCGATCCGACGACTCGCGGCTCGCTCTCGGCGTTCGCGGAGCGCCTGCTCGCCGCGGCGCCGCCGCTGCCGGTGCGACTCGGCCTGCCCGCCCGGCCGCCGGAACCGGTGCCGCCGGTCGTGCGGGGGAGCGATGGGGTGCTCGGCCGGCTGAGACGTCTGCGCGGGGCCCTGAGGTCTCGCCTCGGCCGCGTGCGGTCGCGGTTCTGGGTGCCGGCGATTGCGGCGGGGCTCGGGCTCGCCGCCGCGGTCGTGCTGCTGCCGGGAGCGGACTCTGCTGAGGAGGGGATGCCGGCGAGTGGTCTTAAGACGCCGTCCCCGGCGACTCCTCGACCGACGGACACGGTGCCGCCGCCGCGGCCGACAGGCGCGCCGACCGCCCGCGATCCGGTGAGCGCGGCACTCGCGCTGCGCCCGGACGCGCGCGGCGCCGCCATCGTGGACGACTACGGCGACGTCGTGCTGCTCGAGCTGGAGACGCCGGCCGGGGTCGAAACCGTCCTCATCGAGCGCACGGAGTACGGCTGGCGCCTGCGCGACACCATGCCCGAGCGCAGCTGAGCGTTCGGCTCAGATCCCGAGGTCACCCGCGAAGTCGCCAGCCTCGAGGCGGGCCTTGACCGCCGTGAGGTAGCGCGCCGCGTCCGCGCCGTCGATGATCCGGTGATCGTACGACAGTGCGAGGTAGACGAACGATCGAACGGCGATCGCCTCGGTGCCGTCGACCTCCACGACCGCGGGCCGCTTCGTCACGATGCCCGTGCCGAGGATCGCCGACTGCGGCAGGAACACGACGGGCGTGTCGAAGAGCGCGCCGCGCGAGCCCGTGTTCGTCAGCGTGAACGTGCCGCCGGCGAGCTCGTCGGGCTTGAGCTGGTTGTTCCGCGTGCGGTTCGCGAGGTCCGCGATCACGGCCGCCCACTCGGCGACGGACTTGCCGAGGGCGTCGCGGACGACGGGGGTCAGCAGACCGCGATCGGTGTCGACGGCGATCGAGACGTTCTCCGCCGGCGGGTAGACGATGCTGTCGCCGTCGACCGTCGCGTTGATGATCGGGTAGGCGGCGAGGGCCTCGGTCGCAGCGACGGCGAAGAACGGCAGGAACGACAGCTTCTGACCGGTCTTCGCGAGGAAGTCGGCCTTCACCCGGTCGCGGTACTGCGCGATGGCCGTGACGTCGACCTCGACGACCGAGGTCAGCTGCGCCGTCGAGGTCATCGACAGGACGGCGCGCTCGGCGACGACCTTGCGCAGGCGGGACATCGGGACGGAGGTGCCGCGGAGCGCGGAGACCTCGGGCGCGGGCGCTGCGACAGAGGCGGTGGGCGCCGGGGCTGCGGCCGGGGCCGCCGCGAGGACGTCCTCCTTCGTGATGCGACCGCCGACGCCGGTGCCCTTGATCGAGTCGAGGGAGACGCCGAGGTCGTTCGCGAGCTTGCGGACGATCGGGGTCAGGTAACCGACGGGCTCGCCGCCGGTCTCGGCAGCGGGGGCCGCAGCCGGTGCGGCGGGCGCCGCAGGTGCGGGGGGAGCCGGGGGCGCCGCAGGCGCGGCGACGGGGGCTTCGACGGGCTCGGCTGCCGGGGCCGGCTCAGGCGCCGGTGCGGGCTCGGGAGCGGGGGCCGGCGCTGCCGCGGGCTCAGCTGCGGGCTCGGCAACGGGCGCGGCCGGCGCGGCAGGAGCCTCGTCGGCGCTTCCGATGCGGGCGAGCACGGCGCCGACCTCGGCGGTCTCGTCCTCGGGGACGAGGATCTCCTGCAGCACGCCACCGAAGGGCGACGGGATCTCGGTGTCGACCTTGTCGGTCGAGATCTCGACGAGTGGCTCATCGACGGCGACGGTGTCACCGACCTGCTTGAGCCACCGAGTGATGGTGCCTTCGGTGACGCTCTCGCCGAGTGCCGGGAGGACGACGTCGCTCATGGTGCTGTGCTCCTTCTTACGGGACGTTCAGATCGCGTGCAGGGGCTTGCCTGCGAGGGCGAGGAACGCCTCGCCGAGCGCTTCGTTCTGGGTGGGGTGCGCGTGGATCAGCGGCGCGATGTCCTCGGGGTACGCCTCCCAGTTGACGATGAGCTGCGCCTCCCCGATGAGCTCGCCGACGCGGGCGCCGATCATGTGCACGCCGAGGACGGGACCGTCCTTGAGCCGCACGACCTTGATCGAGCCCGCGGTGTGCAGGATGTGGCTCTTGCCGTTGCCGGCGAGGTTGTAGTCGTAGGCGACGATCGCATCGGCGCCGTGCGCCTCGACGGCCTTCGCCTCGCTGAGGCCGACCGACGCGACCTCGGGGTCGCTGTAGGTGACCTTCGGGATGTTCGTGTCCGAGACGACGATGGGGGCGAGCCCCGCGATCTCCTCGGCGACGAAGATGCCCTGCTGGAACCCGCGGTGCGCGAGCTGGAGTCCCGGGACGATGTCGCCGACCGCGTAGACGCCGTCGACGCCGGTGCGCAGGCGCTCGTCGGTGATGACGAACCCGCGGTCGATCTTGACGCCCGCCTCCTCGAAGCCGAGCCCCGCGGTGACCGGACCGCGGCCGACCGCGACGAGGAGGATGTCGCCCTCGAGGGTCTCGCCGTTCTCGAGCGTGACCGTCACGGCGTTCTCGGTTTGGGTGGCCGACTGGAATCGCACGCCGACCTTGAACTCGATGCCGCGCTTGCGGAACGCGCGCTCGAACTGCTTCGAGATCGACTCGTCCTCGTTCGGGACGAGGTGCGGCAGTGCCTCGATGATCGTGACGTCCGCGCCCCACGACTTCCAGACCGAGGAGAACTCGACGCCGATGACGCCGCCGCCGAGGACGATCGCCTTCTTCGGCACCCAGTCGAGCTGCAGCGCCTGCTCGGAGCCGATGATGCGGCCGCCGAGCTCGAGGCCTGGGATGGTCCGCGTGTAGGAGCCGGTCGCGAGCACGACGTTCTGGCCGGTGTAGGTGTCCTCGCCGACCTGGACGGTGCGCGGTGCGACGAGCTTGCCCTCGCCCGCGATGGTCGTGATCCCGCGCGCCTTGAGCAGACCCTGGAGGCCCTTCCACTTGGACTGGACGACCTCGTCCTTGTAGGCGAGCACGCCGGGGACGTCGACGCCCTGGAACTCGGCCGTGACGCCGAACTTCGCGGCATCTCGCGTCGCGTCCGCGACCTCGGCCGCGTGCAGGAGCGCCTTCGTCGGGATGCAGCCGACGTGGAGGCAGGTGCCGCCGACCTTGTCCTTCTCGACGAGCGCCACGCTCATGCCGAGTTCGCTCGCGCGCAGCGCGGCGGCGTAACCGCCGCTCCCGCCGCCGAGGACTACGAGGTCGAAGGTCTGCTCAGCCACTTTCGGATTCCCTGCTCTCGTGAAGCGATTCGGCGATTGCCCCGGACAACCTTACTCGCCCGGCGCGAGGTCTGCGGCGAGCGCGACGAGCGCCCGGACCGCGACGCCGGTCGTCCCCGTGGCGGTGTAGCCGTAGGCGCCGCCCTCGTTATTCGCGGGACCTGCGATGTCGAGGTGAGTCCACGGGATCCGGGGCGCGTCGTCGGCATCGGAGGCCGGACCGACGAAGTCCTGCAGGAACGCGCCGGCGATGAACATGCCGCCGACCGTGGTGCCCATCTTGACGTTCGCGAGGTCCGCGACGTCCGACTTGAGCTGCGGACGCCATTCCGAGCCGAGCGGCACGCGCCAGAAGTCCTCGCCGACGGTCGCCGCCGCGGCGACGAGGCGGTCGGTGAGCTCGGGCTCGCCCATGACGGGCACGGTGCGGAAGCCGAACGCGTTGCGCGCCGCGCCGGTGAGCGTCGCGACGTCGACGATCGCGTCGGGCCGCAGCTCACTCGCCGCGACGAGTCCGTCGGCGAGCACGAGGCGCCCCTCCGCATCGGTGTTGAGCACCTCGACCGTCGTGCCGCCCTTGATGGTGATGACGTCGTTCGGTCGCGTCGCGTTGCTCCCGATCATGTTCTCCGCGATGCAGAGGAACGCGGTGATGTTCGTGCGGATGCCGAGACGGGCGGCCGCGAGCACGGCGCCGAGCACCGTCGCGGCGCCGGTCATGTCGTACTTCATGCCGACCATCGAGGCCGCCGGCTTGAGCGAGAGCCCGCCGGTATCGAAGGTGATCCCCTTGCCCACGAGCGCGACGTGGGCGGTTGCGCCCTCCGGCCGGTACTCGACGACGACGAGGCGGGGCGGGTGGATCGAGCCCTGGCCGACCGCGAGGATGCCCGTGAAGCCGCCCGCCGCGAGTTCGGCCGGGTCGAGCACGCGCGCGCTGATGGCCGCGCCGGCCGCTGCCGCGGTCTCGACCTCCTCCAGGGCGCGCGCGGCGAGCGTCTCGGGATAGAGCTCGTTCGCCGGCGTGTTGACGAGATCGCGGACGAGGTGGACGCTGCCGGCGGTCGCGTCCGCGACGGCGACCGCGGACTCGTCGACGCCGTCGGCTCCCGCGAGGACGATCGCGGCGGGCGGGGCGCTCTTGGGGTCGGGCTTGGAGCGGTAGCCGGCGAACGCGTAGGCGCCGAGCGCCGCGCCCTCGAGGATCGCGGTCGCCTGCGCCACGCCTTCGAACGGCAGTCCGAGGATGACCGAGGTCATGCCGCGCAGCTGGCGGGTCGCCGCGCCGGCCGCGCGCCGGAGCAGGTTCGCATCGCGCTCGTCCGAGCCGATGCCGATCAGCGCGACGGTCGCCGCCGCGATGCCATCCGCGGCGGACAGGCGCGTGAGCTCGTCCGCAGCGCCCGTGACGCCGAGCGCCTGCGCCGCCGCTTGGAGCGCGGGGAACGCGCCTTCGGGGAGGATCCGCGGCCCGTCGGCCCCCTTCGCGACGGCAAGGACGAGGACGTCGCCATCCGCCTGTGCGGGAGATGCGGGCGAGACGGAGAGCTTCGGGAATGCCACGGCTCAATCCTAGGAGCGCCCGATCGGGCGTGTTCGCCCACAGCGTGCCGGTCGCGCCGTGGGGCCGAACGCGCGCGCGTAGGCTGA